>Ga0265338_10002078_pt1 | contig 30915 bp, 28 predicted proteins | sample 42126metaG_FD_193579 | JGI IMG/M metagenome (GOLD analysis project Ga0265338, IMG submission 193579) | Rhizosphere microbial communities from Carex aquatilis grown in University of Washington, Seatle, WA, United States - 4-21-26 metaG | ecosystem: Host-associated > Plants > Roots > Rhizosphere...
TCACTGTTACGCTGGCCGCATACTGGATAGGCACAAAGGTTCCCAACTTGGATCACTATCTTGTATGGCTGTTAGTTTTAGCCATGGTCGTGACCGTTGGTTCTCTTTTCGCCGGCGCCATGCGCACTAGACAAACTCGGGCCGCTTTTCGGCAGGCTCTGCGCGAAGAGTTTAACTATTTTTTCAAGCGCGATTAAAGCATCCTAGCCAGGAATTGGCCAGTATAGCTTTTTTTGTTAGCCGCCACTTCCTCGGGCGTACCGGTAGCCACGATAAAACCGCCGGCTTCACCACCTTCTGGGCCCATATCAATTATGTGATCAGCGTTTTTAATAACGTCTAGGTTGTGTTCGATGACTATCATCGAATTACCGGCGTCGACTAAGGCGTGTAAGACATGCAGTAACTTCTCGATGTCGGCCATGTGCAGGCCGGTCGTCGGCTCATCCAGAATATAGAGGGTACGGCCAGTTGGGCGGCGTGATAACTCGCTAGCCAGTTTGATACGCTGGGCTTCGCCTCCGGAAAGCGTAGTGGCTGGCTGCCCAAGGGCGATATAACCCAGGCCGACATCAACCAGGGTCTGCATCTTACGGGCGATAGAAGGGATGTTGGCAAAAAATTCCAGCGCCTGCTCGCAAGTCATCTCCAGCACATCACTGATGGTCTTACCCTTGTAGTGAATTTCCAGAGCCTCTCGGTTGTAGCGCTTGCCGTGGCAAACTTCGCAGGTGACATAGACGTCCGGCAGGAAATGCATCTCGATTTTAATTACGCCGTCACCGGCACAGTTTTCACAGCGTCCGCCTCTGACATTAAAACTGAAACGGCCCGGCGTGTAGCCGCGCAATTTGGCTTCCGGCATGTCCGCGAATAACTCACGGATAGGTGTAAAGACACCGGTATATGTCGCCGGGTTGCTCCGCGGTGTACGTCCGATTGGCGACTGGTCAATGACGATAGCTTTGTCCAGCTCCTTGATGCCTTCGATATCATCATGCCGGCCGGGCACGGTTTGGGCTCGCATCAGCCGAGCGGACAGTTCTTTGGCTAAAATATCGTTTATCAAACTGGATTTACCAGAGCCCGATACGCCGCTGACGACCACCAGTTGACCGAGCGGAATTTCGACGTCGATGTTTTTGAGATTGTTTTCGCGGGCACCGCGAATGACCAATTTGCGGTCGTTGCCCAGCCGGCGTTTATTGGGCCGTGGGATTTTGCGCTCGCCACGCAAAAACTGGGCGGTGATGGAACTTTTGACTTTACTGACCTGGGTCGGTGTGCCAGTGGCGACGATTTTGCCGCCGTGAATTCCAGCGCCCGGGCCGATATCAATCAGGTGGTCGGCTGTCCGGATAGTCTCTTCGTCGTGCTCGACCACCAAGACCGAGTTGCCAAGATCTCGTAGTCTCTTCAGCGTGTCTAGTAGACGCCGGTTGTCGCGCTGATGCAGGCCGATGCTTGGTTCATCAAGCACGTAAAGTACGCCCTGTAAGCCAGAGCCAATCTGAGTAGCTAGGCGGATACGCTGGGCCTCGCCGCCCGAGAGACTGACCGCACTGCGTGCCAGCGTCAGATAATTCAGACCAACGTCCTGCAGGAACTTTAAGCGGGCATTTATTTCTTTCAAGATTTGATGAGCAATCTTAGCCTGCTGGTCATTCAGTTTGACGGCCTCGAAAAACTCCAAGGCGCTGTCGATATCCAGCTCGCAGATGTCCATGATGTTTCGGTCGGCAACTGTTATAGCTAGAACCTCCGGCTTCAAACGACGTCCTAGGCAGGCATTGCAGGCCTTTTCCTGCATAAAGCGTTCGATATCGCGGCGTATAAACTCGCTCTCGGTTTCTTTGTGGCGCCTTTCCAGGTTCGGAATCACACCCTCATATGTCGTCGAAAAACTGCGCCCCATGCCCAGGCTGATGCGGAATTCCTCATCGCCAGTGCCGTACATAATTTTATCAAGCTGGTCCTTGGTCAATTCGCCTGTCGGCACATGCAGACTGAAGCCATACTTGTCCGCCACCGCTTGTAGTTTCTTGATATACCAATTGTCGATGTTGATGCGGTTGTATGGCCGGATGGCGCCCTCGGCTATGGTCAGCCGACCGTTTGGTATAACCAATTCCGGGTCGACTTCTAGGCGCGAGCCCAAGCCCGTGCAGACCGGGCAAGCGCCGTGCGGACTGTTGAAGCTGAAGGTCCGCGGCTCTAGTTCGGGAATCGCCACGTCCGGATGGTCCGGGCAGGCGTATTTCAGGCTAAAGAGTTTGTCAGTCTTTTTGTCGTCATTATTTAGGACCATCAAGCCGTCGGTGATATCGAAAGCTTGCTCAACACTCTGTGCCAGCCGGGCCCGCGACTCGGCGTCGTTAACCAAGCGGTCAACCACGATTTCAATGTTGTGCTTATACTTTTTATCAAGCTCGGGGAATTCGTCCAGCGCGTACACCACGCCGTCTACCCGAGTCCGGGCATAGCCGGCACGCTGGTACTGCTCGGGGATATGCTCGAAAGCGCCTTTTTTATCAATGACTATCGGCGCCAAGACCATTAGCCTGGCGCCTTTCATTGAAGGTTCTTCCGCAATCTGGGCCAAAACTCCCTGGGTCGTCTGGCGTTCGACAGCCTGTCCGTCAATCGGGCAGTGCGGCGTGCCGGTACGAGCAAACAACAGGCGTAAATAGTCATAGATTTCCGTGACGGTTGCGACAGTTGAGCGCGGGTTGCGGCTGGTAGATTTCTGGTCAATAGAAATCGCTGGGCTTAGCCCATCAATTTGGTCAACGTCCGGCTTCTCCATCAAGCCTAAAAACTGACGCGCGTAGGCGCTTAAACTCTCGACGTAGCGGCGCTGGCCTTCGGCGTAAATCGTATCAAAAGCCAAGCTCGACTTGCCCGAACCGGACAAGCCGGTGATAACCACTAACTTGTTGCGCGGAATCTCCAGCGAGATATTTTTAAGGTTATGCTCGCGCGCCCCGCGAATAGATATAAACTCAGCCATTTAGCTGAGAGATTATACAGGTTTTCGACGATTTTTTCCAGACCCTAAGATGGCTCTGACTGTTCAACCTATTGAAAATGAAGCGATAAAGTTGTATAGTGTACCAATCACGAGGAGATGAGGGTCGAGATGCTCGACTTTTTTTTAGTATTAGGCCAAATTCCCGGAACCGATATCCAGATTACCTTCAGCGAATTTTTGCTGGCGGTCTCTATTATTGCGCCCTTGGTTCTGTGGTACGACGTGGACCACGCCAAAAAGCTACGGGCTGACGTCATCCAGTTCAGCTCATTCCACAGTTTTTCTTATCCGCTGGATGCTAGTCAAGAGGGATTATTGATTCGGCGTAAAGCCTTAAGTCCTCAACTAAATGCTTCTTGGCAGAACTTAAGCCAGCTGTGGCGGACAGTTCGTCAAGGCGTTTTAGATAATTAGCGGCTGGGCTTTTGTCTCCGCCGTCCAGCAGTTTGCGCTGGCGGAATTTTTGCCACCAGGCCTGCTCCTGGTCATTCAGACTGGAAGGATAGTTTCGCGCTTTATAAAGTGGTAGTAAATAGCCAAGGCGTTCATCGGCGAAATTCAATTGCAAATCGGCCAGGTCTGCGGCATCAGCCGCCCGGACAACCCGCATTTTTGATTTATCTGCAGCGCCGACGAAGCCGTCATACAACGCGCCATCAACTTTAGCCTCGTCAGTCACCATTTCCGCCTGATAGGGCCTATTGATAATCTCCAGCGCTTTAACCAATTTGTCGCCGAAACCAGCCAGCTGCTGCAGTTCGGCGAGGTGCGCTTCGATTATTTCCATGTGCAGTTCCAGCCGTTTTTGGCTGACTTCATCCAAGACTCGCAAATCGCCGACAACGGCCGGACAGCGGTTATAAACCAGTTGTTTAACCGGAAAATAGGGCGCGTCTTTGTCACGGTCACCCCAGCGCTTGGCCAGCTGGGCTGGGCTTAAATCTTTGAACTGCTCCGGATCAATCCGTAGATCATAAACCAGAGCCGCCGCTCGGTCAGGATGGTCGGCCGCGCTAACGGCGATTGTTGTTTTCTGCCAATCTCCAGGATAACGACCGCTTGTATAAATGAATGGCTTGCCCGACGAGACCAACGGCGCAACTTTATCTTTGCCGCGATGCTCTAGCAGATAGTCAAAAAGCTTTGGTTGCTTGGCTTTTAGCAGGCGAGCCAGGTCAATCACCGCCATCACGTCGCTAAGCGCGTCGTGGGCATTGGCATGCTCCAGTTTGTTAACAGCCGCCAGAAGTTCCAATTTGTTGCTGGGTCTACCGTCGGACTCAAACGGCCATTTGATGCCGTCCGGCCTTAGCGCCCGCGTCATCCGCGTCACATCCAATAGATCCCACGTACTGCGGCCATTTTTCCAGGACCACTCATAGGCATCGTAGAAGTTGCGCCAGAGCGTAAAGCGGATGAACTCGTTATCAAAACGGATGTTGTTATAACCAACCGCGACTGTATCTTCTACGAATACTTGATTAGTCAAGTATTTGCAGAGCTCCGCTTCGCTTATACCTTCGGCTTTTGTCTTTTGCGGCGTGATGCCGTGGACCAGTACCGCGTCCGGCTGGGGCAAAATATCGTCGCTCAATTTTATAAGCAGGTTGTCCGGCTTGCCCATTGGATTCAAGTCCATGTCAGTCCGTTGGCCGGCGAACTGAACAATTCGGTCTTCCCTGGCCCTGAAGCCGGAGGTCTCTAGATCAAAAAAGTAAAACGTCATTTAGAACTCGATTTCGCCGACGGCCGGGTCACCTATCGTAACCGTCTGTCCGGTTTCTATATCCTGCCGACCTAACTCGCGCAGAATACCCATTTTGCGCATGATGTCACGCAGGCGCTGTTCGCTAGGAACGTCGCCAAATTTGGTGCGCTGGGCAAAACGTTCAATTTTTTTGCCGGTGACCAAGAAGCCTCTCTTAGTTTTTTCAACCTGCCAAGAGTCGTCATCTTCGCGCAGGCCGATAACCGGCAAGTGGAAACGTTTGGGCTTGGCGGCTTCCGTCTTATGGGTCTTATCTACCAATTTGGCAACGACCCGCAGCAGGGCTTTAACGCCCTCTCCGCTGGCCGCCGAGACAGCGGCCGTGGAGGTACCGCGCGGCACGATTTTCTTAAGGTCCTTGAGGGTGATTTCTACATTCTTCTTATCAACTCCCTCAATTTTGGTCAGGACCACGATTTGCGGGCGACTAGCCAGATCAATCTTGTAAGCCGCCAGTTCGCCCATAATCGTTTTGTAGGCCGCCCCAATGTCTTCGTTATAAATGTCGATGAGATGCAGTAGGACCGCGGTGCGCTCAACATGGCGTAGGAACTCATCGCCCAGACCCTTGCCTTTGCTAGCGCCCTCAATCAGCCCAGGAATGTCAGCGAATAGCAAGCTTTTACCGTCGATGTCGGCCATGCCAAGATTGGGCCTGAGGGTAGTGAAAGGATAGTCGGCGATTTCCGGCCGGGCGTTGCTGATAACTGACAACAGGGTCGATTTGCCGGCGTTCGGCAAACCGACTATGCCGACATCGGCAATTACTTTAAGCTCCAGCGTGGCCTCAAGTTCTTCGCCCTGTTCGCCCTTCTCGGCAACTTTTGGCGCCTGTCTGGTAGAACTAGTGAAATGGGCATTGCCGAAGCCGCCCTTGCCGCCGCTGGCTATGGTTTCGCGCTGGCCGTCGGCGGTTAGGTCCGCTACAACCTCGTCACCATTGACGACCACCGTTCCGACCGGTACCGGCACTATTAGGTCCTCGCCGCTCTTGCCGTGGCGGCGACGTTTAGTGCCTGGTTGGCCGTTCTCGGCCGTAATTTCTCTTTTATAACGAAAAGCCGCCAGCGTATTTTGGTTATTACTAGCCAGCAAAATGACGTTGCCGCCGTTGCCACCGTCGCCACCATCCGGGCCGCCGCGCTCGACGAATTTCTCGCGCCGAAAACTAACGGCGCCGGCGCCGCCGTTGCCAGCTTTGACTTTGACGCTTACTCTATCTACAAACATCTCTAGTCTTATTCTATCCGGAAAATAGCCCGGGCGTCGAATTCACTTCGTGCCCGGCTCTGGTAAGAAACCGACGATGCGAGGTTTTTATCCCCGATAAATATAGTGCGGGAAGGTGGAGGCGGGGACCCAGTCGGAATAACCTACATGCCCCCAGGGATAAGGCCGCGCCAGACCGTTCATATCAGAATACTTGATCTGCGTGCCATCGCTAGATACTGCTTCGACATAGGCTACGTGGCCTTCCCAGCCTCCGGAGGTCTGAGCGATAGCGCCGGCAATCGGCATGGTGCTGACCACCCAACCAGGCGTCAGGCTGGCGTACAAAGCCCAGGTGTTGGCGTTGCCCCAGTTAGTCGGCACTGCCACCTGGTTGGCTACGTACCAGGTGCAATAGCCGAAGTCGTAGCCGTTGCCACCATAGCTGGCGGCATAAAAGCTGGAGAATGTAACCGATGGTGCGATAGCGCCGTTAGGAATCAAAATCTGCTCGCCCGGTGTCAGACCGTCAACCTCGGCATCGTTATAAACGATGATTTGGTTCTGGTCGGCAGAGAAGCGGGTCGCCAGGCTGGCTGGAGTGTCGCCGGCTTTGACCGTATAAACGATACCGTTAACCGGCGGAATGACCAACTGGGTGCCCGCTGTCAGCGAATCGCCGAAAATGTTATTGGACCAACGAATGCTACTGGGCGTAACGCCGTATTTGGTGCTCAAACTGGTAACGCTATCGCCGGCGATAGTCGTGTAGTGGACGATGTCGGCCTTGGATTTCTCGGCGGTAGCTACGATTTGCGGCTTGGCCAAAATCGTTGAGTCATTCGGCGGCACTGACAGAAGTAGGCTGTCAGAGTCGGCCTGGTTACGAATGGCTGTTAGTTCTGGTAGGTTCGTCATCCGGGCGGCCGTTAAAGCTATTTGCGAGGACGATAATTGATCAATCGGATTTGTCGCTGAGCCAGCGGTCGCAGTAGCGCTGGCCAAAGTATTGGCACGGACCGTCTGGCTGGTCGAACGGTTGGCCACTACGAAGACAGCGACAGCAATAAGCAACAAAATATTGCCGCCGATTATGGCGCGCCGAATTAATTGTCGTTTGGCACGCTTGTCCAGTTTGCGCGGTGTGCCCGGCAGTCTGGCCACCACTGCGGATGGAATTGTTTTAACCGTTTTCAAAATCAATCTCTTTAATTACTTATACTCCTTGGGAAGCCGTCGGTATAGGCAGAAATAGTCCCAAAAGTACCCTTCCAGTATACCAAATTATCCTTATGTCCAGCCTACTGGCAGGTGTTCGGGCAGTGCTGTTTAGCCAGCGCATCGTGCTCAGCCTGGGTGTGCGAGAAAAAGACTTGGTGCGTATTCTCGTCTGCTACGAAATATAGGTAATCGCTATTGGACGGATGAGCCACAGCCTCCAGCGCGTACTGCGGCGTATTGCCAATCGGCCCCGGTGGCAAGCCGGGTTGCAAGTAAGTGTTATACGGCGAGTCGATGTTGGTCGAGCGCGATAGACCGCTGACATCGGCGGCGTAATCGGCCGTGACATTCGACTGCAAAGCGATATTTTGAGCGATGCGCGATAAAAAGACCTGGGCGATCGTCGACTCATAAGAGGCGTTATCTGACTCCTGGTAGACAATTGAAGCGAGAGTTATCCCTTGGTAAACGCTTAGCCCATGGTTAGCAAAGCCATTTTTGATGTCTGGCGTCAGTTTAGCGGCCATCTCGTCCAGCGATTCTTTGACGATATAGCTAGCTGGGGTATCTGTCGATTTTTGAAACGAGTCCGGATACAAGAAGCCCTCGAGACTGGCGCCGGATGGCAGATAGGTCAGCATCGAATCGCCGAGATAGGTTTGGGGATTGAAAGCCGTAGCAACGTCGGCGGAGCTGTAGCCGTTATCGGAAAAAGTCTGCTTGATTTGGTCCAGCCGTTTACCGGGCAGGATCGTCAGCAGGTTGCGTGCTACGTCGCCGCTGATCATCTTCTGGACTATCCGCTGGACGCTCATTGACGGGCTCAATTTATAAGTACCGGCCTGGAGCTTGTCGTTCAGCTCATTCGTCCGGATATAGTTTTTAAAGGCGCTGGTACTGCGGATAAGGCTACTCTGCTTCAAGTTAAGTGCTATCTGGTCAACGCTGGTTCCCGACGGCACGGTGAAGTACTGAGTGAGCGTAGAGCTGGAAACGGGTTTTAGGTTATCGATATAAACTACGCGCACTACACCAACGCCGAGTATAAGCAGAACGATGGCGGCGGCAATCAGGAATGTCCAACTGCGTCCCTTGCGGCTGTATTTACGGCTTAGCCAATACTTCTTAGCCATAGCTCACCACCTTACCCGGTCGGTCTCCGGTGTGTCAAGAAAATCCTGCAGGATAAGGGCGGCGGCATGGGCGTCCAGGCCCAGAGTGGCCTTACTCTTCAGTGTTTCCGGCTCGGCGTGGACTGAAGTTAGCGCTTCGTCCTGGGCATAAAATGGCAGTTTGATTTGGGATTTGGCGCCCTCTACCCAGTTCTTGACCCAGTCAGTTTGCTGAGTATCTTTGCCCGCCAGACTACGCGGCCGGCCCACCACTACGCCGACGGCTTCAAGTTCTTTTGCTAGCTCGGCAATGGCCTCAACGGCAATATCCGTGTCAACGGTCCTGACGGGCTCGGCCAGGCGCGCCATGTTGGTGCCGCGAGCCAAGCCGGTTCTGACCGACCCGACGTCAACACCGATATATTCCTGAACCCCGGTCATTATCCGCTAACGTGCTGGACGTTTACGATTATCTTACTGGTCTTAGCAGGCGCTTTACTTTCCCAGAATGGGCTCAACTTGACGGTGACATTCTTTACGCCCGCAATATTACTGACGTAGCTGGTAATCGCCGCGGTCTTTTGGCCCTTGGCTTGGTTTTTGATAGCTTGCGTATCCAGAATAGGTACCGCCGAAGTATTAATGGTTATGCCCAGCGTGGCATTGGTGGGTGAAGATTGGTTGCCGACCGATATGTTTGCGTTTTTGAGGATATCGGATGTTTCAACCTTTTCTTTGGTCTTATCTACCTGGCCTAGCAATTGGTCGCTGATGGCTTTGACCAAATCATCACGTTTAACCGCTAGAACGCTGTAGGTCACTTTGACATTAACCACCGTGGTACTACCCGGCTGGCCGACAGCCGGATTGGCAGTGACGGTCGGGTCGCCAGCCTTCATGGTTGATACGAACACGTAATAACTTTGGCTGGCCAGTTGATTCTCGAAGCTTTGAGTAAAGGTATTGGCCGTTGATCCGGAGGTGATTTTTTGGACAGCCCCGTCAACGTCCGCCTGCGACACCACGGTCGTAATATTGTCAGTACCACCACCCAGCGCGGATCCGTTGGCACCGGACAAGCCCGGAAACCCGGAAACAGTGAATGAAGAACCCGACGCTAAGTTATATTTAGCGCCGCCGGTCTGCGCGACTACATTGACATTACCAACGTGGGTGCCGGTGCTTTTACAATTACCGTGGATATCAAAGTTGCCAGATTCCAGGCTCAAAGTGCTCTGGGTTATGAACGTCAAATTAGAAGAACTGACGCCTGTCCCGGCGGGGACTGTCACCGCGCCGCTAGTGCAGTTGGTAATCGTGACAGCGCCGCTGGCTTTGGCACCGTTATTCTGCTGGCCGGTCGCTGTGGCCGTCTGGGTACCGGTTTGGTCAGAGGTTTTGGAGACGGACGGAATAATTCCTTTAGTTTCGTCCAGGACCGTGACCGAACCGGAAGTCGTCAGATTGAAGTTGGCTGATACCGGCTCACTGGTTGTCTGGATATTTATGGTTGCCTTGGGTAGTACGGATAGCGCCAGGATTATAAAAACAATCAGGGCGATGGCACCGGCAATCGAAGCAATCAGCCACAGGCGGAAGCGGTCAAAATTAGGTACTTTCAGGCGCGTGCCGCGTTTTTCTTTCGGTGTCCTCTCGGTAGCTTTGGTGGCCGCGGCAACGTCGTCTTCATCACCGCCTATTTCAATGGTCTCTGGATGCTCTATCTCATGGGCCTCGGCTAGGTCGCCAATAGAACTGTCGTAATCAATCTTGTTTGGCAAGTTTTCGGTATCTAGTTCTTCGGCAGTGTTTTCCGCTTTGGCGCTAGGCACAGGTTCTTCATCCTTATTAGGTGCCGGTGGTATTGCAGGTTTAGAGCTCAGGCTTGAGGCCACGTGCAGACCAGCCGCGCCAGCCAGAGGCAACAGAGCCAGCTCGCTAGTTATCAGGACAACGTTTTTCTCGGCATTATCAGCGCTACGTTTAAGTAGGCGCATGTTGACGATGCTCTGAAGGGCCGATGCCCGTTTCGGCAGAACCAAAGCAACGACTTTCTGTTTGGCGGTCTCGACTTTATCGATAATCGAAGTTATATCGTCTTCGACATCGACGTAAATCGTTTCTTTGCCGGGCTTGGCCGGTATTTTGGGCTCTTCGTTCATGTCCTTAATATTTTATTAAATCTTTCCTTTAAGCTCACGTTATCTTCAGCGCCACCGGAGTTAACCGTGTCCATGCCGACCCGTAGTAGCCCCATCGCCGTAACGAATGTGTGGTCTGTGATGTCTGCCGTAGTGTCAGTAATGCCGACGACTTCCGAGGGCCGGATGTGTTGGACGGTCGGCTTTTTGGTAAAGGGCAGGCTTTTGTACCAGTCTGATTCTTCGAGTTTCTGCATCAGCATTTCTAGGCTAGAGCCGCCGCCACACAGCAGTAACCGATTGGGCAGATGGTCCAGTTTATTGAATTCGGCCAGTGCCAGCTCGACGCCGTTAGTCCAGACGTTGAGTGTCTTAGCAAGGGCCTTTTCAATCTTATCGCGTTGGGGCTCGGCCTTGCCTTCCGACAGTCCGACTTTTAGCGCCTCGGCTTTGACAAAATCAACCCCCAGGTCACGCTCAACAGCATGGGTGAAGGCCCGGCCGCCAATACCGAACATCTTGGTGCCTTCGACGCCACCTTCGTTAACCACGGCGATGTCGGTCGTACCGCCGCCGACATCCATCAAAACGGCGCTCAAACTGCCGTTGGGGTCGTCGCCAACCACACTGCGGGCAACCGCGAAAGGTTCGGCCGCTACCGCCAGAAGCTCTAGGTCAAGTTCGGCGGCTGTCCGCTCCAGGGCGCCGATGTGAATCATCGGCGCAAAAGCCGTGTACATCTCTACCTGGACATCGCGCCCCTGAAAACCAACCGGGTTGGTCACTTTATAACCGTCTATGTCTATGCGCACCAAGGCGCTGTTGACCAAGCGGACTTGGACGTCTTTGCCGCCCAATTCCCAAGCCAAATCGCGGCGCGCTTTTGCCTCAGCTCTCTGCTGGACCAGCTCTATAATGTGCTCCATCTCGTCAACGTCTATCTCTTTTGAGGAGTTTTTGCGAGCAAATCGCACTACGGAAGTCGTGCCTTTGACGAGTTCGCCGGCGATACCAATAACGGCTGTGCGAGCGCTGACCCCGGCCTGCTGCTCGGCGATAGCCAAGGCTTTATCGCAATTGGCCGTCACGGCCGCGATGTCAGCGATAGCACCGGCCTGCATGTCCGCCAAGCCCTGATGGGCCCGCCCTACACCGATAATCTGGACCTCATTACCAACCACGCGGCCAACCAAAGCTTTGACGAACTCCGTGCCAATATCTAAAGCGACCAGATAGTCACCGGCAGTTTGAATGCGTTTTGGCGCACTTTCAGTGGTTTTTGGCAGTTTGTCTTTGAGCGACTTTAACCGCTTGGCTTTCTCAAGCATCTCAAGGTGAATTATAACATAAACACCTTAGACGGGCTGTTTGTAGCCATTGACAACTGTAAGCAAAAGCGTTATAATCCGCCTATTCAACGCTGAGGTGTTGGATCGTACGTTCCCATCGAGAAGAAAAGATATTTACCGAGGGCAAAGAGGCGGTTGACTCAGCCGTTTGTTTGCCCCCGGTAACAATGCCGGCGGATCCCGCTCCTAACAAGGAGAGTCAGATGCCGGAAATCGGCTATGTTTTCAAGTGCTACGGATCGCACCGCTACGACCCGGAGATGGATCTTCTCCTCGGAGAAGACGTCACCGAAGGCACGCCTTGGTTGACCTGGCGTCTTCCCTGGCAGGACAGACCGCAGAACGCCCGAGTGTTTGCAACGCTCATTCTCGACGATCGTCCCTACCTCTGTTACGAGGACGGGGAGGATTTCCACGAGAGTGTGCAGGCCTACATCAGGGATGCCGTCGAGCGCATGCTCAGGGGCGAGGAATACTCGCACTCGCCTTTCATGGGCATGCTCGAACCGCCAAGTACGGATAGTCAGCTTGAGCTCCGAATGATCCAGCTCAGCGCCTATCCGATGCTGAACACGTCCGAGCGAGAGGAAGTGACAGAGCCCGATCCCTTCGAGGAGGAGCTCCTTACTACCTTCGCTTCGGCGACCGTTGCCTGAGTGATGCTCGTTGTCACGCTCTACACCAGATGGTGCACCGCATGGATGAGCCAACCCGGTAACTGGGGCCTAGCCTCGGCATATCTGGGAGCAGGGCTCGTCTGCGATTTCGTCAACTTTGTCCGGCCAACCTGACCAAGGAAGGAAGAAATGGGCCTGAGAGACAGAGCCAAGAGATTCATGATCTTCATCACGATTGCGGCTGTGCTGGCAGGAACGGACATCTACCTCGTCAGCGACCACACGATCTCGTTCAGCAACTGGCCGTGCCGCGGCCTCCTGCTGGCCTCGCTGATCAGCGGCTGGATCGCCTGCTGGAACCTGTACAAGGCGTTTCGGGTGGTTGCCCGTTCCCTCCGCGCCTAGACCGCAACTCCAAGAGGGGAGGTGAGTCCACCGGACCACTAATCTTCTCGATGACGGGGGCGTCCGCAAGGACGCCCCCGCTCAAATCACAAAGACCCGAAAGGGTCTATTTTTATAACTTCAAGCATGCCGGTGACGCATCCGTTGAACCAGCCTGCGGTATCCCTCCCGCTCGCCCAGCCAGAAACTGGTAGCCATTTTGGATCTGATAGGTCAATGGTGGATGTGGTATCTGGTATATTAAATCTTGATGGACCAAGTACAAAAACCAATGTCTTTTCAGAAGTTCCAAGAAATCTATAGCCAAGTTCCACGCTTATCCGTCGATCTAATTATTCAATCGCCTGAAGGCATCTTGCTAACGATGCGTGATATCGAGCCCTATAAGGGATTTTGGCATACGCCGGGCGGAACCGTTTATTTTAGAGAAGGGATTAAAGGCGCCGTCAAACGCAAAGCCAAAGAAGAAGTAGGCGCCGATGTAGAGATAGTGCGGGCATTGGGTTTTATAGAGTTTCTAAATGCGGAACGATACGGTGGATTCAGGGAGCATACGGTCAGCCTTGTTTTCTTGTGTAAACTTTTATCGACTAACTTAAAGCTAGATGAGCAGTCCAGTGCCTACAAATTTTTTAAAGAGATGCCAGAAAATACTATTCCCGAAATTAAACAATTTTTAGGCCAGCACGGCTTTGATACGCCGAACACCAGCGCTTGAACTTTCTTCTTTGACGATTTTGAATTTTTTGCCGCCCTCGCCGATTTGGCCGGTATGCTCCACATGCGGACCGCCACAAATTTCGCGGCTGAAGGGTTTTGCCGTGTCACCAATTGTATAAACTTTGACCTTATCGCCGTACTTATCGCCAAAGGCGCCAGATGCGCCTTTTTTAAAGGCCTCGGTGGTTGGTTCCTCTTGCCAAGTCACTGGCAAATCTTCGGCAATTTTTTGGTTGACGATTTTCTCGACTTCGGCTATTTGCTCGGGGGTCATTTTTTCTGGGTGGCTGAAATCAAAGCGTGTCCGTTCGGCAGTGATGTTACTACCGCGCTGGACAACGTGGTCGCCCAGCACGTTTTTGAGCGCCTGATACATCAGGTGGGTAGCTGTATGATATCTGACGACTTGGTCGCTGGTGTCCGCTAGTCCGCCTCTGAACATGCCCTGGGCAGCAGTTCGACTACGTTCTTGTTGTTCGAGCATTAGCGCGCCAAAGTATTTCTCCCAGTTTTTATGAACCTCTATATTTTTTCTGTTGGCTTCTTCGATGCTCAGCTGGAATGGGAAGCCGTAAGTATCGTAAAGTTTAAAAATCGTCGGACCATCAAGCTCATTGTTTGCCAGCTTACTAAATTCGCGGAGTCCATTGCGAAGGGTCTGGCGGAAGAGTTTTTCTTCGCGGGCGAAAGTTTCCAGGACATCCTTTTCAGCTTTGGCAACTTCCGGAAAGTCCGGTTTGTATAAATCGATAATTATCGGCGCGACTTTTTCGCACAGATCCTGTTCAATGCCTAGGTCGAATGCGTAGCGGACGGCTCGGCGCAACAAACGGCGCAGAACATAACCCTGGGCTTTATTGCTTGGCACTACGCCGTCGACCGCCAGAAACACTCCAGCACGAAGATGGTCGGCGATTACCCGCATGCTTTGCTGGTTCTGGGCATAGGTCTTACTGCTCAATTCTTCCAGGCCATCGATAATTGGCTTGATTAAGCTAATCTGGAAAATATCCGGATCGTCATTTACAGCCGCGGCGAGACGTTCCAGTCCGCCACCAAAATCGACATTCGGTTTGGGCAAAGGCTCGAACTTATCGCCGACTTTTTTGTAAGTCATAAAGACAGAGTTGCCGATTTCTAGGAACCGGCCGCACTCGCAGTTAGGATGGCATTTGACGCCAAATTTTTTGTCGTGATCGACCTGCGTAAATTCATAAAAGACTTCGCTGTCCGGACCGCCTGGTTCGCCGTCGCGCATATGCTCGGGCGCGCCTTCGCGGCTCCACCAGTTGTGCTCGGCACCGTAAAAAACAATTCGTTCTTTTGGTACGCCTAGTTTTTGCCAAATCTCAGCGGACTCGGTATCTTTTGGCACGCCGGTCTTTTCATCTCCCTCAAAGCAAGTGGCCCAAAGTTTGTCCTCGGGCAGTTTTAGCTCTTTGGTCAAAAATTCCCAGAACCAAGGCAGTTGCTCGGCTTTAAAATAATCGCCCAGGCTCCAATTGCCGAGCATTTCGAAGAAAGTCGTGTGGCGGTTATCGCCGACCTCGTCCATGTCTTCGGCGCGGAAGCAAGTCTGGCTGTCAGCTAAGCGCTTACCTTCAGGATGTTTCTCACCAAGCAAATATGGCACCAGCGGCTGCATGCCGCTACCGGTAAATAACGTCGTTGGATCATCCTGTGGTACTAGGCTAGCCCGCGACAAAATTTTGTGGCCTTTGGCTTCAAAAAACGCCAAATACTTTTTTCTGATTTCCTGAGCTGTCATCAAGCTAATTCTAACAGATAAGCTATGGAGTTTTTAGGCGTAGTTCTTCGGCATTCGGCTGTCGGCTGATTTTCTCTCCAGTTATTAAGTAATGCAACCAGCGGACAATGCCGCCATGGCAGACTATTAAGACAAGCTCGTAGGGTTGTTCTTTTAGATCACCGAGAAATGATTTGCTGCGAGTCTCCGCCTGCCGTGAAGTTTCTCCTCCCCACTTTCTGAAGTCGTAAACGTAGCTATCCATCGCGTCGCTACCGCTAATACCGCCCAGCGCTTCTTTAAGAATTTCATGGGACTTACCATAAAAAAATGAACCGAAATCTACTTCGCAAAGACGCTCGTCCATTATGACTTCTTTGCCGATCTTTTTGGCTATAGGCTTAGCTGTGTCTATCGCCCGCGGCATGGTCGAGCTGTAAATCGCGTCTATTTCCAGGCCGGCGAGTCTTTCGGCTAATTCCTCGGCTTGTTGGAGCCCTTCCTCGGCCAGAGGAGTATCCGGGCCGCCGACTTCGTCAGCTTTATTAGATTCGCTAAGACCGTGGCGAACGATGATGACTTCCATATGGCTATTTATATCACGATGCCGCCGCCAAGACACTCGGCATCGGAATAGAAGACGGCGGACTGGCCTGGCGTTAGGGCCCGAACTTCATCTTCCAGCTCTGCGACTAATTTAGAATTACTTAACTTGTTAAGCTTTTTGACGGGTATAAGTTTGGCGCGGTGACGCGTACGGACCATTAGATTCTGGCTGGCTTTAGGCGCGCCGTTTATCCAATGGACGTCTGCCAACTTAACTTCCCTGCCCCACAGCTTTTCATCCTGCAAGTCCGTCGTTACATAAACTTCGTTTTTCTTCATGTCTTTGCCAATCACATAGTATGGCAAGCCACCGCCGACTTCCAGGCCGTGGCGCTGGCCGATGGTATAGAAAATCGCACCGTCATGCTCCCCAAGCGCCTGCCCTTTTTGGTTAATGATTTTGCCAGGTTTCTTAGGTACATATTGCTCCAGAAATTCTTTGATGCCAACTTTGCCGACAAAACATATGCCCATGCTCTCTTTTTTATCGGCCGTCACTAGCTTGTACTTTTTGGCCAGTTCCCTGACCTGCGGTTTTGTCAGATTGCCCAGCGGGAAAATAGTTCTCTTGAGCGCGCCTTTGGTAACCCGGTACAAAAAATAAGTTTGATCTTTGTTGTCGTCCTTGGCCATAAACAACCGTCCGTTTTTGGTTTTAGCATAATGGCCAGTTGCGACCAGGTACGCGCCATCTTCCAAAGCCGTATCCAGAAATAGTTTGAATTTGATTTCTTGGTTGCACATGATATCCGGATTCGGCGTTCGGCCAGCTTTAAATTCATCAAGCATGTAGTCGACAACTTTGCGCTTGTACTGTTCCTGGAAGTCGTAAACTTTAAAATCAATGCCCAACTGGACAGCCACTCGCTTGGCATCAGCAAAATCTTCTTTCCATGGGCACGGCATCCCGGGCAAATCTTTGGTCCAATTTTTCATATAGACGCCGACCACATTAAAGCCTTGCTCCTTGAGCAAAGCTGCGCTGACGGAGCTATCCACTCCACCGCTCATGCCGATAAACACCTTTTTCACTATTTCATTCTAACAGGGGTGAACGTTGTAATATACTCCTTATGCTTTATACTTTAAGCTAAGGCTGTCAGGTGTTACGGTCCGGCGACTTTGCCCAAAAAATAAAATGAGGTGAGCTGCTCGAAGAAAACGAGTAAGAAATCAAAGAGAAAAATGCGTCTTTTCAAAAAGACAAACAAAAAGACTTATAATCTGCGCTACGGTTTGATTCGCAGTGGTCAATCCTCTGGATTTCTATTTCTGGCGGGCAATTTTATATTTCTGTTTAGTATAGCCATTGCCAACTTAATCTTGCCGAAAGCTTTCGCCTCCTCCCCGTACAACGCCAGTGCGGTATTGGGCCAAACCAGTTTTAATACTGCCTATACCAATAACATTAGGGCGCCGAATGACAGTGGTTTCAATAGTGACTCTGAGACCGTAGTGGATTCTACTCATCATCGTCTTTTCGTTGCCGACCAAGGCAACAATCGTGTGTTGGTTTTTCTTTTGGACAATCAAGATAAGGTCAGCTCTGCTGAAGCCAGCTATGTCTTAGGCCAGTCTGACTTTAACAGCAACAGTCCAGTCGTCACTCAAGCCGGCATGAATGGTCCGGCTGGTTTGGCGTATGACAGCGTGAATAACCGTCTATTTGTCAGTGATACTCAGAACAACCGCGTTATGGTCTATGACCTAGCAGGTGGGATCAGTAATGGGATGAATGCCAGCAATGTGATTGGGCAGAGTAACTTTACCTCGTCATCCCCATGCTCAACCGTAAGTGCCAGCTGTTTAAAAAATATTTTTGGCATAAATTATGATAGTCTCCACCAGCTCTTGTTCGTAGCCGACGCCGGAGACAACCGTGTGCTGGTTTACGACCTATCGGGCGGAATTAGCGATGGCATGGACGCCAGTAACGTACTTGGGCAGAGTAGTTTTAGTAGTTCCGATTGCTCTACTTCGCCCGCCATTAACACCATATGCAGCCCCACCGACTTAGCTGAAGACACCGCTACCCAACAGTTATTTGTCGCGGCCGAAGGTGAAAACCGCGTGATGGTCTACGACCTGTCGGGCGGAATTAGCGATGGCATGGACGCCAGTAACGTACTTGGGCAGAGTGGTTTTACCAGCCGAGATGTTGGGACCACCGCGAGCACGTTTGCCAATGGCGGGCTATTTATTACGTATGACGCTAGCCATAAACGACTGTTCATCGGTGACCAGGCCAACTACAGGGTATTGGTTTTTGACCTGTCATCCGGCATCACCGACGGTATGGATGCCAGCAATGTGATTGGGCAGAGCGACCTTACTAGCGGCAATCTCCCCTTTTTCCCCACAGCTTCGACTATCATACCGCTAGGCTTAACCTACAGCCCGGCCGGCGACAGCTTATTTGTTAGTGATAATCAGCGATTGTTGGAATTCGACTTGGGTGGAGGTATTACTGACGGCATGAACGCCAGCAATGAGCTGGGACAAAGTAATGGCGGGTCGTCTAGCTTCGGGACTGAGAGCGCAGACAACACCAACGCCAGTGCTGTTGGTTTGAATGGTCCGTTGGGTGTCGTCACTGACCCGGTCCATCATTGGATGTTTGTAGCTGATGACAATAATAGCCGAGTACTGGTCTATGCGCTTGATAGCCAAAACGACATCACCAGCCAGACAGCAACATGGGTATTGGGTGAGCCCGATTTTCTTACCAACCCTAGTGCTTGCGGTAGCACTGTTGGGGCACGCGATATATGCGGACCGGAAGCGTTGGCCTACGATGCCGGCTCTGAAACATTATTCGTAGCTGATGGCAATAACCGGGTGTTGGTCTTTCAACTTGCTAATGGTATCTCCAATTATATGCCCGCCAATTACGAGTTGGGCGAGCCAGACTTCTCAACTATTAGCGGCGGCGCTAGCCAGAATCTTTTCTCAGACCCCACTGGCTTGGCCTATGATTCCACTAGCCACAGGCTATTTATTAGCGATTGGGTTAACAGCCGCGTGCTGGTTTATGATTTGTCGGGTGGCATTAGCAATGGGATGGCGGCCAGCAATGTACTTGGGCAGAGTGATTTTACCTCATCGTCAGCCTGCTCAACTGTAAACGCCAGCTGTTTGTCGAACCCCGAGGGTCTGAGCTATGACAGCGCCAACCAGCGCTTATTCGTGGCTGACGGTAATAACCGGGTGTTGGTCTATGGTTTATCGGGTGGCATTAGCAATGGGATGGCGGCCAGCAATGTACTTGGGCAGAGTGATTTTGGCAGTAACGGCTCAAGCACCACCCAAGACTCGATGTTCCAACCACTCGGTCTAAGTTACAGCGTCAATCAAAAAAAATTATTTGTTGCCGATTCGGCCAATAACAGGGTGCTAGTCTATGACCTGTCCGCTGGTATTAGCGATGGAATGGCAGCGTCCGGCATATTAGGACAAGCCGATTTTACCAGCAGTAGCGCGGCCACTAGCCAGGCGGGTCTTAACGGGGTCGGCGGCTTATCTTTTAACGACTCGCTCCATCGGCTGTTTGTAGCCGACACCGTCAGCAACCGAGTACTGGAATTCGATTTCGCCCAGATTGCCAGCAGTTTAGCAGGGGGAACGGTTGGAGCGCATTACCAAGCCAGTTTAGGCAGCCAGACTCAAGGCAGTACTAGTTTTAGCCTAAGTGCAGGTAATCTACCGCCAGGTTTGACCTTGAGCGGCTCAACCGGCGTTTTATCCGGCACCCCAACTACTAGCGGCACTTACAACTTTACGATTCAACTAAGCGATGCGAATGGCCTGGCCGGCACGTACAACGACACCGCCAACTACAGCCTAGCCATTAAAGGTACTAGCTCTGCGAAAGCTGGCGCCGCATCGGGCTCCTCGACAACTAACTCCGCAGCTGGCAATGCCTCAGCTAGCCCAGTTAATTTAGGCGGTTTTGGCAACAATATAAACGGTGCTTACGATTTTAGCGGTAATGCCGGTTCAAACTCAAAAGATTATAAATGGTACGAGATTGGCGGAATCGGTTTAGCGCTGCTCCTAAGCTTGATGGTCTTATCCGCCAGGCGTCGTATCAATCCTGCACAAATCATATCCTCGCCTGAACCATTCGTCGTCCCGCCAGTTATTCTGCCGCGAGCGGTTATCCAACCGAGTAGGACCGCCTCTCTGGCATCACACGAGTTCGACAAAACAAATTATTTCGGGCATTAAAAAAGAATCAAATATCAAGAAAGACGGTGACTTTGTCGGCCTTCACGTGTAGTACGCCCTGCTCTACCGGCAGGTTAAAATCCGTGTTTCGAGCCGTACGGACTTTGATAGTACACGGCACTAGCAGACTCATGAAATTTTTGTGCTGGGGCAAAACATCGAATGGCCCGGTACCGTTGACAGCGCTAAGGCTATGCGCTGGGCCCTCAAAATAGGTTTGATAGGGCGTATAGATTTTAACGAACATGGTTTGTTCAGGCATTTTGTTGTGTTCCGCCAGCTAAGATGGCTTCGATGCCAGCTAGAGTTTGGTCGCGAGTGATGTATTCGCCTTTGCGGCCGGTGTCTTGTTCAGTGACAAATGAGTTTTGGGAGAAGAAGTTAATCAACTGGGTGGCTCTGGAGTAATCCAGCCGGTCTTGGGCAGACAGTTCATTTTCGCCGATAATGGCGATGATACTTTTGAGCGACTGGTGCTTTTGCAGGAGGGCCTGGACCTGGACGCTCAAATTATAATGGCGCTCGCCGACAATATCCGGCGCGAGTAGGCTGGAGCTGGTGCGGATCAGGTCAACGGCCGGGCGGATACCTTGCTCGGCAACCGAACGCGACAGGACTATCGTGCCATCCAGCTCGTGCTGAATCATCTGCACCGCCGGGTCGCTCATGTCATCGGCCGGCACATAAATTGTCTGGACGGCGGTAATGGAGCCATTTTCGTTGGAGCTTAGACGGTCTTCCAGCAGTTTGACGTCCGAGAAAATGGTCGGCTCGTAACCGCCCTCGCTAGGAATCTGGCCAAGGATGGTCGACAGCTCGTTACGGGCCTGGACGTAGCGGTACATGTTATCGGCAAAGAACAAGATGTCTTTTTTCTCCTGGTCGCGGAAATGTTCGGCGGCGGCCACGGCCGTCAAACCGACCAGCACGCGTTGGGCTGGATTCTGGTCCATCTGGCCGAAGTACATGATAGTATTTTTTAGCAGGTCGCCGGCTTTGAGCGTTTCGTAAAGCTCCTGGCCTTCGCGGATACGCTCGCCGATGCCAGTGAAGAAGCTCAGGCCTTGTCCGCCGTGGGCGACGTTGTGAATCAGCTCCATCGTCAGCACAGTTTTGCCTACGCCGGCACCACCAATGATACCGATTTTGCGGCCTTTGACGAATGGCGTCAAAAAGTCGATGACCTTGATGCCGGTTTCCAGCAGTTCCGGCTTGGCGCTTTTGAACGAGGTACTGCGAGCGGCTTGCTGCATGATATTTTTGTGCGGCAAGTTATCGCCCACGGGTTGTCCGTCCAGCGGGTGACCCATAGCGTCAAAAACGCGCCCGATGGTACTGCGGCCGACCGGAATTTCAATACCCTTGCCAGTACGCTCGACGCCCATGCTCTTTTGCAGTGAGCGGTCGGCGTTGATGTTAATGCAGACGGCGATGTTGTTATCAATCAGGTGGTCAACTAACAGCTGGCCTTTTTTGGGACTGGAAGCAATCAGAACTTCGCCGCCGTCCGGTAGCTGGCTGTCGAATTGGACTTCTACGATAAGGTCGCGAATCGACAAGATAGAGCCGGCGCTCATGCCATCTTCTTTCTAAGCCCACTGATGACCTCTTTGGCCCGTTCGTCTTTTTGCCAGCGGCGGGCTTGGTTATAGCTGGTACGCAGTGTCTGGAATGATTCGTCGGCTTTATCGCGGGCGGCATGCATGGCCCGGAAACGGCTGGCGTATTGGGCCAGTTTGGAGTCAAGGATGATTTGGCCGAGCATAATGCTGATCATTGAGCGTTCCAGGTGGTCAATAACCGCCACCGTGCTTGGTTCGAATATATAGGTGTGCTCGGAAATGATGTCTTCAGTTTCGGCGACGTTTTCACCCATCTCCGTAACTAGAGCGCTCATTTGAATATAGCGGACCTCCTGGCGCGTCAGCGAAACATAGGCGGGGTAATAGACAACGGTCGATTTATACTGCGGCACCAGCGCTATTAGCGGCTGGACGTTGAAGTTACGGTCGGCGCTCGGCAGGCGGAAACTGCGGACATAGTGGACGCCGGCGTAGAGTAGCTGCATGGCGCCGTGTGAGCCGATGACCACGACATCGAATTGGTTAGGGTCGTAAGCCTCCAGGGCGGCCGCCACGACGCGCTGATCGATATCACCACTGAAAGCGCCTTCAGCCGTAATCAAAATCAGCAGTTCTTTATTAATCGGACGTAGGCCGGCTTTACGGCCGAAGTTGAATTCCTTGCTGACTCGGAGCTGGCTATAAATCCGCCATAGTTCGTCAAAGAATTGCTGGCTGGATAATACTTGGTCTTTGATTTGAGAAATGTGCATGCTGGCGATGCCCTCAAAAGCGCCGGTCAGTTCGACGACTGTCGACATGGTGTCCCGCTCGAGGGCTATTTCAGTCAATCGCCTCATGTCCGAGCTCCCACGAAGTTGGCTTTAAGGTTGGCCAACACTTGGTCGTAATCTTCAGGCTTCTTTATCAGACTGGCGGCGTCGACGGCCGCCTTCTTCAGCTGGGTGACATCGACCGCCGCATTGACGGTATCATCCAAAACTATGTCGAGCATCAGTTGCTGGGCGCTAAGACTGTAACTTTCGCCTGGAATCTGGTTGAGTAGTTGGCGTAGTTTTTGGCCGCGGATTAGGTCAGCTTGGGCGGCGGCTGAAAGTTCAGCACCGAAGTGCGAAAACTCCAAAGCTTGGTTGTAAGCTGTCAACGAGCGCAGGCTTCGGCCGCTTTGGGCCTTTTGGCGCTCAGAGTGGCCGCGCGCCCCAACGCGCGTAACCGATAGACCGCTGGAAATCGCCGGTCTAAGGCCGTCGCGAAAAACCTGCATGTCCAAGATCCACTGCCCATCGGTAATGGACATTATGTTCGTCGGCAAAAAAGCCGTGATGTCGCCGCTATCCGCCAAGACTATTGGAATCGCCGTCAGATGCTTGCCGGTCTTTTTAAGGCGGCCTGCGCGCTCCAAAAGCGAGCTGTGGGCATGGAACATGTCGCCCGGATAGCTGTCGCGGCCTGGGCTGACGCCGGACAACAGCGCGATTTCGCGGTAGGCGTGAGCGTGGCTGGTCAGGTCGTCATAGATCACCAGCGCGTCCTGGCCAACCGATTGCCACATATATTCACCCATGGCACAGCCGATGTAGGGCGCCAGGTACGATGCGACTAACGAATCAAAAATAGTTGAGACGATGACGATGCTTTTATGCATGGCGCCGTTATCGCTCAGGCGCGTTAAAAGCGTGTCGATATCGGACCGGCGCTTGGCAATCATCACGTAAATAACGATCTGGTCGGTGTTTTTCTGGTTGATGGCAATTTGGGTGGCAAGGGTTGATTTGCCTGATTTGCTGTCGCCCAGCAGGGCCAGGCGCTGGCCACGAACAATTGGGAAAAGCGCGTCAACCGAGGTGACGCCGGTTTCCAGCAGTTGGGACAGGCCTTCGCGTTCATAAATCGGTGGCGCCGAATTAAAAACCGGCCAGGTGTTATCAGCCGCGATGACGCCCTTGCCATCCAACGGCTCGCCGGTCACCGAAATGACCCGGCCGACAAAATCCTTGCCGACCTTAGTCATCAGCTCGGTCTGCTGGACAACCACCAGCGAGCCGACACTAACTTGCTGGACACCCAGGTGCAGAATCAGTACCTTGTCTTCCAAAATGTGTTGGACAAAGCCTTTGGAACCATCATCAAACGTCACCAGGGCGTGGATATTAACCGGCTGGAGACCTTTGACTGCTACCAGGAAATTATCAACGGCCGTTACCTCGCCTACCGGCTGGCCGGCGTTCACGAAACGCTGAAAGTGCTGGCCGGTCGGTTCGCTCATTTGCTGGCTCCGGCGATCAAACTTAGAAGGGTCGAACCATGCTTGTCGAGTTTGGCGCGGATGCTCATATCAAACAATTGGTTTGATGTGCGCAGTACGCAGCCAGCCGCGATTGATGGCTGGAGACCGATTTGTAGCAGAGAATTTTTATCAATATTGTCCCGGAACCAGCTGACGATTTTTTCCAGTGCCTTGGGCGATGGTTCGCGGGCAAAGCTGATGTGCAACGACGGCGCGTCTTTGAGAACCTGGTTTAAGGCTTCTGATAATTTTTTACGCTGGCCGGCTTCGAGCAGGTTGATGCCGTTGGCTCGGGCCAGCTCGTCCAGTAGTTGCGTGATGCGCGGCTGGCCGGCGGCGTCCGTATTCTGCCGGGCCGCCGAAGCTACGAAATAATCATCCAGGCCGGCTAGTTCGCGGACCGACCGGCGGATTTCCGACGGGCCGACGACAGCCAGCGTCAGTTTAAGCTCCACGTTTGATATCCTCCAAGATGGCCTCTTTATTGGCCTCAAGTTCAGCTAGGATGTAATCCAGCTGGTCGGACAGATCGATTTGGTCGCCAATCGCCGCCAAGACGTAGTGGTTAACTATGCTGGCCATGCCTTTTTCGAACTGTTCCAGAACGTGTTTCTTTTGCGCTTCGGCCTGGGTGATCATCTGCGTTTCCAGGAATTGCCGCTGCTGGTCGATGGTGGTAATTGTTTTCTCAATCGACCCGACGGCAATCTGCTTGGCGTCAGCAATGCTTTGTTCGTATTTCTTGAATTCCTCTTGCAACGTACGGGTTATTTCGGCACGCATGTAGTCGTTCAGCTGGGTGGTCGTCTGACGCAGGTCCTGTTGCAAGAAGGTGGCGTTTTCACCGATGATTTTTTCAAAGTGCAGTCGGCCGCGGTTGCGCAATTCCTCTCGGAAGTTATCGTCAAAGATATGCTCAACATCTACGTTGGCGGCCGCTTCCAGACCGCCCTTCAGTTTGCCGGGGGCGTGCCCAGGCTTGCTGATTTTCATGGCCAGCCAGACGAAAGCGGCAGTCGCCGCTGCCAGCGTCCCGACGATTAGTATTAACCCACCCGTGTTCATTCTTTATTTACCCTTATAGTTTCAGTATTAAATATACCGCAGCCAGTGAGGCAATGAAAATGACTAATGCCGTGGCGATGACCTGGGCTAGGCCAGTGACAATCAAATGACGACTCAGCGGGTTGCGGCCGATGGAAATCATGGCGCTGCGGATGCCAACCATCAGCAGGATGATGGTCAAGGCCATGGCAACCACGAAGACGATTATGCCGATGTAGATTTTCAGGGGTGAGATTTCGTGGCCGGCGATAGTGTTGCCGATTTTCTGCAATGGCGAGGGGATGGCTAGGGTGTTGTGATAAAGGGGATTACGCACGACACTGACGGTCACCACTGGGTCGCCGATAGCGTATTTTCCCGTGTGGCCAACGACGCTATGCACGCCATCAAAATCTTGGGTGGCGTGGCCGACAACGACTGGCTGGTAAGGCGTCGCTTTGGCGGCGATACCAGCAGTTCCGGACATAGAGAGATAGTCGCCGGCATGGATGACACCGTTCTCCGTACTGACTAAAACCGGGTAGTCACCGCCGGCCGTGATGTAAACCTGCTGTCCACTTCGCTGCATAACTACTGGCGCCTTGGAGCCGTCTACCACTACGCCATAGATGCTGGAGGAGTCGGTGGCCGCCGTCGCTTGGACCGTATCAATTTTTTTGGCGTCCAAACTAACAACCTCGCCGAGTTTTAAATTACCATTGGCGGCAAAACCCTGGACAACATAGTCGGCCAAAGCGACGGCGGGCAAAATGAACAGAACCAGCCCACAAATTGTCAGCTTAAACAAGCCTAAACCAAAACGGCGTGATCGTCGTTTCACTACCGTTGAATTATAACGCTTTTGGTTAGTTCGTACTATCTGTAAACTGTGCCAACCGGCTGATGGTTTTTGCGATGTCCATACTTGTGGTAAATCGGCCGAAGCTGAAGCGCAACGTTGAACGAGCGGCCGCTTCGCTCAGCCCTATAGCCCCTAGCACATGCGAAGGCTCGTCAGAACTGGCGCTACAAGCGCTGCCGACGGCAGCCTGGATGCCAGCTTCGTCCAGTTGCATCATCAAACGCTCGTTATCGACTCCCGGGAAAGTCACGCTCAAGATGTGTGGCGCCCGGTGTCTGGCTTGGCCGTTGATTTTTGCCTTTGGCAGACGTAGCGACAATTCGCTTTCGAAATCTTCGCGCAAAGCGGTGATTTTTTCGGATTGAACTCGGCGCTCTTTTTGGGCGATATAGAGGGCCGTGGCCAGACCGATAGCCGAAGGCACGTTTTCGGTACCGGAGCGCAGACCGAACTCTTGGCCGCCGCCTAGGACCAGCGGTTCTAGCTTAACGCCGGCTCGGACATACAACACGCCGCTTTGCTTCGGGCCGTAAAGTTTACCGCCGTTAAGACTCAATAAATCAACGCCGAGCCGGGACACGTGCAGATCCAACCAATTGCCGGCCTGAGCGGCGTCGGTATGCAGATACAATGGGTTTTTGACTCCCCGTGTCTGCCGAGATTTACTTAACTTGTTAAGTATTTGTGAAATCTCGCCCAGCGGTTGGATAACGCCGAGCTCGTTATTAATTAAGCCGACGCTGACCAGAACCGTCTGGTCGTTGACCATAGCTTCAAGTTTTTCTAGGTCAACTATGCCCCGCTTGTCTACTGGCATTAGTTTGGATTTAAACAGTTTAGCCGGCGCCAGTACCGATTCGTGCTCTATGGCGCTGACCAGCACTTCGCCATCAGGATAATTTTTCATCAAACCTTGGATGGCCAAGTTGTTAGCCTCAGTCGCGCCAGCCGTAAAAATAATTTCAGCTGGCCGAGCTCCCAAGTGAACCGCTATTTGCGCCCTGGCTTTTTCTAGCGCTTGGCGGACTGAGCGGGCCGCTAAGTAAGTCGCCGACGGATTATAAAACTCTTTGCCAAAATACGGTTGCATCGCCCTTAACACTCTGGAGTCCAGAGGCGTGGCTGCCGCATAATCTAGATAAATAGACTTGTCCATCTTAAATCCCGAAGAGCTCCTTCGTGTTAGCGGTTGTCGCCTTGGCCAGCTCAGCCAACTGCTCGCCGCGCAGCTGCGACAAAAATTCGGCGATAGTTCTGACGTGTTTCGGCTCGCAGGGCTCGCCGCGGTAAGGCGCCGGTGTTAAAAATGGCGCGTCGGTTTCCAGCAATAAACGATTAAGTGGCACGGCCCGGGCGGCTTCTAACTGAGGTTGCTCGCGGGTGAAGGTCATAATGCCATTCAGTCCGACGTAAAGGCCCCTTGTTAAAATCTGATCCAGGTCGCCGCTATGTGAGCTGAAGCTATGGACCACGCCGCGGATTTTTTTATACGAATCAAAAATCGGCCAGAAATCATCAAAAGCGTCGCGGACATGAAAGATTAGCGGCAGGTCTAACTCCAGCGCGACTTCAATCTGCGTCCTCAGCGCCGCCTGCTGGTCGGCTTTGTCCGCCAACTTGCGGTAGTAATCTAGGCCTGTTTCGCCGATGGCTACTACCCTGGCCTCATCCGCTAGCTTTGATAGTTTCTTGGCTGAACTAGAGTCAGCTAAAAAGCCAGCGGCGTCATGTGGATGCGTACCAACACTGGCCCAGACGTTGTCGTAGCGCACGGCCAGCGTAACGCCTTTTCTTGAATCGGCCAGCGTCGTACCGACTGTGATAGCTTTTTTGATGCCGGCTTTATTCGCCCGCTCTAAAACTTCATTTTCGTGTCCGTGGTAAGCATCGAACTGCAGGTGGCAGTGGCTATCGATGAGTTCCATAATCTAGGCTTTCTTGGCGGTCTCGTGTTTGGGGAACATCGGTCCAGGTAAATTCTTGAGCACGCCTGTACTAAAAGCTTGCTGGATGGTCACCGCAGTCGTCGGCATGAATGGACCCAGTAAAACGGCGATTTCTAGCAGACTGGCCGCTAAATAGGCTAGCGTTTCCCTCAGATGGGCCTCATCGCCGGTCTTAGCGATCTCCCACGGCTTGGTCTCTTCAATATATTGGTTAAGGCCTCGGACTTGTTCCCAGACGATATCTAACGCCTTGTCAAAACGACAGTCGACTATCGCCTGTTTATACGAGCCAACGTCGTGGTCCGGGTCCGGGATGTCACCGATAAGCCCCTTCTGATAGTTGGCTATCATGGCGGCCGTGCGGCTGACGGCATTGCCCAGCTCGTCGGCCAACTCGTTGTTATAAGCTTCGGTGAAGCGTTCCCAAGTAAAATCGCCATCGCCGTAGGCCGGGATGTGACGCATGAAGAAATAGCGGCAAGCATCAACACCAAACTTGGAAATGATGTCCTTGGGCGCCACGACGTTACCCAGCGTCTTGCTCATTTTCTTATTGCCGACTTCTATGTGGCCATGGACGTAGAGCATGTGCGGCAGTGGCAGGTCGAGGCCCAGCAACATGGCCGGCCAAATGGCGGCGTGGAAACGCAGAATATCTTTGCCGATGACTTGTACATCCGCCGGCCAAAACTCTTTGAAATCCTTGCCGTCGGGATAACCCAGGGCCGTGATGTAGTTCATCAAAGCTTCGAACCATACGTACATGACTTGGTCGGCGTCGCCCGGGACAGGAATGCCCCATCCAATCTTGTCTTTCGGCCGGCTGATGGAAATATCTTCCAGGCCAGAGTTAATGACATTCATGATTTCATGCTTGCGGCTGACCGGCACGATACGCAGGTCATCTGCCTCGATGGCGGCTTTGATCTTCGGGCCGAAGGCGCTGAGTTTGAAGAAGTAATTCTCCTCCTGCAGTTTTTCATAAGGCCGGTTGTGGTCGGGACAGACGCCTTTGTTGGCTTTGACGACAGCTTCCGGGAAGTATTCTTCGTGACCAGTGCAGTACCAGCCGACATAAGTCGATTTATAAACATGTTTGGACAGGTTCTTCCAAATCGCCTGAGCACGCTTGACGTGGTCCGGATCGGTTGTGCGAATGAAACGGTCGTTGCTGATTTGCAACTGTTTGAGCAGTTCAACGAACGAAGCACTGGTCTTGTCGGTAAAAGCTTCGGGGGTCAGTTTGGCTTCAGCGGCCTTTTCGGCAATTTTGCCGCCGTGCTCGTCCGTGCCGGTCAAAAACAAAACCTTGACGCCGCTGGCGCGCATGTAGCGGGCCAAAACGTCGGCGGCAATATACTCCAAGGCGTGCCCAACGTGTGGCTCGGCGTTGACATAGGGAATCGAGGTCGTGATATAAAACTTCATCTGTTTAATTCTAGCTCAACGCGGCAGATTTTGCCTCTTTTGACCAACACTATCGGGATCAAAAGCCTGTTGCTCGTGCGGGTTCAGAATTGCCCAGCCCCTCTCGTTGGCTATATGCCTTAGTCCAGTACTGGGGTTCACACATATTGCTGTCTCAACTGAATCCAGAATTTCAATGTCTCCTTCCGAATCGCCAAAGGCCAAAGAGCCCGCCCAGGGATGGGCCGCAGTCAGATGGTTGATGGCCCTGGTTTTTTCTTGTCGGGCGGCCAGGTAGGTGCTGACCTCTCCAGAAAAAACACCGTCTTGAGTTGCAAAAACGGTGTTACAGAAATTTCTTACACCGAAACGTTTAGCTACAGCCGAGGCCACGAATTGGGGTTCGGCAGTAACTAGCACTACCTCGTGATCGACGCCCAAAAGTGTGATTGTTGGGTCGGCATATTCGTAGAAGTCTTCAGACTTGGCAAAAAAATTATCCGTCAAGGATCCTACTTCGGCCGTACGCTGTCCTTTCAGCCCTCGGGCGAATAAATCAAGCAACTGTTTAGCGAAATGTTCGTACTTTAAGATATCGTTCTTATGAAGTTCCAGTACGGCCTGAGACTTTTCAAGAACATCGGCGCTAATTTGACCTTGGGCTACCTGCTCTTGCATCAGCGGGAAAAGCGAAAAGCCATCATACAAGGTCTTATCTATATCAAATAGGGCTAACGGACGATTCATTTAAACTCACTTTCTGGTGGGCAATACAGGACTCGAACCTGTGACTTCAGCAATGTGAATGCTGCGCTCTAGCCAACTGAGCTAATTGCCCGCACTCACAAATTATATATCTTAGGAGAGGAAAAGAGGGAGGTGCTGAGATGGCGGGCGCGGGGAATCCCCGCGCCCGCCCGGAAGGTTGGCTAGCCGGCGAACCCAAGAGCGGGATACGCCTCACTAATGACGTCGACTCGCGGATCGATCAACCCGTGCTTGTCACGGCCCGGCTTGGGCGGCGGGTTGAAGCACCAACGGAGCTCCTTCAGGTGCTTTTCGATCGGCTCGGCAAGCTCGAGATTGCCGTGGACGCGATGTCTTGCGGCACGGTCCGCCTGCTTGTCGAGATACCCCGACTGCGTGAGCACAGCTTGGAGCTTCTCCGGACGGAAGATGTGCTGCATGGCGCAGACGATCCGAATTGCTCCGGGCGCATTGAAGTCGATGATGTCCGTGGCGCGCGAGGCCATCCACTCGGCCAGCTCGACTTTGCGCATCAGTGCCTGAGCAGAACGCAGGCGCTTCCCCTTCAGCGACAGGACGGTGGCGGCCAGGACTTCTGACCGTTCCGGCAGTCGCTTGCGGTAAGCACAGCCGTGTACCAGTTCTTCGACATTTCCTGCTTTGATTGCGACCATCAAAGCTCTCCTCCCTCTTGTGAACGAACTCGCGCCAAAAGCGGTGGGCGCGGGGTCACCGTGCAATCAAAAACGACCGCCTTCTTGCTGCGGTCGCCTTCGAACTTTTGGTGGTTGCGTAACTTTTAGGCAACAGCAGCAGAATCTCGCATGACGAGATTAATGCTAATGCCCGTAAAGTAACGCGAACTTACCATGCGTTCTTTTATACA
>Ga0265338_10002079_pt1 | contig 30901 bp, 17 predicted proteins | sample 42126metaG_FD_193579 | JGI IMG/M metagenome (GOLD analysis project Ga0265338, IMG submission 193579) | Rhizosphere microbial communities from Carex aquatilis grown in University of Washington, Seatle, WA, United States - 4-21-26 metaG | ecosystem: Host-associated > Plants > Roots > Rhizosphere...
GACGGCGACGCTGCACATCATCAATGACGACAGCGCCGTGAGTTTCTCCAATGCAAACTATTCGGTCGCAAAGAACGTTTCCTCGGGATTTCAGACCATTGATGTCCTTCGCGCGGGGACCAACGGCATCTGCTCGGTGGACTTCCTCACCACCGCCAATGGCACCGCCGTGGCCGGGCAGGACTTTATTGCCATCAACACGAACCTCACGTTCAATCCGGGAGAGGTGATCAAGCATGTTCAGGTGCCGATCATCAATAACCCCCAGCCTTACGGATATCGGACGGTTCAATTCATTCTGACCAATGCGGTCAACACGGTGCTCTCCAGCCCGTCGAATGCCACGCTGACCATTATTGACACGGCCAATGCCCATGGCGAATTCAGCTTCGCTTCAACCAATTTTGACGTCAATGAAGGTGATGGAACTGCCTATATCGCGATTGTGCGTACCAATGGCACGGTCGGCGATGTCACCTTGACTTGTTTGATCGTTCCGGGTACACCTCCGGGCGCAGCCCTGCCGGGCGTGAATTACGACATTCCCACCATCACCACGGTGACCTTTCACGATCAGGTGGCGGTCCAGTATTTCCAAATCCCACTCAAGGACAACACTCAGGTTCAAGGAACCGTGCATCTGTCCGTAATTCTGACGAACCCCCCGCCAGGCGCAATACTCATTGATCCCACGAATACCACCCTGAACATCGCCGACAACGACAACGGTTTTGTCTTCACCAAAGCCACCAATTATTTCCGCGAAAACCTGGGTTCGGTTCCTGTGTCGGTCGAGCGTGTGGGCCCCGGCACCAACCTCGGTGTCTCAGTGAGTTTTTACACCACCAACGACACCACCAGCGGCAGCGCCATCGCCGGGGTCAATTACACCCCCATCAGCGGCACTTTGCCCTTCGCCCCCGGTGAAACGCTGAAGACGATTTTCCTCCCGCTCATTTATGATCCGCTGGTGACCGGCGACTTGAGTTTTCTGATCAAGCTGTACAACCCCACCAACGGAACCCAATTGGGCAGTGTCAGCAACTCGGTCATTGTCGTGCAGGATGCCGATGCCGGCCTGCATTTCACCACCAATGCCTCCAGCGTGTTCAAGAGCGCCAACAGCGCCCAGAATGCCCACATCACGGTCATTTGTTCCAACCCCGACGTCGAACCGCTCACCACCAACGTGGCGCCGCTCTCGGTCAACTTCGCCACTGTCGACGGCACCGCCATAGCCGGTGTGGACTATGCGGCAACGAACGGCACCTTGCTGTTTACCAACAAACTCGGCACCAATACCTTCGATGTGTCGATCCTCCCCAGTACCCTGATTAACGGCAACCATGACTTCACGGTGACGCTGTCACAACCCACCTTCCCGGGACAACTGGTTTGGCCGTCCACGCAGACGGTGACGATTATTGACAATAATTCCGGCCTGAGCTTTTCCAAGCCTGCATACACGGTTTTCCGAAGCGATGTTTCGGCCACAATTACTGTCCTTCGCACCGACAACCTCAACACCAACACGTTCGTCGATTTTGCCACGGCCGATGGCACTGGTGTGGACGGCATCGATTACAAGGGGGTCAGTGGCACACTCGTGTTCACTAACGGCGTTACCAGCCAAACCTTCTCGGTGACGGTGTATAGCTCTGCCACGGTTCAGCCGGACAAGACGGTGCTGCTGCAATTGTCCAATCCCCAAAGCGGCACCTTGGTTGCGCCCTACAACGCCACGCTGACCATCCAAGACAACAGCGGCAGCGATGTGATTCCGGCCGGGGCCACGTTTACGGCTACCGGTGATCCCAACCATAACGGCCTGATTGATTCCAACGAAACCGTTACGCTTTGGTTCGGGTGGCGGGCCGCCGGTGGCACCAATGTCAGCGACCTGAAGGCCACGCTCCTTTCCTTGAACGGCATCACTTCGCCGTCGCCCGCCGGAGCGCAGGACTATGGGCCGTTGACCGTGCTCGGGCCGTCCGTGTCGCGGGCCTTCACCTTCACGGTCGATCCGGCTTACACTAACAGCCAGCAGATTCTGGCCAGCTTCCAGCTCCTCGATGGCACCAAAAACATCGGCACCAACGGCTTCACTTTCACGATTGGTGCCTGGACTTCCATTTATTCGAACGCCGCGCCCATCGTCATCAATGACAACACCATGGCTTCTCCGTACCCGTCTACCATCAGCGTCAGCGGTGCCGGCGGCGTGGTGTACAAGGCGACGGTCACCCTGACCAATTTCAATCACACTTCGCCGGGCGACGTGGACGTGCTGCTGGTGGCACCCAACCAGCAGAACACGTTGATCATGGCGCATGTCGGCGCCCAGAATGTCGCCAAAAAATTGACCCTGACCTTTGACGATGACTCCACCACCACTCTGTCGCGCACCAACGCGCTTGTTTCCGGCACTAATAAACCGTCGGCGTATCTGCCGGTGGGCAACTTTCCATGACCGGTATGAAAACAATCAAACCAACTCTCATATCCGTACCGATAATGGATGAAATCATGTTCAAAGTTCCTCAAATCTTGAAAGGCTGTATGAGGAGGATGTTATTGACGATGGGCGTGGCTCTGGCGCTGTGTGGTGTTGCCACCTTCCCGGGCCAGGCGGCGGACGCGAACTTGGCGTCGTTGCACGGCCATGTGCCGGCGGTGACATCCCGGTTGTCGGCAAAAGGGCGGCTGCCGGCCACCAACCACTTGCGTCTGGCCATTGGTCTGCCGTTGCGGAACCGCGCGGCCCTCACCAATTTGCTCCAGCAAATCTATGATCCGGCCAGCCCCAATTTTCACCATTACCTGACCCCCGAGGAATTCACGGCGCAGTTTGGCCCGACAACCCAGGATTATCAGGCGGTGATCGACTTCGCGAACTCGAATGGCCTGGCCGTGGTGGGAACGCACGGCAATCGGATGTTGCTGGATGTGAGCGGGAAGGCGGCGGATGTTGAAAAGGCCTTTCATGTCAACTTGCAAACTTATCAACATCCGGCGGAAGCGCGTGAATTCTTTGCCCCGGATGCGGAACCGTCGGTGAACGGAAAACTGCCGGTATTGCATGTCAGCGGGCTGGACAATTACTCCCTGCCGCACCCGTTGTTGCACAAACTGCCGGTGCCCAGCGCCACTCCGGCAACCGGTTCCAGTCCCGGCGGAGGGTACATGGGCGCCGATTTCCGGAACGCCTATGTTCCGGGTTCGGCCTTGACTGGCGCCGGACAAATGGTCGGCTTGCTGCAATTCGATTCCGGCTTCTTTCAAAGGGACATCACGGCTTATGAAACCCTCACTGGCCTGCCCAATGTGCCCGTGCAGGCGGTGTTGCTGAACGGTTATGGCGGAGGCCCGGGCGTTGCCAATGACGAGGTTTCATTGGACATCGAAATGGTGATTTCCATGGCGCCCGGCGTATCCAAAATCCTCGTCTTTGAAGGCAGCGTCACCGACGACATCCTGAACGCGATGGCCTCCAGCAACCAGGTGAAACAGTTGAGCGCCTCCTGGTCGTATGGCATCGATTCAACCACGGAACAGATTTTCCAGCAATTCGCCGCCCAGGGCCAGTCGTTCTTTAACGCCTCGGGCGACTTCGATGCGTGGGTCGGCCCCATCTTTCCCCCGTGCGATGACCCCTATATCACCATCGTTGGCGGGACGACCCTTACTACCGGCGCCGGCGGGGCCTGGGCGTCGGAGACGGTCTGGAATTGGGGGACCGAATTTGGCGTCGATGGCATTGGGACTGGTGGCGGCATCAGCACCAGCTATGTGATACCGTCCTGGCAAGCCAGCGTGAACATGACCGCTAATCAGGGTTCAACCACCATGCGGAACATTCCCGATGTCGCCCTCACCGCGGACAACGTTTATGTCTTGTATGGGGGGGGCCAGCAAGGTTTGTTTGGCGGCACCAGTTGCGCCACGCCGCTCTGGGCCGGTTTTATGGCGTTGGTCAACCAACAGGCGGCGACCAGCGGCAAGCCAGCCTTGGGTTTCATTAACCCCAGCATTTATGCCATTGCCGCCGGGGGCAGTTACACCAGCTGTCTTCACGACATTACCACCGGCAACAACACCTGGTCCGGCAGTCCGGGCAAGTTTTTTGCCGTCACCGGTTACGACCTTTGCACAGGCTGGGGCACGCCGGTGGGAACCAGTTTGATCAACGCCCTCGTCGGCGTGGCTAAGACTCATATTTCCGCGCCGCTGCCACCTTATGGCACCACCCTGACCGCCGTGAAAGGCGGCAACCCCAACGGCGATTGGCAGCTCTTTGTTCAGGATGACGTCCAATTGAATTCCGGCGTGATTTCCAACGGCTGGATCCTCACCCTCACCACCGCCAATCCCGTCGGTGCTACGGCGGATCTGGGGCTTGCGATGACCAACAATGCGGGCACCAATCAGACGGTCCTGGTTGGCAGCACGGTGACGTATGTCATTACCGTGACAAATTACGGCTCCTCCGTTTCCACCAACCCGGCCGTAACCGATAATCTGCCGGCCGGAATGACGTTGACTTCGACGAACCCGACGATCGGTTCGGTCGTTCGTAACGGATCAACGTTGGTCTGGAATTTGGGAACTAACCTGGATCTATTCGCCGGGGCGCGACTGACCTTCGCCGGGCAGATGAATTCCGTGGGAATTGCTGTCAATCAGGCCATTGTTGCTTCAAGCAGCACACCCGACTCGAACCCGGATGACGATTCCGCTTTCAACAACGTCACCGTCAAGGTGGCCACTCCGCCGCAGTTTGGCAGTGTTGGGATTCACAACGGCAAATTCGTGCTTTCGATCATCAGTCCGCAGAGCCAGACCATTGTCCAGACTACCACCAATCTGGCCAGCACAAACTGGGTGAATGTCTTTACCGGCTCTACGCCGTCGTTTAGCTACACCAACGACGCGACGAATCCCGCCCTCTTCTACCGCGCCAAGTTGGCGCCGTAGTTGACCCATGAAAGTCTGCGGTCTGACGGGTGGCGTGGGGATGGGTAAATCCACCGCAGCCGGGTTCCTCCGCGCCCGCCGGGTGCCGGTCGTGGATACCGACGATCTTGCCCGACAGCTCGTCCAGCCCGGCCAGCCCGCCCTGGCGGAAATCCAGGCCGGATTCGGAAATAGCATCATCGCCGCCGACGGACAGCTTCGCCGGGAGGAGCTGGCGCAAATCGTTTTTGCCGATGACGCCGCCCGTCAAAAACTCGAAGCCATCCTCCACCCGCGCATCCGCGAACGCTGGTCCGCCCGGATCGAAACCTGGCGCAGCGAGAATCACCCCCTGGCCGTGGTCGTGATTCCGCTGCTGTTCGAGACCGGGGCAGAATCGTCCTTCAATAAAATCATTTGTGTCGCTTGTTCCGCGGCGACCCAGCGGGAACGGCTTCTCGCGCGCGGATGGGCGCCCCGTCAGGTTGACCAGCGGCTGGCCGCGCAATGGCCGGTGGAACAGAAAATCGCCCGGGCCGATTTTGTCGTCTGGACCGACGGCACGCTGGATGTTCACACGCAGCAGCTCGAGCAGATCATGGCCTCGCTATGAGGATTGGGGCTGCGGACCACCATCGCCTTTTTGCGGAAGAACATTTCCCTTGCTGCTGGATTGGGTTAAGCTAGCTCCATGGTTCTCACGCCTGATGAATTGCGCAGTCTGGTGGAGCTGAAGCATCAGTCGCCCCACACCCTGCTGGGAATGCACCCCTTTGGCGATGGTTCGGGGCTCGTTGTCCGCGCGCTGCTGCCGGATGCGGCCAAGGTCGAAGTCCAGCCGGCCCACGAAAAAGACAACCCCCGGTTCGCCTTGAAGCGCATTCATGAAAGCGGGCTGTTCGAAGGCGTCACCCAGTCCGCCAATAGCGTTTATGCCTACGATTTGGTGGTCACCAACCATCGGGGCCAAACGCGCCGCACCCGGGACGCCTATTCCTTCCTGCCCACGCTCGGAGAATCGGATCTGTTCCTGTTCGGCAAGGGCGATGAGCGGCGCATTTACGAAAAGCTCGGCGCGCAGCTGCGGACGATTGACGGCGTGCCCGGCACCAGCTTTGCCGTCTGGGCCCCCAATGCCCGCCGCGTCAGCGTCGTCGGCGATTTCAACCATTGGGACGGGCGGTTGCATCCGATGCGGCTGCTCGGTGCGTCCGGCGTCTGGGAAATTTTCATCCCGGGCGTGGGGGTCGGGGCCCATTACAAATTTGAGATTCTGGACGCGCACGGAAACATCAAGTTGAACACCGATCCCTTCGGGTTTTTCTTCGAGGTGGCGCCGAAAAACGCCGCCATCGTCTGGGACACCCTTAAGTTCAAATGGCGCGACGCGGCCTGGTTGAAGGAACGGGGCCGGCGTGATGCGCTGCGCTCGCCGATGAGCGTTTACGAAGTCCATGTCGGTTCCTGGCGCAAGAAGACGGCGAACGAATCCTGGAGCTACCGCGAGCTGGCCGGACCGCTCGTGCTTTACGCCAAGCGCCTGGGCTTTACCCATGTCGAATTCCTGCCGGTGGCCGAGCACGCGTTTTATCCGTCCTGGGGTTATCAGGTGACCGGCTTTTACGCCCCCACCAGCCGCTATGGCACGCCGGAGGATTTTCAATTCCTCGTCAATGCGCTGCACACGGCGGGCATCGGCGTGATCGTGGACTGGGTGCCTGCGCATTTTCCGCGGGACGAATGGGCGCTGGCGAAATTTGACGGCACGGCGCTCTACGAGCACGAGGACCCGCGCAAAGGCGCGCATCAGGATTGGGGCACGCTCATTTTTAATTTTGGCCGGAATGAGGTGAATAATTTTCTCGTCGCCAACGCGTTGTTCTGGCTCGACCGCTTTCACATCGACGGCCTGCGCGTGGATGCCGTGGCCTCAATGCTCTACCTCGACTATTCGCGCAAGGCGGGCGAATGGTTGCCGAACCAGCACGGCGGGCGCGAAAATCTTGAGGCCATCGAGTTTCTGAAAAAATTCAATTACGTCACCCATACGGAGTTCCCCGGCATTCTCACCATCGCCGAGGAATCCACCGCCTGGCCGCAGGTGACGCGTCCGCCGTATCTCGGCGGGCTGGGTTTCTCGTTCAAGTGGAACATGGGCTGGATGCATGACACGCTCGATTACTTCAAACGGGATCCGGTGCATCGCAAGTTCCATCAAAACGACCTCACGTTCGCCACGCTTTACCAGCATAGCGAAAATTTCATCCTCCCGCTCTCCCACGACGAAGTGGTTCATGGCAAGGCGTCGCTGATCGGGCGGATGCCTGGTGATGACTGGCAGAAATTCGCGAGCCTGCGCACGCTGTTCGCCTATCAGTGGCTCTTCCCTGGCAAGAAACTGCTGTTCATGGGTGACGAAATCGGCCAGCGCGCCGAATGGAACGAGAACGGCGAACTGGACTGGTGGCTCCTCGACGCCGGACCATTCCATCGCGGTTTGCAAACGTTTGTCGAGGACCTGAACCGGCTTTATGCCGCCACCCCTGCGCTCTGGCAGGGCGATTACGATACCGGCGGTTTTTTCTGGATTGATTGCGCCGACCGTGAAAACAGCGTGTTATCGTTCGTCCGCCAGACCGCCGATGGGGCGAACCAGCTGGCAGTCATCCTCAATCTCACCCCGGTGCCGCGCGGGAAATATCGCGTCGGCCTGCCGCGCAACGGCCCCTGGCGCGAAGTGTTCAACAGCGACGCCGGCATTTACGCCGGCAGCAACCAGGGGAATCTTGGCGGCGTCACCGCCCAAGATGTCCCGTGCCATGGCCAGCCCTATTCCGCCGAATTTTGCCTGCCGCCCATGAGCGCGATCGTGTTCCAGCCGGCATGAAACTGATCTCCTGGAATGTCAACGGCCTGCGCGCCGTGCTGCGGAAAAATTTCCTGGAATTTCTCGACGCGGAAAAGCCCGACGTCCTTTGCCTGCAGGAAACCAAATGTCGCCCCGAAGATGTCGAGCAGCTTTGGCCGGCCGCTTACACGACGTTCTGGAATTCCGCCGAGAAAAGCGGCTACTCCGGCACGGCGATTTTCACCCGCAGCCGCCCGCTCAAGGTCACGCCCCACATTGGCGTGGATCAGCACGACCGGGAGGGCCGCGTGCTGACCGCCGAATTCGCGGGTTTCTTCCTGGTGAATGTCTACGTGCCCAATTCAAAACGCGACCTGTCACGGCTCGCTTACCGGCAAGGATGGGACGCCGAATTTTTGCGGTATCTAAAAAAGCTCGAAAGGAAAAAACCCGTGGTCTTCTGCGGCGACCTCAATGTGGCGCACACGGAGATTGATCTCGCCAATCCCAGGGCCAACCTCCACAACCACGGCTTCACTCCGGAGGAACGCGCCGGGTTCGACGCATTGGTGCACGCGGGTTTTCTCGACACTTTCCGCGAGTTTGAGCCGGGCGGGGGACATTATACCTGGTGGAGCCAGATGTCCGGTGCGCGCTCCCGGAATGTCGGCTGGCGCCTGGACTACTTTCTTGTTTCAAAATCCCTGCGCCCGCGGCTCAAGCAGGCTTTCATCCGGCCCGGGGTGGAAGGCTCCGATCACTGTCCGGTCGGCCTCGAATTTGAGTGACGGACAATCAGGTGATTTCGTTGGTATATTCTTTCGGCCGGGCCTATACTGAATCTGGCATCGCCCGTTTCTTTAATGAAAGTGCTTCTCATCAGTCCGCGGACGCCCGACACGTTCTGGAGCTTCAAACATGCCGTGCGTTTCGTTTCCCGCAAGGCATCCATGGCGCCGCTGGGCTTGCTCACGGTGGCGGCCATGCTCCCGCCGGAATGGGAGCTCAAGCTGGTGGACCTTAACGTTAAACGGCTCAAGGACGAAGACCTGCGCTGGGCGGATTACGTGCTGCTGGGCGCCATGCTGGTGCAGAAGGAGTCCGTCCGCGAAATTGTGGCGCGGTGCGCGGCGCTGAATAAATCCGTCATTGCGGGCGGCCCGCTGTTCACTACCGGCCACGAGGCGTTCCCGGAAATCCGGCACTTCGTTCTGGGCGAGGCAGAGGACGTGATGCCCCAGGTTGTGGCCGACCTGCGGAGCGGCCGGCTGCAGCCCGTTTATCGCGCCACGGAGCGACCCGATATCACCCGCACGCCCTCGCCCCGCTGGGATCTCATCGAATTCCGGCATTATGTGACGATGTCCGTGCAATTCTCGCGCGGTTGCCCGTTCAACTGCGAATTTTGCGACATCATCGTGATGAACGGGCGCGTGCCCCGCACGAAAACGCCGGCGCAGTTGATTGCCGAGCTGGACGCGCTGTGCCGGCGCGGGTGGAAGGACATGGTCTTCATTGTGGACGACAATTTCATCGGCAACCGGCAACGGACCCGGGCGCTGCTGCAGGCGCTGATCGAATGGCGGCAGCGCACGCAGACCCGTATTGGATTTCTTACCGAGGCGTCGGTGAACCTCGCCGATGACCCGGAATTGTGCGCGCTGATGGTGAAAGCCGGCTTCACAAAAGTGTTCGTGGGCATCGAGACGCCCTCGGTCGAATCCCTGGCCGAGTGCCACAAGCTGCAGAACCGGAACCGCGACCTCGTGGCCGCCGTCCAGACGCTGCAACGCGCCGGACTGGAAGTCATGGGCGGGTTTATCGTGGGCTTCGACAGCGACCAGAGCGACATCTTCAAGCGGCAGTTTGAATTCATTCAGCGTTCCGGCGTGGCGACCGCGATGGTGGGGTTGCTGACCGCGCTGCCGCAGACGCAATTATGGCAGCGGCTGAAGCGTGAAGGCCGGCTGGAAACCGAAAGCACCGGCAACAATACCGACGCCGCCCTGAACTTTAAACCCCGGCTGAACCGGGATTTCTTGCAGGCCGGCTACCGCGACCTGGTAAGGAAACTTTACGAGCCGCGGAACTATTACCGGCGTGTGCGGACGTTCCTCAAGAGCCATCGCCCGAAGGGGCCGCGTGGCCGGCTCTCACGGGCAGACTTCATGGCGTTTCTGAAATCCTTCTGGGTGCTCGGCGTGTGGCACCGGGGGCGCCTGGGCTATTGGCGGCTGTTCTGGGGCACGCTCCTCCGGCATCCGCGCCAGTTCCCCCACGCCATCGAACTCGCCATTCTCGGTTACCACTTCCGCCGCGTGGCCAACTCGCTGCGGTCACCGGTCTCGCGCTAGCGACGCGGACAGCTGCCGGCGGCCGGATGGAAATTCAGATTGAATGCAATCAATCGAAAATAAACACGCCTGACCTCAGATCCAAACCCAATTTGCAGTTATCGCCTTTCCCGGATTCATCACCCGCCTTCGCTTGCTTCGGAACGGCCGGCGTGGCTTAATTCATTTGAATTCGATGGCCAAACCAAACAAATCGCAATGGGACTTCGGCGAGCTGTTCCCGGCGGAACAGACTCGAAACATTTTGTCCGTTTCGGAGCTGACCACACAGGTCAAGCGGCTGCTGGAAAAATCGGTCGGCCAGGTTTGGGTGACCGGCGAGGTCACCAACCTTCGCGCTCAAGCCTCCGGCCACATGTATTTCACGCTCAAGGACGCCGGGGCTCAGTTGAGCTGCGTGTTATTCCGCGGCGAAACGATTGCCCATCGTGAATTGCTGTCGGACGGACAGAAGGTCCTCCTCCAGGGTCAGGTGACGGTTTATGAGGCGCGGGGGCAATACCAGCTCATCGTCCGTGCGGTGGAGTTGCAGGGTGTCGGCGCGCTCCAAATCGCCTTTGAAAAGCTCAAACAGAAGCTCGCCGCGGAAGGCCTTTTCGCCCCGGAACGAAAACGTCCACTCCCGAAATATCCCCGGCGCATCGGGCTCGTGACCTCGCCCACCGGCGCGGCCATCCGTGATGTGCTGCACGTCGTGCAGCGCCGGAATCCGGGCCTGGAAATCATCCTGGTGCCGTGCCGGGTGCAGGGGCCGGGGGCGGCGGAGGAAATCGCGGCGGCTATCCGTCTGCTGAATGAGTTCGCTGCCGCCGCTCAATCATTGGACCGTTTGGTCGTTAAACCGGAAAGCGATTCAAGAAATCTCGACCTGATTTTGCTGACCCGTGGCGGTGGCAGCCTCGAAGATCTGTGGGCATTCAACGAGGAGGTCGTGGCCCGGGCTATTTTTGAATCCACCGTCCCGGTGGTGTCCGCCATTGGCCACGAGGTGGATTTCACCATCAGCGATTTTGTCGCCGATATGCGGGCGGCGACGCCAAGCGCGGCGGCGGAAATCATCACCGAAGGCGTGTTTGCGAGCCGGCAGCTGGTGGCGGATTTGATGCAGCGTCTGGTGCGGGCGCAGCCGCGCCGGCGCCTGAATGAATGGCTGCAGCAACTCGACGATTTGCAGGCCGGTTTATTGCGTTGTGCGAAGCAGGGGGCCCGGGAGCGGCGGGTGGCCTGGCGGAATCTGGCGGAGCGGCTGGTGCGCGTCCGGCCGGCGCAATTGTTGAAGCAGCGGCGTGAATCATTTCTGGCCCGGCGGCAGCGCTTGCATGAACTCGCGCAGGTCCGTTTGCGGGATTGGCAGAATCGTCTGGGCGCGACGGAATCGCGGTTGCGTTTGCTGGGCCCCGAGCAGGTGCTGGCACGCGGCTATTCCATCAGCATGGACGCGGCGACCGGCCGGGTTTTGCGCCAGGCGGCTGAAGTGAAGGCCGGTCAAAAACTGAAGACGCGCTTGCAGACGGGAGAAGTATTCAGCCGCGCGGAGAAGTAGTTTTCCTTCAATTCAACCCTTGGGATGGGTTTCGCCTGGCCTTCGACTCCAAACTGGACGCCGCCGCCTTTTTATTTTAGCCTTGGGTCGTGCCAAGTCCGTCAAAAGCCGCGGGGCAAAGCCCCGCCAAAGGCCTGCCGTTTGAAGACGCCTTGAAAAAACTTGAAGGCGTCGTCGAGACCATGGAATCCGGCGACCTGCCGTTGGAAACGCTGCTGGCCCGGTATGAGGAGGGGACCAAACTGGTGAAAGTCTGCCAGGAGAAGCTGGCCGAGGCCGAGTTGAGAATCCAGCAACTGGAAAAGGATGCGGCGGGTGAAATTAAATTGAAGCCGCTGTCGCCGGATTTGTCCGAAGAATAATTTATGAGTTATCTCGAGATGGTGGACGGCCCGGCGCACGTGAAAAAGCTGACGCTGCTGCAGCTTCAGGAGCTGGCGGGTGAGATCCGGGGAGAGTTGATCGCCGGACTGGCCAGAAGCGGCGGGCATCTGGGTCCCAATCTTGGCGTGGTCGAATTGACCATCGCCCTGCACCGCGTTTTCAACACGCCCAGGGACAAATTTGTCTGGGACGTGAGCCATCAGGTTTACGTCCATAAAATCCTCACGGACCGCAAAAGCCGGTTCCGCACCATCCGGCAGACGGACGGCCTGAATGGGTTCGCCTTGCGGACGGAAAGTCCGCACGATTGCTACGGCGCGGGGCATGCGGGCACGGCGCTTTCCGCCGCGCTCGGTATGGCGGCGGCACGCGATAAGAAGGGCACGGACGAAAACGTCGTCTGTATTTTTGGCGACGCGGCGCTGACGAACGGGGTTTCGTTCGAGGCGCTCAATAACATCGGCCACACGACGAAGCGGTTCATCGGCATTCTCAACGACAACGAGTGGAGCATTGCCAAGAACGTCGGCGCCATATCGAGTTATCTCAACAAGCTCATCACCAATCCCCGCTATAACAAGCTCGCGCGCGACTTTGAAGGTTTTGTCCGCCGCCTGCCCAAGGGCGACGTGGCTGTGAAACTTGCCCACAGGGCCGAGGGCGGCTTCAAAGGCGCCATTACGGGCGTCGGCTTGCGGCAATCCGGCAGCCCGGTGGACATGGATGGGCGTGGCGGCTATGGCAGCCCGGTCATCTTCGAGGAAATGGGACTGCGCTATCTGGGGCCGATCGACGGACATGACCTGCCGTTGCTCATCAGCACGCTGGAATTTGCCAAGACGTGCGACCATCCGATCGTCATTCACGTGCTGACGCAGAAGGGCAAGGGTTTCCCCGCGGCGCTCAAGTCGCCGGAAAAATTCCACGGCACCGGGCCTTACGATGTGCAGACCGGCGATTCGATGCCGGTTGTGGCCGGCACGCCGCCGAATTACCAGGACGTGATGGGTCAGACGATGGTGAAGCTTTGCCAGAAGGACAATTCAGTCGTCGGCATCACCGCCGCCATGCCCAGCGGCACCGGCTTGAAGCACCTCGAAAAAGCCATGCCCGATCGTTATTACGATGTGGGTATTGCCGAGGAACATGCCGTCATTTTTGCCGCCGGGATGGCGACGATGGGGTTTCACCCGGTGGTCGCGATCTATTCCACCTTCCTGCAGCGCGCCTACGATTGCATTCATCACGACGTTTGTTTGCAGGATTTGCCGGTGATCTTCTGCATGGACCGGGCCGGGCTTTCCGCCAACGACGGCCCGACGCACCACGGCCTGTTCGATATCGCCTACCTGCGCTGCCTGCCCAACGTCATTGCCATGGCGCCGAGGGACGAGGATGAACTCGTGGACATGATGTTCACGGCCACGCACCAAAATCATCCGGCCTTCATCCGTTATCCCCGAGGCGCCGCTGAGGGGGTGCCGATCAAGGACCAGCCCAAGCTGCTCGAAATCGGCAAGGCGGAGGTCGTCCGGAAATTTTCCAACGACGGCCGGCGCAAGGTCGCGCTGTTCGGCTTGGGCCCGATGAACGCCATAGCTTGCCGGGCCGCCGCGCAGCTGGTGGAAGAGGGCTGCGATTGCGCGGTTATCAACCCGCGCTTCACCAAACCGATTGACGCCGGAGCGCATGAGTTTTTTGGCCAGGCAGCTGAGGTGGTGGTGACGCTGGAAGATCACGCGTTGATGGGCGGCTATGGTTCGGCGGTCCTGGAGTTGTTCAGCGAAAAAGGTGTGACCGCGCCCGTGGTGCGCATTGGCTGGCCGGACCAGTTTATCGAGCACGCCACGACCCAGGACGAACTTCGCAAAAAATACGGCCTGACCGTCGAAAACACCGTGGCCCGGGTGAAGGCGCACCTTGCCGAGGCTGCGCCGGTGGCAGCGAAGCTGATTGAGGTGGCCTGATTGAAATTCCGGGCTTGGGGGCGATTCAAAGGTTGGTGGCATTTGTCACTCTTTCCTTGATTTTATTTGCATTCAGCGGTTTCCTTTCTGCGCGAACGTTTAATATCGTTAATCCTATATCCAAGATTGCATCATGGCCTACAAAGACGTGACCCCACCGACCGGCGGGAAAATTACCATTGCGAACGGCAAGCTGACCGTTCCGAACAACCCCATCCTCCCCTTTATCCGCGGGGACGGCACCGGCCCGGACATCTGGGCGGCGAGCGTGCGCGTGTTCGATGCGGCGGTGCAAAAGGCCTATGGCGGCCAGCGCAAGATCGCCTGGTTTGAGGTGTTCGCCGGCGAGGCGGCCAAGAACAAATTCGACAACTGGCTGCCGGACGACACGGTCGAGGCGTTCAAGGAATATCTCGTCGGCATCAAGGGCCCGCTTACCACGCCCGTTGGCGGCGGCATCCGCTCGCTGAATGTGGCCTTGCGCCAGATGCTCGACCTTTACGTCTGCCTGCGCCCGGTCCAATGGTTCACCGGGGTGCCTTCGCCGGTGAAGCATCCGGAAAAGGTGGACATGATCATTTTCCGCGAAAACACCGAAGATATTTATGCCGGTGTCGAGTACGCCGCCGGCACGCCCGAAGCCCAGAAAACTTTGGACTTCATCGCCCGGGAATTTCCGAAGGATTTCAAGAAGATCCGGTTTGGCACCCGGCCGGCGGCCGAGGAATTCTGGAAATCCGTCGGCGCAAAGGATTTTCCGAGCGACGTAAAGGTGGGCATTGGCATCAAACCGGTGAGTTACAGCGGCAGCGTCCGGCTGATTCACAGCGCCATTGGTTACGCCATCAAGTTTAATCGCAAGAGTGTCACCCTGGTCCACAAGGGCAACATCATGAAATTTACCGAAGGCGCGTTTCGCGACTGGGGCTACGAGGTCGCCAAAAAGTTCTTCGGTGCGGTGGAAATTGACGGCGGACCCTGGTGTAAAATCCCTGAAGGCAAACCCGGTGCCGGCATCGTCATCAAGGATTCCATTGCCGACATCACCCTGCAGCAAATCCTCACCCGCCCGACGGATTTCGATGTCATCGCCACGTTGAACCTGAACGGCGATTATCTGAGCGACGCGCTGGCGGCGCAGGTGGGCGGCATCGGCATCGCGCCCGGCGGCAACATCAATTATATCACCGGCCACGCCATCTTCGAGGCGACGCACGGCACCGCGCCGAAGTACGCAAACAAGGACGTCGTAAATCCCGGTTCGGTCGTACTGAGCGGCGAAATGATGCTGCGCTATATGAACTGGACGGAGGCGGCTGACTTGATTTTGAAAGGCTTGAATGGTGCGATTGGCAGCAAGCGCGTCACCTACGACTTCGCGCGTCAGATGGAGGGCGCCACGGAAATCAAGTGCTCGCAGTTTGGGGATAATATCATCCAGCACATGTAGGCGATCCGGCGTGGCCCGAGGCGGCGGCCTCGTTGCGAGCGGATGAGTTGCCGGTTCAGGGGCCTCTCAAGATCTGGGAGCGTCCGGAATCCGGCAGGGTGATGTGCACGACGGTATTGAAGGTTTCGCCGTGAAGCCGCTGGCCGCGGTCGTCCACCAGGTTCCATTCGACGTTGAATTCGCCGTTCGTGGTGCTGCCGGTTAGCGTGGCCAGGTGCGCGCTGTTGGTCGTGACGCAGTCAATGGAAAAGGTTCCGTTCTTTTCCGGCAGCCGCGCATGAAAGCGCGCGCCAACGTCAACGTCGTAGTTCACGCAGTCGAGACTGAACTGGCAGAGGTTGCTGGTGGTGACGGCAATTGGCGGGCCGGACATATAAATGCGTCCTTCGCGTTTGTCCTCCAATACGAGATAAACCTGCGCGGCGTGCCGGCCCGGCGGGTCGTAGATGGCATGCCAAATCACCAGGCAGTCGCCATTTGCCGCGCGCTCACGGTCATAAACTTTTCCGCCGCTGTCAAATTTCACCGCCGCTTCCGGGTCTCCATCCACGTTCACGAACAGGATATTGTTGTTCGTTAGGGCATCATAGCGGATGGGAAATTCAAAGGTGATGTCTTCGGGTTCCTTGCCGGTGATAATCTGTTTTGGGGTGAGCAGCGCGCAAAGCGAAAGCTGGTTCGTGCCGGAAACGCTTGCGTTGCTGATGAGGCTCTGGACGCTTTGGCCCTTAAAGGTGGGGTCTTCGGGAGGATCTGACCAGTTTTTAGCGAGAATGGTTGCGACCCGGGACTGCCGCAAAAGCGACAGCTCCCATTCGCGGGCGGAAATCTCCTTCAGGTTTTCCCGGTGTCTCAATTCCTTGACCTTGGCGTTCGTTTTCTCGGCCTCGGCCTGGACTTGTTGTTCTTCTTGCATGGCCGCATCGCTGTTTGGCCTCGGCCAAACGAGATCGAATTCCGCCTCCGGTGTTCCCGGACGTGGCGGTCGGTCAAAACCGGTTTCACGCCAGTTCCGTCGCATCTTGCCGCCGTTGTCGACGCCATCCAATCCCACGGAATATAGGATGAAATGGCCGTCGTCCGTGAGCCGGTAGCGCAACGGCTGACCGTCCATGAAATCCACTGGCACCGTTCCCAGGAACTCCGGCACTAAGCCGGCCAGAGTGTTTGGATACGAGCTGTGTTTGCCGCGATACCGTTCGAGCGCAAGCGCGGTGACCGTGAGCCGGCGCTGAGCCTCGGCTTGAGCGGAGCGGCCCAGGAGGCTTAGGCCCTGCCGTTGGATGCTCAAAGACACGGCTTTGAGGCCCATCGCGGCTTCCACCCGCGAATGCCCGGCCGGGCCCGGAACCGTGTTGGTCACGCCAGGAAGCTGCCGCATGACGGCCCACGTGGGAGCTTTTATGGCATTGCGAAGTTCAATCTCGCGGTCGCGGTAGTAAAGCATCAGTTCTTTCTCAAGGTCAAAGTTCGAGGGCCGGTGGGCTTGATTCCAGCGGTCGTTGAGTTCACTCAAAACCGAAGGTGGGAACTGGACGGCGGCCTTCGCAAATTCACTGAACGTCGGCTTGGGGTCCGCCTCACCCGAGCGTTCCCGCTCGCAATCGGCCACCAGGCACGCGCGAGTGAACGCGGCTGTTTCCGGCAGGGAAGTGAAATAATCCACCGACGCCCATTCCTGTTGGAGTCGCGCGAGCTGATCATCCGTCCAGCCGTTGGTCTGCAGCACCTGCCAGACGGTATTGCCGGCGAGCCCGGCGCAGGCGTACCGAACCAGGTGGGAAATTTCCATTGGTCCGGGCTCAAACGCGGTGGCCAGGCGGGTTGCCGCCAGCGCATTGGTCCACGCGAGAGCTTGATTGCCGTCATGAAGGGCCAGCACGGCGCGGTCGCCCATCGCTTGGGCCAGATTCTTCATTTGGGCGAGATGCGGCATTAGCAGTCCACTTCCTTTCTGCGCATTCAGGTTAAAGCGGATGGGGCCGGACAGTATCGCCATGCCGGCCGGGTCATACAGCGATCGATTGGCGTCGATTGTAGCACGAAATTCCTCCCAGGTGAGCCGATCGCCTTCGTCCCTCGTTGACTTTTTCAACGAATCCAATTTCCAGACCACGATGGCGGCATCATTCCCGATGGATTGCAGGAGGGGCGGATGCTCGGGAAACGGCCCATCAAACCGTAAGTGGACGACATTGGTCAAAATGGCTTCACGTGCGCGCAATTCCGGCGATGTCGCAAAGTCAAAATCCGCGAGATCGGTCTTGAAGCCTTGCTGGCGAAGCAATTGCCGGATTTCTGCCACCGCCTGGACGGCCCGGGGATCGGGACGCGCCGGCCGCAAGGCTGCCACCAGGCCGGCCAACGCCAGAACCACCAGGACCAGCCAGGACAGTTTTCCCAGACGAAGTTTCATCTGCGAACCATTGATGCCAACGGTCCGAAGGTTTGCTCCCCGAATCGATGAATGGCAAGTTTATTTGAGAACTTTGCTTTGCGTTGCTGGTCCTGACGGTTTAAGAATTGCCATCATGACTGGCTTGATACGTCGCCTTAGCCTCGGCCGCTCAGGATTTCTGGCGGTGCTGTTGCTTTCAACGGTTTCCTTGAAAGCCAATCCAGTCGATATCGGCGCAGGTCCTGTCTTCCAGTTGGGAAACCTCACCGCCATCATTATCGCCCTTTTAATTGAGTCGTTGTGCGTCGTCCTGCTGCTCCGGCGACGGCGAACGCCGCGCGGGTTTTTGCTTTGGCTCATGGGCATGCATGTCGTCACCTATCCGGCGTTTCTGGGATGGCTCTGGCTGGCTCTCGGCCTGAACCCGTTCCTGGCGATAGTCATTGGCGAGGCGTGGATTGTGGTGTTGGAAGGGGGTCTGATTTACCTGATGTGCCGATTCATGCCGTCGGCCAAATCGGTGCTGCCAGCGCCAACCGTCGGCAACTCGCTGTCCGCGGCGTTGATGGGGAACGTGTGTTCCATGGTCGCGTTTCCGCTGCTCACCCTGGCGAATGTCTGGATCGCCTATGCCCTGGCTCAGCCGGATTTGGATTGATGTTTCGGCGCTCAACGCGCCCGCTGCGTCAACGCCATTTTGCAGCTGCCCATCAGCACGTCCCATGCGGGGCCGGGAAACTTGTGCATTCCCGCCATCACGTCCTCAAAGGCGTTGGGAAACCACTTCACGTCCGCTTCGCAGATGACCAGCGGTGGAAGCAGCTTGAGCACATCAACGCCATGGCCGGCAACCTGCGTAATGATGTGATGCTTGTCCATCAAGGGGATCACGTCCGCCTGCGGGAACAGGCTCTTGTCGAGGGTATGGCATACCGTCCAGGCCATCTTCAGCCCGAGCGATTTCGGTGAGGCGAATTCGATCCCGACCATCAACCCACGCCAGCGGATCTCCTTCATGAATTTGAAACGCGGCACCATCGCCTGAAAACCCTGGCCGATGAGGTCGCCCATGCGGGTTCCATTGGCCAGCAGATCCCGGCGATCCAGTACGTCCAGCGCGGCCAGTCCCGCCGCCATGGCAAAGCTTCCCTGGCTGAACGTCGAGCTATGGACCACCGAGCGCTGCATCGACGAGAACACCTTTTCGTTGATCCATTTTTTGCAGAGCACCGCGCGCGCCGGCACGAAGCCGGCGGGCAGCGTCTTCGCGAGCACCACGATGACCGGGTCCACCGCGCCTTCGTGTTCGATGGCGAGAAATTTTCCGGTGCGGCCCATGCGGGATTGCACCTCGTCATCGATCAGAAGCGCCATAGCCTGAGAGCAGGTCGAGGTACTTCACGTTCTTGATATCCCGGAGATACGAGCCTTCGGCGCGGACGAAGCAGCGATCGAAACCAATGGTCTTTAGCGTGCGGACCTTGGCCGGGTCGATATGGCCACCGACATTTGGGATGGGTGGCAGCTGATGATCACCACCGTTTGGGCCTTGTGAGCAATCATCCGTGGATAGTGCGTACCACCTCCAGCCTGGTCGGCCCGGTCTCCGGGCAATTCCTCCTCTGGCCATAACACCGAAAGTATTTTGCCGTATCATTGGAACCCGACTTGAAAACCGCCTTAATCCATACTACGCCCGCCAGGGCGCCACCGCCTGCCCAACGACGTTCAGGCCCAAGCGTGGGCATGGCCGTGACGCGTGGCGAAGTTCAGGACAAAAATGGGCCGTTGCCATCGGAACTTTGCATGGGCGCTGCTCGAAGGGCGCCTTGCCGGGATAGAACGGAGCGCGGGCCGGTAACCCGCAGCTGGCAGGATTGCCGGTCAGGGGAGTGAAATGCCGCCGGTTTTGACCGGTTGATTATTCTGCGGCTCGCAAAGCCGGGCTCCGCCGACCGGGGGTAATGCGGTGCTGCGCTCTGTCCCGCCATCGCACACGGCAATTGAGTGACAAGGGTGTTCAGATATGTAAATCTGTGGCGGACTTGATTTTAGAGTCAGCCGACGGGCGGGCCATTGCGGTTCGCCCGTCGCATTTTAAGCGATTTCATGCATTGGATTGTCGCCAGCCTCGTTTCAGCATTGTTTCTCGGCGTTTATGAGCTTTGCACCAAGCACGCCGTCCGGGAAAACGCCGTTGTGCCGGTGCTGTTTTTTAGCACTTTGTCCGGCGCCGCGGTGTGGAGTGTCTTGTTGGCAGTCCAGGCGGTTCACCCGGGTACGCTGCCGGCCTCGCTGGTCGTTGAACCGCTCACGCTGGTGCAGCATTTACAGCTGGTGCTCAAATCCGCCATCGTGGCCGCGTCCTGGGTGTTCACCTATTTCGCCTTGAAACATCTGCCGTTGTCGCTCGGATCGCCGATCCGGGCCACCAGCCCGTTGTGGACCTTGTTTGGGGCCATTTTGATCCTGGGTGAGCGTCCAACCGCGCTGGAAACCATCGGCGTACTGACCACACTGGCCTCATTTGTGGGCCTGTCGGTGGCCGGCAGCCGCGAAGGCGTGCATTTCCATCGCGACAAATGGGTCGGTTACCTCGTTGTCGGGACCTTGCTCGGCGCGGTCAGTTCGCTGTACGACAAATACCTGCTCGGCCGGCTGCATTTCTCGGTGCCGACGGTGCAGGCCTGGTTTTCGGTCTACCTGCTGGCGCTGTTCACGCCCTTCGCCATCGGCTGGAAACGGCGCTGGTGGCCGCGCAAGGTGTTTCACTGGCGCTGGAGCATCCCGTTCATCGCCTTCTCCCTGTTGGTGGCCGATTACATTTATTTCACCGCGCTGCGCGATCCCCATTCGCTCGTTGCGGTGGTGATGAGCCTGCGCCGCGGCAGCACGCTGGTGGCCTTTGCCGGCGGGTTGTTGTGCTTCGGCGAAATCAACGGCTGGCAAAAACTTCCCGCCGTCATCGGCATTCTCGTCGGCATCTTGCTGACGGTGCTGGGATGAAACGGGCGGCGTTGCCGGCGCCCGACCGAATTCGGTTTTGGTCGATTGATTATTTCGACAATATGCGGACGTATCCCTGCTTGGAGCCGTTAAACATGGAGATGGGAACGGGGATGGTTTTCAGGCTGCCATCGCCGGTGATATTGGAATAGGTGAGCCAGTTGCCGAGGACAAGATTGGTGCGGTATTGGATGCTGTTGGTGACGCCGGATTGCGAGAGGAAGGAGAACTGGAAATTGGTGCCGACCAGCCTGGGCTGGGTCAGTTGGGCCGGATTCGGGCCTACGAAAAAGACCGAAAACGCTTGCGAAGTCAAACCGGCGGTCGCCGACCAGGTACGGACGGCATTCGAGGAGGCGTCCACGGGAGTGGTGAAGGTGACCCCGGGGAAATTGTTGGAAACATAACTTACATCGAAGAGCAGGCTTCCATTGCTCAATGCCGAGGGGGACGCCCAGTTGGTGGTGTTGAGCGGCAGGCTCAAATAGTTCACCACGTCGCCGAGATCGAGGTGCAATGATGAAAAATTGGTCGGGCCATTCCAGTAGAACGCCGCGTTGGAGTGGACGTTGACCGCCCCGTTGGTTGGCGAAAGAATCCTGGCAGCCTTGAGCAAATTGGTGTTGAGTCCGCTGATGGAGATTTGGAATGAATACACCTGTTGCGTCGGGCTGCCTTGGTTGATGTAAATTTTCCAGAGTCCGTTGGTGAATTCATTGATCACCTGATCGAGGGATGTCAGGATGGCGCCGGATCCCCAGCCGCCACCGGGATAGGTTGCTGTGCTAAAATAGTCGTGAGGCGAATGCACACTGTTCGTGGTGGTGGGGTCAGGACTGACGGAGCTGAATGAAACCCCGCCGCCATAAATTTCGCCGTAATTCGGATCCTGTGACCGGATGAGACTAAATTGAAGGCTTACGTCAACCGGATAAGGGGTGTTCGTGACACTACTGAGCGTCGCGCCGGGGTTTTGGTAAAGGAAATCCACCTCGTCCAAGCTCAATACCCGGTTGTAGATTTGAACGTCATCCAGAAGTCCCTCGTAGCCGTTGGACCCGTTGTAATCAGGACTCGACGGGTTGGGATCGGAGGCGTCGGACTTGCAACCAATGGTCAACAGTACCGGACTGTTGAGCAGTTCCGTCGTGGCGAAGTCGGAGTTGTCCAGCGTTCCATCAATGAAAATTTGCCGTTCGCCGGTTGAAAGATTGCGCGTGACCACGACATGATGCCAAGTGTCGTCATTGACCGTGGCGCTGGAGTTGAGCGTGTTATCGGAAACGCCATCGCCGACGTTGAATGCGACCTGGCCGCCGGTGAGCGCAACCGGAATCAGGTCCTTGGCCCCCGAATTGGGCAAATCCGCGGTGATGACCCCGGCCCCGGCCCACGCGGGATCATTCTGGCTGCCAAAATTCTGGCTGGTTTTCAGCCATAGGGAAACGCTGAATTCGCCGGCCAGCGTTGAAAGGAGGTTGGAGGAAGCGGTGTCATAACTGCCCCCATCATAATAAACCGAACCGGCTCCGGCTGCCGTATCCGCACTGATGCCGGGTCCGTTGCCTCCGAAATTGCCGTCGTAAACGATGTTGTTCCCGTTCCCAGAGACATCCAAGGCGAGATCCGTGCCTTCATCAAAATCATAATGCACCACCGGCCCGCCCGTGCCGCTGCCCGCGACATCAGGAATTGTCGTTCCCGGATTGGCATAAAGCGAGGCGACTTCGGCATCGGACAAGGCCCCGGAATAAACCTGTACGTCGTCCAGTAGCCCTTTGTAGCTGGAATAGTTGGTGACCGTGCTGCTGGTTTCAAGGATGTAGGATTTGCCGCCCAGGGTAAGTTCGTAATTGTTTCCGTTGAGCGGATCGGTGGTGCCAATCGCGGAGGTCTCAAGGCTGCCGTCCACGTAGATTTTCTTTTCGCCGGTGCCCTGGTTGCGGGTGACCGTGATCAGGTGGTAGTTGCCGTCATTGACGCTGCTGGTCGAGTGCAGCGTGTCGAAATTGCCGAGGTGGTCCCGGGTGGTGAAGGCGACTTTGCTGCCGGTGATGGATAGCGGAATCGTGTCGTTGGTGTTGCCTGCGTCGTTGTACCCCCAGAAGATGACCGCGCCAAAGAAGGCGTTATTGTAGTCGGCGCCATTGGTCACGGTGGTTTTCACCCAGGCTGAGACGGTGAAGCTCCCGGCCAGCGCCGCATTCAGATTGGTCAGCGCTTGATCAATGGCATCCATGCTGCTCGTGCCAAAAAACTGCGCGGCACTGCTTCCCGCCACGGTATCGGCGGAGTTGGTATGCACCGGTCCCCAGTAACTGTACGTGCCCAAGTCGTTGCCGTTGGGTGATGAATCCAGCCCCAGTGCAAACGTGGAGGCGCTGTTGTCGAAGGTGTAGTGCGCGATGTTCGTATGCCCCAAGGCAGATGGACTGGCGGGGGCGCCGACAAAAAATTCCTGGCCTCCATCCGTTTCGAGTGTGGAAACAAAACTGAACCCTGGGAATGGATGAGAAAGACTGTCCACCGGGGTGGAGACAATCACGATGGCGGTCGCGTTGCTGGTGTATTGGACGGAAAAACTGTTTGTGCCATTGGGCAGCGTTACCGGGCTGGGCCACGAGGTGTGGTCTGGGGTCAGGCTCGCGTCCGTGACGCGACTGTGAGTGTCATTGTTGTCAACCGAGTCGTCCCAGACGTTCAGCGATCCGGCCCAGCCGGCCGGTCCGGTCCAGGTGAACGTCGGGGTGCTGCTCACGTTGATCTGCCCGCTGGTGGGGGAGGTGATGTTCACCGGCGCAAACAGATTGCTGGTGATGGTGGAAGGGACGGTGACCTTAAACGTGTATTGATTGGTTGAGACGGCGTTGGTCACCAGCAGGGTCCAGTTTCCATTGGTGATTTCATGAATGAAAGCTTGATAATCTGAAAAAAACGAGCTGCCGCTGCCGGCAATGGTGTTGTCGGGATTTAATTGGAAATGAATGCCGGAATTGATGGTGGAAGACCGCGACCAGACAAAATAGGCGGTGTTCGTGGGGCTGGGCGTCGTCGCATTCGTGCTTATCCAAGGGAAACAAAAGTACGAGCCGTAAAGATGCATGTCGATTTGCAACCCGGCGCGAACGTTCGTGGCGTCGAGCACAAGCGCGGTGAGGAGTGGGAAAAAGGCGCGTGAAAAAAGTTTTGCGCCCAAAGATAAGGAGCTTTTCATAGGTTCTTCTGCTTTCTGATTTTGCCGCGCCATCCAGGCTGACGAACACTCCCACCTTTCCCCTCACTTAAGCGCCGCAATGATGATTTACAGCCTCGGGGTGCATTAGGCCTGAGGCGAAATTCAAAAGCAATATCAAAAACCAAGTTGGATGCATTAGGTGGGTCGAGCTTCAGTCCAGTGTGACATCGTGTCAAGCGGTGGGTTGAACCGGCCGGTCAATGAGAATCCTGCGGTGGAACTCCGGTGATGGCAAATGGCATCTCTTCGTCTGAATGAGCCCGGTTGCCCGCTGGATCCACAAGGTTAACCGTTACAAAGACCAGCAGGTTTCTTCTTATCTCGGTCCTGGATTCGCTTCGAAACAGCCGCTCGGCCAATGGCAAATCTCCCAGGATTGGGACCTTGCTCCTGGAATTTTGGATCTGCGAGTTAACCATCCCGCCAAGGACAACGGTCTGGCCGTCCCATGGGCATCGGCGTGGCGAATGCAGCCGTCACACTTCCAGCCGGTCGTGCGGGCGCGCCACGAGGGCATAGAGCGCCGGCATCAGAAAGATGCTGATTAGAAGCCGGGTGAAGAGGCCGCTGACAATGACCAGGGCAAACGGCCGTTGGGTGTCCGTGCCAACTCCGGTGGCCAGCGCCGCCGGCAACAACCCCAACGCCGCCACCAGCGCGGTCATCATGATCGGCCGCAGCCGCAGGATGGCCCCCTCGCGGATGGCCCCGGCGAGGGAGGTGCCGTTGCGGCGCAGTTCGTTGACGCAGGAGATATAGACGACGGCCGTCTGCACCGAAACGCCGAACAAGGCCAGGAAGCCGATGCCGGACGCGACCGAAAATGGAGTGCCGGTGATCCAGAGGGCCACGAGGCCGCCTACCGGCGCCGACAGCACCACCCCGAGCACGGTGATGAATGGGAATTTAAAATTGCTGTAAAGCGCGAACAGCATGAGGAAAATCAGGCACAAGGTCAGCGGCAGGATGACATTCAGCTGCCGGCGCGAAGCCGTGTATTCCGAGTATTCTCCGCCCCAATCCAGCCGGTAGCCCTCCGGCAGGCCAACCTTTTCGTTCACCTGCCGCATGGCATCTTCCACCGCACCGGCCAGATCACGCCCGGTCACGGAGAACTGGATGCCGATGTAGCGCGAGTTGTCCTGGCGGTAGATGAACGAGGCGCCGTTCGCCACCTGGATTTCCGCGAATTCCCTGAGGGGAATCTGTTGTCCGGCGGGCGTGGGCACCAGGATGTTTCCAATTTCCTCGGGGTTGTCCCGGTATTGGCGTTCGAGGCGGACAACCAGGTCAAACTGCTTCTCTCCCTGCACCACCTGGGTGGCCACGTCCCCGCCGATGGCGGTCGTGATCAGGGCATTGATGTCGGCTACGTTCACGCCGTAACGGGCAATCGTGGTTCGGTTGATCTTGATGGTCAGGCTGGGCTGCCCGAGCTCCTTCACCAGCGTCACATCACAGATGCCGCGCACCCGCTCCAAAATCTGTTTGATGGCTTTGCCCTTGCGTTCCAGCGTGTCCAAATCGGAACCGAAGACTTTGACGGCCAGGGCGCTTTTCAATCCTGATTCCGCCTCGTCCACCGCATCCTCCGCCGGTTGGGTATAGTTGAAAATAATGCCGGGAAAGGACTGGAGCTTCTGGTTGACGACCTCAATCAGCGCCGGCTTGGTGTGATACGCACCGGTCCACGCCGAATAGGGTTTAAGCCCGACGTAAAACTCGACATTGAAAAAACCGGTTGGATCCGTGCCGTCGTCGGGCCGGCCCAGTTCAGAGGCAACCGTGGTGACTTCGGGGAAGGATTTCAAAACCTCCCGGATCCGGGGGGTGATTTTCGCCGATTCGTCGAAGGAAATGGTATAGGGCATCGTGGCGCGCACCCACAGCGCGCCTTCATCCAGTTGCGGCATGAACTCGGCTCCGATGCGGGGGGTGAGCAGCAGCGAACCGGCGAGCAGGATCGCCGAGCCGAACACGGTCCCCCAGGGATGGGCCAGACAAAAATCGAGACCGTTGGTGTAAACCGATTTGATGGCTTCAAAGGCGGCGTTGTGCCGTTCCCGCACACCTTGCCGCATAAACCACGAGCACAGCACCGGCAGCAACGTCAGCGTGACGATCAAGGAACCGATCAGCGCGAAAACCATCGTGTCTGCCATTGGTTTGAACAGCGTCCCGGAAGGTCCGGCCAGGACATAGATCGGCAGGAAGCCGGCCACGATCACCGCGACCGCATAGAACAGCGGTCGATCCACCTCCGCCGCGGCATCCTGGATGATGGTCATGATGTTCAGCGGCGTTCCCCGGCGCGCGGCAATCTGGCGGAAAATGTTCTCCACCATCACGACCGCGCCATCCACCAGGATGCCAAAATCCACTGCGCCGATGGAGAGCAGGTTGGCGGAGGCGTTTTGGAGATCGAGGCAAATGAACGCGAACAGCAGCGCCAGCGGGATGGTGGTGGCGACAATCAATCCCGCCCGGAAATCGCAGAGGAAAAAGATGAGAACCACGACGACCAGCAACATGCCGCGCAACAAATTCCGTTCCACGACCTGTGTCGTGAGTGCGATCAAATCGCTGCGGTCGTAGAACGGCAGGATCTTGACATCCGGGGGCAGGATTTGCCGGTTGAGTTCCCGGGTTTTTGCCTCCACCCGCTTCAGGACGGCTTGCGTCTTTTCGCCGGTGCGCATCAGGATGACACCCTCGACCGCGTCATCCTGTTTCTCATACCCGAACTCGCCCAGGCGCGGGGCGATGCCAATGACCACGCGGCCGACGTCCTTGAGCAACACCGGGGTGCCATCATGCACCGCCAGCACCACGTTGCCGATGTCCGCCAGCGTCTCCAGCCGCCCCAGGCCGCGTACGTAATAAAACTGGCCGCCTTGCGAATAGAACCCGCCGCCGGCGTTGCCGTTGTTCGCCGCCAGCGCACTTTCCACCTGCAGCACCGACAAGCCGACTCCGGCAATCCTGGCCGGATCAAGCAGCACCTGGTATTGCATGGTCCCGCCGCCAAAACCCGAATCATCCGCTACACCGGCAAGGGATTTGTAGGCGGGTTCGATGATCCAATCCTCGAAGGTCTTGAGTTCCATCGGCGGCCGGTCGGAGCTTTGCAGCACATACCGATAGATCAGGCCAGAAGGTGAGGACAACGGTGACACCGAAGGCGTGACGCCCGGCAGGCTGAGGCTGGACAGCCGGTTGAAAACCTCCTGGCGGGCAAAATTGTTGTCCGTGCCAGCGCGATAAGTGAGGATGACGTCAGACAATCCGTAGAGCGAGATGGAGCGTTGCGCCGTCATCTTCGGAATGCCGTTCATCCCGATTTCGACGGGGACCGTGATCAGCCGTTCGACCTCCTCGGCGGCGTGGCCGGGCCATTGGGTGATGATTTCGACCATCGGCGGCGAAAGATCGGGGTAGGCATCCACCGGCAGGCGATCGAGCGACCGCGACCCCGCGCCGATCAACACGAGCGTCATGAGGACAACGAGAAAGCGCTGCCGCAACGAGGAGGCGACGACCCGGTTCATAATCGAAGCCGTGCGCGGCCCGGATTCGGTTGGAGGCGATTGGTCGCTCATTGGTTTTGCAGGAATTGAATGAAGAGACCACCGTCGACCACAACCTGTTCGCCGGTTTGCAGGCCTTCGGCAAGGTCATATTGGTCGCCAGTGCGATAACCCAAAGTCACGTGTCGGCGCGCAAAGCTGCCGTCGGGCTGCGCAACATAAACAAACGGCAGGTTTTCATCATCGCGCAATATCGCCGAAACCGGAGCCAGCAGGCCGGTGCATTCCTGGCGGGCTCGAATCCGCACGCGGACATACATTTGTTTCTTCAGGAAATCTCCCGGATTCTCCACGACCACCCGCACCAACACCGATCGGGTGTCGGGGTTTACCAGGGCTGAGATGTTGTCCACGGTTCCGGAAAAGTCATTGGTTGAAATGCCGGGCTCCACTTCTGCCGGATCGCCGACGCTGACCGAAGCCAGGTCGGAACCGAAAATTTGCGTCATGACCCAGACGCGCGAAAGATCGGCCACGGTGAAACATGGCGTGGTTCCTGCCGTCAGCAGTTCTCCGGGCGTGATGAGCTTTTCCACCACGGTTCCTGCGATGGGCGAGCGAATCATGCCCCCGGGGCGTGAAACCGGCCGGCCGGCCTGAAGGTCTTTGATGACCTGCGGATCAACGTTCAGCGAGACAAGGGTTTGCCGGGCGGCGTCGCGGTCCGCCTCGGCATTGGCGGCGTCGGTCTGGGCCTGTTCCTCTTCGCGCTGGGCCACTCCGTTGTGCTGGAGCAAATCCTTGTCCATGTCCGCCACGCGGCGCAGGGTCTGGGCGGTGGCGAGTGCCTTGCGATAGGTGCTGATGGCGGTCGCAAAGTCGGGTGAATCCACCTCCGCCAACGGATCCCCCGCCTTGACCTGGTCGCCGGGGGATACGAGCAAACGCGACACCGGTCCGCCAAAGGGCGCCAGAACGCTGGTGGCCTGGTCGTTATCAAAGTCAACCGTCCCGGTGGTCTCGGTCGTCCTTCGGAATTTGGCTGGCGCGACGGTGTAAAGGTGGACGTTCTGTCGCTGGGCCGCGGTCAGCGTCACGTTGCTGACCGTGACGGATGAGGTTTGCGCACCATTGTCAGTTTTGGGTGAACAGCTGGTGAACGCCGCGATCATTGCCGCCACCATGAAGGCAACGGCAGGCGTGGGTGGGAATTTGCGCCGATGTTCCGCCGGCGGTATTCCGCAAAATGATTTAATCTTCATGGTTATCCTTGGTTAAATCAGCTCGATGCCACCATCCGCCGCCCAGCGCCTGAAACAACGCCGCCGTGTCGGAATAACGATTGGCCTGGGCCTGCACCAGGTTGATCCGGGCTTGTTGATCGGCTTGTTCCGCGCTGAGCAGCGCCAGATAGCTGATGTAGCCGTCCTTCCATTGTCGTTGGGACAAATCCAGTGTTATCTGGGCATCATCGGCGGCTGCCGCTGCAGCCTTCAAGCCCTCGGCGTCCTGCTCGAGCGCCGTCAACGTGTCGGCGACATTCTGAAAAGCGGTCAGCACCGTGCTACGATATTGTTCAGCCGCCTGAACGTAAGCTGCCTTGGCGGCGCGCTCCTGATGCAGCAATGTCCCGCCTTGAAACAGGGGTGCGGTCGCCGCAGCGCCCAAACCCCAAAAGCCCGTGCCGGACGTGAATAACTGGTCAATGGCCAGCGCCGTACTGCCCGCATTTGCAGTCAGCGTAATATTCGGCAGCCGGTTCGCCATGGCGATTCCAATCTGGGCGCTGGCGGCATGCAGGTTGGCCTCAGCCTGCAGCACGTCCGGACGCTGCGCCACCAGTTGAGACGGCAAGCTCAACGGAATTTCTTCCGGCAATTGCAGACCCGCCAGGTCGAATTTTTCGGCCGGTGCCTGGTTCGGAAACCGGCCGGCCAGAACCGCCAGCAGGTCGCGCAACTGGGCTGATTGCTTGAGGAGTGGTGGCAGCGTGGCGATGACTTGCGCCAGCTGTGATTCCTGCGCGGCCAGATCAAGCTGGCTGGCATAACCTTTGGCAAATTGGTATTGCAGGATTTGTACCATGTTGGAATTGAGGTCAATGAGCTGGCGCGTCGCGTCAATCTGCATCTGTACCGCGCCCGCCTGAATCGCTGCGACCACCACATTGGCAGTCAGCGTGGTGTAGGCCGCAATCATTTGGAAACGAACACCCTGTTCCTGCGCTCGCAAAGACTCCATGGATCGACGGTTCGCGCCGAAAACATCAGGCGAATATGAAACGCTGACTTGCGGGGTGAAGAGGTTGTATTGAAGAGCGTTTGAGCTGGGCGTGGGTGCGAGCGCTCCGGACTGCTTCTGGCGGGTGGCCGAAAAATTTCCCGTGACACTGGGATAGTAAACGCCCCGCTGAGCCAGGACATTTTCCCTGGCCACCGACAATGCCGCCTGCGCCGCCTTGAGATCGGGATTGTTCGTGAGCGAGAGTGCAATCAGTTCATTGAGCGGCCGGGAATGAAACAAGGTCCACCAGTCTCCGGCGATGTCGGATCCGCTGGCAAAGCGCTGGGCTTCCCCGCCGGCGACATTCGTGCTGGTGACGGTGGTTGAAAGCGGACGCGCGGTATAACCGCGGACTTCCGGAGCCGCCGGCTGCTTGAAATCTGGCCCCACCGCGCAACCGGCGAACAGCAAGCAGGCCGCGGTATGGAGTGCCACCGGCCCAATGGTTAAAATTTTCATCATTGCACAATTTTCCAAACGGCTCAGGCCACGAAGGCAATGTGCCGTGATTATCCAGGCTGAAAACCCTGACGAAATCCGGTCGCTGAAGACCGGTGAACTTTCAAGAAGGGAGAAGCGAAACTGGCGGGCCGCGGCCGGGCGGAAGTGTTGCCGCCAGCACGTTGAATACAGAAATCGAAACGAGCGGGAGAGCTTGAACGGGGGCAACCGGGATGCAGGCCGCCACCGCCGCGACCGGCGAATCCACCTGGCCGTGTGCGAACAGGGTGACAGCACATTGATGTGCGGCTTCGCCCGCGTCCTTGTGAATCAGTTCATGCAATGGCGGGACCGCGGCCAGCGTGTTCAACAACAACACGAAACCGATCAGCAAGATGGCGAGAGCTGACTTGCCGGGCGGATTTGAATGACTTCTCTTACACTGCAAAGCGTTTGCAATATAGCAAAAGACCGGCCGGTGGCAAGGCTAGTTTTAACCAAAGGATCAGAAA
>Ga0265338_10002080_pt1 | contig 30900 bp, 12 predicted proteins | sample 42126metaG_FD_193579 | JGI IMG/M metagenome (GOLD analysis project Ga0265338, IMG submission 193579) | Rhizosphere microbial communities from Carex aquatilis grown in University of Washington, Seatle, WA, United States - 4-21-26 metaG | ecosystem: Host-associated > Plants > Roots > Rhizosphere...
CGGTGTAGTTGGTGATGCCGTCGGCGCCGATATACAGGCTGCCGCCCGTGAGATTGTAGATGCCGTACCCCTGCGTAAAGAAGGGATCAAAGTAAACGCTATCCGCATTGGTAATGACGCCGCCGTCTTGATTCACCGAGCAGGTGATCGCCGCGTTGGCGCCAAGGGCGATGCCCAACGTCTTGCCGTTCATGTCCAGCAACCCGGCGTGCATGTCGTATTCCGAATGCGTTGCCGTGCTGCCTGACGCGCCGACAAAGAGGTAAGCCGCGTTGGCCGGATTGAAGCTGAATGTGCCGCCGTTTTGGATAAGCGTCCCGCTTCCGCTGTCGCGGCCAATCACGCCGGAGTCGCTATAGCTGCCGGTTACCGTAAGGGTCGCGCCGGGCTGGATGATGAGCGTGGCTGTGCAATTATTGATGAAGTCGCCGTCGGCCAAATAGAATGCGCCGCCGCCGGTAAAGGCGGTGGTTCCAGTGATGACCATGGTCCCGCCACTGTCGCTCAATGCCGAGAACGAATTGGTTCCGCCCAGTGTCAGCGCGCCGGTGTCGATCTTTGTGAGCCAATGGCCGGATGTGATGTTGCCGCCCAAAGCCAGGTTGCCGTTGGCGGGAGTGTCCAATGTGATATCGACCGAGGGCGTCAAAGGCAGATTGATGGTCTGGGTAACCGACGAAGCCGGGTTTCCGCTGAACGAAACGTTGCCGTTCAATCCCAGGCTGTTTCCCGACAGCGTGAAGGCGCCGGCTGCGGCATCAAACTGGATGCTATTGGCGGAGACGCCTGTCAAATCATTGATGCTAGCCAGATGCGCGTTGCCGGCAAACGTCAGGCCGGCCGCAAACACGGGAGCCACGTCGTTGTCCCAGTTGCCAGCCGTGCTCCATTTGCCGTCCGCTCCGCCGCCATCCCAAAGGCCGGCGCTGTAAACGCCCGGGCTGGTCACATCGGCCCAGGTTTCGCCGACGCGAATTTCATCATGCGCCACGGTGCGTCCGTTGTTGAAACAGCCAAACGAAATGCCGTTAAACGACATATCGCCCGCGCCCGGCATGGCCAACGTCGGCGTTCCCGGTTCGGTCGAAGAAGTCGGGTTTTGATACACGCTGACGGTGTCGTTGCCGCCCTGAAAATCGATCCGCACAACGTAGAAGTTGACGGAGGCGCTGCCCGGCCCGATCAAGGTCTGGCCGGCGGCTGGCACACGCAAGTAGACGCCTGTGTTGCCGCCGCTGTCGTTGCCGATGCCGCCGATGCGGACTGGATCGCCAAGATCACCGCGATGGAACTCCAATTCATAATAGGAAGTGGTTCCATTGGGCTGTTGCATGAAGCTGATGTAAATGGTTTTTCCAGCCGCGCCGATATTGCCGCTGCCGTTTAGGTAGCCCTTCAGGCCGAAGGATCCGCCCGCGGATGTGTCCAGAAAGCGGCCGGATCGGGTGTTGTTTGGGCTCACCACGAAGTTTCCAGTCGAATGCGAATCGTAACCGGAAGGCGAGGCGCTTAAGCCTGCGGTCAAACTTCCAGTTGACACGCTGGAGGCGCCGTTGTTGACCGTCTGCCAGCCGCCGCTCCAGCCGAAGCCGCCGGTCTGGCGTTGCAAAGCGCCGTTGCCGGGGGCGTAGTTGAAGCCTTCATAGGCGGCCAGGCCGGCATGCGCCGCCGGCAGCGCCGCGAACATGGCGCAGGCCAGCGCGACGCCCGCGAGCGTTTGGCGTGGCGAAGATTGACGGGAATGGACCTTGGCGGATGGACGGCGGCCAAGCCAATTTAACAGGTTGAGGTTTCTGAGTTTTGGTCTGTTGCTCATAACGATTGTGTTTTTTAGGCGTTTAGGGTGCGAACAAATCATCTGTCCCCGCCGCGGCGGAGCGGATCCCAGAAATGGCAATTGATCAGGCATTTTGAATTGCCGCCGAAGTCCGGATCCGTGGGCGGATTGATGTTGGCTTCTTTCTTTGCTTCAGCGTGGCCATCGGCGAAGCCGACATTGCCGAGGCCGGGGAATTTGCCGTTGTTGTGGCGCGTGGTGTCGATGCCTTCGTATTGGCCGGAGGCGCTGGGAACGTGCATGCTTGCTTTGCCCCACCACAAGCTGCCGCTGGCCGTCAAATCGGTGGGTTTGGGCTGCTTGTCTCCAAACACCAGACAGTCGACCGGGCGCAAAATGCCGCTGCGCTTGAAGTTGGCGGAGGTGGTGAACGAAAAGGGGCCCACGGTGATGGTTTGAATGGGATTCGGCGAGCAGCTCAGAAAAAATGAGTTGTAGCCGTAACCGACCAGGTTGAAATTGAAGTCCCAATTCCAGATTTTTCCTCCGGTCAGAACAATCGGCCGATTCACCGCCGGATCATGGAAAGAGGGATAGTTGTTTGTCGTGCCGCCGCAGATGGCCGTGCCCCACCAATTCAACACGACATCGTTGGAGCTGGCGCTGAGAAGCGCTGTCGGGAACGTGTCTTTGTTATCGTCGGTGTAAATCTGCGCGAACAGGGTGATTTGCCTGAGGTTGTTCAGGCAGGCGGTTCGGGTGGCGCGGGATTTGGCGTTGGCAAGGGAAGGGAGCAGCAAGGCGGCCAAAATGGCGATGATCGCTATCACCACTAGCAATTCAATAAGTGTAAATGCCCCCGGTCGACACTGCTTGACCCGGAAGCAGTTAGTGTGGTTCACAGATTTGACCGTAGCCGTTGCCGTTTGTGGTGAGTATTGTTTTTCAACCGCCTTGGCAGATTTCTGATTTTCCAGCCCAATGTAGTTGATATAACAGGTTCGCGGGCTGTCAAAGCGCCGGCGGAGCCCTCCTGTGGCCACTTCAGGCCACATTGACGCATCACACAGCGCTGCTGGAAGCTATCGGGTTAATGAAGCTCTACTCCAAACACGCGGCATGTGTCTTGGTCGCCGCCGCGCTGTTTCCTGGGACGGCGAGGATGCAGGCGTGGCAGATGAAGCGGGCGCCGTTGATGACGGCGTGGGCGTCGATGGTGGACACGAACAATCCGCTGCCCGAATACCCGCGTCCGCAAATGGTCCGCTCCGATTGGATGAGTTTGAACGGCCTCTGGCAATTCCAACCCGGCGCTCCCAGCGATCCACCGCCATTCGGCCAGACTCTCTCCGGTCAAATCCTGGCGCCGTATCCGATGGAGTCGGCGCTGTCAGGGGTGATGCAGTATTATGAGTATTCGTGGTATCGGCGCACCTTCACGATGCCCGCGGAGTGGAGCGGCAAACGGCTCATTCTGCATCTGGACGCCGTGAACTGGCAGGCGACGGTGTATGTCAACGGAAGTCAAATCGGCGTTCACAAAGGCGGCTACGATCCGTTTAGTTACGACATCACGCCGTGGCTCAACGGCGGCAGCAACGAATTGATTTTACAGGTTTACAGCCCCGTGGACAACGGCGGGCAGCCGCGCGGCAAGCAGACGCTCTATCCGGGCGGGATCATGTACACATCTTCCTCCGGCATCTGGCAGCCCGTGTGGCTTGAGCCGGTCGACGCTTCGGGGGTGAACACGCTGCAAATCGTCCCGGACGCGGACAACTCCATCGTGCGTTTGACAGTGAATGCCTTCGCGACCAGCGGCGTGACGGTTTCGGCGACGGCGCTGAGCAACGGCGTCCCCATCAGCAGCGTCGGCGGCGTTCCACGGGTCGAAATGGATTTGCCGGTCCCGAACGCGACGCTGTGGTCGCCGGAGAACCCGTTTCTCTACGGCTTGCAGGTCACGGTGCGCCATAACGGGGCGGCCAACGACAGCGTGGCGAGCTATTTCGGGATGCGGAAAATCTCGGTGCAGAACGTGAGCGGCGTCCCGCAAATTTTTCTGAACAACCAGCGGTATTTTGAAATGGGTCCGCTGGACCAGGGTTTCTGGCCGGACGGCGTTTACACGGCGCCCACCGATGCCGCGCTCGAATATGACCTTCAATTGGAAAAGGCGCTCGGCTTCAACATGGTTCGCAAGCACATCAAGGTGGAGCGCCAGCGCTGGTATTATTGGGCCGACAAGCTGGGCGTTCTCGTGTGGCAGGACATGCCGAGCTGCAATTCCTACACGGGCAACCCGCAGCCGATCGACCCGAACCAGTTCGTGGCGGAACTGACCGCCATGGTGACCAACCACTGGAATTCAACGGCCATCGTGGATTGGACGCTTTTCAACGAGGGCCAGGGCCAGTCGGGTTACGGCCAGACCAACACTCCTTTTCTGGCACGGCTGGTGAAGACGCTGGATCCGTCGCGCCTGGTGAATCAGGCCAGCGGGAACGATTACCACGGGGTTGGTGATGTCCTGGACAACCATAGCTATCCTGATCCGGGCGACCCGATCAGTCCCACGCAAGCGACGGTGGATGGCGAATTCGGCGGCATTGCGTGGCATGTGAACGGCCACTTGTGGAATCCGGCCCAGGCCGGAACCGGTTACCTGCTGGCTGCCTCGCTGGATAATTTCGCGGCGCTCTACGACGGCTACATGAACGAAATCCTCAATGCCAAGTCCCCGGCCAATGGCGGGCTCAACGCAGCGGTCTACACGCAAATCACGGATGTGGAAAACGAATGCAACGGGTTGATGACTTACGACCGGCTTGTGAAGCCGAGCATGGATAAGATCTATATGTCCAACCTCAAGGCCATCACCGGCCAGGTCACGGTGGCGCCCGTTGTGCCAACGTCGCAGACCACGCCCCAGACCTGGCAATACACCACCAGCGCCCCGGCCGCGAATTGGTATGCCAGCAATTTCGACGCATCGAGCTGGAACACGGGTCTTGGTGGATTTGGCACGGTCGATCCGAATGTGACGCCGAACACGACATGGAACTCGGCAGGTTACATTTATCTTCGGCGCGCGTTTAATCCGGGAGCGTTGACGCCTGGCCAAATCAACAACCTCGGCTTCACGGTTTATCACGACGAAAACGTGGTCATTTATATCAACGGCGTCTTTGCCGCGTCGGCCTCCGGCTACTCGACAACTTACGTCATCCTGCCGATGTCCGCGCAAGCCAGGGCGGCGATTGTTCCCAACGGCGCGAACGTCATGGCGGTTTCCTGCTACCAGACCAGCGGCGGACAGTTCATTGACGCTGGCATTTCCGACCAGCAGTTGGCGGTGAATTCCAACGGCCCGCCGCAATCACCGCCGGCGATTCTGCTGGGGCCCGTTTCGCAAACGATTCCGTTGGGCGGTTTGGCGTCTTTCAGCGCGCAGGCAGTCGGCGGCGCTTTGAGTTACCAATGGAATTTCGGTGGAACTCCCATTTCGGGCGCGACGAACACGACCTTCATGCTCACCAACGCCGCGCCGGGAGCCGCCGGGACCTACAGCATTGTCGTGTCCAACGCAGCCGGTCTTGCGACCAATTCAGCGACGTTGACAGTGCGGCAATTTCCCGTGACGTTGCTTCATCGCTACAGCTTCGTGAGCAATGCGAACGATTCGGTGGGCGGCGCGAACGGCGCGCTGGCGGGGCCGAACGGCGGCGGCGCCGCGAGCATCAGCAACGGCCTGATCCTGCCCGGAAACGTCCACGGCGGCTTTGGATATTCGGGCTACGTGACCTTGCCGGCCGGGTTATTGACAGCGACGACGAACCTCACGGTGGAGTGCTGGCTGACGCAGAACCAGGCCAACATCTGGGCGGAAGCCTGGGACTTCGGCAACAATGGCAGCCAGAACTTCGCGCTGATTCCCTTTCCGGCCAATAACAACAACAACATGGAGGTGGCGTTCACGCCAAATGGCGGCGAGGTCGATTTGCAGTCGGGCGTTTCGTTTCCGAACGGCGCCCGACAGTATGTTTGCGTGACCTACGAAAGCTCCTCGATGACAGGCTGCATTTATGTGAACGGCGTGTTGGCCGCCTCGCAAGTTTTGCCGAACAGCGCTTACACTCCCGGGGCCATTGGCGGCGCAAACGGCACCGCGGTCAACTCGCTGGGCAACGACGTTTACGGCGACGACCAATTTTCGGGCGCGATCCATGAGCTGCGGATTTGGAACGGGGTTGTCTCGCCTTTGTACTTGGCAGCCAGCGCCGCGGCGGATCCCGGCGTCGTGGCGACCAACCTGGCGCCAACGTCGCTGGCGGTCACGGTGGCCAACCCAACCATGACCTTCGGCACCGTCCAGCCGGCTTCAGCGTTGGCGAATTTCGTGGGCGCCTCCGGCGTGGATGTGACGAGATTTGTGACCAACTGGATGAGCAGCAATCCATCCATTCTGATGGTGGATGCCAGCGGCGCGGTGTCCGCCGTCGGCACAGGCAGCGCGACCATCAGCGCCACGATGAACGGCGTGACGAGGGGCAGCGGCGCCATTACGGTTCCGCCGAGCAAGCCAGTCATTACGCGGGAACCGCCGGCGTTTGAGGCGCTGCTTGGGGGCGCGACGCTCGCCGCGAGCGTGGGGAATTTCGGCACGCCGCCATTCGTCTATCGGTGGTATTTCAACGGCGGCGCCGCTCCCATCAGCACGGAGACCGCGCCGGCGCTCACGATTTCCAATTTGTTGACAAACGACGCGGGCAGTTATTTTTGCGTCATCAGCAATCAATATGGAACCGCCACCAGCTCCGTGTTGAGCCTTACGGTCGTTGCCCCGACAACCTATCAACGTTCGCTTCTGTCGTTGCATCCGGTCGCGTACTGGCCGTTGTCGGAAACCACCGGGACCGTGGCGCATGATCTGATCGGAGGCGAGGACGGGACGTTTTTTGGGGGGGGCGCGCTCGGGCAATCGGGTCCGGCGGCGCCGATGTTTGGCGGTTCGAGTCGTTCCGCGCTGTTCGACGGAAGCTCCGCGTATGTGGACGTTCCCGGAGGGCCATTCAACATCACTGGGGCCATCACCAGCGTGGTGTGGGCGAAAGTCCTGTCCGTGCCGAACTTTGCGGGAGTGTTTGGGCACGGCAACGAATCCTGGCGCATGAGTGTCAACAATTTTGGCCAGCCCGGCGCTTCGATTGGCAGCGCGTTGGATGCGACCGCCGCGTTCAGCGTCGCCGATGGCAACTGGCATTGCTTCGCCTACACTTATTCGGGCGCTCCCGGAACAGGCAACGGCCTGCTCTATGTGGATGGCGAGTTGGCGGCGATTCAGGATGTGGCGGCGGCTCCGTCCGGCGACGACCTGGATGTCTGGATTGGCGGCTCGCCGGATTATGGCGCGGTGCGGCTCATCAACGCGCAGATCGCGCACGCGGCCCTGTTCACGCAGGCGCTCATGCCGGCTCAACTGGATGATCTATATTCCGGAATCTACCCGGCTCCAGTGAACGTCAGCGCGGCGCTTTCGGGAATGAAAATTACGCTGACGTGGCCGGCTGGAATGTTGCTGCAATCGGGCAACGCCCTCGGACCGTGGACGAGCAACACGCTGGCCGCATCGCCCTACACCATCTCCGTTGGGGCCGGAAACCAGTTCTTCAAAGTATTGGTCAATCCTTGAAAAGCCGGGACGGCCCGGCTTGAATGGGAGTCGTTCAAGTCACACATTGTCCATTGAGGCAACGAATTTACATCCGATGGTTCGTTGTGTTAGCCGGCGTTTGCCTGTTGGCTGGCCAGGCGGTGGGATCGGACTTCGACCTGGCGGAGACCACGGGCGCTCTTCATCTGTGGCACGCGGCGGATGGCCTGCCTTCGGACTCGGTGACGGCCATCATCCAGACGCCGGACGGCTTCTTGTGGATCGGCGCCAGCGCCGGACTGGCGCGCTTTGACGGCGTCAAATTCACCGTGGAATCCGTAGGCCGGACGACCAATCGCTTGACTGGCGTGACGGCCCTGTGCGAGGACAGCAACGGGCATTTGTGGGTCGGCACGCAGCGCAACGGCGTGTTTGAGCTGGCTGAAGGCAGGTTCACAAATTATACGAGGAAGCATGGCCTGCTTGACGAATACATCACCAGCCTTGCAGCCGATGCGAAGGGGCAAGTCTGGATCGGCGGCGCTTCCGGCCTGAACCTCTGGGATGGGGAGTCCTTCAAGTCATTCACCACGCGCGACGGGTTGCCGGATGAATTTGTTTCCGGCGTGAACGTCGCCCGTTCGGGGGCCGTCTGGATCACCACGCGCTCCGGCATGAGCCGTTTTAGCGGCGGGGGGATCGCGCCGTATGCGTTTCAAACGGACAGCCAGGGGCGCAGTCCCGAATATCTTGGCGCGTACGAAGATCGGCGCGGCAATTTATGGGCGTTCGGCGACACCTACCTCATCAATTTGGCGGAGGGAAAGCGCTTTAATTATTTTCGCGGCTCTGAACCGGCTTCCGTTCGCATCTGGAGCTTGTGCGAAGGACTTCATGGCCGGCTCTGGATTGGCACCAGCGGGCGCGGATTATTTTGCTTTGAAGATAACAGCATTCGCCCCGTGATTTTGGGCGAAAGCCGCTGGCCGTATGACGTGCGCGCGATTTGCGAAGATCGCGAGGGGAACCTTTGGCTTGGCACATCGGGCGGCGGGCTCGCGCAATTGCGTCCGCAGTCCGTCCACGTCGTGCGCGGCGGCCTGGGACTCCCGGAAAGCGCTCCGACCGCGCTGGCGCTGGATCGCAACGGGCGCGTTTTCGTCGGCCTGGAGCGAGGCGGATTGTGGGCGGGCGAAGCGGGGAGATTCGACCAGTTCACGGGCGGTGGATTTCCGCTGGTCCAGTGCATTTCATCGGTGTGCGTGGACCATGACGGCGTTGTGTGGGCGGGAACGACTGGAGACGGCCTGTATGGTCTGCGCGACCGCGGTGGAGTCCATTTGACCACGGCGGACGGCCTGGACGACAACACTATTTTGGCGGTGGCAGCGGATCCTCAAACGGGCGTCTGGGCAAGCACGCCCACGGGTTCAGTGCATCATGTCTCCAAGAATGGGTCCGCCCGCTTTGGAACGCTTCAGGGCTTGCCAGGGGCTCCTGTGACTTCGATGATTCCGGCGGCGGGCGGGGGCATCTGGCTTGGAACGCAGGACGGCCAGATTTTGCGCGAGAAAGACGGTGTTTTTACCCGGCCTGAAGGAGTCATGAACTGGGGCGGAAGCCCGGCGGTGGCGCTGTGTGAAAGCCAGCCAAACCGGCTGTGGATTGGCGCCAGGGGCGGCGGCTTGACGCTGTGGACGGAAGGTTTGGCGGCGCATTGGGGCGTCAATAATGGATTGCCCAGCCAGGTCATTTGGTCTGTGCTCGAGGACGCCTCGAAGAATTTATGGCTGGCGACGGCGTCAGGCATCTATCGCGTCAGCCCGGGCGACCTTCGGCAGTCGCTTGCGAATTCGCAGGTTTCCTTGGCCTGCCGGCTAGTGTCGCCGGCGAAAATCACGTCGGGCGGAGACACCATTTTGGGCGGGCCGCGCGGGGCGTTGGGTGAGGAAGGCAGTTTATGGTTTGCGGTTTCCGACGGCATTCTCAAGGTGAACGCCCAACAGCCGGAAGCTGAGCCGCCGTCATTTCCGGTTTGCCTTGAAAGCGCCATCATCAACGGGCAGCCGGCAATGCCGCTGCTTTCGGGGCCCTTATGGTCGCCCGGATTTTCCAACGCGGCGCGGTATCGAATGCCGGTGGATTTGCGTTCGCTGGAGATCCAATTCACCGCGCTGAGTTTTGTCGCGCCCGATGAAATTCAATTCCGGCACAAGATGGATGGATTTGACCCCGATTGGGTGAGCGATGCGGGAGCGCGTGCGGCGCGCTACGGCCGGTTGCAGCACGGCAACTACACGTTTCGCGTGGCGGCGCGTGCGGGCGATGGGGTTTGGCAGGAGGCCGCCCAGACATTTGCGTTCGTTGTGCCAACGCCGGTTTATTTGCAGCCTTGGGCGCTGGCCTTGTATTTCATCAGCGCGGTTGGCGCCATCGTGGGAACCGTCCGCGTGATCTCACATCGACGTTTGCGCAACAAGCTCGCCCGCCTGGAGCAGCAGCAGGCGCTCGAACGGGAACGGATGCGCATCGCCCGCGACATGCACGACGAAATGGGATCCAAGCTGACAAAGATTTCGTTCATGAGCGAGCGCCTCCAGGTGGATGCGGAGTCGGCGGGGACGCCGGGCGACAGGATTCAGTCCATCGCCCAGACGGCGCGGGATTTGTTGAAGACGATGGATGAGATTGTGTGGGTCGTGAATCCGCGGAACGATTCGCTGGAAAACCTGACGGCGTATTTGAGCCAGTACGCGCTCGAGTACTTTCAAAACACGAGCGTGGAGTGCGAACTGCGGCTGCCCCAGGACATTCCGAGTCATCCGCTGTCCTCGGAAGCGCGCCACAATATATACTTGACCTTTGAGGAGACGCTGAACAACGCGCTGAAGCACTCCAGCGCGGCTAAAGTGAAAGTCGAAATGAGCGTCGACTCGCACGAGTTCAGAATCGTCGTGTCGGACAATGGAAAAGGTTTTGACCTGGCCGCCGCCGAGGCCAAGAGCCAGGCGCGCGGGGGCCGGGGCGGCAACGGATTGCGCAACATGCGCCAGCGCGTGGCGGCCGTTGGCGGCGAGTGCTCAATCTCCAGTGCAGCCGGCGCGGGCGCAACGGTCACCATTCGCGTCCGCTTAAACAGCAAGAACAATCCCAACGAAGCATGAAAAAAATCATCACCGTCTCCATCGTCGACGACGAGGCCGATTTGCGCGAGCACATCGCCGGTTATTTGACCGCCGCCGGCAATATCCGGTGCATCAGCGCCTACCCCAGCGCGGAAGAAGCGCTCAAACATCTGCCGGAGGACAAGCCGGACGTTATTCTGATGGACATTAACCTCATTGAAATGGACGGCATCGAATGTGTTCGCCGGCTGACGGCGGTGATGCCGGAGGCGCAGGTGTTGATGCTGACTGTTTTTGACGACACAGAGAAGATTTTCCGCGCGTTGTCGGCCGGGGCGACGGGCTATTTGTTGAAAAGGTCGCCGCCGAAAAAGCTCCTGGAGGCCATCGAGGAGGTGTGCGCCGGCGGTTCGCCGATGTCCGCCTCCATTGCGCGGCAGGTGGTCCAGTCATTCAAGCCGAGCGCAACTCCTGGGGAAGAATGGGTCGATCTTTCGCCGCGGGAACGCTCGGTGCTCGAAGGATTGGCGGGAGGACTGGTTTACAAGCAAATCGCCGATCAGCTTGGCGTGAGCATTCACACGGTGCGGAATTATATCCGCCGCATCTATGAGAAACTCCATGTGCGGACTCGCACGGAGGCGGTGGCGAAGTTCTTTCGGAAATAATCAGATGATATGAAACGCTGTTTTCGCGCGGTCCTGATATTGATGGCGAGCTTGCTCGTGCGCGCCGAAGCGGCCGATTGGCGCCCGGGCAAAGCGCCGCTGATGACGCGCTGGGCGGCGGACGTCGGCCCGACAAATGCGCTGCCGGAGTATCCGCGGCCCCAGCTTGTCCGCCCGGACTGGATGAATTTGAATGGCCTTTGGGATTACGCGATCACGGCGGATTCGGTGGAACGGAAGCCGGCTTTTGCGGGAAAAATTCTGGTTCCGTTCCCGGTTGAATCGGCGCTTTCGGGGGTGATGACGAACCTTGGGGACCGCGCCAAAGTGTGGTATCGCCGGAGCTTTTCGCTGCCGGAATCGTGGCGCGGCAAAAGGGTGCGGCTGCATTTTGGGGCGGTGAACTGGCGTTGCGGCGTGTCGATCAACGGGCGCGAAATCGGACGGCACCAGGGCGGGTATGATGGGTTCACCTTTGACATCACCGACGCTGTCAGTTTCGGCAAGCCCAATGAAGTCGGGGTATGGGCGGTAAATGCGTTGGAAGGCGATCATCCTCGCGGCAAGCAATCGCGCAAGCCGGAAGGGATATTCTACACGGCCAGCTCCGGGATCTGGCAGACCGTCTGGCTGGAACCGACGCCGGCGACGTGCATTGACCGGCTGACATGCGCGCCGGATCCCGGCGGGAAGGCGGTGCGCTTGCGGGTCGCGGCCAACAGCCGCGTTTTTTCCGAGGACCTTCGCGTTGAGGCAACCGCATTCGCGCGAGGCGAGGCGGTCGGCGCGGTGGCGGGAGCTGCCAACGGTGATTTAGTATTGACTATTCGAGATCCGCGCTTGTGGTCGCCCCAGGACCCTTTTCTTTACGATCTGAAGGTGACGTTGAAGGCGGGCGCGCAAACGGTCGATTCCGTGTCGAGCTATTTTGGAATGCGAACCGTTGCCCTGCGAAAGGACGACCAGGATGTGACGCGGATCGCGCTGAACGACAAACCCGTCTTTGGAATCGGCACGCTGGACCAGGGCTTTTGGCCGGACGGCATTTATACCGCTCCGACGGACGCGGCGTTGCGTTGGGACATCGAGTTTCTGAAAAAGGCGGGATTCAATTTCACGCGCAAGCACATGAAGGTTGAGCCGGATCGCTGGTATTACTGGTGCGACCGCCTTGGATTGCTCGTCTGGCAGGACATGCCCAGCGGCGACAACGCCACGGAGGATGGGAGGCGCGATTTCGAAAGCGAGCTGTTGCGGATGGTGGACGGCTTGGAAAACCATCCGAGCGTGATCGTTTGGGTGCTGTTCAACGAAGGTTGGGGGCAATACGACACCAAGCCGCTTGCCGCCATGCTGCGAGAGCGCGATCCATCGCGTCTTGTGGACAACGCCAGCGGCTGGACGGATATGCGGGTCGGCGACCTTGTGGACATGCACGATTATCCCGGGCCGGATTCCCCCGCGCCTGAGCCGCTCCGCGCGGCAGCGCTCGGCGAATTCGGAGGCCTGGGCTTGAGCGTGACCAATCATCTTTGGGCCAACCGAAGTTGGGGCTACATCATGCTGCGCGACTCGGCGGAATTGGCCTCCCGATACACTCAGGCGCTGAAACAAGTGGGACGGCTTCGCCGGATGCGCGGATTGAGCGCGGTTGTGTACACGCAGACGGCCGATGTGGAAACCGAATGCAATGGGTTCCAGACCTACGATCGAGCGGTGGCAAAAATCGATCCAGAAATCCTGCTGGCCGCCAATCGCGGCGGCGCTTTCAGCGGTCCGGAAAAAGTGGTCCTGGCCAACGGCCTGTTCGGTCGCGCCAGTTGGAATTACACCACCGAGAAGCCCGGCGAGGACTGGTTTGAACCCGGCTTTGACGCGTCTTCGTGGAAGGCCGGCTTGGGAGGATTTGGCTCGACGGGAACACCCGGGATTGTAGCCAATACGACGTGGTCGACCGCGGACATCTGGCTAAGGCGGGAGTTTACCATGGCAAGCGAGGATCGATCCGGCATCAAATTGCATGTGTTCCACGACGAAGACGCGGAGATTTATTTGAATGGCGTCCTGGCGTCGCGGTTGACGGGCTTCATTACAGACTATGATGAGATTGAGATTTCCTCCCTGGCCTTGGCGTCCCTCCACGCCGGGACAAACACGATCGCCGTCCATTGCAGTCAAACCACTGGAGGACAGGGCATCGACGTTGGACTTATCCGCCCCACTGTTGCGACCGAGACGTCAGTCAAGTGAATTTTAGAGGGCGCTCCTGTTGTGTGGCCACTTCATGCCACATGACCCTCAGACCAGCCGGGGGTATCGTTGGCCCCATGTTTCCACCAGCTAACAAGCGAGGCAAGGCGTCTCTTTTGTCGCTGGCGCGTTTTGCAAACCATTTCAATCAATAAAAACGATGAAAACCCAAAACACTTCCATTGCTTCAAAACCGACTCTCTTGTTGTCGCGCAAGACACTGGCCTTGGCCGTCGGCCTTGCCGTGACCGGGATGGCTGGGTCGGCCCAAACCTTATGGACGGGCAGCACGGCCGACTACAATAATCCCGCCTTATGGAACGGTGTCTTCAACGACCCCAGCAACCCCAACACCTCCAACGACAACGGCTCAAACAACGTGGTTCTGATCCAACCTGGGGACCCGCTTTGGCAACACGGTGACACGCTGGCTGGCAATGGCAATGGCACGTCTGGCGCCTACCTCCAAACCGGCTCCACCAACAACACCGGCGGCGGCAACTGGCTGCGCATGGGCATAGGTTCGGGATCTTTCGGCCGCTACGTTTTGAGCAATGGCGTGGTGAATGTCGGCGGAAGAACTCAAATCGGCGAAAATGGCGTCGGCTATGTTGAAATCGACGGCGGAACCTACAATGGCAACGCCAATGACGGCGGCGCCAACCCCGCCATGGTTTGCGGCCAGGGCGATTTTGGCCCCGGAACAGGCACGTTGGTCATCAACGGCGGCATAGTCAATTACGGCAGGGAAACATGGATTGGCCAAGCCGGCGGCAGCGTCGGCACAGGGTATTTCTTCATGAACGGCGGCGCCTTGAACGTCAATGACTGGTTTGTGTTTGGACGTGGGGGTGGCTTCGCCGGCGCGCATGGCACAGGCGTCATGACCGGTGGAACCCTTAACTTCCATGGCGGCGGCCAGTTTCTGGTTGGCGGCGGCGGCGTTGGCTCGCTGACTCAAAGCGGCGGGACTCTTAATGCTTTCAATCAATACCTTGTTCCTCAATCCGACGGCGGCAATGGCGGTTCGGGAATCAACATCCTGAGCGGCAATGCCGTATTGAATGTTCATAACTGGTTCGCTGTCGGCCGCGATGGCGGTAATGGCGAGTTGGACATTTCTGGAACCGCCGCCATCACGCGTGACAACTCCACCGACGGCGGTTCTCACTTCGACATCGGCGCGAGCGCCGTCGGCATCGTGAATCAAAATGGCGGAACGATCACCGAATCTTCGAGCGACTTGTGGCTGGGCGAGAATGGCTCCGGCACGTGGAATCTTAACAGCGGAAGCGCTTCGGTGCAAAAAGTCGTGATGTGCGTGAATAATTCAGCAACCGCGGCGCTGAACCTGAACGGCGGACTTTTTCAAACGACGGGCATTTTCTCATCGACTTCAGACCAGACGGTCAGCCAGTTGAATTTGAATGGCGCCACTCTGCAGGCCAGCGCGAACAACCCGGCTTTCATTACCGGCCTTTTCCAAGCTTCCATCGGCTCGGCCGGTGGGACGCTGGATTCTCAGGGTTACAATATCACGATCCCGCAAGACCTGGTGGATGCCGGCGGCGGCGCGCTCACCAAGATCGGCAGCGGCACAGTCACGCTGACCGGCGCAAACAGTTACGCCGGGGCCACGGCGGTCAATGCGGGCGCTTTGGGGACGACTACAGCCTCGACCGGCGCCGGCGCCTACTCGGTGGCCAACGGCGCCACGTTGAATGTTCAGGTGGTCGGCTCATTGAACAGCCATATCAACATGGCGAGTCTCTCGTTCCCCGGCGCCACCGCGGCTTTGGGAATTGATTTGAACAGCTTCGGCAATCCCGGTTCAGCGCCCATTAATGTGAGCGGGGCGCTGGCCGACAGCGGCGCTGTCACAATAAACATTTTGGACGGCGAGCCGAAAATCGGGCAATTTCCGCTCATCTCCTACGGATCAATGACCGGATTCAACTACGCGCTCGGCCCGCTTCCTATCGGGGTCACCGCCAACCTGGTTGACGATGTCGCCAGCAATTCGATCGATCTGAACATCAGCGACGTGAATCTGCCGCGCTGGGACGGCAGCGCCGGCGGCAACTGGGACGTTGGCCTGACGGCCAACTGGATCAACATCGGCACCGGCCTGCCAACGGATTATCGTGAAGGCAGCGCTGTGGAGTTTGACGATCGCGCCACCGGCACGACCACAGTAAACCTCGTCGCTCCAGTGACGCCGATCCGCGTCAACATCAACAACAGCTCGTTGAGCTATACCCTGACCGGCAGCGGCAGCATCAACGGCCCCGTGGGAGTCACTAAAGGCGGCTCCGGCACATTTGCGATTAACAACATAAACGGCTACACCGGTCCAACGGTCGTCGATAATGGAACCTTGGCCGTGAATCATCTCGCCAACGGCGGCTTGCCTAGCGCCATCGGCTCTTCTTCCGCCAGTCCAACCAACCTCGTGCTCGCCGGCGGCAATTTTGAATACACTGGGCCCGCGACGACAATTAATCGCGGCTACTCGACCACAGCCACCAACAGCGAAATTACCACGACAGGCGATTTGACGTTGAGCGGGTCGTTCACTGCCGCGGATGCTGGCGGGATAACCAAGCTTGGCCCCGCGCAATTGACCTACACGGAGGCGGGCAGCAATGTTCTCTCCGGCCTAGCTTCGCCGGGTTACATCGTCGAGGACGGCACCGTTCTTTTTGACGGGTCCAGCGCCGGCCAGACAAACTTGATTCAAGGCGGACGCCTTGGGGTGGACGGCATTAGCGAGTTGGCCACGGTGATAGTGACCAACAACACCACGATCGACACCACCGTCAATATTGACATCGCGAATCTGCCTAACGCCAACGGCGCAATGACGATCAGCAGCAACACAACACTCAACGTTGCCTCGTGGTTTATCCTGGCCGACGGCGCCAATTCGACCGCGAGCTTCACGATGAACGGCGGCACGATCAATGTGCCCAACGGACGGCTGTTCCTGGGCACGTCTCCAGGCGGAACGTCCACATTCACGATGAATGGCGGCACGATCAACAAGTCCGGCGATTACTTCGCAATCATCAACGGCGGCTGGAACGGCAATGCGACCCGCACCGGCGTTTTCAATCAGAACGACGGCACGATTAATTGCCAATCCGAGTGTTGGGTCGGTGATAGCGGCGGCGCCGGCAATGGATCCGTGGGAACCTACAATTTAGCCGCGGGAACGTTGACCCTGGGCAGTTGGTTCGGTGTGGGCCGGGACGGTTCCACTGGTTTCTTCCACATGACGGGTGGAACACTCAACAAGGCCGCCGGCGGCGACATGGTGATTGGACGAGGCGGCAGCCACGGGACCTTCACGATGTCGGGCGGAACAATTAACAGAGATGCCGGCAATCCGATCATCTTTGGCCAAGGCGGCGGCGTGGGTGAGTTTGACATGAGCGGCGGCACACTCAACAGCGGGTCTGAATTGTGGGAGGGCGTGGACAACGGCAGCATCGCCACCAACAACATCAGCGGCACGGCGCAAATCAACAATCACAACTGGGTCACGATTGGGCGAAATGGATTGGGCGTCGTCAATATGTCGGGTGGTCAATTCAACTCAGACGGCCAGCCGTTCATTGTCGGAATTTGGGCCGGCAGCCAGGGTATATGGAACCAGTCCGGCGGCGCCCTCAACGTCAACCAGGACATTTGGATAGGCCAGGGCGACGCCAATGCGCACGGCACGCTCAACTTGACCGGCGGCGCCATCACGAACACAGGATGGCTTGCAATTGGGCGGGAGTCTGGTCAAGGCATACTCAACATCAGCGGCGGCATCATGGTGAAGGCTGGCGTTGGCAATAACATCAGCATCGCTCACAATGGCGGCGCGTCCGGCCAGGTCAATATCAGTGGCACGGGCACGTTCCTCTGCCTCTCAGGTGAAACCTGGGTCGGCGAAAACGCCGCTCCCGGCGCTTGGAACATGAACGGCGGCACGGCCGTCCTGGGCATGGTCCATCTGGCGCAAAATGGAGACGCCACGGGCGTGATGACCTTGAACGCCGGCTCGTTGACAGCCACTGAAATCACCACCGGCAACACCGGAGCGGCCCAACGCGAGTTGGACTTCAACGGCGGCACGCTGGTCGCCGGAGCGGACAACGCCAACTTCATCCACGACTTGTCTGCGGCCAATGTGAAATCTGGCGGCGCGGTTTTTGACACCGCTGGCCACAACGTTTCGGTCAACCAGCCGCTCCTGGGCGCAACCGCCGACGGCGGCGTCACCAAAAACGGCAATGGCGCCCTTTATTTGAACGGCGTCAACAGCTACACCAACGTCACGCTGGTAAACGCTGGCGCGCTGGGCGGTGTTGGAACTATTGCCGGCCCAGTCACTGTCTCGTCCGGAGCGCAACTCGCTCCCGGGACAACCTCCATCGGCACGTTGACGGTTAATAGCGCTTTGACGCTCGCGCCCGGCAGCACGACGTCGGTCAAAGCCAGCTTGGACGGCGGAGCGGCCAGCGACTTGGTCACTGGGCTGTCCAGCGTCAGCTACGCCGGTTCATTGGTTGTGCGAAACGTCGGCTCGAGTCCGCTCGTGGCCGGCGCGCAATTCCACCTGTTCAACGCCGCGGCTCACAGCGGCAGTTTCACGTCAGTGACGATTCTCCCGGCGGGCGCCGGCACGTTTAATCCGGCCACCGGCGTGCTCACCGTCACAGCTGGCTCCGGGGTGACGTTTAGTCCCGTCAAGCTGTCGGGCGGCAAAGTGATCCTGACGGGCACGGGCGGGACGCCCGATGCCAGTTACACGCTGCTAACGACCACGAATATTGCGCTGCCGCTCTCGGCCTGGACGACGAACACGGCGGGAACACTCGATAGTTCTGGAGCGTTCTCAAACGCGATCCCAGTCGGCGCACAGCCGGAGCAATTCTTCCACGTGCGCACGCCGTAAGGAATGACCTTCACGAAAGGGCGTCCGCCAGGACGCCCTTTCTTTTTTTATTCGTCTGATGGCGAAACGCTTGTGGCCAGTTTATGCCACATGACGGCAGGCGGGGGGAGTATTACATTGCGTCTGTTCCACAATTTGCTGGCGAAGCAACGCCGTCGACTTGTCGAATGAAAAAGAGAAGTTTATGAAAATGAAATTAGGGTGGTGGCATGTCGGATTTGACCGAGCAAGATGGCGCCGCGCGTTCACTTTGATTGAGCTACTGGTGGTGATCGCCATTATCGCGGTCCTGGCGGCTATGCTGTTGCCGGCGCTCGCCATGGCAAAACAAAAAGCCAAGCAGACGGCTTGCATAAACAACCTCCGGGAAATCGGAGTGGCCCTCGTTATGTATGTCGATGATTACAAGCAGTACCCGGCTTGTTACGACGCGGGCAAGAGTATCTACGTCTGGCAATCGCGGCTGCTGGGTCACATGGGTAAAAATCGCCACGCCTTTAACTGTCCCGGCGCGCGCCCGGAGAGTTATTGGGACACGAATCTTAATAAGACCTTGGCCGGGCCGTCCGGCAGCCTCAAGAGAGGCGAAGACGGCCAGTTGGACAATTTCGCCATTCTGACCACCACCCGGTTCTCTCTCGGCTACAACGATTGGGGATTGAAGAACGTCTCCAGCCCGGTGCTCGGCATGGGCGCGGATGTCGGCACGACTCCAGTCAAAGAATCCGATATCCGAAGCCCCTGCAATATGATCGCGCTGGGCGACGTCCGCTCCGACGCTACAGTCATTCACTTTGACGCCAATTTGGATCCCGTCATCGGCGATTCCGGGGATAATACCGGCGCCACGCACGATCAGGCTCCGTGCAACCGGCACAATTACAAGACCGACTTGCTATTCGTCGATGGACACGTCGAAAGGCCCGCGCGAAACGACACCATCAACCCGGCCACCAACAGTATCTGGCGCGCAAAATGGAACAACGATTTTTCGCCGCATCCGGAAGTCTCATGGACCGTGTCGTGGTTGCCCGGCAATGGTCCGCTGGAACAATAAGCTGGATACCGTCATCCCGCTGCCCCTCTATTGCCGGCGATTTTATGCGACGAGTTCTTGTTCCATCCGCCATTCTGTTCTTCATTGCTCTTGCTGCGATGGCGCGCAACGAGGCCTTTCGTCCGCCGTCGGTTCCGCTGGTGACATGCGATCCCTACTTTAGCCTATGGTCGCCGGCCGATAAGTTGACTGACGCCGACACGACACACTGGACCGGGAAACCGCGGCGCTTGACAGGTCTGGTGAAGATCGACGGCACGAATTACCGCTTTATGGGCGCCGCGCCGGCGGACATCCCCGCGTTGCCGCAGACTCAACTGGTTGTTCTTCCCACGCGGACGATTTACACCTTTGGAGGCGCAGGCGTGCGTTTGACTCTCACCTTCATGACCCCGGCTTTGCCCGACGATCTGGACGTGCTGTCGCGCCCGGTGACTTACGTGACCATGGAAGCCCAATCCACCGATGAGAAGAGCCGCCAAATCGCTGTTTACCTTGACGCATCGGCGATGATTGCCTGCAACACCGCTGACGAGCCGGTGGATTTCGAGCCGGCCAACGCCGGCAAAATCAAGGCGTGGCGCGTCGGCACGGTGGGGCAGCCTGTCCTTGAAAAACGCGGAGACGATCTACGGATTGACTGGGGCTACTTGTATTTGGCGCTGGCCGAGAGCGTGAAAGGCACGGTGATCGCCGGGACCGCTGACGCGGCGCGCGGCGCTTTCCTCAAGAGCGGCGAGTTGCCAACTCCCGCGGATGCGGCGGCGCTCAAAAACTCGCAACCCAACGACACCGTGTTGGCGTGCGCGCTGGACTTGGAAGCTGCGGCGCACAGGACTTCTTCGACCTGGGTGATGCTTGCTTACGACGATCTGTATTCCATTGAATACATGAAAAAGGATCTGCGCCCGTATTGGCGGCGGAATGGTTGGGAAGCGGCGGATTTGTTGAAGGCTTCGGCTCACGATTATTTTTTACTGCAAAAACGGTGCGCGGCGTTTGACGAAGAGTTGATGACCGACCTGCGCGACGCCGGCGGGCAGGATTACGCCGACCTTGGCGCCCTTGCATTTCGCCAGTGCTTTGCCGCCGGCAAATTTGTGGCGGACGAAAACGGCAAGCCGCTGCAGTTTTGCAAGGAAAACCATTCCAACGGCTGCATCAGCACATCGGACGTGTTTTATCCGATGTCGCCTCAGTTCCTTTTGTTCGGCCCGACGCTGGCGAAATCGTTCCTCGTGCCGTTCATGAATTACGCGGCCAGCCAGCGCTGGAAATTCCCCTTTGCGCCGCACGACCTCGGCACCTATCCGAAAGCCAACGGCCAGGTCTACGGCGATGGCGAACGCGGGGTGAACGACCAAATGCCCGTCGAGGAAAGCGGCAATTTGCTCTGCCTCTTTGGCGCCGTCGCTGAAATGGAAGGCAAGGCCGATTTCGCCGGCCTCTATTGGAAGCAACTCGCGCAGTGGGCCGATTACTTGAAGCAAAAAGGCTTCGACCCCGAAAAACAATTATGCACCGACGATTTCGCCGGGCACCTGGCGCACAACGTGAACTTGAGCGCCAAAGCCATCTGCGGACTGGGCTCCTTTGCCAAACTCTGCGAGATGCGCGGCGATCATGTGACCGCGGAGGAGTATTTCAATCTCGCGCGCGGCTTCGCGGAACGCTGGGTCAAAGAGGCGGATAGTGGCGACCACTACCGGCTGGCGTTCGACAAACCCGGAACGTGGAGTCAAAAGTACAATTTGGTTTGGGACAAGGTTCTCGGATTGAATCTGTTTCCGGCGGACGTCGCCCGCAAGGAGATGGCCTTTTACAGAAAACACCAGAACGAATTCGGGTTGCCGCTGGACAGCCGTGAGTCCTACACCAAGTTGGATTGGATCACGTGGACCGCCACTCTGACGCAGAACCGCGGCGATTTCGAGGCCTTGGTTGCGCCAATCGTCCGCTTCATTGACCACACTCCTGACCGTTCGCCGTTGACTGATTGGTATCAGACGAAGACCGCGAAGAAGGTCGGTTTCACGGCGCGCCCGGTTATCGGCGGCGTGTTCATGCGGATGCTATGCGAAAAAGCAGTTTGGCAAAAATATGCCCGACGGGAGAAGACCAAAGCCTCCGGTTGGTCGGCCATTCCCGACTGCCTAAAAATGACGGTTATCCTCCCGGCGGCGGACACAAAGCCCGCCATTTGGAATTACACCACCATCAAACCTTCGGTCGATTGGATGAAGTCAGAATTCGATGACTCGGCGTGGGAACGCGGGCAAAGCGGATTCGGCACGCAGGGCACTCCGGGCGCCATCATCGGCACGATCTGGCATTCCGACGACATTTGGTTGCGCCGGGACGTGGACCTGGCGTCGTCTTCGGAATCCTACGACGAACTTGAGGGTTGGTTCCACCACGACGAGGATGCGGAGGTCTATATCAACGGCGTGCTGGCGGTCAAATGCGCCGGATTTACCGCTGGTTACGACGCGACTCCGCTGGCGTCAGCAGCCAGGTCGGCCATCAAGACCGGAAAGAACCTCATCGCCGTCCATTGTCATCAAACCGTCGGCGGACAATACGTGGATTTCGGTTTGGTCGACGTCCAAAGGCGCCACTGACTCATAGTATGAGTCGATTTTGCGGCGCGGCGGTTTTGGGCGTCCTGTTATTTCTGCCAGGATTCGACGGGCCTCTCTTCGGTTTCACGACTCGCGATGCGTACACTATTTCGAGCGCATTCAATTCCGCGTTTTATGTCCAGAGCGGGACGAACGGCTGGTTCAAGGACACCCAGACCGGCGGCGTCACTTACTTCTGGGGCCAGGCCGAGATGATCGAGTGCGTCGAAGACGCTTACGAATGGAATTCCAACGCGACGCTGAAGGCCCAGATCACCAACCTTCTCAACGGCTTCATTTACGTCAACGGCTCCAATTGGCCCAATTATACGCCTTATAACGATGACGTGATGTGGGCCGTCATCGCCTTTGCGCGCGGCGGCGTGGACACCGGCAGGATGAATTACTGCAACCTCGCCAAAGCAAACTTCGACGCATGCTATGCCCGCGCTTATGACACCAACGTCGGCGGCGGCATGTACTGGCAGTATCCCAACAACGCCTCCAAAAACGCCTGCGTCAACGGTCCGGGCGCCATCGCAGCTTATTTGCTCTATCAAATGTACGGAGACACGAACTATTGGAACAAGGCCTCGGGCCTTTACGAGTGGGAACGCGCCGTCCTCCTCAACGCCGCCAACGGCGCAATAGCCGACAACATTGGAACCAACGGAATCGTCAACGGCGGGGCGACCACTTACAATCAGGGGACGTTCATTGGAGCGGCCGAGTTTTTAGGCTTGACTAATGACGCCGCGCTGGCCGCCAACTTCACCATGGAGAACATGACCTCGGGCGGCATCCTCCCCGAATACGGAATCAACAACAACAACTCCGGCTTCAACGCCATTTTTTGGCGATGGCAGGTCCGCTTCATGCGGGATTGCGGCATGAAAGGAATCTACGAGTCGTGGCTCCAAGCCAACGCCGCGGCGGCCTGGGGGGCGCGCCGCGTTTCCGACAGCCTCTCGTGGTGCCAGTGGCTTCATCCAAGCCCGGCGGGAACGAATTTTTACGCGTGGGATTGCATTTCCTCGTATGAAATCCTCCAGGCGGCGGACCCAACGCAAGGCGTCATGGCGCAATCGCCTCCATCGTATCCGATCGATTATTACGCGCTGGACGACGGCGCTGCAACCGTGGCGGTTGACCGCGCGGGCGGGGGCAACAACGGCGCGGTCAGCGGCGCGGCATGGGACGCCGGCGGGCGTTTCAACGGCTGCCTGAGCTTCAACGGCTCCGGCGCTTCGGCGCAGATTACGAATTTAATTGACAACGATTTCACCGTCGCGCTCTGGGTCCGGACCTTCCAATCCGCCGCCTCCGGCCAATGGCACAACGGCTGCGGCCTGGTGGACGGGGACGTTCCGGGCAACGCAAATGATTTTGGCGCGGCGCTGGTCGGCGGGAAATTCGCCTTCGGTGTTGGAAACCCGGACACCACCATTCTCTCAAGCGCATCGATCAACGACGGCGCATGGCATCAATGCGTCGCGGCGCGGCAACAGTCCTCGGGCCTTGTGAATCTCTACGTGGATGGCGCCTCCCAAGGCGCCGGCGTCGCGAACCGCAACACCTTGAACGCTTCCGCCAGGCTGGTGTTTGGGGCCATCTCTTCCGGCGGCGGGTTCTTCAATGGAAGCCTGGACGACATCCGGATCTTCAACCGCGCCCTGGCTGGCGACGAAGTGGCCGCCTTGTTCCTGGACAGTTCTGTGCCGCCGCCGCGCGCGCCGACGAACCTGGCGGCCCTGGCCGGAAACACGAACATTCAGTTGACATGGTCCGATGCGTCGCTCGCCACCAGTTACAACGTCAAACGTTCGTTCGTCACTCGCGGCCCCTACGCGGCGCTCGCCAACGTCGCTTCCACCGCCTTCACCGATCCCGCCGCTCCAAGCAATCGCACCTCCTATTACGTCGTTTCCCCGGTAAATGCCGCGGGTGAGGGCCCCAACTCCATCGAGGTTTCCGCGACCCCGGTTTCCCTGGCGGCGTGGTTCAAGGCTGACGCGATCACCAATATCGCCAATGGCGCGGGCGTGGGCCTCTGGCCGGATTCCTCGGGAAACGGTTTCAACGCCGTGCAGTCGCTGACCGCCAATCAGCCAACATTCGTCGCTGGCGACATAAACGGCCTGGCGGCGGTGCGATTTAACGCGGCCAACAGCAGCTATCTTTGGTGTGGCCGCCCTGTGCAGGATGATTTCACAGTGATCTGCGTTTTTAAAAGCAGCCAGGGCATCGGCACGGGCAGGGCGTTCTACGACGGCGCCGGTCTGGTAAGCGGCGAGGTTTCCGGCGTCGCCAATGATTTTGCGATTTCGCTCAATGCCAGTGGCCAACTCCTGGCCGGGACGGGCAATCCCGACACCTCCATCAATTCCAGCGCCGGCTACAACAATGGCGCGCCGCATCTGGCGACCTTCAAGCGGACCAAAAGCTCCGGAGCGCTCGCGTTGTATATGGATGGGAGCCTCGTCGCGATCGGAACCGGCGGGACGCAGTCGCTCACATCGCCCAGCCAGCTCACCCTCGGCGCACAGCAAACCTTGAACAACTTCTTCACCGGCGACATCGCCGAAGCGCAGGTTTACAATGCGGCGTTGTCGGATGCCGACCGTCTTGGCCGTGAGCGCGCCTTGAAATGCAAGTACGGGTTGAGCGGCGGCCAAACGCCCTCGGCGCCCACCGGCCTGATGCTCGCGCCTGGCAACCGCCAAATTTCGCTGAATTGGACAATGCCGTCCGGCGCGTCGACCTGCAACGTCTGGCGTTCCACCAACGGCGGCGCCGCTTATCAGCTTGTCGCCTCCGGGTTGACGGACACCAGTTTTGTGGATTCCGGCGCCGCGAACGGCATGGTAAACTTATACGAGGTCACGGCTCTGGACGCCTGCGGCGCGGGAACGGCCTCGGCGGCGGCGAGCGTCTTGTTGCCCCTGCCGGTGATCGGCATGAACGCCAGTCCCGGCGCGCTGACGCTGAATTGGCCCGGCTGGGCTGGCGATTGGCAATTATGCTCCGCCACCAATCTGACCGCGCCCGCGACGTGGAACCTGGTGACCAACGCCGTGACCAGCAACAATGGCCTGTTCTACTTGACCGCGCCCTTTGACGCCGCGGCGCGTTTCTTCAGGCTTGCATCGCCGTAAGGCCCCGCTGAAGTGAGTCAAATGAACAACATGAATCGCAGAGATTTCGTGCGCAACGCCGGCTTCGCGACTGCCGCGCTGGCGTTGGCCCCGGACGGATTGGCCATGGACCCGCCGTTTCCAATCGTCCGAACCCCGCCGGAAAAACGCCGTTTCAAAAGCGCCGCCGTCGAACGCGCCATTGAGGAGGCCCAGTCCAGGATCGGCAACAAGGAACTCGCGTGGATGTTCGGCAATTGCTTTCCCAATACGCTTGATACAACGGTCGACTTCGAGATGGACGCCGGCCGCCCCGACACTTACGTCATCACCGGCGACATCGACGCCATGTGGCTCCGAGACAGCTCCGCGCAAGTCTATCCCTATCTGCCCTTGATGAAAGACGACCCGGCGCTCCAGCAACTCATCGCCGGCGTCATCAACCGCCAGACCCGGTGCGTGCTCAAAGATCCCTACGCCAACGCATTTTACAAGGACGAGAACAAGGCCGGCGAATGGAAGAGCGACCTGACCGATATGAAGCCCGGCGTCCACGAGCGCAAATGGGAGGTTGACTCGCTCTGTTACACCATCCGGCTGGCGCACGGCTACTGGAAACTTTCCGCCGACGCCGCGCCGTTCGACGACGCCTGGCGCGATGCAATAAAGCTGATCCTGCAAACCTTTCGCGAGCAGCAGCGCAAAGAGAATCGCGGGCCGTACCATTTCATGCGGCGCACCGAAGTGGCCAGCGACACCGTTCCTGGGCGCGGCTATGGCAACCCCGCCAGGCCCGTCGGCCTGATCTGTTCGATGTTCCGCCCCAGCGACGACGCGACGATTTTTCCGTATCTTGTGCCTTCGAACTTTTTCGCGGTCGTGAGCCTGCGACAGGCCGCCGAGATGGTGGAGACGCTCAGGCATGAGGATGATCTGGCCCGGCAGTGCCGCGCGCTGGCGGACGAAGTGGAAGCGGCATTGCGCAAATACGCCGTTGTGCATCATCCCAAGGCGGGCCGCGTCTATGCCTTCGAGGTGGACGCGTTTGGCAACGACTATTGCACCGACGACGGCAACATTCCCAATCTGCTCTCGCTGCCCTATCTCGGAGGGGTGAAGCCGGACGACGCGATTTACCTCAACACACGCCGGTTGCTGCTCTCGCCGGGCAATCCATATTGGTGCGTCGGCAAGGCCGCCAGCGGCCTCGGCGGACCGCACGTGGGAGTGGATATGATCTGGCCGCTGGGAGTGATTACTCAGGGGCTGACGGCGACCAGCGACGCGGAAATCAAACAGTGCCTGGCCACGCTCCAGAAAACGCACGCTGGCACGGGTTTCATGCACGAGGCGTTCCACAAGGACGACCCGAGCCGCTTCACCCGCGCCTGGTTCGCATGGGCCAACACGATCTTCGGCGAATTCGTCCTCAAAACTCTCCGCGAACGTCCGCATTTGCTTGACTCATAATGAAGGCTTTGAACCGCGCATTGTATCGATTTCTATTCAGCATTGCCGCGCTGGCGATGGGCGCCGGCGCCGCGCCCGGTGGGACTGAGGTCGTCGCGCGACCGGACACCACGCACACAAACAGCTTTTACCTGGGCAACCGGGCGCCGCTGCTGCCGAGCCAGTTCATCGCCTTGCCGGTCGGCTCGATTGAACCGCGAGGCTGGCTGCGCGCGATGCTGCAACGCCAGCGGGACGGCTTGACCGGGCATCTCGGCGAAATCAGCGGGTGGCTGGAGAAGGACGACAACGCCTGGCTCTCAAAGGACGGCAACGGAAAAAACGGTTGGGAAGAGGTCCCTTACTGGCTCAAAGGCTATATCGAGCTGGCCTACATTTTCGATGATCCGAAGATGATCGCTGAAGCGCAGCTCTGGATCGACGGCGTCCTCGCCAGCCAGCGGCCCAATGGCGATTTCGGCCCGGACCAGCGATTCGGCGACGACGGCACGCGCGATTTTTGGGCGAACATGATCATGCTCTATTGCCTGCAATCCTACCATGAGCATTCCCACGACTCCCGCGTTCTCGATTTGATGGCGCGCTATTTCAAGTATCAGGGCTCGCTGCCGGACGCCGAGTTTCTCACGCATTACTGGCAAAAAATGCGCGGCGGCGACGATCTTCAAGCGGTCTACTGGCTTTACAATATCACCGGCGACGCGGAGTTGCTGAAGTTCGGCGCCAAAATCCATCGTTGCACGGCCAATTGGGAGCTGAGCAACGACCTGCCCAATTGGCACAACGTGAATATCGCGGAAGGCTTTCGCGAGCCCGCGCAATTCTATTTACAGAGCCATGCGCCCTCGGATTTGCGGGCGTCCTACGCGGATTTCTTCGAGGTGCGCAAGCGCTTCGGGCAGGTCCCCGGCGGCATGTTCGGCGGCGACGAAAACTGCCGGCCCGGATGCGCGGACCCGCGCCAGGCGATTGAAACCTGCGGCACGGTCGAACAAATGCTCTCAGATGAAATGCTGATGGACATCAGCGGCGATCCGTTTTGGGCCGACCAGTGCGAAGAAGTGGCCTTCAACACCTTTCCGGCGGCAGTGACGCCGGATTTCACGGCCTTGCGCTACCTGACCGCTCCCAACATGGCCGTCAGCGACGCGCGGAATCACTCGCCCGGCATCGACAATTCCGGCCCCTTCCTGATGATGAATCCCTTCAGCGCGCGTTGCTGCCAGCACAACCATTCGCACGGCTGGCCCTATTTCAACAAGCATCTCTGGCTCGCCACGCCGGACAACGGCGTTTGCGCCGCGCTCTATTCCGCCTGCGAGGCCCGCGTCAAAGTCGCCGGCGGCGAGACGGTCCTCATCTCGGAGGAAACCCACTATCCATTTGACAACGTGATCGAATTAAAAGTGGCGACGCGCAGCCGCGTCCGCTTCCCGCTTTATTTGCGCATCCCCGCCTGGTGCGACGCGCCGGAATTGGACGTGGCAGGCCGGCGGCTTTCGCCCGTCGCCGCCGGCGGCAAATTCATCCGCATCCACCGCGAATGGGAGGACGGCGACACCGTGCGGTTGACACTGCCCATGAAAATTTCCGTCAAGCAATGGAAGCAGAACCATGACAGCGTCAGCGTCAACTACGGGCCGCTCACGTTCTCGCTCAAAATCGGCGAGCGATACGACCGCCGCGACAGCGCCAAAACGGCGATTGGCGACTCGCACTGGCGCAAGGACGCCGATCCCGCCAAATGGCCGGCGTATGAAATCCAACCCACAACGCCCTGGAATTACGGACTCGTCCTGGACAATGCGCGCCCCGAAAAGTCCTTCACTCTCGTGCATGGCGCCTGGCCGGCGGATGATTTTCCGTTCACGCCGGACGCCGCGCCCGTTTCGCTCCACGTCCGCGCGAAGCAGATTCCGGAATGGACGCTCGACCGATACGGATTATGCGCCACGCTTCAAGACAGCCCGGCGTTATCCACGGCGCCGGCAGAGCAGGTGACCTTGATCCCCATGGGCGCGGCCCGCCTGCGTATTTCGGCGTTTCCTGTGATTGGGGAGGGCTCGGGCGCGCATCGGTGGACGAACTCAACGCCATAACGCTGCTGCATGCGCGCTTAAAGTGGAATGGTCTCCGGAAGACGGTATTTGATCGTCACTGGTCGCTGGTCTTCCACTTGAGATTGACCGCAATCGACTGAAGCGTTAGTCGAGCGGTGATGTCGGCGGTGTTCTGATAGAACCATAGTTTGCGGTTGCCTGGATACCAGGTCGTGAACTGACACATGGTCTCGATTTTGCAGAACCGCGCTGAGCAATCGACAAACACCTCGTTGCCGCCTTCCGGATACTTGTGATTGCCTTGGCGATGCTGCGGCAAATTCTGGTATGCGGCTTGCGCTGTCGCGGGCAGATATTGATCCGGCGTGCCCCACTTGCCATCGACTTTTTCGATCAGATCCGCGGCTAGACACCAGTAGGGTAGAGACCTGGAGAGCTTGACTGGGCTGTGCGTGCCGGGGATGGTTCCAGAAGGCGGGCTCCATTGTGTGAAACCGCCAAAGTACTGGTATCCGATAATCCATTGCCCGTTTCCAATGTCAGGAAACGGCAATCCGGGCAATTCCGGGCAACTCCAAACGCATGGACCGTTCGTGGTAAGCGGAATCAATTCCGATTTAAGGGCATTGGTGTTTGGAGCGGCGATGGCCACTTGCACAAAGACGCCATTCGTTCCTTTTGCAGGCGGCAGCGTGTCGCCGTTATCGTCGCCGTACATCGTCATGCCGACGCCGAGTTGACGCAGATTACTCAGGCACTTGGTGCGGAGAGCGCGCTCCTTGCTGCTGGCCAGGGCCGGCAACAGCATTGCCGCCAAGATCGCTATGATTGCAATGACGACCAGTAATTCGATTAAAGTGAATCCGTGTCTGGCCCGGCCATTCGATTGATAGTTCATGGGTCGAACAAATTAATAGCGCCAACTGCTCACGTTGTATATGAGTAGACTTACTCAGAAACAGGCGAGTCCAGGCGGCCTTAAAGGCACGACTTATTCGCGAGCGCGAATTTCAGCAGACCGTAGCGCTTGCGAGAGCGCCGCCTAGGTACAATTACTCACGACGGAGGCCCCGCTGCTATTTAGATTTGACGTCCATTGCCGTGCGCACGGTCGCGGTGGCGCCCCTCAAACCATCCGCTTTGGCTGTGATCGTTATTTTTCCCGCGCGCCCAGGTTCTCCCCGGACGATCACCAGGCATAGGCCGTTGAAGGCCGCGCGACTATGGGAGGGAAACGGTTCTAGGTTTGTCGGATCGCCATTGTCTGTCGCCACGATTTTGCCAGGACCGTCAACTTCAAATTCAACGCGGTTGTTGGCTCGTGGCGCGGTCACTCCTTTTTCGTCCGTCACGCACAGGGTCACGAATGAAAGGTCGCGTCCGTCGGCGTTGATTTTGTCCAGGTCGGGTTTGAGTTTCAGTTTCGCCGGTTCTCCCGCTGTTTTCATCACATCGGTGGCCCACTTGGCGCCGTTCTTGTAGGCGACCACTCTTAGCGCGCCCGCTTCATACACCGCATCATCCCATCGCAATCGGTATTCGTGCGGCCCTTTCTTTTTCCGGCCCAGCGATTTTCCATTGAGGAACAACTCCGCTTCGTCGCCTGACGTAAAGACGTGGACCGGCGTCACCTGCCCGACGCGTTCGGGCCATGTCCAATGCGGCAGGATATGCGCCATTGGCAAATCCGGGCGCCAATGGGCCTGGTAAAGATAGAAGCGATCCTTCTTGAAGCCAGCCAAGTCAATAATGCCGGAATAGGAGCTGCGCGACGAATCGAACGGTGTCGGCTCGCCAATGTAATCCCAGCCCGTCCAGACGAATTCGCCCCCGACGTATGCGTGATCCTGCGTCGCAAAAACCTTGTCCGCGGAAGCGCCAAACGCCGCGGAATACAATTCATACGCGCTGACCTGCCGCTTCGCGCCGTCCTCGCCCGAGCCCGGCCCAACCGATGCGCCAAATCCCGCCGCGACAGGAAACAGGTATTCGCCCCGGCTGCTCAACGCCGACGCCGTTTCACTGCCCACGATCATTTTCTCAGGAAACCGCTCGTGAAACGCCGGATATTTTCCAGGCGCCCCGCGAATGCCGGCTCCCTGGTAATTCAGCCCGATCACGTCCAGGACCGCAGGCA
>Ga0265338_10002081_pt1 | contig 30881 bp, 38 predicted proteins | sample 42126metaG_FD_193579 | JGI IMG/M metagenome (GOLD analysis project Ga0265338, IMG submission 193579) | Rhizosphere microbial communities from Carex aquatilis grown in University of Washington, Seatle, WA, United States - 4-21-26 metaG | ecosystem: Host-associated > Plants > Roots > Rhizosphere...
CAACCCTACCCCAAACAGCGAGAGGGCGAGAAGTAGCTTAAATCGGGGAACTAAGACTCTGAACGACAGTCCGTTCAAAACATCAACACCTTACAAACTACTTACGCTTTCGAGTATATCAAGTTTGAGCGCAGAAGGGCAATCGGGTACGGGGTCTTTAGGTTGAGCTCGGCTACATGCAGGTGCAAAAGGAGCTTTGCCACAAACAAAAGCCCCCGTTTCGGGGGCTTTTGAAAACACGCAAGATGTGTTTTTAGTAACGGCGGTCGCGGCGAGGGTAACGGTCATTACTACGATCGCTGCGCTCGGCCATTGGCTTTGCGAAATTTACCGTCAACGAGCGGCCATCCAGCTCCTTGCCAGCAAACATATCGACCGCAGCCTTAGCCTCTTCCACGGTGCTCATCTCGACAAAGCCGAAGCCCTTCGAGCGGCCCGAATCGCGGTCAGTGATGACCTTAGCCGACACTACCGTACCAGCAGCGCCAAAAGCCTGAGCCAGCGCCTCGTCGGTCGTGTTGTAAGACAGCGAGCCTACAAATAAACGTTTATTTTCTTCCATTCTTCTCCTGACTGTTCGCGGCACAAATCCGAAAACCGTTCATATATTGTTATTATCTCCGGATTTGAGCAAAAAGCTTTCTCCAAGATCTGCCTCATTATGACACGCTTGTAATAATCCGTCAAATATGCTACCATTATCTGCAAAGCACGCCTGACGAACCACCCGCGCCTGGCGTTTTAATTTGAGCACGACCTTGGACCACACCCTTACGACCAACCAAATCCGCAACGTCGCCATCATCGCGCACGTTGACCACGGCAAAACCACCCTCGTCGATGGTCTGTTAAAGCAAGCCAAAACCTTCCGCGACAACCAAGCCGAAATGCAGCAAACCACCATTCTGGACACCGGCGACCTGGAGCGTGAACGTGGCATCACGATCTTCGCCAAAACCGCTGCCATCACCTATAACGGCTACAAGATCAACATCATCGACACCCCCGGCCACGCTGATTTTTCGGGCGAAGTTGAACGCACGCTGGGCATGGCCGACGGCTGCCTGCTCATCGTCGACGCCCAGGAAGGCCCCATGCCGCAAACCAAATTCGTGCTCGCGAAAGCTATGTCGCTGGGGCTAAAACCCGTAGTCGTAATCAATAAGATCGATAAACGCGACGCTCGGCCACAAGAGGTCATCGCCGAAATCGAGCACCTGTTTCTGGAGCTGGCCGTATCCGATGATCAACTCGAATTCCCGGTCTACTACGCCATCGGCCGCGACGGTAAGGCCTGGACACATCTGCCCGAAGCAGCCGAATTCGCCGCCCCGGCCGATCTGTCGCCAATCTTTAACGCCATCATCAATGACCTACCGGCCCCGTCCGTCAATCCGGCCGGGCCGCTGCAAATGCTAGTCACCTCGCTGACCTGGGATTCGTATCTCGGCAAATACGCCGTCGGCCGCATCGCTCGCGGCACCGTTCGGGCAGGCCAGGCAGTCGCCTACATCGACCGCGACGGCAACACCCTGGCAGCCCAGGCCGACAGATTGTTCGTCGCCCAGGGCCTCGACCGCACCGAGGTTACCGAAGCCCAAGCCGGCGACATCGTCTGGATCACGGGCATCACCGCAGCCGCCATCGGCGGCACCATCGCCGACGTCCTACACCCCGAAGCCCTACCAGTCATGGAAATTGAACAGCCTACCCTGCAAATCCTGGTCGGCCCCAACACCAGCCCGTTCGCCGGCCGCGAAGGCAAATTTACCACCAGTCGCCAAATCGGTGCCCGGCTCAAGCGCGAATTGGAAACCAATGTCGGCCTGCAAGTCCAGGACCAGGGCACTGCCTTCCTGGTGGCCGGCCGCGGCGAGCTCCACCTGTCCGTTCTCATCGAAACCCTGCGTCGCGAAGGCTTCGAAATGGAGGTTGGCCGCCCGCAGGTTGTCACCCGCCAAGAAAACGGCCAAACCACCGAGCCCGTCGAAGAGCTCACCATTGAAGTACCCGAGGAGCACATCGGCGCCGTTACCTCCGAACTCGGCCGTCGCCGCGCCCGCCTCATCTCAATGAACCCCACCACCAAAGCCACTACCCGGCTGATCTACTCCCTGCCCACCCGCGCGTTACTCGGCTTGCGCAACAGCTTGCTCACCGCCACCAAAGGCACCGCCATCACCGGCAGCCTGCTCACCGGCTACGAAGCCCTGGGCGCACCCCTCCAGCAACTGCGCAATGGCGCCATTATCTCGGCCGAAACCGGCGTCGCTACCACCTACAGCCTCGAAACGGTTGAGGAGCGCGGCACCGCCTTCATCGGCCCCGGCACCAAAGTCTACCAGGGCATGATCATCGGCCTAAACCGCCGCGGCGACGACATGGAAATTAACGTCACCAAGGAAAAGAAACTCACCAACGTTCGTGCTTCCAGTACTGACATGAAGACCCAGCTCACACCGTTCACCAACCTCACCCTCGAGGAGTCACTCGATTTCCTCGAAAACGATGAGCTGCTCGAAGTCACCCCCACCAATCTGCGAATACGCAAACGCTATCTGCTGCCACACGAGCGCAAACGCCAGCATTAGTATCCCAAAAAAAGCGGGCTCCAAAATACTGCCCCACATCCACCCCTTACTTCGCAAAAATATATTTGACAATATTATTTCAATTTAGGATACTATTTTGGTGCCCACATTCTGCGGCATCAAGTTGTTGGCGAGGGAAGGACCTCCATGCAAGACATCCACAACGGCATCAGCGCTGGCCAGCTCGACGGCGCCACCTGGCGCAAAAGCCAGCGCAGCAACTCCCAGGGGGCGTGCGTCGAGCTCGCCCGCCTCGACGCGGCCACCGTGGCGATGCGCAACTCGCGCGACCCGCAGGGGACCGCGCTCATCTACCCGGCGACCGCAGTGCGGGCGATGATCAGCGCACTACGCTCCGGGGACTTCGACTACCTCGTCGGCTAAACTCCTCACGACCTCCGTCGTGAGGACCAGGCACGGGCCCGTAACACGGCTCGCGTAACCACACCAACGGTGGGTCCCAGCTTCTGCTGGGGCCCACCGCCCAACGATACCGCCAAAGACACCAAACCGTCGACAATACCTCTCACGCCAACTGATAAAAAACGAGCCGCAACCACGGCTTTTTTTTTGTAACCAGTCACCATGAGATCTTGCCTTTAAGCTAAGTCACGCTTCGCCCAAAATTTTAAACCTGCCAAACAAAATTTTAAACCTGCCAAACGGAGAATGATAATATAATGGCAACGAATAAGGCATCGGCTATTACAAGCAAAAACACCATCATCATAACGGTCGGCAGCCTCATCGTACTGGCCGTATGTGCCGCTGCAATCTACATGCCCAGACACCAACCCACCCCTTCAGCCAACCCAACCCCATCGACCAGCCCAGCCGCTTCTGCCTCATCGAACGCCCCGGCGCCGACACCCGCCAATCAAGCGAGCACCACCGCAGCCAGCATCGTTCGCTGTCAGTCGATGGATCTGACGGCCTCAATCTCCGCGGCCAATGGAGCAGCCGGCACCAGCTACCAAAACGTCGTACTCACCAACCACACCAACCATACCTGCACCGTAACCGGCTTCCCCGGCATATCATTGGTTGACGCTGGCAATAATGTGCTCGGCCAACCAGCCACCCGCAACGGCGCTGCCGGTGCTACTGTCACGCTTGCCCCCAACACCTCTGCCGCAGCCACCATTGCGCTGCCCAACCCAGCCAACTTCGCCAGCGGCACCTGCAGCGCCATGTCCACTAACCTGCGCATCTACCCGCCCGATGACACCACCTGGTTGTCACTAGCCTTCAAGGCCCAATGGTGCCCCGGCTTCTCCGTCGAAACCCTCGTCAAAAACTAAGCGCTGGAATTTTCGCATCCGCAATAACATGCCCAAAACGCCAAAACCATCGCGCCTGGCAGCCCACAAATATTGGAATTTGCTCTGAGGCCGTGCCTGGCAGCTCGTGCGTAAACTAGTATGAATAAAGGGCTTACGGGAGACTGGAGGGGCCGTAGTGAGCGACGCTCTTGATGCACAGACAAAGGGTGCGGCGTTATCAAAAGCTGAATTTGAAGAATATCAATTGCGCACCGAGGCTATGTTAAACAGTCTCGGTGAGGGGTTGATTGTTACCGATGTCCACGGCGACATCACCACGGTCAACAAGTATGCTTTGTCAGCGCTGGGCTATAACGAAGCCGATCTGATGGGAGCCTGGCTGCCGAAAGCCGTAATCGTAGTCGACCAATATGGACGTGCCGTCGACCAGCTATCGCGCCCCATCATTAAATGCCTCACCACCGGCAAAACCGTCTCAGCCCGCACCCACTACCTCACCAAGGCCGGCGAGGTCCTACCAGTGCACATCACGGTTTCACCGATTATCATAAATGGCCTGCCGTCCGGCGCGATCGAAGTTTTCCGCGACCTCACTTCAGAACAGCAGCTCGATATTGCCAAAGAAGACTTTGTGTCACTGGCGTCGCATCAATTGCGCACCCCGGCCACTGCCGTCAAATCGATCTTGTCGATGCTGCTAAACGGCGACTTCGGCCCACTCACCGAAATTCAATCCGAGTATCTCGCCAAAACCGCCACTTCCAACAATCGTCAGCTACAGCTCATCGAAGACCTCCTCAGCGTCGCGCAAGTCGATGCCGGCAAAATGGAACTGGATCTCCAATATCTCGACCTGGCCGGACTTCTGCGCGAAACCATTTCCGACCACCTGTCGTCACTATCATCGCGCAACCAAACCTTAAATCTCCAAACCCCGCGCCAGGCCCGCTTGCTGGTTGACCCGCAAAAACTGCGCATGGCCGTCGACAATCTTATCTCAAACGCCTCCAAATACTCGCCCGAGGGCACGAGCATCTGGGTCGATCTCGACATTAACTTAGACTGTGCCACGCTCAAAATCCGTGATGAAGGCGTTGGCATCCCAGCCGCTGATTTGCCCAAATTGTTTACCAAATTCCAGCGCCTTCCCAATGAATTATCGCCCGCCGCCGGCGGCACCGGGCTCGGGTTGTTTCTCACCAAAAGCATCATCAACCTCCATCACGGCGCGCTGTCGGTCGCCTCGCAAGTAGGGGAGGGGACCACCTTCACCATCCGGCTGCCCGTTAAATGGAGCCAGCATCTCACATGAAACTCCCCAGCTTACCCCAATCCTCTTGGCCGTACACCCGGGCCTGTTATGTTACGGCTGGCCTGGCCATTGTGGCCCTGGTGGTACTGACCATGCTGTCACCCAACGCAAGCGCAAGCAGCCAATACCACTTCACGTCGGTAACGACGAATATTTTGCGCATCACCATCATCATCCCCATCGCCATCGCCTGGCTGTTTGGCGTCCGCGGTGCCACAGCCTTTAAAGCCTATGCCGGTATGATCAATGGCAGCCCCGAAGCCAGCGCCATCAACCTGATCGCCAACGGCCTGCTGCTCACCGTGTTGTTTTTCGTCGTCAGCGGCCTCATTGGCTCACTATTACCCTTCTACCGGCACTCCGCCGGCTACGAAGCTCTAATTGTGTTGCACGATCATGTTGGCTCGTTGTTTAGCCTAGCGGTGTTTTATGTACTGTACCGCGGCTCCGACCGGCTCCATCGTGTTACCCGCTTTCAGACCTGGACCCGCAATTCAGCTTGGATACTGGTCGCTTTCGCCATCTTTGCCATCGCCTTCGTATTGCTATTCACCTCCTACCGTGCCACTTCCAGCGCCGGCGGCAGCCCCAATTCGCTCACCTACATCTCTTCAAATATCCTGCTCATCACCCTCATTGCGCCCTATCTGGCCGGCTGGTTCATGGGCATTATCACCTGCATCAACATTTCACGATTTGCCGGCCAGGTGAAGGGCAAGCTCTACCGCCAAGCCCTGCACAACCTCGTTCGCGGGCTCTGGACCGTCATTATTTTATCCATGGCCATCCAAATTATCACCTTCGCCTCACGCTATCTCGCCGGCATGTCATTGGCCGGTGTACTGCTATTGCTCTACGCCCTGCTCGTGCTGTATGCCCTCGGGTTCCTGTTCGTACGCGAAGGTGCCAAGAAGCTCGCCCAGCTGGAGATAATACCGTGAGCGAGGGACTATACCAGAAAGTTACCGATATAACCGAAGAATACATGGGGCCGGCCACCGAACGCTTTCTGATCCGCCACATCATGTACCATTTAAACAAATCGCCGCAGGAACTAACCGACGACGACATTCCGACCCTCATCGAATGGACCCGTGCCACGCTCGGCCTGCTCACCGAAGACCGCGACATCATCGATGAATACGTCCTCAAAATGAGCAAGCTGTCTAGGAGCCACCAATGACAAAACCGGTCACAGTATTGATAGTGGAAGACGATGAGCTCCTGCGCGAGATCTACACCATGAAGCTCAAGCTCGAAGGCTTTGACGTCAACACCGCCACGGACGGCCTCGACGGTCTCAAAAAAGCCAGCGCTACCGAGCCGGATGTGATATTACTCGACATGCTCATGCCACGCATGACTGGCCTGGAGTTCCTTAAGGCTTACCAACTGCGAACCAAGCACCCGCACGTCAAAACCATCATCTTGTCAAACAAGTCGACGAGCGCCGAGATCAACGAAGCCAAAACCATGGGCGTGCGCGAGTACCTCATCAAATCCCAGCACACTCCTCAGGAAATTGTCACCCACATCAAGTCACATCTGGAGCCGGAACAGGTATAATAGCGCCATGAAACGCTTTGTTCTCCCTCTGATCGTCCTGGTCGCCGCCGGCTTGCTCATTGCAGTGTTCGCTATTGGCAATAATTCCGGTGACTCACCCAACGCGTCCTCTAGCCCTGCAGCCACCGTTCGCACCGACCCCGCCGGCCTACCCGGGCTGCTTACCGGCGCCTCCCCGTGGTCGGCCAACACCGATGCTCTTGCCAACCGCTTAAACGCCATCGGGCTACCGCAGCTTTCAGCCGAAGGCACCGCCATGCACATTCATCAGCACCTCGACCTGCTCATTAACGGCCAGACCGTCAGCGTACCGGCCGACATCGGCATCAACACCGCACAAAACTTCATTGCCACCATTCACACGCACGATACTACCGGCATCGTCCATGTTGAATCGCCTACTGTCCAGTCGTTCTATCTCGGTCAATTCTTTGATGTCTGGGGCGTCAAATTCACCCAAAGCTGTATCGGCAGCTACTGCTCAAACGCCTCGAATGCCCTCACCGTGTATGTTAATGGCACCAAGCAAACCGGCGACCCGCGCACAATCAAACTCGACGCGCACCAGGAAATCGCCATCGTCTACGGCCCCATCGGTCAAACCCCGCCCACCATCCCCTCAAGCTATTCGTTCCCATCCGGCTACTAAACCCACTACTTTTCCACAAGTTGCCACATATCTTGTGGCCAGATACAATACAACCACAACATAACTACTATTTTCGAAACATTCCGGGCAAGCAGGGTGTAATTCCCTCACTGTCGCGCAACTGTCAAGTCAGAAAACCGGCCGAAAGTAGCTTGTTCACACGCTCTTCGCAGTCAAAGAGAGGTGGATCCACTGGACGCCCTTCTCAAAACCGCGAAAGCCAACGAGAGGGAGTTTTTGTGAGAACCGGCGAACCAAATGGAGAATCTAGCGCCGCGGCCACCCTCGACCCAATCGAACGGGTCGAAGGGCAAGCCGATGAGGACCAGGAGTTCACCGTACCAACTGAGCTCGACCCTGATGATCCATTACGAGAGAACGCAGCCGGACTGAGCGAGGACACTCTCGCTCCAGAGCCAGAACCTCTCGATTCACAGGAGTACTATTTTGACCCTGAACTTGGCGATATGGTCCCACTCCAAGCCAACGAGCAATTGGGCGTCCGCCAGGAACCATTTAAACAATCAATGGCCAACCAGGACCTCACACACCACGAATCGGCAATGTCCGCCATTGCCGATGGCGAACTCGAACACACCGTAGAAATCCAGGGGCTTGAAGGCCACACCGACACCACTGAGCGCGTCCTCGTCATGACATATCGGGTAGTCCGTGAAACAAGTGACGGCAAAAAAATCATCCAGCTTGAATCAGCCTTCGAAGATCGACCACGCGCAGAAACCAAAGAGCCACAGGAAGAACCAGAAGCCAATGAAGCACAAACGACCCCCGACGACAGCGGCGGCTGGACGGACGACGGAGGAGATTACGGCGACGAAAATCGGGCGCCCTTAGCGGCAACCACTATGCCCATTGAGGTCAAGCAGGCTCTCGAACATAGCGCACCCGAAGCCACGAACAAGCCAGACCAAAAACTTGAAGACGATGAGACCCCCTTAGATGAGCTGGCTCAGCCAGCATCCCCGCAAGCGCAAATCCCCAAACCAGAAGTAACAACCCCTGTATCGGCCACTACTGCCAACCCACAATCAACCGAACCAATACCTGTCACGCCACCCTCTCCACTATCCGGCGAAATGACTGCTGGCGTTGAAATCAATCTTACTGAGCTGTCTCGCTTAAACACCAGCCCCTACGAAACCTGGCAGCCACCTGGTTACGGCAATGAAACGACAACGCCACTACAGCCTGAGCTACTCACCACAACATCGGGGGCCTCCGCAACCGCCGTTGAGGCGATAGCCGTTATTCGGCCACCCGGTGTCGCAAACGATACAGCCGCCGAAATTGGCAGCGCATCGCAACCAACCGCACCGGAATCGGCTCACTTCGCCATACCCCCAGCCAAAGAAGCTACTCCACCAACAAAGTTCGAGCGCCAGCCGCACCTTGAAACCACCACTGCCTCCACGCCCCGATTACAGCCACCGGAACAACCAAAACCAAATAACGAACCGCTGCCAAACCGGTTGCAAACCGAGCCGCAATCCACCGATACTACCAGCTTTGGTGCCTCCGAAGCCTCAGCCGACACCGAAGCGGCCTTCCCCGTCACTCAGCCAACTGCCCCTACCCAACCAGGAGCGGGCGGCGGACGAGCCTTCACGACCGAACCCATGAACGCTCATACCGCATTGTCCAAACCAGAAGCATCATCCCCGCCGTCACAACCCGCACGCCAAGAAGCCCACCCCACCACAGGGGAAACCCGAGCTGTTTCGGTTACCGCATCTGTACCGGAGCGCCAACACCTCGTCCAACCGGCGATCGAAACGACCACCTCCGCATCGGAGCAAGCTGCCACCACCGAAGACCAACACGTTGCAGCACCGACAACCGCGGTTCAAGTCGCACAATCCCACACCCCCGATACACCCGCGCTCACCGCCGACACGCCCAGCGCCAATGCAACCGAAGCCATCCACGCAACCCAAATTGCCCACGAATCTTCGCTGTCAAACCCGGCCCAGCCTGAGCAGGTCGAGACGGTCCAAAACCTATCAAGCATCGACACAACCACGCCGATTGCCATTAAACCCCCCAGCGAGCCGCCGGTTGAACTCACAGCCGAACCATTCGCCGAATCATTCATCGAAACCCCGGCAATAGCGCCACCTCACCATACGCGCGAAGAGATTACAACAAGCCAAACCACATTACCCGATGAAGCGACGGCTACTACCCAGGTTGAAACGAGCAAACCAATCCCAGCCATCTCCGACAACCTAACAACCACCAACCAGGCCAACGAACCCGCCATGAATGACAAGGCGGCAACTATTGAGACCGCCCCGATCATTGAAATTGCCGCCAATACACCAGCCACCGATCATTCTCGCGCCCCAACCCACGCAACACCCACGCTACAACGCCACCAACCATCCCAAACCGATTGGCTAACCGAGCTAGCCATCGCACCGGCAGCTGGAGACTGGCGCCCAGCCGCAACGCACACCCCAACCCACCCTGTCACCGCCGAGTTACGCAACTACAGCGCAACCAATTTCGCCGCACCCGCTGCTGCACCCGTCGTTACCGATGACACCGACGATGACCTGATGATCACGTTTGAAACCCAAGAGCCAGCTCACCGCCGCACCGGACGCGCCCGCAAAACTGAGCAGGCCGCCGCATGAGCACGCCCATTGCCATCAAGCTTCAGGACCTCATCTCATCAGCCCGCGCCGGCAAGCTCCACGATGTGGTCGAGCGCGAAACCGAACTGGCCAGGCTTACACGGATTCTTTTGCGCCCCACCCATCATCATGCCGTCCTGGTGGCCGACCCCGGTAGCGGCAAATCCAGCCTCGTCCAAGCCCTAGCACTGCGCCTGCAACTCGGACATTTTCGGCCTCTCGAAGCCAAGATGTACCTGCTACAAACCGAGCCTATCCTGGCTTTACTTATGAACGGCGAGGGCCTGCGTCCGTGCCTCGAAGCTCTACGCACCGCCGCTGGCAAACTTGGCCGGGCCATCGTCGTTATTGAAGACATCCAGCTCCTAACCGCCGATGAACCCAATCGTCTTGAGCTTACCGTAGCTATCTTGCAAGCCCTGTCAGACAACCCCGACGTGCGCCTGATCGTCACCACTACCATCGCGGCCTACCATCGCTATTTGCGCGATAATTATGTATTCGGCCGCAGCTTCGAAGCTCTGGAATTACTATCGCCCTCCACCGACGCCGTCATAACCATGGTTGAAGCTGCTATGCCGCGCCTGGAACGCACCAGCCATCAAACCATCACGCCTGACGCCGTGGAACAGGCCATTGGTTTCGGGCAACGCTTCGGTCACGGCCGAGCCAATCCTGATGCCGCCATTCGTCTGCTCGAAGACACCACCACTCGTGCCGAGCTGGCCGGCAATCACGTCGTCACGGCCGACGATGTCCAGGCTGTCGTGGCGGAACGCGAACGCCTGCCTCAAGATGGGCTCACCAACAACACCGACCTGCACGATCTGGCCAGCCTCGAAACCAGTCTCCACAACGATGTGCTGGGACAGGCCACCGCTATCAAAACCATCTCCACCCACATCGCGCGCGCGCGTTTGGGGCTTGGCGATCCCAGCCGCCCTCGCAGCTCATTTCTGCTGCTGGGACCGTCCGGCGTTGGCAAAACCGAAACCGCAAAAGCTCTGGCCCGCCACGTCTACCACAATCCGGCCGCCCTCATACGTCTCGACATGAGCGAATATTCTGAACCTCATGCCGCCGTCCGGCTCATTGGCTCGCCACCCGGCTATGTCGGCTACGAAGAGGGTGGTCAACTCACCAGCCCAGTCCAGCGCGAACCATACTCACTCATCTTGCTCGATGAAATCGAAAAAGCTCACCCCAAACTGTTCGACCTCTTTTTGCAGCTGCTCGACGATGGCCGGCTCACCGATTCATCAGGCCGCACCGCTGATTTTACGCAAACCATGGTGCTTGCCACCTCCAATGTCGGCTCAACCGAAATCGCGACCGCCGCGGCTAACGGCGTAGATGTCTCGAGCCCGCAATTTATGCAAACCACCATTACGCCGTTGCTTTTGCGCACCTACCGGCCCGAGTTCATTAACCGCTTCGACGCCATCTTGGCGTATCAACCACTTACCATTACGCATCTTGTTGCGCTGGCCCAGCGCCGCCTTACCCATCTAGCCAGGCGCCTCGAGCACACCGGCGTGTCATTTAATGTCGCCAACACTGTGCTCGGCGAGCTGCTTACGCGCCATTACAACCCATTGTTTGGCGCCCGGCCGGTGGCACGCGTCATTACCGAGCATTTCGAAACACCCCTTATTACACGACTCATCCAGGGAGGTTTCACCAGCCCACTCGTTATTACCGGCACCGAAGAATGGTTAAACCACGACCAACCTGCGGAGACAACCATATGAACCCCCATGAATTTCATGACCCGGCCGAAACAGGGCCAGCTGGCGACCGATCAGAAATCCTACTCGTGAACAGCGGCTCAGTGCAAGTCCTAATTACGCAAGACCAGGTAGAAATAACCCCTGCCGCCGAACTCGAGCCATCCGTTGAGACTCCAATTTCAGTCGCTGCACCAATTACCACGATCAACCACGGTTCACCGCCTGCACCCCTTATGCTCCACAAGCACATGGCCGACCTACAGCTGCCCGATGGCATAAACGAGCACCCTCTGGATATTGCCGCATGAACACACCGCTTTCGTACATTAAACTTCACCCCGCACCCACCACTGGCACCGACGCCGCTACCACCAAGCGCCAATTTGAAACCGCAGCCTCGCTTATGACCAGCCTCGGTGGGCTGCTGGCCGACGAACCCAACGCCACCATCAGCCTCGAGTGGCTCGCTACCAATAGCGGCATCAGCCTCATTATTGTCACACCAGCCGACCGGCAAGCCGAGGTTACCCATCTGCTCTATGCCGCTTACCCAGCTTCGCAACTCACCGTACTCGACCACTGGCCTTTCGCCGCACCGCCCACAGCAATTGCCACCCTGCAATTCACCCCGCTCGATGGCTATGTGCGCCATACCGACTTTGCCGGCGGCGACCCATTGCAGCCACTATTGGAGGTTCTGTCCAGCATTCATGATCCAGATCGCGCGCTACACATGCAACTTACCCTCGAAGCCGCCGACCGTCCAACTTCGCTTGCCGCCAGGGCAATCACCACATTGCACGATGGGCTTACAACCATGCTGCGCGACACCATCGCCGGCCAACATATCGAGCCAACCCAGCACGAAACCCCCGACACCGAACAGAAGCGTAAAACAGCCGGCTTAAGCGCTAATCTGCGCCTCACAGCCTATGGGCCAGAGGATGACGCGCGAGCGCTTATTCGCCGCGCCGTCGCCGCCTTTCATAACTTCAGCGTCCCTGGCGACACCACCTTACGCTACCAGCTACACAAGCCTACTCGCACCTGGGCGCACCGCGTCGAAACCCGCCAACCCGACACCAAAACCGCCTTCGCACTTACCCCCGCCGAAGCCGCCAACCTGTTCCACCCACCGACCAACCCACGCGCCTGGCCAGCCCTTGATAGCCTGGGTTCCACCCGCCTGCCCATTCCTGCCGGTCTGCCAGAAGACGGCATTACCGTAGGCTTCAGCGCCTTCCGCGACGTAAAACAGCCTATCCGCCTTGCGCCCACCGACCGCCTCCGCCACACCTACCTCATTGGCCAGACGGGCACCGGCAAATCCACCTTGTTTCAATCATCCATCCTCCAGGATATGCAAAACGGCGACGGCTGTTGCTTTATTGACCCGCACGGCGAAGTTATCGACTGGCTCCTGCCGCGCATTCCGCCCCATCGCGCGAAAGATGTCATCTTGTTTGATCCGTCCGACCCGCAAGCGCTGCTTGGGTTAAATCTGCTCGAATGGGGGACACCCGAAGAGCGCGACCTCATCATTCAGGAACTCATCTCACTGTTCTATAAACTATTCGACCCCACCCACTCCGGCATCATCGGCCCACAGTTCGAACACTGGCTGCGTAATGCTGCTCTGACTATCACCGAACCAGCCGTGCGCGGTACTCTCACCGATATCCCGCGCCTGTTCACCGATCCGGCTTATCAGAAATTGGTCGTGGCCGCCTCCCGTCATCCCGCCGTCCGCGACTTTTGGCTCGGCCAAATGGCTAACACCGCCGATTTTCACAAATCCGAAATGCTAAATTACTTCACCTCCAAATTCGGTGGCTTTCTCGGCAATAACGTCATGAACCACATTCTCTCTCAACGCGCTTCGGCCTTCGATGTCCGTACCCTTATGGACCGCCGCAAAATCCTGCTCGTTAATCTATCCAAAGGCAAACTCGGCAGTCTAAATGCCCAATTGCTCGGCACCCTCATCGTTACCAAAATTCAAATGGCCGCCATGTCGCGCGCCGATGTCGCACCGGAGCTACGGCCACCGTTCTATGTCTACATTGATGAATTCCAGAATGTCGTGACAGACTCCTTCGCCGCCATGCTCTCGGAAATCCGCAAATACGGCGTCGGCTTACACCTGGCGCATCAATATGTCGACCAGTTACCACAAAACATCAAGCAGGCCGTACTCGGCAATGTCGGCACGCTCATGGCTTTCCGCCTTGGCCGTGCCGATGCGCAATGGCTGGCACCTCATTTCACACCGCTGACAGCTGATGATCTCACCGGGGTACCACCGTATCACTATCACTTGCGCACCCTGGCGGACGGGCAACTCACCACACCCTTCACGGTTGCATCACCCCGCGTCAAAACGATACCGCAACCCCAGCTGGCCGACGCTCTACGTTCACGTGTGCGCCAATTCGTAGCCGCGCAAACCCCCACCGAAGCCTAAGCACAAGCCTTCCGCCCCACCTGTCAAACCTGTCTGCCGGGTGTATAATACTCTCGGTTATTAATCAGGTAGTTTTTTGTGTCCCAAACAGCCCCCCACTTCGCCAAGAGTCTCTTTTTCGCGTGCATCGACGACCGCCTAGCCGCTCCCGATTTTGAATACATTAAACAAATCGGCGGCGCTTTCGTTCCCGCTCTGGCCGGTGGGGGACTGGCTATCATCAGCCGCGACACCCGGGCCGCCGCCGTTGCTCAAATCACTCTAGCCTACCAGATCAACCGTATCACCGACGTCTACCTGCAATCCCACACTGACTGCGGCGCCTACCGGCTAGCCGGCGTCAGCTTCGAATCACCGCAAACTGAGCTCGAGCACCTGTATGCCGACCTCCACCAAGCCAAAACCATCGTAAGCGCTGCTCTTGAAGCCGCCGGCGCGAAGCCCGGTGATGTCACCATCCATCTGCGCGTAGTCGACCCCAGCGGCCATCTCCTCCCCGAACCCGTCACCACCGCTTAAAGCCAAGCATAATCCAACAAAACAAACATTACTGACACACCTCGATCTAGACGTTTGTCTAATTCATGTTATGGCCGTATTTGTCAAACTACGAGTCCACGGTAATGGCAGCGATAAGCTCTATAGCAGCTCTAAGTTCCCAACGCCGCTTAATCGTACTGGAGTCAGGAAGTACGATCGAGTGTTTGCCAGCCGAAGTAGCCTGTCCTAAAAAAAACGCGCGCGGGTTGGTTCCAGGGGTGGCGCTCATCCTTGGGACCTTTACCCTTTTTCGTGTTATCATAACCACGTACAACTACATACCATATCAAGAGCGCAGCGAGGGTTCTAGCCCGATGACCTGCCGGCAACCTCACGCAAGTGAACGGTGCCACTTCTAGCCCACACGGGAAGATATGCGACCACCAAACGCCCTTCTACCCACCGGCTAACCCCCTCTAGGAGAAAGGATTTTTTAATGCCCTACCCATCATTCACGTCCGAATCGGTCTGCGCCGGTCACCCCGACAAAATCTGCGACCAGATTTCCGATGCCATCGTCGACGCCGCCCTGGCCCAGGACCCAAAATCACATCTGGCCATCGAAGCTACCGCCACCGAAAACCGGGTGGTACTGCTCGGAGAAATCCGCACCACCGCCAAAATTGATTACGTCGACATCGCCCGCAGCGAAATCACCCGCCTGGGCTACACCAATCCCGCACTCGGTTTTGCCGACAATGCCCGGATTGAATCATTGATTCACACCCAATCGCCCGAGATTGCCCAAGGGGTAGACCTGGACGGCGCCGGCGACCAAGGCATGATGTTTGGCTACGCCTGCACCGAAACCGCCGAACTAATGCCGCTCCCGATCATGCTGGCCCACCGCCTCACGCGAGCGCTGGATGACGCCCACACCAAGCTGCCATACCTGCGACCCGACGGCAAAGCGCAAGTAACCATCCGCTACGAAGACGACAAGCCAGTCGAAGTTACCCACGTCACCATTGCCAAGCCCCACAGCGAGGACATAACACTCGAGGAAGTTAAAAAAGATCTCTTCCGCGAAGTAGTGACCCCAATCTTAAACGAATATTCATTCACCATCGGCCACGATAAATTTGTCTTAAACGGCACCGGCGTCTGGCACCAGCCCGGCCCGCGCTCCGATGCCGGCCTGACCGGCCGCAAAATCGTCGTCGACAGCTACGGCGGCTACGCCCGGGTGGGCGGGGGAGCGTTTAGCGGCAAGGAGCCAACCAAGGTCGACCGCGGTGCCGCCTATGCCGCCCGCTACCTGGCCAAAAACATCGTGGCCGCCGGTCTGGCTACCCGGGCCGAAGTTGCCCTAGCTTACTTCATCGGCGCCCGCCAACCGGTTATGCAGGAAGTTGAAACCTTTGGCACCGCCAAAGCTACTGACCGTGAAATCCAGGATTTCATGCGCCAGTTACTCGACACCTCGGTGCGCGGTATTGTCGAAGGGCTGGATTTGCGCCGCCCGATCTATAAGGCATCGGCTGCCTATGGCGCTTTCGGCCGCGCCGAATTCCCTTGGGAAGCCGTAGTCAAAGTTCCCGCCGTCGCCTAAAATACAAGTAATCATTGTGAGGTGAGCCAGTGAAAAGAACCGGCCAAGGCGTATTGTTTGTTCTGTGGTTCATTGGTTTTCTGTGGGTAACCCAGATTATTACGCGGCCGGTCAATTCCCATCAGGACCCCACCATCGTCGAGGCGGCACCGGCCAGCCCCACGCCATCACTGCTATCGGCCAGCACAACGCCTACACCACCGGTGACCCCAGCCGCCCGCCAACCACGTGTTGCCACCCCGGCGCCAAGCGTGCTGGCGACACCGCTAACGCCAACCCCCATCATCACCCCAACGCCAACCTCAAGCCCAACCATCCTGCCAATCACCCCCAGTGCACCGGCTAGCCCGTCGCCCAATCCCTCGCCGTCGGCCACACCCAAACCTACAGCGCCGACGTCGCCAATCCCCACTGCCACACCATACCCATTAAAAGTCTTAAAAGGTACGATGCTCTAAATGCCACACCACACATCCAACTCGCCGTTCGAACAATTAAACGCCCACCTGCGCCGTCAATTTGGGATGCTGGCCACCATGTTCCTGCTCGGTATGGCCGTAAATCTCATCGGCCTGCCAGACGAAACCACCGGCTTCTCACGCACCGCCAGCATCTTCCTGCTGCTGCTGCACGTGCTGATAGGCATCGGCCTCATCGTCGGCGCTGTCCGCATCCGCGGCCTGTCCGAAAAGGCCGGCAAACCCATGCGCACCTTTGGTATCGTTGGCGCGGCCGGAGTGGGCACAGCCTTTCTCGGCGGCGTGCTTACCATGGCCACGCATGGCAACAACTGGTGGTCGTACGTAATGGCCGTTGGCTTCATCGCCGCCATGATCGCCTATGGCCGCCTGTGGGTTTTAGTCGCCGCCCATCGCTAAACCCAAGGATTAATTCGCACGCACCTGCACCAAGGAGCGCCGCTCACGCTGCACTCGCCTCGACCGGCCTGCCGTCGCGATCACCAACGCACCCACGCCAAACGCCACGGCGTGCTGCACCGCTGCCAAGCCGTCGCTATACATCGTCACCACAAACAGCACCGCCACCGCCACCACCGTCCACAGGGGGCGCACCGGCCGCCGCGCAATAGCCCGCGGCCCCATCCACGCCCAAGCCGCGAACGCCCCCAGAGCCGCGCACCACACCAACGACACACCGTAATCCGGGCTGGTAGCGTAATGCACTGCCGCCGCCCGATCCACCGCCCACAGACCGGCCACCCCCACATACGAAATCATCGTACCCAAAAAGTGCCCGCTCAAAGCCGACACCCAAAACGTCGGAGCACCGCCAAAATAAATTGCCAGCGTGCCCAGCGCGCCAATTGCCACGATCTGAGGCACCACCGGCCCGTTCACCACCAACCCGCTCGTGAAAAGCCGCCACCACTGTCCCTGTGCTACCAATGCCGGGCTCGAAGCTAGTTCTGCCACACTCGGCCAACCCCATATGAGCCGCGCAAGTGCAAGCCCAATCACCACGATCAAATACCCAAGCAATACCATCTCGCCAACCCCCAAAACCCGTCGTGTCGAAATGCGCAAGCTCATACTGATTCCCATTCTACCCCCCTTGACAATGTATCCCAATACGATTAGTATGATTAGTATGTTACAACCGCATAATAAAACGGAAGCCATGGACATGGTTACGCTCGGCGAGCGCGGCCAAGTCGTTATCCCTGCGCAAATTCGCGACCGGCTCGGCCTCGCCCCCGGCGACAAACTGATGGCTTTTTGCAAACATGCGGAAATGATTTGCCTCGTGCCGGCATCGAGTATGCGCCGGCTCGTCGATGTGTTAAATGCCCAACTTTCCGAAATTGAATCCAGTCCGCAAACATCCAACCAATAACAACTAACCACACGGGAGAACTCTACTTGCTTCACCAGCTTAATCGCGGCGCCAAAATTGGGATCCTCATCAGTGTCATGGCCGGCATGTTCTTGGCGGCCCTCGACCAAACCATCGTCGGCACAGCCCTGCCTCGTATCGTCGCCGATCTTAAAGGCCTGTCCGAGATTTCGTGGGTCGTCTCGGCCTATCTGATTGCCCAGGCGGTGTCGGTACCAATCACCTCGAAACTGGCCGACATTTTCGGCCGTAAGGTAATGTTTTTCTTTAATGTAATTGTGTTTTTAATCGGCTCGGTGTTGTCCGGCGCCGCCCCTTCCATGGCCTGGCTGATCGCTTCGCGCGCTATCCAGGGCATCGGCGGTGGGGGACTGGCCGCCATGGCCTTCACCATCATCGCCGACATCTTCCCACCCCGTGAACGCGGCAAATGGACCGGGCTCATCGCCGGCATGTTCGGCATCGCCTCCGTCATTGGCCCGCTACTCGGCGGCTACATCACCGACCACTTAACCTGGCGCTGGGTGTTTTACGTTAATATTCCGTTCGGCATCGCCGCGCTCATTCTAGCCGGCTTCGCCCTGCCCAACATCAAACGTGATCTGAAGCCCACCATCGACTGGTTCGGTGCTATCACCATCGCCGGCGCTGTCATCCCGCTGCTGCTCGGGCTTATCTGGGGCGGCAGCAAGTACGCCTGGGGCAGCCCGCAAATCCTCGGCCTGTTCGGCGCCGCCGCCATCATGACCGCCGTTTTCGCGATCATCGAACACTACGCCAAAGACCCCATCCTACCGCTGCGGCTGTTTACCCACTCCATTTTCAACCTGTCCAACCTCATCATCATGCTCACCGCCGCCGGCATGTTCGGCAGCATCATCTACATCCCCATCTTCTTCCAGATCGTACTCGGCCACAGCGCCACCAATTCCGGCCTCACCCTGCTGCCACTAATGGGCGGGATCGTCTTCGGCAGCATTGGTTCCGGCCAATACGTCGCTCGCACCGGCAAATACCGCCCAGTCGGCCTGATCGGCCTAGCCGTCGGTACCGTCGGCATGTTTCTACTATCGCGCATCAATGTTAACTCCAGCACCCTCCAAGTCAGCCTCGACATGGTGGTGCTCGGCCTCGGCCTTGGCCCCAGTCTGCCGCTGTTGCCGCTGATCGTCCAAAACGCCTTTGAGCCCAAAGACACCTCGGTTGTCACCGGCGCCACCCAATTTTTCCGCACCATCGGCGGCGCTATTGGCACCAGCATTCTCGGCACCGTTTTCAACAACCAGCTTACCGACAGCTTAAAGACCTTACCGTCCGTCGGCCTGCCGCCGGCACTCATGAAGTACCTCAGCGACCCCAATTACATCACCTCCAAATCTGCTCTCGACGGCATAACCCAAGCTGCCGCCAAGCAAACTCCGGCCGCCTACGTGCCGCACCTGTTGGCCAACATCAACACCTACATCGGCATGACCAAAAGCTCCATCACCTACGCCATCGGCATCGTCTTCACGGTCTCCATGGCCTTGCTGGCCATTGCCCTGGTGCTGTTCTACCTGGTGGAAGAGCGCGAGCTGCGCACCTCGTATTCGTCCGAAAAGGCCGGCGCCTCGAAGCCCGCTGAACCCATCGGCATTTAGGCTATAATAAAGCCCACATGAAGAAAATCGTGCCGGTCGATGCCATCCTCATTCCCGACGCCGCTAAGCGCGTGTTCCAGGGCCAGATCTTCGATGTCTACCAGTGGCCGCAACAACTATTCGATGGGCACACCGCCACCTTCGAGATGCTAAAACGCCCCGACACCGCACTCGGCATCGGCATCGTCGACGGCAAAATTCTAGTCATCAACAACATCCAGCCCCACCGTGGCGACAAACTGTCGTTGCCCGGCGGGCGAGCCGATAAACCGGGGCAAACCATCCTCGAAGCCGTCCAACGTGAAGTCCGCGAGGAAACCGGCTACCAATTCGCCCATTGGAAACTCATCGATGTCTCCCAGCCGCAACGTAAAATCGAATGGTTCGTCCATCTGTTTATAGCCTGGGATGCTACCGGTACATCCGAACCCAAACCGGATGCCGGGGAACAAATCAAGGTCCAGCTGCTCAGCCTTGAGCAGGTCAAGCAGCTCGGCCGCAACCGCATTGGGTTTATGGGCGAATCGGCCCACATCTTTGAGCACCTGCACAGCCTCGACGACTTGGTAAACCTCCCGGAATTTACCGGCCAACAAATTAACGCTGGTTAGTCGCTAAATCCAACCCTGCGCCGCGTGCAGATCACGCAACACCACCTGCGCCTCGGTCTCGTCCAGCGGCGTCAACACCTTGCGCTGCGCCAGCACCACGTCACCATGCTCACGCACCAGGTAGTGCTTAAAATAATCCGCGCTCCCAACATCCGAGGTAATCTCGAGCACCCATTCAAACGGCGGCCGCGCGTCCGGCAATGTCGCCGCAATCCGCAACCGCTCAGCCCCCTGGCGCAAATCCACCTCGCGTGCCACCACCCGGTCCGGCTGCTCCTCCATCGCAAATTCGCTGGCCTTCACCTCGCGCGCTGTCCCGGCCGCTTCAAACACGGCTCGCGCCAGCGCCACCACCCGCGCCTGCAATTCGCCCCCGATTGGCGTGCCAAAGTCTCTCATGAGTGTTTGCCTCCCTTCTTTAACAGATCTCGAATCTCCTCCAACAGCACAACTTGCGGATCTTTAGCGGCGCTGTCCTGCGCGTCACGCTGTAGCCGCCGGTTAGCCATCTGCACCAACGTATTCACCGGCTGCACCACAAAAAAGAAGACTACCGAAGCCATGATCAAAAATGACATCAGCGCGTTGATAAAATCCCCGTAAGCAAACACACTGTGATGGATCGTAAAGTTCAACCCTGCAAAATTCGGTTTACCGCCAATCGCCGCGATCAACGGGGTAATAATATCTTTCACCAACGCATTGACCACACCGGTAAAGGCTGCCCCCACCATCACCGCTACCGCTAAATCAACCACATTGCCGCGCAACAAAAATTTCTTAAACTCACTCAGCATTGTTCTACCTCGCTATCGTTCGCATGGTAGCATACGCCATAATGAGCATGCTAGAGCCAGATTATCGTTGGTTGGAAGGTGACGTGCTCCAGATCGCACCGCGAATCCTGGGCTGGGAGCTGGAATCGCAAGCGGGCGGCGCTACCACCGCCGGACGCATCGTCGAGGTCGAAGCCTACCATGGCACAAACGATCCCGCCAGCCACGCCTACGCTGGCCGCACCCCGCGCACGATGCCGATGTTCGATATCGGCGGCACCGTGTACGTCTACCTCAGCTACGGCATCCACGCCTGCATGAACATTGTTACCGGGCCGGCCGGGGAAGCGAGTGCGCTGCTCATTCGCGCCCTCGAACCCACCCAGGGTGTCAACATTATGGCACAACGCCGCCACACCACCGCGCTGGCCAAGTTAACCACCGGACCCGGCAATCTCAGCCAGGCGCTTGGCATCACCGTTGCCCTAAGTGACACCCGTCTCGGCACAGTCTTAAGCCTGCGCCCACCAACCACCCCCACACCATCGCTATCCATCGCCATAGGCCCACGCATCGGGATTAGCCGTGCCACCGATTATCCCTGGCGCTTCTCCCTCAAACACAATCCGTTTGTGTCACCTCCGCGAATGTGACAATATAGCGAACATGGACCGCAACCCCACACATACACCGTACAAAGCGGGTCATCGGCCCCGCCGCCGGCGCCTCAATTTGGTTTCGGCGTTAATGCTGGCCGCAGTCATATTGCTCAGCCGGGCGACACCAGCGCCATTCCGCCACGCCACCACGCCGACGATTAGTCGCACAGCCGCTGCCACCAATCCATCGGCAAACGGCTCCAACGGTGCCGTCGAAAGCACCGCCACCATCTTAAACGCCCAGCTGGGCCTGGCCCACGTCGACCGCGACGTTGACGGCGACACCATCGACATCACGCTAAACGGCCGTCACGACACCGTCCGCTTCATAGGCGTCGACACACCCGAAACCCATGATCCCCGCAAGCCCGTCCAATGCTACGGTCCGGAAGCCGCCGCCCATACTAAAGCCATGCTTGAAGGCCAAAATGTCCGCTTGGCCGCCGACCCCCAGGACTCCGACCGCGACAAATACGGCCGCCTGCTACGCTACGTCTATCTGCCCGACGGCACGCTCTACAACGCGCAGCTCATCGCCGAAGGCTGGGGCTTTGCCTATACCATCTTCCCGTTTTCCAAACTCGAGGATTTCCGCGCGCTCCAAGTTAGCGCCAAAGCCGTCAATCACGGCCTGTGGAGCGCCTGCAATGTCAACGCTAGCTCCGACATCCTCCAAACCAGCGGCCCTAAATAATCTATGCTATATTGCCTCATAACCATAAAATCTCTCTCAAACCAACGCAGGGAGTTACGGTGGCACCTTCGCAACAACCAGACCTCACGGACGCGCCACAAACACAGCGACGAGTTGTGAAAAGCGCAATCGCGGCCTGTGGGGCGCTCCTGCAGCCGCCTGAGGTTACGCAGCGATGGCAAGACACGCTAATCCTCCTGGCTGACCTCCGATACTTGCTCGCGCAGCAAGTCGAGTACCGCAGGCGGCCAGCGTCCACGCCGCAAGACCTGCTACTCCTCGGCGAGATCCTGGTCGAGCTAATTAACGAGCGCAGCCCCGCAGCCCAGCGCGGCAATACCGTAGATGATCAGATCAGGCTCTTGGGAAATGTCCTCGCGCACGTCACGCAGCTTATGGAAAGCGACGGCCACGTCACCGACCAGGACGGACTCAAAGCCCTCATAAAGCTCATGCGTGACACCGACGACAGATTTGCGACACGCCCGTGATCGCACCGACCGCTCCCGCAAAGAAGGGGGATACATGCACACCGTTCCGGATCGGCAACTAACGCAATGGCAAAATGGCGCAGCAGCTCTCCGGCAGCTGCTAGACACACCGAAAGAGGGGATACCGAATCTCGATCTCCCAACCATCGCCAGCTACATTATGGGCCTCATCGAGTGGCTCGACCTCTGGATTAGCAGCGAGACAGCCTTGCCCCAGGGCGGAGATGGATTGCCGGAATTCGTGGCGCCATCGACTTCCTACCTGACAACCGGCATCTCATCACTTGCTCACCTGCTCGAGTCAGAGAGAGACAGGTTGTACAGACTACTGTGGGGGCTTGGACAAACCCCCGTTCAGCTGGACCGCGCTTACCTGCTGCATCTCCATGACTGGATCACCCATGCCATACAAGCCGAAACGATCCTGCCCGCCAAAGCTCCCGCATCCGGCAACAAGCCCAAAGAGTCACGGCTCAAGAATGCCCTCACCGCGATCCTCATGCGCGCCGCGATCACTACATGCTGCGGATACATACCTTTTATCGTCGGCATCGCGTGGGCAATTAAGGTAAATCTTGGCATCGGCCTGGCCCTCATCGCCCTCGGCTTGGCCATCGGCATCCCTTCCACAATGCATCTGGCAAGGGCTGCTTTCCAGACCGAATCACCCCGCTCAAGCAATTGAGCGGGGTGGGTTATTTATGCGACTTCTTTGCCAAGCTTGGCGCTCACCACCACTTGCAGCGTCTCACCATCCGGCGTCGTCAGCTGCGTCTCACCGCTCTCGCGAAAATACGTCACCAAATGGTGGCTCATAATTTCCTGCAAATCGGTGTATTTAAATTTCAGCTCCTCAAGCTCCGAATTAACGACCTGATAATCTTTATCGGCCTCAAGCAATTTCTTGGCCGTGGCCCGCTTCTCGCTGACCTCTTTGAGCTCTTCGACCAGCGCCCGGTACTCGTCATTTTGCTCAGCGATGTCTTTGAGCTGGCCTTTAACAGTTTTCATTTTGCCGCGTGTTTCGGCCAGTTCAGTCATCAAACGGTGGATCGCGTCTAGGGTTGTCTTATCTTCCATGAAGCTATAATACCACTATGCACGACCGCGACCTGCAAGATGTGCGCCTCGTTGGCACCCTCGCCTTACTGCTAGGGGTAGTGCTGTTTGTGCTCACGGGCCTCCTCACCATGTTATTGCTCTACGCCAACGCCGCCTCCAACACGGCCGACTTTTTTAAGGGCGCCTTAAGCGTTTTGTTAGCGCTGGTGATGGGCGCCACCTTAAGCGGACTCGGCGGCCAAATGCAACACGTGCGCACGGGCTATGCTCACGAGCTCGAAAACCTGCGCCTGGTGTGGACGGCCATGGTCTTAATGATGGCATTGTGCGGTACCGCCGCGATCTGGCTAATACCACCGCTATTTGCGCTTGCTGCCATTATGCTCGTAGCACTGTTCGGCATCCGCCGCGCCGTTATTCGCCTCACCGCCTAGCCTCAGCCGTGTTAGAATTACCGCATGCGTAACGTCATCGCCCTGCTCGCTGGCATTATTTCGTTTACCAGCGCCCTCCCGTACATCTACGACACCGCCCGGGGCAAAACGCACCCCAATGTTGTCACCTGGCTCACCTGGACCCTCCTAAACGCCATCAACACCATCGCCGCCATCCGCACCGGCAATGTTCAAACCGCTTTGCTCACCGGCTTCTCGGCCGCCGCCACCGGCAGCATCATGGCCATGGGCATAAAAAAGGCGTCAAAAAATACACCGCCTTCGACATCGCCTGTCAGATCGCTGCCCTCGTTGGCATCGTCTTGTGGCTCCTCACCAACCAACCTGGCCTAGCCGTCGGCGTGGCGTTGGCGGTCAACGTCATTGGCGCATTGCCCACCATCCGCCACGCTTGGATCGCACCCTTCGCCGAGACCTGGCTGGCCTTTGCCATCGGCGGCTTTGCTACCCTCATCACGCTCGTCACTATCTCCAGCTACAATTTCATCTCGCTGGCCTTCCCGGTCTGGATCGGCATCAATTGCTTTATGCTGGTCGGCATCATCCTGGGCCGTCGCCAAACCCACCCTGAGCTCAAAACGGTCACCGGTTAACCCGGCGGGCCCACCACCGTCAGCGCTTGCTCCGCCCGCGTTACCGCCGTGTACAACCATCGCCGCCAATCTTCTTCGCTCGATTTCGCGAACCGCTCTTCAAACACCAATACTCGCGGCGATTGCGAACCCTGCGCCTTGTGTACCGTCAACGCGTAACCAAAATCCCACAGGTCACCACGCTCGCCGTCGGGCGCCATCGGCACATCGCGCGCGGTAGTCGGCGCCCCAAATTGGTCGCGCCAAATATACCCCGAGTAGGTGTAATCCTCGCCTTCAAGTTCAATTTCAGCTTCATACCAGCCCACCCCCTCGTGCGTCACCGGCCGTGCACTCACAATCCGCCCCAGCATGCCGTTGTATAAGTGCCTGGCCCGATTGTTGCGCAAACACACCACCACATCACCACTCTGCGGCTCTACCGAAGTACTATCTCGCATCTGCCGAATCGTTGCATTGAGCTTGAGCCGCGTCGCATTGTACCCGCACAACACCAACAAATCCGGCCGCCAATTTTCCAACATCTCCTGGACGATCTGGCCCGTCTCCGGCGCATTACGATCCAGTTTCACTACCCCCGGCCCGTACTCACACACCGGCAGCGTTCCGCTCATCCGCGCCAATGTCGCCACATCGATAATCGGCGATCCCTGCGCCTGCCGGAAAATCCGCTCCAGCCGTAATTGCGGATGCTCCATTAAATTAAAACTCGACCCCACCGGCGGCAATTGCCCGTGATCACCCACCGCCAACACTGGTACACCGAAGCTCAAAAGGTCGCGCCAAATCGCCTCGTCCACCATGCTGGCCTCATCCACCACGATCAAATCACGCTCCAATTTATCACGACGCACCCATTTCACGCTGTCGCCCGGACCCTCCTCAGTGGTGTAGATCAGCGAATGGATCGTCGACACCGAATCGCCCCGCCGCATCACCTTAAATTCGCGCAAACGCCCATCCAACACCCGCGCCGCCTTGCCGGTATATGCACAAAAAGCCACGCTGGCAGACTCGTCGTGCTCCCGCAGCGCACGGCGCAAATACGCAATTAACGTCGTTTTGCCCGTTCCAGCATAGCCGCCGAGCGTTACAAACGGTTGATTTTTTGCCCGGTACCAAGCCCCAATCTCTCGCAGTGCCTGTGCTTGGTCGGTCGATAACGTATAACTCATCGCCAAAACATTATGTCATAAAGCTCTGGACCCTTGGACAAACCGCCAGTGCGCACATACGGCCGCAACCGTTATGGTTAGGTCCACTAATTGTGGAGGGGCCATGAGTGACCGAGACGTCATTCGGCAGGAGCATCGCTTAGAGGAAATTCTCTATGCCAACATCGATCCTGTCTCAAAAGTTCAACAAATCATCCGCCTCGGGTTCGACCCCGAGGTAGCCGACGAGATCGTCGAACGCCACCAGTTGGGCGCGCAAACGCCCGTCTACTACGAGCGGCTCGATTTCGCCGACCTGGACGACGAGCCGCTGGCAGGCGATCACAACGATGACATCGCCGCCTGACGGCCACGCGTAAAACGCCTCCTCCGGGAGGCGTTTCGCCTAAATTCGTAGCGTATACTGTGTGCCATGACCCCTCCCGAATTTGAACGCCAAACCGACCAACCGCTGTTCCCCAACGTGTTGTATAACCGACCCGTCACACGCCACGCCGCTGGGCGGCTCCTCGTACCCGGCGGCTTTCCCGGCGAATTCTCGCTACCCACGACCATCTATCAGCTTAGCCTCGCCGCCGGAGTAGGGGAGTGTAATGTCGTTTTGCCGGAGACCCTCGCCAAACTGCTCGGCGGCGCACCCGGCACCTCGTTTGCCGCCACCAACCCGTCCGGCTCGCTGGGCTCCGAAGCCCTCGGGCGCATTCTCGAGCTGGCCGAAGACGCTGATGCGGTCGCCATTGGCGCCAGCCTATCCGGCAATTCCAACACCGCCATTCTCATCGAGAAGCTGGCGCGCCACCTGCCCGGCGCCATCGTTTACTTCGGCGATGCCCTCACCGCCCTCCAGCACAACCTGCGCCTCATCACCGACAACCCCCGCGCGCTCGTAATTGCCACCATGCCCGAAATTTTTAAACTCTGCGGCGCTCTCCAAATCCCGATCCAAATCCGTCCCCATGCCGGCCTCATCAACAAACTCGAAATTGTCCAAGATTTAGCCAATGCCAGCGCCTGCAGTTACGCTGTCTACGGCACCGAGATTATCGTGGCGGCCGGCGCACCGCTCATCGTTACCCCCACCGATTACCGCCTCAGCCTAACGCCGGCCCTGTTTTACGCTGTGCTAGCAACCTTCTGGCTCCAAAATCGCACCAACCACCGCGCCGGGCTGGCCGCTGGCAGCTTCGTCATCGCCGAAACCAGTAGAACCCTCGGCACGGCTCAACCCTCCGCCAGCACCCTGGCCAACCACATCACCGCGACCTTACGCAAACAGGACAATTTTTAGGTCACTACCTCCCGCAACTTCTGTACAATCGCATCCTTCACCGCCGGACTCACATGCGCCAAATGTTCCTTATCTTAATGGTGGCCAAAATTCGATCCACAAACCACTGTGAAGACGCGTGATATATTTACATACGATGCGGTGACCAAGAATAGGTCGTAGCCGGCAAAGCTACGCACGATAGAGTAATGCCTACCCCGCATCTCCAATTTAGCTATGGACCCACAAGAATACCTCATCTCAACTCTCGAATCACTGCAGACACCAATTAAGGCGGAAAGCATCGGCAAGACGCCCCTGGAAGAAGCCATTTTTGCAAAAGTTATGTCCAAAAAATTCCGCAAGCTTAAGGCGGATGAAGAGACCATTAAAGTAACAAGAAGAGCGATTCACACCGCAGTCTCAACGGGCCAGCCGGTAATTATCAGCTTTCTGTTCGGGGGCTACAAACTGTGGCGGTTTGACGAGGCCCCAGAAATCGATTGGGCCGAAATCTTCGCCGTCACTTACTTCGTGCGCTGGCTTAAAACAATCGCCGCCGTCTACCCGCCAGGTGTTACTCTTGATTTCTATTCAGAGGACATTGCAGTCGAAACCTTAAACAATATTGCGCGTAATGAAACCGAGCGATATTCGCAAACATTCAAAGCCATGCTTGACTGGATTCGACCATATGTACCGCAGAACGTCAACCTCAGCTATCGTCGATACGGTGACGAATACAACACCTATGCCGATTACTTACGCGAGCTTGATGCAGGGAAGGCTCGCATTCTTAGACAAAATCACGGCAAACTGCCAACTCTTAACGATGCCCAGAAAGCCGCTACCGAGCTCAACGTACGGCTGCTACCGGGTCAAGACAGCGATCCACTGTGGCGCGAAAAGGTCGAGGTCGTCCACAAGGGTGTGGAAGCAACCGATACCATGAGCAGATACCTTAACGACCCATCACTCATAATGGCCTGCCCGACGAAATATTCTGGCTGGGTTGCTGTAGGGAGTACCAAACGCTCTTACGCAAAATTTTGGGCCGGAGTAGGCGCTTTGCAACGAGCCGGCAGTAGCTTCAACGAACTCGTCCTCACGCCCAACCAATTAAAGACTACTGAGTTTGAATGGGCACCGATTAAACTCGACGGCCTTAAAGGCAAGAGCTTTTCGCAATTACGAATCCTCAAATAATTGCTAACTGAGCACAAGATATGCTAAACATGAGCTCAATGGCACCCCTTAGCGAGCACATTGCGCACCTACAGCTTGGCCTCTCCTCTCACAACCCTGCGTGCGGAAAAAATTTCGCCACCAGAATATAACTGGTAAACGAACTAATAATTTCTTCAAGATCAAGTCGGACGTGATCCGGCACCACGATAAAGTACTTGGTCTTGCTATGCACTCTCTGATACTCTTCGGTCGACATCGCTATTGTTTCACCGCAGGCCACATCATCGCACTCACAATGAAACGCCATGTTTGAGTAATCCGCCAGACGTGCACTCTTGCGCGACTGCATCACCTTATCCATTCGTTCTTCATTCAATATCTTGGACCCAAATTCGTTTAAGATGCGCTTTTCTATAGCAACCTTCAATGCTTCTGTAGGGGATTTGTCATTCATACCATCCTCTTTATTGGTTAAGGATTGGCTTAACCAGAGCGTTATCACTCTGGAATGAGGACCAGGTCACACAGGAGCTCAAAGCTGCAAGAACCTCGTCGACACAATGCCGACAAATTACATCGTGTTTCTAGCTAACATCATTATGTCACCTTTGTGCCACCCGTGCCGAGAGAAAGCCAAATAACCGAAAATTAATCATAATAATTGCTTGTACCAGTCAAACTCCCTGACCAAACTAACCATAAGAATTATGGCGCCCCGCAGCGGACACATTCCAAGCTCAAAGCTGGATCTCTAGAACTGGTAAAATTACGTTATGGACTGTTTCGTCTGCAACCGCATCAATCAATCAAATCAAACAAGGCATGAACAAATATTTCGTCCGAGAACTTCCGTCCGGTTATGTAGTGATGGGGGAATTCCAATTTTATCGCGGCTACACAATTTTCATTTCTAAGACCCACGCCGTTGAGCTGCATGAGATACCACAAGGAGGACGCTCCCAGTTCCTCGAAGACATGGCTACGACGGCTGAAGCCGTTTACTTCGCATTCAAGCCCAAAAAACTGAGTTACGAGCTCCTCGGCAACGCCGACAGCCACCTGCACTGGCACCTTTTCCCTCGATACGCCGACGATCCAAAACCAAATGAACCAGTGAGTGTAATACCACCCGAAATTCGCAATACCGAATCAACCCGCCCTTCACCCGAAGAGCTAGAAAAGCTTAAACAGCAACTTGGAACAGTATTAGAAAAAAGGCTTTCTCAAGCCAAAGTAAAAGCTCAATGGTAGCCCTTGGCGAACACATTGCGAACTTTTAAGCCTGAGATTAATGCACCCGAAACAAAGCGGCTGCGTAGGCGAAATTAAAACTCCAGCTTGACCCCAGTCTTCGCGGCAATTTGCTCAACCCAACGTTCAATTCGAGCTATCTGTGCATCCCTTGCGGTATTGTCTGTTTCAATATCATCTAACCGTTTCAAGAAATGGTCCAAGGTTCTGACAAGCCGATCATATTTCTTATCTAACTCGGCCACGTCGCTTTTTAAATCAGCGATGTCCTCTTCGACTTTATTGAACCGTTCGTCAACGCTTTGGGCAAACGACTGAATAATCTCGGCGATATCATCAACCGCCTTAGAGACTACTTGTTCCAACTCTTTCTTCGTAGCGTACTCTGCCATAGGTCTAGATTATAGCACTCGATTCCGTCATCAGCCGACACGCCAGTGCCGTATGTTCGAGGCGCTTTGACGAGCACATGATATATTTACATACGATGCGGTGGCTATACTTAAAACAACATCTCCATTTGCAAACGTCGTTTCCGCGGTCGGTGCGGGAGCACGCAGTCCATTACCTGCGGGTTTTGCTGGGCTACCAGTTGCTTATGCCGGGTTGGTAGTTTCGAGATTCAGGTTAAGCTCTTTGGTACCCCTTAGCAGACACATTTCGAACTCGAACCCTCAGAATCACAGACAAAATACTGAACCACCCTCACCCCTTGGCATAACTACCGTTGAGGTACAAAAATAGACGACAAATGAAATATTCCTCGGAAGGGAAAACAAACATATGTCGTCTAAGGTCATCATACCGGCTTACGCTCATAC
>Ga0265338_10002082_pt1 | contig 30876 bp, 20 predicted proteins | sample 42126metaG_FD_193579 | JGI IMG/M metagenome (GOLD analysis project Ga0265338, IMG submission 193579) | Rhizosphere microbial communities from Carex aquatilis grown in University of Washington, Seatle, WA, United States - 4-21-26 metaG | ecosystem: Host-associated > Plants > Roots > Rhizosphere...
GTTGAGCCTTCCGGCAGGACCAGGTCCCCGGCGTGCACTGACACGCCGATCTCCATGCCCTCGACATCGACCTCGATGCGCTGCGGGATGTTGGTGGCCTCGGCCTCGATCGAAATCTGGACCTGCTGCTGGTCGAGCAGCCCGCCGGGAAACACCTCCCCGGTCACCTGGACGGGCACGTCCACGGTGACCTTCTCACCGCGGCGGACCAGGATGAGGTCCACATGCTCGACGGAGCCCCGGATGGGGTCACGCTGGATCGCCTTGGGCAGCGCCAGCTGGCTTCCGCCCGGCAGGCCGTCCAGCCGGATCAGCGCGTTTGACGTCTTCAGGGCCATCATCACGGCGTGGCTGGGCAGCGTGACGTGCCGCGTTTCCGTGCCGTGGCCATAGAGCACGGCGGGGACCCGGCCCGCGAGGCGAGCGCGACGGGCAAAGCCCTTGCCGAACTCGGTGCGTGGCTCAGCGGGGATACGGACCTCGGGCACGGTACTTGCTCCTCACAACGCAGACCAGATGGCCGGCTTAGCGCTCCTGGTGTCCGGCGGAGCCGGAAGGCAAGCGACAGCCGATAGGCACGCCACTAAGGACGTGCCTATCGGAGTTTAGCCCAGACCGCCAGTGAACTCAGCGGCGGTGACCGATCTACTCCTGGGCCGTGCCCGGTGTGGACTCGTGCTCCATCCCCGGTGTCGCGGTCTCGTGCTCCATCCCCGGTGTCGCGGTCTCGTGCTCCATCCCCGGTGTCGCGGTCTCGTGCTCCATCCCCGGTGTCGCGGTCTCGTGCTCCATCCCCGGGGTGATCTCATGCTCCATCCCCGGCGTGGGCACCTGATCCACCTGCGGTGGTTCCTCTGGCTGATTCCCCATGACTGCACTCTCCTCTGCCTGACCCCCGGGGGCCGGGATGAGTGACGGTGTTACTTGCGGCAGCATCGTAGCGACGGCAATGACCGCAATCTCCGGCAATGGCCGGAACGTGCAGCCATAAAACAGCTACAGAATTGTTCCTCAGCAGCCAGGCCCGGGTGGCGGTTCGCCGGCGCGCAGCATTAACGGCCGGCCATGTCCTCCCCTTCGGCCAAGGCGCCGAGTTCCGCCCGGACCTCATCGGCTTGTGCCGGTTCCTCCAGCGCCTCAAAGGCAATGAGCGCGCGGGTCCAGGATTCACGTGCGTCTTCCGGCTGCCGGGCCACCCGCTGAGCGCGGCCCAGCTGCCGCAGCGTCTGCGCCTCGGCCAGCCGCTCACCGCCGGCCCGGCGGATCCGCAGGGCCCGGCGGAAGCAATCAAGGGCCTCATCGAGGCGGCCTCGTTCGAGGAATGCCGCGCCCAGATAGTGCAGCGAGTACCCCACGCCGTGGGTGTCGCCGATCGCCTCGAAAATCTCACGGGCCCGCTGGAGGCAATCGATCGCCTCGTCCACCCGCCCGAGATGCAGGTACGCCTCCCCCAGGTTGTTCAGGGCGACAGCCTCACCGAAGCGGGATCCGATGCGGCGCTGAATCTCCATCGAGCGCGCCAGGGGCTCCAGCGCCTCGTCAGCTCGCTGCAGCCGCAGATAGGCGTCGGCGAGGTTGTTGGCCGCCTGGGCCTCGCCCGCCTGGTCCCCGATCTTCTGCCGGATGGCCAGCGCCTGCTCGAAGTAGTCAACCGCCTCCGGCATCCGCAACTGCCCGTAAAGCATGCCGAGGTTGTTCAGGATCCACGCTTCGCCGGCCTGGTCCCCGGCGCGGCGGGCACTATCGAGGCCGATGCGATGAGTCGACACCCATTCCGCCCGGTAGGCGCGCCGGTTGAAGAAGCTGAGGGCCGCGACCGGTAGCTTCCACGCGACGTCGTCCAGGCCGCGGCCGGATGCCTGCTGGGTCGCGGCGACCAGGTTGGCCCGCTCGGACTCGCACCAGTCGATGGCCTGGTCTGCGGTGGCGAACGTCAGCGGCCGGCAGCCAGGGCCTGGCGGCTCAAGCGGAACCTCGTCGCGGTGCGGCGAAACGATCCTGGCCATGGCGGCCACAGTGTGCAGATACCAGGTGAGGATGCGGCGCACCGCCTCCTCCCGGACGTCCGCGGGTTCCTCGGCCAGGGCCCGGTCGGCGGCGTAGGCCCGCAGCAGGTCGTGGAACCGGTACCGGTCGGGGGCAGGTGATTGCAGCAGCTGCGCGTCCACGAGCACCTCCAGGGCGTCCGCGACTGCCGCTTCCGGCTGCCCGACCAGGGCGGCGGCCGCGGGGAGCCCGATGGTCAGCCCCTGCCACACGCCCAGCAGCCGGAACGCCTGAGCGGGGTCGATGCCATCCGGATACGGCCGGCCCGGCAGGCTGGAGAAGCTCACTTCGAAACACGCCCGGACCGCCAGGTCACCAGCCTGCATCTCATCCAGCCGACGGCGCTCATCCGACAACCGCGCGGCCATGCTGCGCACGGTCCAGTTGCGCCGGGCGGCGAGCCGGGCGCCGACGATGCGGATAGCTAGCGGCAGGCCTGCGCAGACGGTGAGAACCTCTTCCGTGGCGTCCGGCTCAGCGTCGGCGCGCCCGGGCCCGACGATGCCTGTGAACAGGGCGCGGCCTTCGGCCGGCTCCAGCACATCCAGGTCGACGAAGCGGCTGCCGGCCAGATCAGGCATCCGGCTCCGGGTGGTCACCAGGACCGCGCATGACGCGGATCCGGGCAGCAGCGGCCGTACCTGGGCCGCGTCCCGGGCGTCGTCGAGCACGATGAGCACCCTGCGGTCCGTCAGCCTGCTCCGGAACTGAGCCGCCCGTTCTTCCTCGCCGACCGGGATGCGTGCTGGGTCCATCCCGAGATCGCGCAGAAAGCGGGCCAGCACATCACGGGGCGGGGCAGGCTGCTGGGTCGCGCCGAGCATGTTGGCGTACAGCTGCCCATCGGGGAACTGAGTGCGCAGCAGGTGGGCCGCGTGCACGGCCAGGGTGGTCTTGCCCAGGCCTCCGGTGCCGATCACCGCCGCCACGACGACGGCCCCCGGACTGTCCCTCCGGTGCCCGCCCGACAGCATGTCGCGGAGGTTCTGCACGTGGTCCGACCGGCCGGTGAAGTCGGGGATATCGGCCGGAAGCTGAGCGACCAGCGGGAGCGGCTCCGGCGCGGCGGGGGCAGCGGCGGCGGAACTCCCGGCCGGGGCCACCGCCAAGAGCACGTCTGTCGCCCGGCGTCCGGCCCGGGGCGGCGCCACATCGGCCGCGAGCATCTCCTGGTAGAGCTGCTGCAGCTCGGCTCCGGGATCAACGCCGAGCTCATCGCCGATCGCCTTACGGGCCTGAGCGTAGGCATCCAGCGCCTCCGCTGGCCGGCCGGCCCCGCGCAGGGCACCGATGAGCAGCACCCAGAGCCCTTCCCGGATCGGATGATCGACGACCAGCCGCTGCAGTTCCAGCACCACCTCGTCAGACCGCCCGCACGCGATATCGGCCTGGATCCTCAGCACCTGGGCTTCGAGGCGCGACTCTTCGAGCCGGGTGACCTCGGCGCTGACCAGCGCCGAGGTCGGGACATCGGCCAGCGCGCCGCCCCGCCACAGATCGAGGGCCTCGGCCAGCAGGGCAGCGGCCCGGCGAGCGTCCCCGTTCGACAGTTCCGCCCGGCCCGCGGCAGTGAGGGCAGCGAACCGTTGGGCGTCCAGGTCTTCGCGGCCGAGCAGGATCTGGTACCCCGGTGCCCGGGTCACCAGAATCCGGCTGCCGGCCTCGCCGATCAGCTTGCGCAGCCGGTGCACGTAAATACTCACCTGATTGGCCGGCCTCGCCGGGGGGTCGTCACCCCACAGCTCCATGATCAGCCGGTCGGTGGAGACTGCCTGTCCCGGATTCAACAGCAGCACCGCCAGCACCGTGCGCCACTTCGGTGCGCTGACCTCGGTCCATCCCCCCTTGGTCTGGACCTCAAGGGGTCCCAGCATCCGAAACAGCACTGCGCCGCCCTACTCAGACTGTCGGTGCGCCAGCCCCCGGCAATCGTGTGCAGGGATGGGGGTAGACGTCACTCAATCATGGACCCGATTCAGCCGCCGAACGGCCCGCCCGTACCGCCATCCCCCGACGCCGATGGGCCGCTCAATAGCTAATCAATCATGACGCAATCGTGCGCTGCGATGCTCATTCTCAGCCACGGCGGAACAAATCCGGTCGAGGCGGGACCAAAGCGGCGGACCGCCAAGCGGGGGCGCAGTCCGCGGCTCCTGGTCAGGGCTGGGAATCGCGTGCCCCAGCCCTGACCAGGTACGGCCTCGCCCGGACCGACCCCGCCCGCGACGACCTGGGCTGTGGCGATTGCAGTCCTCGCGAGCCGGTGGCCGCCGTCTTCGTCGCTTGCGGGGGCGAAGACAGCGGCCACCGCCACGCTCTATCCAGCCGGCGAGCCGGCCGATGCACGTCTTCGCAGGCCGGCCCAGGGTCAGCCACTGCCGTGCACTAGCAGCACGATTCCGGCGACGATGGCCACGACCGCCCACCGGCACCGGAATCGCTACCGCTGCAGGTCAGCTCTGGCCGTCGAAGAGGCTGGTCACCGAGCCGTCGCTGAACACCTCGTTGATGGCCCGGGCGATGAGCGGCGCGATGGACAGCACGGTGAGCTTGTCGAACCGCTTGTCGTGGCTGATCGGCAGCGTGTTGGTGATAATCACCTCGCTGACCTTCGAGTTCTTCAAGCCGTCCACGGCGTCGCCGGAGAGCACGCCATGCGTGGCCGTGACGATCACCCGTTCCGCGCCCTCATCGAAGAGCGCGTCGGCCGCCTTGATGATCGTCGACCCGGTGTCGATCATGTCATCCACCACGATGCAGGTCCGGCCGGCCACGTGCCCCACCACCTCGAACATCGTGACCTTGTTGGCGACATCAGGGTCGCGGCGCTTGTGGATGATGGCCAGCGGGCAGCCGAGCCGGTCGGTCCACCGCTCGCAGACCCGGACCCGCCCGGCGTCCGGCGCGACCACGGTGACCTGCGACAGGTCCAGCCTGCCCTCCAGGTAGCCGGCCAGGATCGGCAGCGCGAACAGGTGGTCCACCGGGCCGTCGAAGAACCCCTGGATCTGCGCGGTATGCAGGTCCACGGCCATCAGCCGGTCGGCCCCCGCGGTGGCGAACAGGTCGGCCATGAGCCGCGCCGAAATGGGCTCCCGGCCGCGGTTCTTCTTGTCCTGACGCGCATACCCGAAGAACGGCGCGACCACGGTGATCCGCTTGGCCGAGGCCCGCTTGAGGGCGTCGACCATGATCAGCTGCTCCATGATCCACTGGTTGATCGGCGCCGTGTGGCTCTGCATGACGAATGCGTCGCTGCCGCGGACCGATTCCAGGAACCGGACGAAGATCTCACCGTTGGCGAAGTCAGAAAGCCTGGTCGGGGTGGGCTCAATGCCGAGGGCGCCGGCAATCTCGTTGGTCAGCTCGGGGTGCGCCCGGCCGGAGAAGAGCAGCAGCTTCTTCTCGCCGGTCGCCGTGATTTCGTTCTTCTTCTCGCCGGTCGCGGGGATGCCGGTCACGCGTCCTATGCTCCCTCACTTATAGCGGTGCCGTCCGCCGCGACGGCTGCTTGGCCGCCGGCGTGAGCGCCTGGATCAAGCTTGGTCCCGGGGGGCAGGTAGGCGAAAGGCCCCACCGTCGCACCGGCTCCTATCTCGGCCGACCGGCAGACCGCGTGGGTCACCGTGGCGCCCGGGCCCACCGTGGTGTCGCGCAGCAAGCAGGCCGGGCCGACCCGGGCCCCGGCGGCAATCGTCGTGCTGCCCTCCAGTTGCGTGTCGGGCCCGATCTCCACGTCCGCGGCCAGGGTAACCCCGGTGTCGATCCAGGTGGTCCGGGGATCGACGATGGTGACACCAGCCCGCATCCAGTCGCCGAGCAGCCGGGTGTTGAGTATCCGCCGCGCCCGCGCCAACTGCGCGCGGTCGTTCACGCCGCTGACCTCATCAGGATCTTCCAGCAGCACGGAAGCTACCGGGTGGCTCTCGGCCCGCAGGATGGCGACCACGTCGGTGAGATACTCCTCACCCTTGGCGTTGTCGGTGGGCACGCGCTTGATGACGTCGCCGAGCAGATGGGCCTCGAAAGCGTAGACCCCCGAGTTGATCTCTTGGATGGTCCGCTGCTCAGGAGTGGCGTCCGCCTCCTCGATGATCTCCATGAACGCGCCGGAGTCATCGCGGATGATCCGGCCGTACCCGGTCGGGTTGTCCAGCCGGGCGGTGAGCGCGGTGGCCGCGGCCCCCTGCGCCCAGTGCTCCTTGACCAGCGCGGCCAGCGTCTCGCCCCGAAGCAGCGGCGCGTCGGCATAGGTCACTACGATCGTGCCGTGGTCCAGGCCGACCGCCTCGATCGCGGTACGGACCGCATGACCTGTGCCGCCCTGCCGGTGCTGGACCACGGCCGTCGCATCAGGGGCGTGGCTGGCCAGGAATTCGGTGACCTGGCGCCGCCGGTGGCCGACGACCACGATGAGCCGCTCCGGGTCGACTTGGCGGGCGGTCGCCAGGACCAGGCCGAGCATGGTCTCGCCACAGATCTTGTGCAGTACTTTCGGTGTGCCGGACTTCATCCGGGTGCCTTCGCCTGCGGCCAGGACGATCACTGCAGCAGGACGGCTCACGATCACTCCGCGGTGCTCTCGATTGACGGTCCCCGGTCACCGGGCTCTGCTTCCCCCCGGCCGAGCCAACAAGCACGTGCTGATCAGATGTCAAATCACTCCACGCGCCCGACCCTCGAAGGATACCTGCCCAGCCATCTCGAAGCCGCTGGTTGGGTGGACAGAAGACGCTGCTTAGCTACCCGGTGACCGGCCTGGCACGGACCGCTACGCCCGCCCTCCCGTGACATTAAGTGACTGATTTGGTCACTCCGCGCTACACCGGACATGCCCAGGGAATGCCGCTCCGCATACATCGCCACCCCTGGAATGGCATTCCGCCGCGTGCAGACGAAACGTCGCGCAATGTGCTCTGCCGCTATTTTGTCCGAGGTGCCCGATAGCGTTCGAATATGGCATCGATAACGGTGGTGGAACAGCGGCGCGAGCAGGCGATCGCCCTGCGCCGGGCCGGGCGGTCGCGCCGCGAGATCAAGGAAATCGTCGGCTTCACCAGCAATGAGCAGCTGAACAACGCGCTCAAAGGCGAGCCGCCCCCCGCCTGGACCCGGCGGCCCAGGGCCAAGGATGACTTACGGGCCAGGGCCCGGGAGCTGCGCGAGCAGGGCTTCGCCTATCACCAGATCGCGGCTGAGCTCGGCGTGGCCAAGAGCTCGGTCTCGCTCTGGGTCCGCGACCTGCCCCGCCCGGAGCGGCTGAGCTACGAGGAGTGCCGCAAGCGCTCCGCCGAGGGCTCCCGCCGCTACTGGGAGGCCGAACGCCCGGTCCGCGAGGCACGGCGGGAAGCGGTCCGGTCGGCGGCCGCCGCCGAGATCGGCCCGCTGACCAACCGCGAGCTCCTCATCGCCGGTGCCATCGCCTACTGGTGCGAGGGGGGCAAGAGCAAACCGCATCGACTCAGGGAACGAGTGAACTTCATCAACAGCGATCCCGGCGTAATCCTGCTGTTCCTTCGGTTCCTCAGAGTGACGGGCATCGGGCTCAAACAACTAGCCTTCCGCGTTTACATCCACGAGACCGCCGATGTGGCGGCTGCCGAACAGTTCTGGCTGGATGTAACCGGAGGACATCCGAGGCAGTTCTACAAGGCGGTCCTCAAGAGGCACAACCCGAAGACCGTCCGCAAGAACGTGGGGGACGATTACCACGGCTGCCTCCGCGTCGACGTCCTGGGGAGCGCCGACCTCTACCGGCAGATCGAAGGCTGGTCAAGAGCGATCATGACCAGCACAGCCGCGCCCTGAACGCGTGGCCAGGTGCTGAACCGGGCTCCCGGGGAAGGATTTGAACCTTCGTTAACTGAGTCAAAGTCAGCCGTCCTGCCTGGTTAGACGACCCGGGAATGACTTCTCGCCGGAAATCCTACCCGGAACCGTCCGACTGCTTCTGGGTCACGAGCATGCCTGGGTACTCCGTTTGCTGGTCGTGGACTACACGAGCGGCCTCGCTAGCCCTGCGAGCTTTGCCGGCGTGAGCGCTGGCGGGTCCCGGCGAATTTGCGGCGATCACCAGATCCGTTCAACCCGCTCACCGCCCGGCCGCGATACGCCTGGTGAGACGCGAGCTACGGGCTGTATTGAGTCCACATGATGAGATACGGACTGTGACTGCCCTATGTGTTTCATGCCACAGCTAGGTGAAATCTTGGTCATGCCTCTTGCGCAACCTACGGTGACGTAGGTTACGGTGACGTAAGCGTCAGAACGCTCGGCACCGTGCGACGGTCTCGCCCAGAGCGCGGCGCGTGACCCAGCCGCACAGCCCCGTGCTACCCAGCACCGGCCGACAAGAGAGCGAGGTTCACGATGACCGCTCCTCCCGAGACCGTCCTTCCGCAGACCGCCCCTCCGCAGACCGCCCGAACCGGACCGCCGCAGGTAACTCAGCGCGTCCAGCGCCCCGACATCCTGCCCGAGCCGACCCCTCGCCTGGACCGCTTCCTGGTCGGCCTGTTCGTCGTCATCCCGCTCCTGGCGGTCATCGCGGCCGTACCGCTGGCCTGGGGCTGGGGCCTCGGCTGGCATGACATCGTGATCGCGCTCGTGTTCTACGTGATCTCCGGCATGGGGATCACCGTGGGCTTCCACCGCTACTTCACGCACGGCTCGTTCAAGGCGGTCCGGGGCCTGAAGATCGCGATGGCCATCGCGGGCAGCCTCGCCATCGAGGGTGAGGTCCTGGTCTGGGTGGCCGATCACCGGCGGCACCACAAGTACAGCGACAAGGAAGGCGACCCGCACTCGCCATGGCGGTTCGGCAATGACTGGAAGGCGCTCACCAAGGGACTGGCCTTCGCCCACGTGGGCTGGCTGTTCAGCCCGAACCAAACGTCACAGGAGAAGTTCTGCCCGGACCTGCTGGCTGATCCCGACATCCGCGCCATCTCCCGGTGGTTCCCGGGCCTGGTCGCCGTGACGCTGCTTGCCCCGGCTCTGATCGGCGGCCTGTGGTCAATGTCCTGGCAGGGTGCGCTGACCGCGTTCTTCTGGGGCAGCCTGGTCCGGATCTGCCTGCTGCACCACACCACCTGGTCCATCAACTCGGTGTGCCACACGTTCGGCCACGAGGACTTCGACGTGCGGGACAAGTCGCGGAACGTCGCCTGGCTGGCTATCCCGTCCTTCGGCGAGTCATGGCACAACCTGCATCACGCCGACCCGACCTGCGCCCGGCACGGCGCGCTCAAGGGGCAGATCGACATCAGCGCGCGGGCCATCGCCTGGGCCGAGAAGCTCGGCTGGGCCTACGACGTCCGGTGGCCGGACGGTGCGCGGCTGACCGCCAAGCTCACCGGCCAGCGGGGCAAATCACTGGGCTCGATGACCGACCGTCAGGCGGCGAAGTCAGGTGACCGGAAGGCCGCCTGATGGCCATGATGGGCACGTGACCAATCCGACGTCGGGCGCCAACCGTAAGAGAATGACCGGGATAGAACGCCGGGAGCAGTTGATCGGCATCGGGCGGAGGCTATTCGCGGAACGCGGCTTCGAGGGCACGTCCATCGAGGAGATCGCCGCCCAGGCGGGCGTGTCCAAGCCAGTCGTGTATGAGCACTTCGGCGGCAAGGAAGGCCTCTACGCGGTCGTCATCGACCGCGAGGTGGAGCGGCTTCTCGGCACCGCCACCCGCATCCTCGGCGGCGCGCACACCAGGGAGAAGTTCGAGGCCGCCGCGATAGCCCTGCTCAAGTACATCGAGGACGACTCGGACGGGTTCCGCATCCTGGTCCGCGACTCCCACCCCACCTCGGGGTCCGGCACCTTCGGAAGCCTGATCAGCAACATTGCCAGCCAGGTCGAGTACATCCTCGGTGACTTCTTCCGGGCCCGCGGCTACGACCCGAAACTGGCCCCGCTGTACGCCCAGATGTTCGTGGGCATGGTCGCCATGACCGGCCAGTGGTGGCTGGACGCCCGCAAGCCGAAGCTCGAAGAGGTCGCCGCCCACTTGATCAACCTGGCCTGGAACGGCTTGTCCCAGCTGGAGGTCAAGCCGCGCATCTCGCCCGAGGCCGCGAAGCGGGCGCGGGCCGGGGAATAGGGCTGAGCTCGCCGCATCCGTGGTCAGAAACCGCTGTGCCCACCGCCGCGAACGTCCACAAACTGCGGTGCCGTCGTGCCCGGCCCAGGCCGGGGTCCAGTTCGTGGTCGGCAACTGCTGGGCCAGCAGCGTTTTCTGACCACGGACGCACGGCTCGGCGAACCGGATTCCGGACGTACCGCGCTGCGCCCTGAGGCATGTCCCTAGCCGCGGGTGGCCACCGCAAAGACGCGGCGGAACGGCAGGACCGTGCCATAGGGCGCGGGCGGGTAGGCGTCCCGGACCCGGGCGGCGTACTCGGTGAGGAACTCATCTTTCCGTGCGGCAGGCAAGGCAGTGAGCACCGGGCGCAGGCCGGTGCCCTTGTACCACTCGACTACCGGGTCCTGCCCCGGCAGGACGTGCAGGTAGGTGGTCTCCCACGCGTCGACCTGGCAGCCCGCCCGGGCGAGCAGGTCGAGGTAGGCCGCCAGGTCCTCGGCCTGGCGATTCAGGCTGACGTCGGCGAGCAGCGGTCGCCACCTGCGGGAGGCAGCCAGGTCGCGCAGGATCGCGTGGCTCGGCTGGTCGAAGTTGCCCGGCAGTTGCACGGCCAGCCAGCCGCCGGGGGCGAGCTGCCCGGCCCACCGGGTGAGCAGGCCGAGATGATCAGGGACCCACTGCAGCACGGCGTTGGACACGAAGACATCCACCGGGCGGTCCGGCTGCCAGTCGCGGATGTCGGCGAGCACGAAGGCGAGCCGCTCGTTCCCCGCCGCGGCGGCCACATCAGTGGCAGCGGTGATCATTTCCGGTGAGTTGTCCACCCCGAGGACCTGGGCGTGCGGCCAGCGGTCGGCCAGGACTGCGGTCAGGTGGCCCGGACCGCAGCCCAGATCGACGACATAGCCGGGCGCTTCCGGTTTCACCCGGGCCAGCAGATCCGCGAACGGCCGGCCGCGCTCGTCGCCGAACCGCAGGTACTGCCCGGGATCCCACATCGCCGCCTCCAATACTCTCTTGATGTCGAGATAGTTACCCGGTACTTGTCTATCGGGACGACACTCTTGATGTCAAGAGATATGCTGCGCGCATGGAGCAGCCGGCCGGACTCCGCGACGAGGTGGACGACATCGTCGCGGCCTGGCATGCCGAGCGGCCCGATCTGGACGTCGAGCCACTGCAGGTGCTCAGCCGCATCTCCCGGCTCGCGCGGCACCTGGACCGGGCCCGCCGGGCCGCCTTCGCCAGCCACGGCCTGGAACCCTGGGAGTTCGACGTGCTGTCCGCGCTGCGCCGGCAGGGGCCGCCGTACCAGCTGACGCCGGGAGCGCTGCTCCGGGCCACCCTCGTGACCTCGGGGACGATGACCAACCGGATCGACGGGCTGGCGAAGGCTGGGCTGGTCCACCGGCGGCCAGATCCACAGGACCGCCGCGGGGTACTGGTCACCCTGACCGCCGAGGGCCAGCAACGCGCCGACGAGGCCCTGGCCGACCTCGTGCTCAGCGAGTACGACCTGCTTAGCGGGCTCGACCCGGCCGACCGGCGCACGCTGGCCGGCCTGCTCCGGGTGGTCCTCGCCCCGCTCGACGCCGAGTAGCCCGGCCGGCCACCGGTCAGCGCTGCCCGCCGTTACCGTGAAACCTGGGAGACGCGATGGCTGGCCGCCTCACCTGGTACGGCATTCTCGGCGTCGGGCCAGGAGCCACGGCGGACGAGGTCCGGCGCGGGTACGAAGCCAGGGTGCGCCAGTTGGCTCCGGGATTGATCTCCGGCGCCGCCTCGAAGGTGATCAGAGCCGTGGACCGCGCACGCACCGCGGCGCGGCCTGGGCGGACATCCCCGCGGCGGAGCGGCTGTCCCTCCGCGCGATCGTTGACGCGCGGCATGAGATCACCAGCAGGAGAGGCGTTCCTCCTCGGCGGCTGTGCCGTCATCCTGGCCGTCCTATGCCTCGGCCCGGCTCGTTACCTGCGCGGCCGGATGCGCGGCCGCAGATCAGCCCGGGAGTTGCTCGGCGACGGTTAGCCATTGTTCTTCCAGGCGGGCTTTCTCGTCCTGGACCGCGCGCAGCTCGGCGCCGAGCTCGATGAGCCGCTCGTAGTCGCTGGCCGCTTCGGCCAGGGCGCCGGTCAGCTCGGCTTCCCGGTCACCGATCCGGGCGAGCTGGCGGTCCAGCCGCTGCAGTTCCTTGCGGGCGGCCCGCTGCGCGGCCGGCGAGGGCGGCCCCGCTTGCCCCACGACCCGCCCCACCGAGCCGGGCGCCCCCGGCCTGCTCCCGCCCGGCCTGGACCCGCCCGCACCGGCTCCCCCAGCACCGGTCCCAGCCTGGCCCGCCCGCCGCTCCAGGTACTCCTCAACCCCACCACCCAGGAACGACAGCTTGGCGTCGCCGAGCAGGGCGATCACATGGTCGGTGACGCGCTCCAGGAAATACCGGTCGTGGCTGACTACGACCAGCGAGCCGGGCCAGCCGTCCAGCAGGTCTTCCAGCTCGGTCAGCGTGTCCACGTCGAGGTCGTTGGTCGGCTCGTCAAGGAACAGCACGTTCGGCTCGTCGATCAGGATGGTCAGCAGCTGCAGCCGCCGCCGCTCCCCACCGGACAGCTCACCGGCCGGGGTCCACTGGGTGTCACCGCGCAGGCCGAGCCGGTCCAGCAGCTGGCTGGCTGACCCCGGGCCGACATCGGCGGCCAGGTTGCCGCGCACCGCGGCGACCGCCTCCCGGGCGGTCAGCGACGGATCGAGCCCGGAACCGTCCTGGGTCAGGTAACCGAGCTGCACGGTCTTGCCGCGGATGATCCGGCCCTTGACCGGAAGTTCCGAACGGCCGGCCAGCAGGTCCAGCAGCGTCGTCTTGCCGCTGCCGTTCGGCCCGACCACGCCGACCCGCTCGCCAGGTGCGAGCCGCCACGTCACATCGTCCAGCAGGGTGCGGCCGCCGACATCAACGGTCACGTCCTCGGCCTCCAGCACCGTCTTGCCCAGCCGGGCGGTGGCCAGCCGGGCCAGCTCGATGCCGTCACGCGGCGGGGGCTCATCGGCGATCAGCGCGTTGGCGGCGTCGATCCGGAACCGCGGCTTGCTGGTCCGGGCGGGCGGGCCGCGCCGCAGCCAGGCCAGTTCCTTGCGCAGCAGGCCGCGCCGCCGCCGCTCCGTCACGTCTGCGATCCGGGCCCGCTCGGCCCGGGCCAGCACATAGGCCGAGTAGCCCCCGTCGTAGGCGTGCAGCTGGCCGCCGGCCAGTTCCCAGGTCCGGTCGCAGGCCACGTCGAGGAACCAGCGGTCGTGGGTGACCGCGACGAACGCGGTGCCCAGGTCACGCAGGTACCGGGCCAGCCAGTCGATCGCCTCCACGTCCAGGTGGTTGGTCGGCTCGTCCAGCAGCAGCAGGTCGTACTCACCGACCAGCACGGCCGCCAGCGCCACCCGCCGGGATTCACCGCCGGAGAGCCGTGCCGCTGAAGCGCTGAGCTCGATACCGGGCAGCAGCGCGGCGAGCACCGCGCGGTTGCGCGGGCTGGCCGCCCAGACGTGCTCGGGCCGGTCACCCACGACCAGCTCGCGCACCGTCCCGGTCAGGTCGTCGTGCTGGCTGAGGGCACCGATCCGCAGGTCGCGGGTCCGGGTGACCCGGCCGCCATCCGGTGACTCGGCGCCCGCCAGGATGGCCAGCAGCGTGCTCTTGCCCGCGCCGTTGCGGCCCACCACGCCGATCCGGTCGCCCGCCGCCACGCCCGCGGACACGCCGTCGAGGAGCAGCCGCTGGCCGAACCCCTTGACCGCCCGCTCCAGGTTGACCAGATTCATAACTGCCCTGCCGCCACGCCGATGACGGTCGCCCCGGGCGCGGGGCCGACCACGGTGGCGACTGTCCGGCACACCCCCGAACCGGTCAGCGCGACGGCCAGGTCACGGGCGTGCCGCCCGTCGCGGGCCAGGAACGCGCAGGTCGGGCCCGACCCGGAGACGATCGCGCCGAGCGCCTCGTGCTCGCGGCCTGCCCCCAGCGCCCGGCGCAGGTCAGGCAGCAGCGACAGCGCGGCGGGCTGCAGGTCATTGCTGAGCAGCGGGCCGAGTTCGGCCGGATCGCCGGAGCGCAGCGCCGCCATCAGGGCGGTATTCAGGTTCGGCGGTCCCACCGGGGGCACGTTCGCCGAGCCACCCGCGTCCCGGGGCTGGGCCGTGGCGGCCGGCTGGCCAGCCTGGCCCGGCGGGGACGACTGGCCGGCCCGGCCCGGCGGAGACGGCCGCGCACCGCGGGACGCGCGGATCCGGTCACATGCGGCGTAGACCGCCGCGGTGGACAGCTCACCGAACGAGAACGCCAGGACCCAGTGATAGGTCCCGGTGACCAGCGCCGGGGTGACCTGGTCGCCCCGGCCCAGGCCGATGGCGGTGCCGCCGAGCAGGGCGAACCCGACATCGCTGCCGACCTGCGACCCGATCTCGCCGAGCTCCTGCTGGCTCAGCGCCGTGCCCCACATCTCGTTGCAGGCCACCAGGGCCGCCGCCGCGTCGGCGCTGCCGCCGGCCAGGCCGGCCGCGACCGGGATCCGCTTCCTGATCTCGATGGACACGCCCGGCGCGTCCCGGCAGCCCGGTCCGACCGCATTGACCAGCGCGGTGACCGCACGCAGGGCGAGGTTGCTGTCGTCCAGCGGAACGGACCCCTCGCCCTCGCCGGTGACCACTACGCTGTCCCGTTCGGCCGAGGCCACCGTCACCTCGTCGAACAGCGAAACGGCATGAAAGACGGTCACCAGGTCGTGGTAGCCGTCGGCGCGCAGCGGTCCCACAGAGAGCTGGAGGTTCACCTTCGCGGGCACCCGCGCGGTCACAGCGGTCACGATTTCCTGATCGTATCCGGCCCGGTCACCGGTCGGCCCGGTCACCGGCCGGTCACCGGCCCGCCGATCGGGCGGCCGACCGGGCCGCGGCGATCCGGGCGAATTCCGCCACGCCCAGTGACTCGCCGCGGGCCTGGGGGTCCACGCCTGCCTCCCGCAAGATCTGTTCCGCCGCGGCCGGCGATCCGGCCCACGACGCGAGCGCCGCGCGGAGCGTCTTGCGCCGCTGCGAGAACGCGGCGTCCACGGCCGCGAACACCTCCGCGCGATCCGCGCCGCCCGCGGGCGGGTCCCGCCGGGTGAAGGCGACCAGCCCGGAGTCCACGTTGGGCACCGGCCAGAACACCGTCCGCGGCACCGGTCCCGCCCGCCGGCTCTGCGCGAACCAGGCCAGTTTCACCGAGGGCACGCCATAGATCCGGCTGCCCGGGGGGGCCGTCATCCGGTCGGCCACCTCCGCCTGCACCATGACCAGGCCCGTGCGCAGCGACGGAACCGTGGCCAGCAGGTGCAGCACCACCGGGACCGCCGCGTTGTAGGGCAGGTTCGCGACCAGGGCGGTCGGCGGCTCACCGGGCAGGTCCCCGACCCGGGCGGCGTCCGCGGTCAGCACCTCCAGGCGGGACGCCAGGGACGACGCCCGCGCCGCCACGGTGCGCGGCAACTCGGCCGCGAGCAGCGGGTCAAGCTCAATGGCCAGCACCTGCCGGGCCGCGCCGAGCAGCCCGAGGGTGAGTGAGCCGAATCCCGGCCCCACCTCCAAGACGACGTCGGCGGGGTCCAGCCCGGCCAGTGCGACGATCCGCCGCACCGTGCCCGCGTCGGTCACGAAGTTCTGGCCGAGCCGCTTCGATGGCCGGATGCCCAGCCGGCCCGCGATCTCCCGGATCTCGGCCGGCCCGAGCAGTGCGGCGTCTCCCCCGGCGACGGGCACGCTACCAGGGGCCGAAGACACGTTCGCCAGCCGCGGTGACGAGGGCGCAGAGCCGCGCGACGTCGATCTGCTTGACCTCGGCCAGGCAGCGCAGCGTGTGCGCGGCCATGGCGGGCGAGTTGGGCTTGCCGCGGTTCGGCATGGGGGTGAGGAACGGCGCATCCGTCTCCACCAGGATGAGGTCGGCGGGCGCGGCGGCGGCGGCGTCCCGCAGCGGCTGCGCATTCTTGAAGGTGATGTTGCCCGCGAAGCTCATCACGTAGCCGGCCTCCGCGCAGCGCTTGGCCATCGCCGCGTCCCCGGAGAAACAGTGGAAGACCACCTTCTCCGGCGGCCCTTCCTCGGCCAGGATGCGCAGCACATCCTCGTGCGCGTCCCGGTCGTGGATCACCAGGGCCTTGCCCGCCCGCTTGGCGATGGCGATGTGGGCGCGGAACCAGTCCTGCTGGACCTCGGGGCCGGCATGGTCCCGGTAATAGTCGAGCCCGGTCTCACCAACCGCCCGGACCTGCGGCTGAGCCGCCAGCTCAGCAATTTCCGCCAGCACGGTATCGCGGCCGCCGGGCAACGACGCCGCCGCGGCGGTCTCGTTAGGGTGGATCGCGACCGCCGCATACACGTCCGGGAAGCCGGCCGCGCACTCCGCTGACCAGCGGGACGAGGGCAGGTCAACGCCGACTGTGATGATCCGCCGGATACCTGCCGCCTGGGCGGCGGCGATGACCGCGGCCGCGGGCTGATCGATCAGGTCCAGGTGGCAGTGGCTGTCCAGCGCGTCCGCGGGCAGCGGCCCGGGCGCTGGGACATCGCCCGGGCCCGGCACGTCCTTGCTGGCCGCACGGTCCTGTGCCGCGCCGTCCCGGGCGGCACGGGCAGCGGTCACGCCTGCTCCAGCCGGGCCAGTTCCTCATCCACGACCGACGGGTCCAGCTTGGTGAACAGCGGCGTGGGCGCGGCCAGCCGGGTGCCCGGCACGAGCGGCTGGGACGCCCACCGCGCGGCAGTCCGGTACTCACCGGTGATGACCGGGTAGGACGGCGCGTCATCCTCGTCCACCTCCCGGATCTCGGGCATGCCAGACCACGCGTCCGCCCCGCCGAGCATCCGGTACACCTTCTCCGAGGAGCGCGGCAGGAACGGGGTGAGCAGCGTCTTGGCGTCGTCCACCAGTTGCAGCACGACGTGCAGCACGGTCCGCATCCGGTCCGGGTCGGACTCGCGGAGTTTCCACGGCGCCTGGTCGGACATGTACTTGTTGGCCTCGGCCACCGTCCGCATCGTCTCGGTGATGCCGGCCTTGAACCGCGACCGGCCCAGTTCCGCGCCGACCGCGCCGAACGCGGCGCGGGAGCGTTCCAGGATCTGCTGGTCGACGTCGGCGAGCTGGCCGGGCTTCGGGATCTCGCCGATGTTCTTGGCCGCGAACGAGACCGACCGGTTGACCAGGTTCCCCCAGGCGGCGACCAGCTCGTCGTTGTTGCGCCGGACGAACTCGGTCCAGGTGAAGTCGGTGTCCTGGTTCTCCGGGCCGGCCACCGCGACGTAGTACCGCAGCGCGTCCACGTCGTAGCGGGCCAGGAAATCGCGGACGTAGATGACGACCGACCGGGAGGAGGAGAACTTGCGCCCCTCCATGGTGAGGAACTCGCTCGACACCACCTCGGTCGGCAGGTTCAGCTCCCCGAGCGACCCGGGAGTGCCGTTACTGGCGCCCTTGCCGTTGTAGCCGAGCAGCATCGCGGGCCAGATCTCGGAGTGGAAGACGATGTTGTCCTTGCCCATGAAGTAGTAGGACTCCGCGTCCGGTGACTGCCACCAGGCCCGCCACGCGTCCGGGTCCCCGGATCTCCTGGCCCATTCGATGGACGCGGACAGGTAGCCGACCACCGCGTCGAACCAGACGTAGATCCGCTTGTCCGGGCGGTCCCGCCAGCCGTCCAGCGGCACCGGCACACCCCAGTCCAGGTCCCGGGTGATCGCCCGCGGCTGCAGGTCGCCGAGCAGGTTGAGGGAGAATCTCAGCACGTTAGAGCGCCACTGCCCGCTCTTGCTCTGCAGCCAGCGGCCCAGGACCTCGGTGAAGGCGGGCAGGTCAAGGAAGAACTGCTCGGTGTCCGCGAACACCGGCGTCTCCCCGTTGATCTTCGATCGCGGGTCGATGAGATCGACCGGGTCGAGCTGGTTGCCGCAGTTGTCGCACTGGTCGCCGCGGGCGCTGTCGTACCCGCAGATCGGGCAGGTGCCCTCGATGTAGCGGTCGGGCAGGGTCCGGCCGGTAGACGGGGAGATCGCGCCCTTGGTGACCTTCGAGAAGATGTAGCCGTTCTGGTAGAGGCCGGTGAAAATTTCCTGGGCGACCGCGTAGTGGTTCCGGGTGGTCGTCCGGGTGAACAGGTCATAGGACATGTCCAGGCCGAACAGGTCCTCCGCGATCACCTTGTTGTACCGGTCGGCCAGCTCGCGCGGGGTCAGGTTCTCCTTGTCGGCCTGCACCTGGATCGGCGTGCCGTGCTCGTCCGTCCCGCTCACCATCAGCACCTGGTTGCCCGCCATCCGCTGGTAGCGGCTGAACATGTCGCACGGCAGGGCAAAGCCGGAGACGTGCCCGATGTGGCGGGGGCCGTTGGCGTAGGGCCACGCCGGGGCGGCCAGGATGTGACGGCTGGTCAAGGACATGCTCCCAGCCTAGGGGCTGCCAGGAGAGCCCTCGAACGCTTTACCGCGCACCACGGCGTCATAGACAACCCGCCTGGGCAGGGCGGATTCCCTGGCCACCGCGGCGATGGCCTCCTTGCGGCTGACACCGGCGGCCACCTGCGCGGCGACCTCCTCGGCCGCTTCCTCGGGGCTGCGCTGCGGGTCACCGGACGCGGCGGACCGGCTGGCGCCCTCGACCACCAGCGTGACCTCGCCGAGCACCCCGCCCGCGGCCCAGGCCGCGAGTTCGCCGAGCGTGCCCCGGCGGATCTCCTCGTGGGTCTTGGTGAGTTCCCGGCAGGCCACCGCGCGGCGGCCGGGGCCGAACGCGCGGGCCAGTTCGGCCAGCGTGGCGCCGGTCCGCCGGGGCGATTCGAAGAACACCATGGTCCGCGGCTCGCTGGCCAGCCCGGCGAGCCTGCGGGCCCGCTCACCAGTTTTGCGGGGCGGGAACCCCTCGAAGCAGAACCGGTCACTGGGCAGCCCGGACACCGCCAGCGCGGCGGTCACGGCGGACGGCCCGGGCAGCACCGTCACCGGGGCACCGTCCGCGGCCGCGGCGGCGACCAGGCGATAGCCCGGGTCACTGACCGCGGGCATGCCAGCGTCGGTCACCAGCAGCACATCGTGGCCATCGCGGAGCGCGGCGAGCAGCGCCGCCTCCCGGCTCCGCTCGACGGCGTCGTAGTACGACACGACCCGTCCCGCGAGATCAACCCCCAGCGCTGCGGCGAGCCTGCGCACCCGCCGGGTGTCCTCGGCCGCGACGACAGGAGTCCGGGCCAGGGCCTCGGCGAGCCGGGGCGACGCGTCGCCGGGCCGGCCGATGGGCACAGCGGCCACCGTGAGGGTGCCGCTGACGTTCTCATTCATCGCGGAACCCACGTTATGCCCCCGCGTCCCAATACGATTGCCTCGATGCTTACATCCGAGGCCGAGCTCCCGGCCGCCGACACTAGTTCCCGCGTGCCCGCGCTCCGCGCCCGGCTGGTTCCGGCCATCCCGGGCAGTGCGTTCTGGGGCTGGGCGGGCCCGCTGCTGGTCACCGCGTTCGGCGCGTTCCTGCGCTTCAACCGGCTGAGCGTGCCGCGGACCATCATCTTCGACGAGACGTACTACGTCCCTGACGCGTTCGGCATCCTGCGCCATGGGGTGGAGCAGAACTACGTCAGCAACCGGAACTCGCTGATCACGCACGGTCACACGAACATCTTCTCGTCGGGTGGCGAGTTCGTCGTGCACCCGCCACTGGGCAAGCTCCTCATCGGGGTCGGCGAGTGGGTGTTCGGCCTGACCCCGTTCGGCTGGCGGTTCTCGGTCGCGCTGTTCGGCTCGCTGGCCATCCTGCTGCTGGCCAGGATCGCCCGCCGGATGACCCGGTCCACCCTGCTCGGCTGCGTGGCTGGCTTGCTGCTCGCGCTGGACGGGCTGGAATTCGTGATGAGCCGCACGGCGCTGCTGGACATCTTCCTGATGTTCTGGGTGCTGGCCGCGTTCGGCTGCCTGGTGGTCGATCGGGACGTCTCGCGAGCCCGCCTGGCGGACCTGGTCGCGCAGCATCCGGACGCGCAGCGCCCACCGCGGCTCGGGATCCGCTGGTGGCAGCTGGGCGCGGGGGCCTGCCTGGGCCTGGCCTGCGCGTCGAAGTGGGACGCGATCTGGTACGTGTTCGCCTTCGTCGGCCTCGCGGTCGCCTGGGACCTGGGGGCACGCCGGGCGGCGGGGTTCCGCGGCTACGTCGGCGACATGCTGGTCGGCGACGGACGCTGGCTGCCGGTCTCCTTCGGCCTGCTGCCCGCGGCCATCTACCTGGTGAGCTGGACAGGATGGTTCGCCACCTCTGATGGCTGGGACCGGAACTGGGCGGCGCAGAACGGCATCCACATCCCGGGCATCTCGGCCCTCGCGTCGCTGTTCGAGTACCACAAGCAGATGCTCAGCTTCCATGTCGGGCTGCACACGCATCACCCTTACCAGTCGCAGCCGTGGAACTGGCTGGTGCTCAGCAGGCCGGTCGCCTTCTTCTGGACCTGCCCGGCGGGCGGCACGAACGCGGGCGCCACGCATGTCGCCTGCAGTTCCGGTAACGCCCAGGAGGTCCTGGCCCTCGGCACCCCGATGATCTGGTGGGCCTCGATAGCCACACTGCTGGTGTGCCTGGGCTGGTGGCTGACCCGCCGCGACTGGCGGGCCGGGTCGGTCCTGCTCGGGGTGGCGGCCGGCTGGCTGCCGTGGTTCCTGTTCCCCGACCGCACCAAGTTCTACTTCTACGCGGTGGCCTTCGACCCGTTCCTCGTCTTGTCCATCACCCTGTGCCTGGGGCTGATCATCGGCACGGCCAACGCGTCCCCCCGGCGCCGCACAGTCGGCGCGGCGGTCGCGGGGGCTTATGTTCTTGGCGTTTTGTTCAATTTTGTCTATCTCTACCCGATCCTGGCGGGCAAGGTTATTCCGTATGCTTCCTGGCTGACCCGGATGTGGTATCACGGCTGGATCTGACCGTGAGCAGCTCCGGGCACGGCACCGGTAGCCGCTGCATCTCCCGCGGTTCGAATTTCAGCAGCCCGCCCGCATAAACCCGCCCCTGACCATGCATAACGCAACCTCGCAGGAACTCCGCCAGGCCGTCGAGCGCGGCTGCGGACAGCGGCTCGCGTGGGTAGATGCCGTGCGCGATGTTCAGGTACCTGGCCCCGGCCAGGTTGCGCACGAACGCCGGCGGCCTGCGGGCCATGTAGGTGGCCAGGATCGGTGGTGGCTCGCCGAGCCGGACCCGCCACCAGGGCCTGCGGTGCCGGGCGATGTAGCTGTCGGCGGCGCCCGCGGCCCGGGCCCGGCCGAGGAACAGTTGCACGTCGCGGAGTTCGCTGGCGGAGAGTTCGCCGAGGTCGGCGGGCAGGTCGATGACCGACCGCAGCGGCGCCGCCGGGGCCAGCACGTCCCAGGCGCCGAAGAGCTCGCGCGCCCGGGTCACCGCGGGGAACAGAAACCGCTCGGGGACCCCAGGCGCGGCTGCCCCGGCCGGGGCAGCCGCGGTGCCCGCCGTGACCCAGACCGCGTTCGCCCCGGTGGCCTGGCCGCGGTGGACGTGGCACAGCTCGCCGAGTTCGACACGGTCAGCGGGCAGCGGGGCGGTCCGGTGACCCAGCTCCGCCGCGAGCCGCGGGCCGGGCCCGGCCAGCAGGGACCCCCAGCGGGCCGCCGCGGAGAGCGACCCGGCGGGTACCGGCACGCCACCGGCCAGCGCGCCGAGCTCCGCCAGGCTGGCGACGCGGCGCAGGCGAAGCAGGTGCGGGCCGCTGCCCGGCTGGGCACTGCCCGGCTTGAAGCATGCGATGGCCGAGGTCGCCAGGGCATCGCTGAACACCGGGACGGCTGGCTCGATCAGGTGCACCGACTCTCCGCCCAGCGGGCCGAGCAGCAAGGCGCGGACCAAGCTGCCGTAGTTCACGTCCAGCCACTCCGCGGCGGTGATGAACGCACCGAGATCACCTGGCACGGCATGCATCGCGGTGGCCAGGAAAAAGTGCACATGGAGTCCGGCCAGGCCGCTGACCGGCAGGTCCCAGGCCCGCGCGGTGGACCGCAGCCAGTCCTTCCAGCCCGGTGTGATCTGGTGGTGGCGCAGGTACGGGGGGTTGCCGAGGAACAAGGTCGGGCCAGCGGCGGCGGGCAGGCGTAGCGCCCGATAGTCCTCGAGCAGCAGGCATGAGCGTCCGGCCAGGCCCGCGGCGGCCAGACTGGCCCGGCCGATGACCGCCGCGACCGGGTCGATCTCCACTCCGAGCAGCGAGGCGTGCGACCAGCGGCGGCCAGCGGCGATGAGAAAGCGGGCGGAACCGGACCCAGGATCGATCACTCGCGCCGGGCCACCGTCCGGGTTCCCGGTCCCGTTGCCTGTGCCGGTCCCGTTGCCTGTGCCGGTCCCGTTGCCTGTGCCGGTCACTCTGCCTGGCCCGGTCCCGCCGCCTGGCCCGTGCCTGGCCGTCCCGACAGCACCGGCGGCCCAGCTGATCATGCTCGCGATGATCGGCTGCGGGGTGAACGTCTGGCCGAGCGCCCGCCGCTCGGCGCGCCCGCGGAGCTGGCAGAACGCCTCGCCCAGCGGGTCCTCGCCAGCCTCGATGCGGTCCCGGATCGCGGCGAGGTCCACGGCCGGGCCGGATCGGTCATCGTGGCGGCGCCGCGCCGCGGCTGCCAGCTCCCGTTCGGTGTCAGACCAGCCCGGTACGGTCAGGGCACCGAGCCGGACAGCAACGTCCACGAGCGCGTCCTCGTCGCCGATGCCGTTGATCACGCCGCCCATTCTGGCGGGTCACCGGACAGGCTGCGGGTACCCGTAGCGGGCGTTCAGCAAACTCTCAGTATTTGCGGGTAGGAAAGATCTGAGTGACTGTCGCAGAGATTGTGACCCGGGACACTGAGCCGGAATAGGCCTCGCGTACGTCTATAGAGTGATAGTCAACGGACGAGCGGAGCAACGATGGGGTCCACTGAGCAGGCGCCGGACCGCAACAAGCGATTCGAACAGGACGTCGTGCCTTTCCTTGGGCAGCTGTACCCGGCCGCGCTCCGGATGACCCGCAACCCCACCGATGCCGAGGATCTCGTCCAGGAGACGTCAGCCAAGGCGTACGCGGCGTTTCACCAGTTCCGGCCAGGCACGAATCTCAGGGCATGGCTGCACCGGATCCTGGCCAACACGTTCATCAACAGCTACCGGAAGCGCCGCCGCGAGCCGAGGCAGGCATCGAGTGGCGACTTCCAGGACTGGCAGGTCCCGGCCGATCCGCTGGCGCCCCAGGCCCGGTCGGCCGAGGCGGAAGCGCTGGACCGGCTGGCTGACTCCGAGATCCTGCGCGCGCTGCGGGATCTGCCGGAGGAATTCCGTGTCGCTGTCTACCTCGCCGATATCGAGGGGTACGCGTACAAGGAGATCGCCGAGATCATGGGCACGCCGATCGGCACCGTGATGTCGCGGCTGCACCGTGGCCGCGGCCGGCTCCGCGACAAGCTTGCCGCTTACGGCCCTGGCCACGGCACCGGCCTGGCCCCGATGCCCGGTTGAGCAGCCCGCCACCCTAGGACACGCCCCAACCCCTCGGGCAGCGAGGGCGTGTCCTAGCTGGCTTTCCGCGGGCCATACAGGCTCAGCACGTCCGAGCCCGCGTGCCAGCGCCCGATCAGCCGCATGCCGCTCAGCAGCGCCAGTTCCATGCGATCCAGGGGATCGGCACTTTTCAGCAGTTTCCGGTGGCCTATCGAGGTGACCAGCCAGATCCTGCTCACGTTGACGAGCCGGTGCCGCCAGGTCGCGAGATTCACCTCGGTGCCGAGCAGGGTGTCCGAAGCCACTGGGGACACCCCCAGGGCGATGTCCCTGAGCTGCCGGAACGGCCCCGGGTAGCCCATGCCCAGGATCCGCTGGTTCCACGGAATGTAGAAGACGATGTCGGTGGGGCGCCCGTGTGCGGCGACCGCCGCCGCTGCCGCCCGCAGGTTGTCTGGCCGGGAGGCGGGCAGCCTGATTGCCTGCTGCGGCGCGATCAGCAGGACAGCCACCAGCGCGCCGACCCCGGCGGACGGAACCCAGCCCGCGACCGCGCCCCAGCCGCGGGGCAGCGCCCGCGACACGACACTCGCCACCGCGGCCAGCCCGGCAGCACAGAGCAGAGCCAACGCGGGCAGGCAGTAGACGACGTACCGGCCGTTGTACACCGGCGTGCCCTGCTGCGACACCGTCAACAGGATGACCGGTGGCACGAGCAGCCAGGGCAGGCCGACCGCGCCCGGGGTGGCCGGCCCCCAGGAGGCCTGGCTCTGGGTGGCCGCCCCCTGGGTGGCCGCCCCCTGCGTGGCCTGGAAACGGGATCTGGTGATCAAGCCAGCCACCGAACCGCACAGGGCCAGCGCCAGGATGGGGACGACCAGCGGCCGGTCCCCGCAGAAGCTCACCACCAGGTCGTAGGCAGTTCCCCAGTCTGGCTTGGGCAGCCAGGCAATCTGACTGCGCTGGCTTGCCCCCACCACCGCCAGCGGGGCCAGCGCGAGCCCGGCGGCGATGACGGCCACCAGCCAGCGCGACAGACGTACCGCGGGCACGTCTGGATCGCGCCGGCGGTGCCGGGCCCGGGCGGCCAGCACCGTCAGGCCGTGCGCAACCACCAGGAGCAGCGAGAAGAGGTTGAACAGCCCGGCCGCCACGATGGCCAGGGCGTAGCCGGCCCAGCGCCACCAGGTGCCGGCCATCAGGGCGCGGACCAGCAGATAGGTCGCGATGGTGGCGAACATCGTCACGATCGCATAGGCCCGGGCGTCCTGCGCGTACCTGGTGGCCTCCGGGGCGGCCGCGAAGAGCAGCCCGGCGAGCAGGCCGGTGAGCCCGGGCGCCGGCAGGTCCGCCAGCCGCGCCAGCAGCATGCCGAGGGCGGCGATCATCGCGGCCGTGACTGCGGTGGCGAGCAGCGCGGGCAGCCGGATCGCGGTCGCGGATGTGCCGAAAAAGGTGATCACCACGTGCATGAGCAGGTAGTAGGTGCCATTCACCGCATCTGTTCTGTGCAACAGCGCGATGATCTGGCCAACGCTCCGGTGGGCGGCATCGACGGTGTACGCCTCATCCCGCCACAATGAGAGTTTGCCCAATTGGTAACCGTTCAGCAGGAGAGCTGCCGCGGCGGGAATCATGAGGACCGCCCAGTCGCTCAGCCGGCGGCGCAACGGTGCGGGATGCTCGGCCCCGGGAGCCGCGGTGCCTGCACTGACGACTCCCACGCCTCGCACCGCAGCCACCTTCCCGAGCCTGGTGATGCCGCGCACAACGCGCAGGGTCCCTGCTTGGGAAACTACCCACGATCCAGGTATTCAGACGGTGACCTGGGACTATCCATAACAAGACATGATTAGCCCGTTACCGGGCCATTCCCGGGCATTTAGGATCGGCCGCGACCCGGCCGGGAATCCGCCGTGCTCCAGGCCGGGAAAAACCGGCCGCATCCCGGCCGGGGCGGCCTACCGGCCGAACAACCGCTCGCAGACCCGGGCGGCGGCCTTCCCGTCATCCAGCGGGCAGTACTTGGTGACGAATGCCTGGTACGCGGCGCTGCGGCCGGCCCCTGTCGCAGCCAGGTCCCCGATTGCGGCCAGAACCTCATCTGAGGTGTCCAGCAGCGGCCCAGGGGCCTCCGCCTCGAAGTCGAAATAGAACCCGCGCAGCTCATCGCGGTATTCCGCAAGGTCGTAGGTGAAGAAGATCATTGGTCGGCCGGTCACCGCGAAGTCAAACATGGCTGACGAGTAATCCGTCACCAGGGCATCGCTGGCCAGGAACAGTTCGGACACGTCCGGGTAGCGGGACACATCGAGGGCGAAGCCGCGGCGCTGGCCGGCCGCCGCGTCGTCGGCCATCTGATGGTGTCCCCTGATCAAGATCACATAGTCGGGCCCCAGCACCTGCCAGGCCCGGTCCAGATCGAGGCGGAGGTCGAAGCGGTAACGTCCGGAGGCGTAGTACTGGTTGTCCCGCCAGGTAGGTGCGTAGAGCACCACCCGCTTGCCCTCGGGCAGGCCCAGCCTGTGCCGGACGCTGGCGGCGATGGCGCCGGAATCGTCGCGGGAAAGCACATCGTTCCGCGGGTACCCGGACTCCCAGATGTCCCCGTCGAACTTGAACGCGCGCCGCATGATGGGCGTGCTGAACGGATTGGGCGAGATCAGCGCATCCCACTGGGCCACGTCATTGGCAAGCTGGGTGAAGTAGGCCGTGCCACTCGCGAACTGTGGCCGCTCGATGTCGAACCCGATCCGCTTCAGCGGCGTGCCGTGCCAGGTCTGCAGGTACACCTGCCCGTCACGCTTGCGGTAGAAGTAGTGCATGTCGTCGTTGGAGATGACATAACGAGAGCGGGCCAGCGCCGTGAAATACTCCTCCGTCCCGTGCAGCACGGCGGTCGCACCCTCCGGAGCAGGCACGGACCAGTCCGCCACCGCCCAGAAATGCTGCCGGTCATCGCCGCTCCGGCGCAGCTCATCGGCGATCGCGCGCGGATTGTCGGCGCACAGCTTGCCTTTCCAGCTGGTGAAGAAGACCGCGTCGCGCACCGGCATCCGGCGCTGCATCGGGTAAAGGCCTCGCCGCAACACGCGCTGGTTGAAGCTGCCCACTTCGGTCCAGCGCTTGTTGGCGGTGGCCCGGATGATCGGCGCGTCGTACTCCGATGTCGTGAAGACGTACTTCTTCAGCCCGACGACGACTTCCTGCTCGGTCAGGTCGGCCAGCCGGGCGTGGTCATATCCGAGCGGGATCAGCTCACCATCGCCGCCCGCCTGCCGGACGAAGATTTCCCAGATGCCATCCCTGAGCGAAATGCGCTCCCCGAACAGCGGTATCGCGTCAACCGCGATCCGGATCGTGAAACGATCGCCATCGTGCTCCCAGGGCAGCACGTACTCCACGCTGGACGACCGGAAGCGCAGCACCGTCTCCAGGTCGCTGTCGGCCGGGCCCTGATAGCTGCCGCTCAGCCGCAGTTCACCTGCCGGGCTCCAGGAGTGCTCCTGCACCACCGGCTTCGGGCTGCGCTGGATAATCACGACGTCTCCGTAGCGGGTCTGCTCAACCGATACCTCCCGCGCGCCATAGCGGTACCTGGCCTCAGCCTTCCCGGCGGGAAAGGCGACCCGCGCCCGGGGCCGCCCCGGCACGGTCAGGTAAAGCTCCCATTCCCTGAACTCTGACGCGTCCGCACCAGCCGGAACAGGGCCTACCCCAGCGCCGTCCGCCGCGAGCGCAGCCATCGGGACCGCGGCGCGCAGCCGGACCGCCGGGCGGCCAGCCTCCACGATAGTGGCGCTGAAGGCCTGGCTGGCCGCGCCCGCCTGACGGCTCAGCACGAGCTTGGCACCGGGTCCGGCTGGCGGTTCCTGACCCAGGACGTCCACGTCGACCAGGACATCATCACCGGTCCGCTGGAAATCGGCCAGCATCACCGGCGTCCGCCGCAGCTTCACGTGCATCTGCCGACCCACCCAGGTCACCCCGAACCGCAGATCAGAGTCGAGCTGAACGAACCCCGGGCGCTGCGCTCCGCCCACCACCGGGGTGTGCACCCGCGCGGGCCGCCAGACACCGTGTGCCCTGATCAGCATGAAGCAGTCCCAGTCCCCGGTCAGCCACCGCCCGGCGAATCGGAACCAGCGGGGACTGATCCCGAAGCGGAACCCAGCCCATTCGTAGGAGTACCGGTCCTGGTGCGAGATGGCGGTCGCCAGCGGATGCGACTGGGAGCGGGCCCACAGGATGATCGGCGGCCTGCGCCTGCTGGTCGGACGCAGGATCACGATCTTGGACGTGTTCCGGTGATGGGAGATATCCACCGACGGCACATACGCGCAGCCGGTGACGACCACGCGGTTCCCCTGCCAGCCCACGCCCTCTACCCGGACGAACGGGTCGTTATCGCGCCAGTGCGGCCGGTAGACGCGGGACGGGATCCGCAGGCTGCGGTCTGTCCGGAACGGGAGATCGGCGCGCAGCCTGCCGAACCGCCGCACCATGGGAATGGTGGTCACCGGCTGCTCACGCCGCCACGTGAGGAACTCGGTGAGCTGCGCGACCGCCCGCTTCCTGATCAGGTAGTAGGCGAGCTTGCCGGTCGCGGGAAGGCTGCGGAAGACTCGTTCGGAAACCTGGCCCAGATACTGGTTGGTCAGGTCAAGGAATTCCTGGAGATAGTCGTCGCTGACCCGGTAGAGGTCGCCGACGTAGAGCCAGAGGTCGTTGATCAGTGCCTTGCGCTGATGCTGCCGCAGCAGCTTGGCGGGCGCATGCCCGGCGAGGAAGCTGTCGATGGCCAGCAACGCGGTGATCCGGTCCCGCAGGTTCTTAATGTCTGTCCGGTTCTGGGTGATGGACAGCTCGCCGCGGCCGCGCTCCCGCCAGTAGTAGACAACGTCAACGACCACGTCCACGGCCTTGGCCAGGACGTGAGCCTGGGTCATGAGCTGGATGTCCTCCCAGACCATGCCCTCCGGGTAGGACAGGTGGTGGGCATCCCAGAACGACTTGCGGAACAGTTTGTTCCACACCGAGACGTCGTAAAGCAGTTGCGGCGTGCGGGTGATGTGCGTGCCGATCCGGCGCCCCTTGATCGCGCGGAAATGCAGGGCAGACTGCCGGGTCCCGTCCGGGCCGACGCGGTACACGTTCCCGGAGACGAAGTCCGAGCCCGACTTCTCCAGGGTGTGCAGGAGTACCTCGTACGCCTGCGGGGCCAGCATGTCGTCGCCGTCAACGAAGGCCAGGAACTCCCCGCTGGCCCGTTCCACCCCTCGGTTCCGGGCGAAACCGGGGCCGCCGTTCGGCACGGTCAGCAGGGTGAACCTGGGGTCTGCCGCGGCCTGGGCCTGGGCAATCTGCGGCCCGTCATCAGTGGACCCATCATCCACCATGATCACTTCGAGGTCACTGAACGTCTGGGAGGCGATCGACTGCAGGCAGTCAGCGAGCACATCCCCGTTGTTGTAGAACGGCACAACAACGCTGATCCGCGGAACCGTCAACGCTTCGTCCCCTTGTCTGCCTGTTCACCCGTCGTGCACTTACTATTTCCATGCTTACTTGCCGTTTGCCAGCACTCACTCCGCGGGTGCCGGTCAGCCGCCAGCCCTGGCTGCGTCCAGGCGACCTGTCTCGCCCATAATGTCGCTGGTCAGCCCGCTGTGGGGCGTTCCCAGCCCAGCCTGACCGGGTCATAGACCCGCTCAAGGTAGATCTGGTGCCAGAGCGAGAAGACGATCAGCACCCACAGGTGCCGCCAGCTGACATCGGGCTCGCCGGCCCGCAACCGCTCCAGGAGACCGATCGCGGCTGGACGGTTGATCCACTCATCCGTCTGCGCTTCGCGCAGCAGCCGGTCCGCGAAATCGTACATGTCCCCTTTGAGCCAATGCGCCATGGGTACCGGAAAGCCGAGTTTGGCCCGTTCCGCCGCGGCCTGGGGCAGGACCGCTCGCATGGCTTCGCGCAGCGCTGACTTGGTCGTGCCGGCGCCGATCTTCTCCTCGCGGGCCAGCCGTGCGGCGACGGCCATCACCTCGCGGTCAAGGAACGGCACCCGCAGTTCCAGGCTGTGCGCCATGGTCATCCGGTCCGCCTTGACCAGGATGTCGCCCGCCAGCCAGGTGTTGATATCCACGAGCTGCATGGTGGAGACGTCGTCCAGGCCTGCCTCGGCGGCTTGGTCGTAGACCGGATCGGTGACCGAGTAGGCGCTCGCCGCCGGGCCGGCGGGTACCCCCGGGCCAGCGATCACGTCGACCTGGCTGTCGATGAAGACGTGCGCGTTCCCGATATACCTCCGCCGCAGCGGGGTGGAAGTCCGCTCCAGGAAGCCTTTGCCCTTGACCCCCGCGGGAATGAGGGCCGCGGCCCGTTTCAGCGGGAAGCGCCCCCAGTCCGGGAGTCGCTCGCCCGCGCGCACCAGGCCCGGCTGTCGGTAAATCGCGTAGCCGCCGAACAACTCGTCGGCGCCCTCACCGGACAGCACCACCTTCACGTGCTTGCTGGCTTCGCGGGCGACGAACCAGAGCGGCACGGCGGCGGCGTCGGCCATCGGGTCATCCAGATGCCAGATGATCCGGGGCAGGTGGGTGAAAAACTCTTCCGCGCTGATCACGTACGGGATCGACTTCACGCCGAGCGCGGCGGCGGTCTCCTGAGCCCGGTCGATCTCGCTATAACCCTCGCGCTCGAACCCGACGGTAAAGGTCAGCAGATCGGGCCGCCGCTCGGCGGCCAGCGCGCAGATCGCGGCCGAGTCGATGCCGCCGGACAGGAACGCGCCGAGCGGGGCGTCGCTGCGCAGGTGCACGTCGATCGAGTCCCGCATCACGCGGAGGATCTCCGCCGCAGTGCTCTCGCCAGGAGCCCGGGCCGGGCGCAGGTCCGCGCGCCAGTAGCGGAATACGTCCACGCTCCCGCCTGGCCTTGCGATCATGGCGTGACCAGGCAGCAGTACCTGGACCGGCGGGGTCAGGGTCTGCGGGGCCGGCACGTACTGGAACGCCAGGTACTTGCTGAGGGCGTCGCCTTCCAGATCCCGCAGTTCACCCGGGTTGGCCAGGGCTTTCCGCTCCGACGCGAACCGCAGCAGCCAGCCGTCATCGCCGGCCGGCTGCTGCTCACTGGCGGCCTGGGGCGCCCGCCCGGCCGCGTGCCGCCCGCCCGGGGCGGCACCGCTTGGCGCCGCGGACCGCAGGGCGGG
>Ga0265338_10002083_pt1 | contig 30876 bp, 28 predicted proteins | sample 42126metaG_FD_193579 | JGI IMG/M metagenome (GOLD analysis project Ga0265338, IMG submission 193579) | Rhizosphere microbial communities from Carex aquatilis grown in University of Washington, Seatle, WA, United States - 4-21-26 metaG | ecosystem: Host-associated > Plants > Roots > Rhizosphere...
CACGAGCTCCGAGTCATCGGCGGCGTCCTTTTTATAGGGCAGATAAATCGGTTCGAGGAAAATGATTCTCCATTTTGACGGGAGCGGGATCAAATTCAGCGGGAGCGGGATCACAACTCCGCGTAAGAACTTGGTGAGTTTCAAACGGCTGAGATTTACATGCGTTTCTTCGGCTCCCAAAATGAGCGTTGGCACGATGGGGGAGCCGGTCGCCAACGCCATGCGCACAAAACCGCGCTTGAATTCCTGCAGCTGATACGCCTTGCTTGACGGTTTGAAGTTTCCATATTCGCCTTCGGGAAACAAAACGACGACTTGGTTTTTCTTCAAACACTTCATCCCGTTGTCAGTCGTCGCTTCGATGAAGCCCAACTTGTTGGCGGGAATCGCCGTCGTTTTATTCAAGAACCATAAGTGATGCGTGAGCACGCGCGGATAGCGGCCCGACGCGCGCATGATTTCATGGTGTAGAACCATGGCATCGAAGCCCGAAACGCCCGAGTGATTGGGCGTGACCAGAGCCCGGCCCCGGCGGGGCAGGTGCTCGGCCCCTTCGACTTGGACGCGGAAATACGTCTTCATCAGCTCGAGAAAAAAGTGCGGCAACAGTTTGTAGAGCAACGTCTCCCGGTCGGCGCCCACCATCTGATTGATAATCTCTTCTGGGCGCAGCCGAAACAGTTGCTTAAGCCGGAATTTCATCGACAATGACAATACCATCGTTCACAGCTCAAGGGGTTCAAAAAAATGGCCGAGAAATTTATTCTAGCAATTGATCAGGGGACCACGGGTACGACGGTCTGCGTTCTCGACTCAGACGCCAAAATGCTGGCTTCGGTGAACAATGAACATCCGCAGATTTACCCGAACCCCGGTTGGGTGGAGCACGATCCCGAAGCCATCTGGAAATCCGTCGTCGACGGCATCCGCGACGCCCTTGCCAAGGCGAAGATTCAAGCGGCAGAAATCGCGGCGATCGGCATCACCAATCAGCGCGAAACGGTCGTCTTATGGAACAAGGGCAACAACCGCCCCATCTACAATGCCATTGTGTGGCAATGCCGGCGCACCACGGAGTTCTGCAATAAACTAAAAAAGAGTAAGGCCGCGGTCAATAAACTGCGCAAGAAGACCGGATTGGTCGTCGATCCCTACTTCTCGGCCAGCAAAATTAAGTGGCTGCTCGACAATGTGCAGGGCGCGCGCGCGTTGGCCAAACAAGATCAGTTGCGCGTGGGGACGATCGATAGCTTCCTGATGTGGCGCTTGAGTGCCGGCCAAATTCACAAGACCGATGTGAGCAATGCGTCGCGCACGCAGTTGATGAATATTCAATCGGGCAAGTGGGATCCTGAACTTCTGAAAATATTTAACGTGCCCGCCAATATTCTACCGGAGATCTGCGGATCGAGCGGCGAGTTCGGCGTCACGAAAGGAGTGCCTGGATTACCCGATGGCATTCCCATCGCAGGGGTAGCCGGCGACCAACAGGCGGCCCTCTTCGGGCAAGCATGCTTTGATGTCGGCTCTGCGAAGTGCACGTTCGGCACGGGTTCTTTCTTGCTGATGAACACCGGAGCGAAGCGCGTGCATTCCAGATCAGGTTTACTGACCACAGTGGCTTGGAAACTCAAGAACGATAAGAAGATGACTTACGCCCTCGAAGGCGGCGCTTTTATTTGCGGCGCGGCCGTGCAATGGCTACGCGATCAAATGCAATTTATCAAACACAGCTCTGAGATCGAAGCGCTCGCGAAACAAGTCAAAACGACCGACGGCGTATTTTTAATCCCGGCGTTCGTGGGCCTCGGCGCGCCTTACTGGGATCCGGAAGCGCGTGCGGCGATTGTTGGGATGACCCGCGGCACGAGCCGCGCCCATCTGGCGCGCGCGACCCTCGAGGCGATGGCATTGCAAAACGTCGATATTCTCGTGGCGATGGAAAAGGATCTCGGTAAAAAGATCTCGAGTGTGCGTGTGGATGGCGGAGCCGCGCAAGATGACCTGCTCATGCAGATGCAGGCGGATTTCTTGGGCCGCTCGGTTGAGAGGCCGCAACAGACCGAATCGACTGTCCTCGGCGCCGCATTTCTCGCGGGCCTCGGGGTCGGCTTCTGGCCGAGCCTCAAAGAACTCAGGCAAGTGTGGTCATTGCAAAAGGAATTTCAGGTGCAGCTGCAAGCCCCCGCACGTAAAACGCATGTGGAGGCCTGGCATCGCGCCATCGAGCGCGTTCGGGAAAATTAGTTATCCAGCGACGACATCTTAGGAGCCGGCTTGAAGTGCAATTGGCTTTGCCAGCACTGCAATCCATCTTGGGTCGGAAACACTTCGGCGCAAGGACCCAGGATCTCGCCATTGACAATAACGACCGGACCCATTGCCGGGTGAACATACGGAAAGGACAAGGACACTTTATCGCCTTTAGCATCCGTGAAATCGCCAGTGGAACTTTTCTTAGTTAAAGTCTCCGTCCCCCAAAAGACCGTGTTGTCGTCTTGCGAGTAGCGGATATAGATGCTGCCTTGCGCGTGCAAGCAGATAACACCCTCGGGTTGGGGGCAGTCGGCCATAGCCACCGAACCCAAAACCATTGCGGCCATTAAGATTACAGACTTCATAACCCTCTCCTTAAAAGGCATTCCCCGCGCCGAAAATCGGCACTTCCGCGGCTGGAGTCGTAGATAACTCTCCGCAGGGACAAAGCCGATGAATTCTGCCAGAATCATGCCTTAAATAAGAATTACGGGCCGGCGTTCACGACGTTCAGACGGTGTTCAGGAACTGCAATCTGAACCGTCTGGGCTTCGCCGCCACCGTTGATCAACACCGGCTGGGCGCCTTTGAAGACAAGCGTAAACGCACCTTCGCTGGACGCCGTCACTTCATACGTCTGATCCGCGATCTTCTTCACAGACAACTCGCGCACGGTTCCGCCGAGATAAATCAAATTCTTCACGCCGATCGAGTCGCCGATATTTAATGTGACAGGCAGATTCCATTCCATCACGCCGGTGTAAGTCGGGCGCATGCCGAGGAAGTGATTGATCAAGTTGTAAATCGGCGGGCCCTTGCCCCAGCCGGCGAAGTCGGAGCGATGCTGGTGGCTCGAGTGCTGGAGCGGACGAGCCTTAAGCGAGATCGTGCCGTCGGGCATAGTCACTTCCACTTCACCGTAGCTCTCCTCAACCGTGTCGACCGACGATTGCGCCATGTACTTCAGGACCTTCGCCGACAGATCGTAAGCAATGTCAGGACGGCCGACGCGGCGAAAGCCCTCGATCGCAACCATCATCATCGACGGCCAGTGCGCCCACTTGTCCCAGTATCCGTCCTCGTCGCGGTAATTCGGGCGCGGAATGTAAAGAGGATCGGTGGGGTGACCTTCTCTAATCATATGACGGGCATTTGCCGGCAGCGGAAAGTCTCCGCCGAAGGCTTCAGGCGTGAGCTGCATATCGATGATGCGTTGAACCTGCGCGCGGTTGGGAGCTCCGCCCCACAGCGCCCAGAATCCGCCGATCGGCATGAAGTCAAGATTCTGTATCCAGCCGCCGTTGCCGTCGGGAATTAAGTCGAAGTAGAAACCTTTGTCCTGATTCCAGTAGCGCGTGTTGAGGACATTGCGCAATTGATCGGCCTTGGCCTTCACCACATTCGCTTCGTTGAAAAGTTTAGCCTTCTCCGCTCCATCCGTTTCAGCGCGGGCTAAAATATTGTTCCAGCGGCGGAGATCGTTGTACATCGCGAGTTGTTGCGAGATCGTGTCGACGAATCCGGTCTTGTAGGCCTTTTCTTCATAGTTGTTGCCGAGACGCCCGCGGCTGTTGTCGGCGCCAGAGCCTAGCGCGCTGCCATTAAAGCCGATGATCTGGCCTTGGGCGTCTTTCACGGCGCGGTGAGCTTCCATCCAGGATGAATAGTCGCGCACGGATTGCGCGACTTGTTTCAAGAGGCCGAGGTTCTCACTCGAGGGATTGTAGCGATAGAGTTCGTCCATCAACCAATTCATCAAGTAGGGATTGGTGAAGGTGAGATTCGTGCGGCGCGGTTCTCCGTAACGTACAATCGTCGGCCACCAGAGACTGATGAGACTTTCTTTGCGCACTTCGCGGGGAATCGTCCCGCCATTGCGCTTTTGCACCATCAACCAAAATTTAAGCGTCGATTGCGCGAGCCACGGGTGATACGGCACGGTCGCGAGAGCGACGAGCATATCGTCCCAAAAGAACGCATTGCCGTTGAAAGCCGCGTCGACTTTGAAGAAAAAATTGTCGATATTTTCGGTGGTAATGTGCGAACCGGTCTTGCGGTCGGTGATCGTGACTGAAGTCGGCGCGCCTTGCGCACCGAAGTTGGCCTTCACATCGACACCATTGCCAGCCGCGTGGATGAAGTCGCGCACATGTGATTCGGCTTCCGGTGAAAGCACCCAAACGACCTTTTTATAACCGAGGCGTACGCTCGAGGACGTGAGCTCCGGGCGCACGCCCGTGTTTTGGATTTGGCCGTTGAGTTGAAAGCCAAAGAGTTCGCCGGCGTATACTCCGGTGAAAGAACCGTCGGCAATATTCTGTCCGTCGCTGGTTTCTTTCAGCGCGAATTCACTGACGTCGACCATGTCGGCGCTCGGTTCACCCATGACTTCATGAGCAGGTTCTTTGGCGTCGCGGTGGCGGTGGACTATATAGTAATCAACTTGGCCGGGCGATTCGTCGGAAAAAACATGCGAAGTCTCCATCCACGGAATATTTGTGGCCACTTTAATGCCATTGCGGAAAATAGAAACTGTGAGGTCTTGGAGAGACTCTTCCGATTGCCCCTGAGCTTTGGCCGTCGCGATGATGCGGTCGTGGATCCCTTTCCAGTCTAGGATCGCGGTCGTGCCGAAGCGGTTGACCATCGGTTGAATGAGCGCCAATTTTTTGCGAAGGGCGACTTGAGGGTCGTCCGGCTGATGTTTGGTTTCGCGCACGTCACACTCGAGTTTCGCAGGTGTATCCTTCGTGAAGTGGGCCCAAGATGAAAATGTTCCGGCAAACAATAGTATGGCTAGGGTCATGTACATCGCCTTTGACTGTCTTGTATGCTTCATAAATTCTGCAACTCTGAGACCACTTGAGTGCGCTGGTTAGAACAGTTTTACCTAGTGTTCTCAAGGGGATAAATTGCTCGGCCCGGACGAATCCCTGCGCGCTGGCAAAAAACGGCAATACACCTATGGTGCGCGGTAGACAGCCGCCGTCTGAAAAATTAAGGAATGATAACCTAAAGTTCTAGACCAGATTCGGATTCCACAGGTGCCTGACGTTTGCGCTCAACATTCGCGCCGAGCTTTGCTTGTAGCTGCGAGAGCTCTTGAATCCAGTGCAGTGTTGGCGAGCCGCCGAGCTCCTGTACCTGCAAATATTTTTGGTTCGAAGCCGGCAAATAAATATTCTTGAAGCCGAGTTTCACCGCCTCTTTCACACGCTCTAAAGCCAAATTGGCGCCGCGCACTTCGCCGGTCAAGCCCACTTCTCCGAAGAAGCACGAACTTGCGGGTAGGGGAATCTGCTTTTCTGATGACATCAACGCCGCCACCAGCGCCAAATCGACCGCGGGTTCGGTTAAGCGTAAGCCGCCGACCACGTTCGCGTAAATATCGCGGTTCAAAAACGAAAGACTGGTGTGTTTTTCCAAAACCGCGGCGAGCATATGCACCCGGTTCACATCGAGACCGATCGCATTGCGCCGCGGATTGGGCAGTTGCGTGGACGTGCACAGCGCTTGAATCTCGCAGAGCACGGGACGCGAGCCCTCCATCGCCGCAAACACCGCTGAGCCATACCGGTTTTCCCGGCGCTCTTCCAAAAATAATTCGGAGGGATTCGGCACCTGATTCAAGCCATCACTGGTCATTTGGAAAACGCCGAGTTCATTGGTCGCGCCGAAACGGTTCTTCAAAGCACGCAGCAGGCGGAATTGCTGGTGGCCGTCGCCTTCAAAGGCCAGAACCGTGTCGACCATATGTTCGAGTACGCGCGGACCGGCGAGTGAGCCGTCTTTGGTGACGTGGCCGATCAAAATTACGGTCATGGCTTGCGTTTTGGCCAGTGACAACAGCCGGCCGGCGCATTCGCGGACTTGCGAAACGCTGCCCGGCGCCGACTCAATGTCGCCCGTATACACGGTCTGGATGGAATCGATAATTAAAACATCGGGTTTGCGCGCTAAAGCTGTATCAAAGATCGCGTCGAGAGAACTTTCGGCGGCCAGATCGACGCGTTCATTGGTCAGGCCCAATCGCCGCGCGCGCAGAGCGGTTTGTTGGACGCTTTCTTCCGCGCTGATGTACAAAACTTGGGCACTCTGGCGCGTCAGAGCGCCGGCGATCTGCATGACGATCGTGCTTTTGCCGATGCCCGGATCGCCGCCGAGCAAAATATAACTCCCACGCACCAGGCCTCCGCCCAGGACGCGATCCACTTCACTCATACCGGTCGAAATTCTCTGTCCAGCGTCGAGAGACGGCGTGTCGATCAGATTGTAGACGTCCATAGAGCCAGCTTTGCTCGGACCGCCCGATTCAGACGCTTTGGACACCCAGCCTTTGCGGGGTTCCGGTTGGGCCTTTTCTTCGACGATTGTGTTCCATTCGCCGCATTCGCTGCAGCGACCTTCCCACTTGGCGCGTTTTGCACCGCAACTTTGGCAGACAAAGGCCGACTTGTTTTTCGCCATGATTAACCGCTATCACGACCTTCAAAGTTTTGGCCAAGGGCTTTCCAAAAATAATGCAGTCTGGCCTCGTTTTCTATACGCAAACCGGATTACAATTTGAGACTCGGACAGGAGCCAATTTTGAACCGGTTTTCGCGACTTATTTTATCGGGTTTGACACTCTCGTCATTTGCCCAAGCCCAGCAGCCGGTTCCTCCCCCGAAAACGCCGCCGCCAGTGGCGCCGATTATCAAACCACCCGCGCCACTTCAGCCGCCTGCCGCTCAAGCGCCGGCGGGAACGCCCGAGGAAAACGCCAAAGCCGCGTTTAAAAAGGGCGTGAACGCCTACCAACAAAAGCAGTTTGATCAAGCGGTTGCCGCATTCACTCAGGTTCCCGAATTGGGCAGCGGTTTTATGTCGCTCTACAAGCACTGGTTCCTGGGGAATTCTTATCTCGAGCTTGCGAAGTACAAAGAGGCTGAGAGTGAATTCTCCAAAGTGATCGCCGGCCAGCAGGCGACCACCGAAATGAAATATCAGGCGCAATTCAATCTCGGTGAAGCGGCTCTCCGCCAGAAAAAGTACAGCGATGCCGTCGCGCGCCTGCAACCGCTGGAGCGTAAATGGCGCCACTCGTACCGCTACCCCGAAGTTCTCTATCGCTTGATGACCGCCGACCTGCGCACGAACAAGATTGCCAACGCCTGCAAACGCGCTAAAAAGCTCTACAGCAAATACCCGGCGCACGTGACCGTGATCGGTTGGGGAAGCGTGCTCTCCGACGTCACCGTTGATGGCAAAAAACTTCCGTGCGTCGCGAGCCAAGAAGATTTCTCCGACCGCATCCGCAGTTTGCAGTGGGCGGGCGAGAGCGAGAAGGCGCATAACGAATTGACCGACAAGATCGGCAAGACGTCGGCGAGTGACAAGCTTCACCTTGACATGGTGCTGGCGAATTTTCTTGTGAACGAGGGCTCAGTCGACGACGCGCTCAATCTGCTCGTGCGCTACTATCCGACCCAGAAATCGAGTTTGCCGTATCTGACTTTGCTCGGAAAAGCCGCCGCCCGCTCCGGCGAATACCAGACAGCTGTCGGCGCGTACGAACGCGCCTACTCTCTCAGCTCGAATTCCAAAAAGGGGAGGGAAGCGCTCTTTCAAGCGGCGTACTTGAGCTACCAATTCCAAGACTACGACGGCGCCGTCCGTAAATTCCAACAGTTCATGAAGCGTAACCCGAACTCAGGCCTTGCGCGCGATGCCCAGTGGCACTTGGCGTGGCTGCAGTATTTGCGGAGTGACTATCGCGGAGCCCTTGAGAAGTTCGCGCAAGTCGGCAAGCTCACCTCGCGCCGGCGCCGCCGCAACAACAGCGATCAACTCCAAGACCGCCTCCTCTATTGGACGGCGATGGCGCATATCCGCCTCGGCGAATTTGCGGAAGCCAAAATCGCCCTCGACAAGATTCTCACTCACAGCCACTACTCCTATTACGGCCTCGCGGCCGAAGCGCGCCTTGAGTCAATTAAAGACAAGATCGAGGAAAACAAGCCGACCCTCGCGCTCAATCGCAAACTGATGCCGATGGAGGCCGCCGACGACGACTCCAGCGACTCGGCAGCCCAGGCTCCTCCCGCCGGCACGCCCGCGGATGCCGCGCAAGCCGCCGCGAACACAGTTGCCGCCGCGAACGACGAGCAGGCCGAGAGTGAAGACACGATCAACGAGACTGACGATGAAATCACAGTGAGCAAAGACGATGAGGCCGACGAAGAGCAGATTCACGCGACGGATTTCAAAGATCCGAAGCTCAGAGCGCGCATCGATGTCGCCACCAAGCTGATTCAATTCGGCCTACCCGAACTCGCCCGGTGGGAATTGATTGAAGTCGAAAAGCGTACGCGCAACAAACAGTACTTGCGCATGTTGATTTCGGCTTATGAGGGGATCATCGCCTACAACCGCTCGGCGAGCATCGCCGATCTCAATTTCGCGAGAGAGCGCGAGAGCAATGGCCTCGACGGCGCGAAGGGGCTGTGGATTGCGGCGTTCCCGCAAGCGTTCAAGCCTGCGGTGCTCGCAGCCTCTAAGCGCTTTTCGGTTCCGCAGGAGTGGGTGTGGGCGATCATGCGGACTGAGAGCATGTACAAGACGGATGTCGTTTCACCCGTTGGCGCGAAGGGGCTGATGCAGCTTATGCCATTGACTGCCCGCAATCTATACAAGCTCGCGGGTGAGGCGGTCCCCGACGGATTTTACTTGCTCAATCACGATACAAATGTGCGTTTAGGCGGACAGTATCTGGCGCGACTCATGCTCAAGTTTAACGGCCAATTGCCCCTCGTTGCTGCGGCGTACAATTCGGGACCTCATCGGGTGGAGAGTTGGTTGATCAGTTTCGGCCATCTGGAAACCGACGAATTCGTCGAGCATATTCCCTTTGCGGAGACGCGGAACTACGTGAAGAAGGTGGTGCGCAACTACACCCTTTACCGCCGCATTTATGCTCAGGATCAAAAGCCCGATACATTCTTGGCCAAGGCCCTCGGCGTACCGATTCCGACCCGCGCCGCCACCCGTGAATCGTGGGAAACGCTTTAATATTGACTCCCTGAAATTCCAAAGAGAAAACGTACCCCTGGCTTGACTCGGGGGGTACAACTCATGATTCGTCTTCTTCTCACCGCATTTTTCTCAGTCATTTTGTTTTCGGCCTGCACCAAGAAAGGTGGACACCTCGAGTACGGTCTCGATGTGAAGGACACCTTCCGCATTAATTTGCAGCAGGAACCGCCGACGCTCGATTGGAGCAAGGCCACCGATACGACATCGTCGATGGTGATCGAAAACATCATGGACACACTCGTCGACTACAACTTGGCGGACCCCGAGCTGGGCATCGTGCCGAGCCTTGCTGAATCGTGGACACCGAGTCAGGGCGCGAAAGTGTGGACTTTCGTACTCCGCAAAGGCGTGAAGTGGACCGACGGCCAGGACTTTAAAGCCCAAGACGTGGTGGACGGCTGGGAGCGATTGTTAAACCCCGCGACGGCGTCTGAATATGCGTACTTCCTGTTTCCCATCAAGAACGGCAAGGCCTACAACGCCGGCAAAGTGAAGGACTTTAAGGATGTCGGCGTGAAGATCGACAAAGAAGGCCGGATCGTCGTCGAACTCGAAAAGCCGATGAGTTATTTTCCCATGTTGCTCACGCACACCTCGACGTGCCCGCTCCGTGGGGACGTGGTGAAGAAGTTCGGCAATGCCTGGACCAATCCTGAAAACATCGTCACGCTTGGCGCGTACAAATTGAAAGTTTGGGATCACGACAAAGCGATCGTTTTAGAACGCAACGATGGCTACTGGGGCGAGAAGGCGAAACTCAAGAACGTCCTCGGGTACATGATCAACGAATATTCGACAGCCTTGAGCATGTTCGACTCGGGCAAATTGGATTTCCAAGAGACTTTGCCGTTTAAAGAATTGCCGCAGTACAAATCGAAGCCCGGCTTCCGCCAGGCCCCGTCTCTCAGCATTTATTACTATGGCTTCAATATTCGTAAGCCTCCGTTCGACAACTTGAAAGTGCGCAAGGCCTTTTCGATGGCGATCGACCGCAAACAAGTCACAGATCTTCTCGCTGCCGGCCAAGTGCCGCTCACCAGCTGGATTCCGACGGGCATGTTCGGCTACTCAGGCGACATCGGCTTGAAATTCGACGCGGCCGCGGCTGCGAAATTGCTCGACGAAGCCGGTTACAAAGACCGCAGCAAGTTCCCGCACATTAAAATTTCCTTCAACAGCAATGAAAACCATCAGCGCGTGGCGGAGAACGTCCAAGCCCAGCTCAAAAAGAATTTGGGAATCGAAGTGCAGATCGAGGACGAGGAGTGGAAAGTCTACTTGGCCCGCCTCCACAGCGATACGCCGCCGCTGTTCCGCATGGGTTGGCTCGCCGACTATCCGGATCCCGATAACTTTATGGCACTGATGACCAGTTACTCCGACAACAACTACACGGGTTGGAAGAGCAAGAAGTACGACGACCTCGTCGAGCAAGGCGCGACGACGATGGATAAGGAAAAGCGCCGCGCGATCTATCTCGAAGCGCAGAAATTGCTGACCGAGATCGACGTGCCGGTCGTACCGATATATTCCGATGTGCGCCCATTGCTCTTGAGTGACCGCACGCAGGGTTTCACGGTCAACTCATTGAACCGTTGGATCTTCAAAGGAATCTCGTTTAAATGATCATGCGCTTTTGGGGCCCCGCGGTCGCCGTGCTTGCGGCGATCTTAGTGGGCATGAGCTTTTTCGGCTATGAAATCCCGATGGCTCTATGGGCCGTTTCGGCCGCCGTGTTTTTTCTCGGCGCGGGCGCCTATATCGCCCAGCAGGGACTTGGCGTTTACGTCTTTAAGCGCCTGCTTGAGACGGTGTTCGTGGTGTGGGTCATAGCTTCCCTGACGTTCTTGCTTCTGCGCGTGCTTCCGGGCGGACCGTTCGACTCTGAAAAGGCATTGCCGCCGGAAGTTATGGCGAATCTCGCGCGCGAGTACCATCTCGACCAAACAATTCCCCAGCAATATCTGTCTTATATGACGGACCTCGTGCATGGAGATCTTGGGCAATCGTACAAATATGTCGGCCGCAACATCACTTCAATCATTGCCGAGAGTTTGCCGAATTCCGTGCAGCTCGGAATTTACGCGCTGTTGATTTCGTATATCATCGGAATTCCCATGGGGGTTTTGGCCGGCTGGAAGCAGGGGACCGCGCTGGATTTCAGCGCGATGTTCCTCGCGATCAGCGGCGTGTCTTTGCCTAGCTTCTTGATGGCGCCGATTTTTATTTTGATTTTCTGTTTTTGGCTCGATTGGCTGCCTGTCGCGCTCTGGGACGGCCCCGCGAGCTACATTCTCCCGATGGTGGTTTTGGGCATTCGTCCGGCGGCTCAGATCGCGCGGTTGACTCGCGCTTCGGTCTTGGAAGTCATTCACAGCGATTACATCCGCACGGCGCGCGCCAAGGGTCTCGATGCGCGGACGATCTTGTTCAAACACGTTTTACGTAATTCGCTGATTCCGGTTTTGTCGGTGAGCGGCCCGCTGGCGGCGTCGATTTTGGTCGGCTCCTTCGTGATTGAACAGATCTTTGCCATTCCCGGCATTGCGAAGCATTTGATCGTTAGTGTGACCAACCGCGATTATCCGCTGATTCTCGGGACGACTTTGTTGTTCTCCGTGATGCTCGTTATTGCGAACTTGGTGACAGACCTTTTGATGGCCATGATTGATCCGCGGGTGAAAATGGCATGATTAGAACTCATTTCAAGTCTCCCATACCCCTGATTCGCTCCAAAATCGCCGAGTTCAAGGCGCGATCGGCGCAGGACTGGCCAAAGCCAATTCAAGCCGGAGACTTGAAATGAGTTCTAAACAAGAAGGACAAAGCCTTTCGCAAGAGGCGTGGCAACAGCTCAAGAAGAACAGGGTCGCGGTGATTTCGCTCGTGACCATCGTCGTTATTTGCGTGATCGCCGTGTTGGCGCCGCTCTTGGCGCCGTATCCCTTCGACGAACAGTATTTGGACCAAGTGTTGGCGGCGCCGGGATGGCGGCACTGGCTCGGCACCGATTCGCTCGGCCGCGACATGCTCTCGCGATTGATTTATGGCGCGCGGATCTCGATGACGATTGGCGTGGTGACAGCCATCATTTCATTTATTATCGGCACGGCCTATGGCGCAATTTCCGGTTGGTTCGGTGGCCGCGTGGATGCCGTGATGATGCGTTTTGTGGATATCTTAAACTCGATCCCGTCGATTGTGTTGCTGATCCTAGTGAAGTTAGTGTTCGACTCCGTGAACGTGATTCAGAATCCCGAATTGAAGGCGCTGACAGGAATGCTCTTGGCGTTGTCTTTGGTCTCGTGGGTCGAGCTCGCGCGCGTGGTGCGCGGCCAGGTTTTACAAGTCAAGCAGATGGCCTACGTCGAAGCCGCGCGCTCGATGGGCGCCACGAGCACTCGTATGGTCATCCAGCACATTCTGCCGAATATTGCGGGACCAGTGATTGTTTTGCTCACATTCCAGATTCCTTCGAATATTTTGTCGGAAAGCTTTTTGAGCTTCCTCGGCCTCGGTCTTCAACCGCCGTTCAGCAGTTGGGGCGTGTTGGCAAATGACGGATGGCGGTCGATCAAGTCGTATCCGCATCTGATGATTTCTCCCGGCGTGGCGATCTTTATCGCGATGCTGGCCTTTAATCTTCTCGGCGACGGTCTGCGCGATGCCGTGGATCCACAAATGCGCGGCAGAGCCTAAAAGGTTCCATCTTCTTTTTTTGCACCGCCGTGAGTTAAGGGGTGAATATGGGCTTAGATCCTGTGCTGCTCGAAACGTTGCGAGCATTCAAACGGTTCAATGTCATTGGGACGAGTGGTTCGGGCAAATCTACGTTCGCAAAGAATTTAGCCGCTTCCCTCGATCTCAAGCACATCGAACTCGATGCCTTCCGCCATGAACCAAATTGGCGGGAGGCGCCGGACGAAATTTTCCGCGAGCGGGTCGCAGAGGCGGTAACTGCAGAACGTTGGATCGTCGACGGCAACTACGGCATCGCGCGCGATTTGGTGTGGCCGCGGGCGGAAGTGATCATTTGGTTGGATTACTCATTTCCGCGCGTGTTCTGGCAAGTGTTCACTCGGACGATTCGCCGCTCGGTGAAACGCGAAGTGCTGTGGAACGGCAATCGCGAGTCATTGTGGAAGGCGTTTTGCACGCGTGAGTCGATTCTATTGTGGGTTTTGCAGACCTACTGGAAGAAGAAGCGGACGACTCCCGCTCTCTTCGAGCGTCCGGAGTACGGACATTTGAAGATTGTCCGGCTGTCGGACTGAAACCGCGGCGCCGCGGTTTTTCCGATTCTCGGACCTACTGCGTAACGGTTGCCGGACCTTCCGCGGCCGTATAATCATCCGAAGTGCCCGGCTTGCGATCCGGTCCATCAGTCGTCACTTCAATCCGATTGTTCGAAATTTTGAAGGTGAAGTCTCTACCCCAACCGTCGCTCGGTGATTGATAGAATTTCTCGACAGAACTTTCGGCATTCCCGTTGTAGAGCTCATGGGGTTCGGTGGGCAGCTTCTGTGTAGCCGCATACTGTTTTTGCAATTGCGCCAAAACATGCTCCGCTTTTGCCTTTGTCGCAAAATACTGCCAGCCCTTAATCGCCGTCACCACAGACGTCGAACGAAAGCACTCGGGCATCGTGCGATAGATCTCAAATGCCTTAGCCTCTTCGCCACTCGCCGCGAGATCGGCGATCGGCTTGTCGTGATCGTGCTCACTTGCGAGCCTTTGCGGCTTGAGTTTCTGGCGAACGTCGAAGAAGGCATTTACAGCCTCGCGATTTTCAGGCGAGGTTGCGGCGACGATCGATGGTTCAGCTTTGTCGTAGGCGGCATTCTGCAGTCGTGCATCCATAGCCAAGAAGCCAAGTACAAATTTATTTAAATGCATGCCGAGATACTCGGCGGAATATTTCGGCTCGAGCGTTTTCAGTTTTTCGAGATCGCACTGCACTTGCGACTTCAAAAAGGGTCCATTGTTCAGCAGCATGGATTTAATTGTCGCTGGGGTCAGCGCATCTTTCCCGGGCAAGTCACCCAGCTCCAAGCTCGCAAAGGCCGAGTCAGGAGTTTCCCAGACGGCCCGGGCCAGTACTTGTCCGAGCCAGGTCATATACTCTTCGCCGTTAGTGTAGGCCGCGAGTTCGCTTTCCGACAGCGCCGGACCTTTCTTGAGATCGTTGCGGGCCTTCGCCATGATCATATCCATCGCGAGATTCACGCGGTCGCCGGGCGCCGAAGCATTGCGATATTTTTTGACTGTCTCTGCGAGAGAGCGGTCGGGATGGAGGCGGGGAATTGAATTCTCGAAGTTTTTGACGAGGCCTTGAGTGGCATCTCCAGCTTCGCGCACTGATTTCTCGGTGTCGGCCACCTTTTTATCTAGCTGCATCCATTCGTCGACTTGGCCTGAGCTGAGCGCCCAAAATGCGGCTCCACCGATCACCACGACACCAAGCACAGCTATTAGAAATCCTCGTGAAATCTTCATGGCTATCTCTTGCCACAGTGGCACGCCGGTCGCAATACAAACGCAATTAAGCTTTATTAATCAATGAGGTCTGTTTATGAACGTAATTTTTACCGGAATCGTGATTTGCGCGACGCTGCTCAGTCTCGTGGCGTGCAAAAATGGATTTGACGACGTCACCCCGACCGTTTCACAGACCGGGCCGAGCCTCGCTCAAAGAATTCAGCCGTCGAATAAAGATCTCAAAGGGGAGCCGTGGGACTTTAGTGGCGACTGGAAAGGCACTTGCACGTGGGGCGGCCAAGATCATGGACCAGTGGTGATCCACATCGCGCAGACAGCGTCGAATCTCTATTTCACGTTTGACCTCGGCTCCAAGTTTGGGCTGACGGCGCAATACTTGATCAGCAACAATCAGCTTTATTCGCAAGGACTCCTATGGGGGGTCATCGGAGCGAATGCCCTTCGGATTAAGGACGAAACGAACAAGGTGGACGTTACGCTTAAGCGCTTGAGCGACACCGAGCTTGGGATTGATTTTTCCACGACAAATACGAGCGCGCAGATCTTCTGCAATTCGTTCGAAAGCATTCTCTCAAAATGAAACATGCCTTTATGAGACATGTGAAGCGCGCTTGTCACCCTTCTAAACCTACGACAGATGGCCATCCAAAAACCTAATGATTTCGCGGGGTCCTGGGGACCCTGGATTGCTCTTTCGTTCAGTGACCAGAAGGAGAACCCCCATGGCCGCGCCCAACAAATCGCTCGATCCCGTGACTGCCGTTACAAAATCCATCAGTAGTGAAATCGTGGAACTTCATCCGCAGAACTTCTTTAAGAAACTGTGGCAGCAAAAATTGATCGTGTTGGGCTCGTTCAAACCTGATGAAAAACTCGAAATGCGAGTCGCCACCGCCAGCACTAAAGAAAGTTTCGCCTACGCCTTCACCACTGAACTTGCGGCACTGACGATCTTCCCCCGCGCGAAATATCTCGCCGAACCCAAAGCCGTTATCTACGGACGCGACTTTTTCAAACGGCTCAGCGAGAGCAACATGGGTCTCTACTTGAATCCCGGTTTCGAGCCGGCGCTGATTCTCACGCCGGCCGAAGTGAAATTGATTTGCGATCAGAACAAGGACGACTAGTATAAATATTGTCTAGTCGTCTGGACCAAGGTTCGCTTTTTTCCCAGAGAATTTCTTAACACAGTTCAAGATTGGTCGACGTATGAAGTCGAGACCTTCAGTTAGTACTATATTCATTTATACTCTCTAAAAAACGCGACGAACTCTGTACCCAAGGATGGGGATGAGCGAACCATTTAAACTGCTTTTAGTCGAAGACTCTGAAGAGGATGCCGAGCTTGTCTTGCGCTTTGCGAAGAAGGTCAAGCCCGGCCTAAGTTACAAACGCGTGCAAACCGAAGACGAGATGAAGCTCGCCTGCGCGAATGAACCCTGGGACCTGATCCTCTCTGACTATAATTTACCGAAATTTTCGGGTCTCGAAGCGATTCGCGTTTTGAAGGAATCGAAGGCCGACGTTCCACTGATCTTAGTCTCGGGGACTATTGGCGAGGAAACGGCCGTCGAAGCGCTTAAGACCGGCGCTTCGGACTATGTTTTGAAGAGCAACTTAGGACGTCTTGCCACGGCCATTGAACATGCGCTTCGCGCGAAAAAGGCGGAGTTTGAGAATCGAAGGCTGCTCAAGCAGTTGGAACAAGCTCAGAAAATGGAGGCCGTGGGCCGCTTGGCGGGGGGTGTTGCCCATGACGTCAACAATGCTTTGGCCGCCATCACAATATATGCGGAGACGGCCATAGAACAAATCAAGACGGGAGACGCGTCGGCCGCGAAAGAATGTCTCGAAGGAATTTTGTCTTCTCAGCAAAGTGCCGCCGGTATCGTGAAGCAATTGCTCTCGTTCAGCCGCAAGAATCTGGGCCCGAGTGAAGTCATCGACTTTTCAATCGCGCTTGAGCGCGTTCGGCCGCTCGTCAAAACTCTACTGGGAGAGCGAATTGCGTTCGATGTCGAATTGCCACAAACGCCGCTTCACGTTTTAGCGGATCCCGTGCAAATCGAACAAATCATTATGAATTTGGCAGTGAACGCCCGCGATGCCATGCCAACCGGCGGGCGATTTGAAATCAGTGTCAATTCCGTGCAAGTAAAGGCTTCGCCTATGGATGCGCGCATCCCGATTTCTTCGGGCCAATATGCCTGCTTGTCGGCACGGGATTCGGGAACGGGCATTGCACCCGACATTCTCGAGAAAATTTTCGAACCGTTTTTTACGACTAAGGAATTGGGTAAGGGGACTGGTCTAGGTCTGCCGGTGATCTATGGAATCGTCAAACAGGCGAAGGGTACTGTCGTGGTCGAAAGCCGCATGGGAGTCGGAACGGAATTTCAAATTTTCTGGCCGACAGTTAATCCGAAGACCGAAGCCAAGGCGAGGCCCGAGCCGAAATCCGCCGCCGCGCCGCATGTGGAGGCGGGCGGAACTATCCTGTTAGTGGAAGACGAAGACTCGCTTCGCCGCCCGCTGGGGGCGATTCTCCGCAAAATGGGATTTGAAATCATCGAAGCGTCTAATGGCACAGAAGCCCTCAAGCTGATCGCAGACAAGAAGCTGACGATTAATCTGCTGATCACAGACATGGTTATGCCCAGAATGGGCGGATTGGAATTGGCAAAGCAGGTTCGTGGGCAATCGCCGCATGCGCGAATTCTTTATCTGTCAGGGTATTCCGATGAGGATATTGATGACGCTAGAATCGACTCATCCACGACGTGGTTCTTGCAAAAGCCATTCTCGTCGAAAGCTTTTTCAGAAAAGATCGCCGAAATTCTAGCGGCCAAACCGCGGAAGGATTGTTAATGCGCTTACTTCTTGCGGTCATCGTTCTTTTGGGTGTGCAAAATGTTTTCGGCCAAGAGCCCACAAGTGAGAGCTTGTCTCTTCTGACGCCGACAGAGCAGCTCGACTCCAACTTCGAATTTCACGGGTTTTTAAGTCAGGGCTATGTTCAGAGCACGAATAATAACTTTCTTCCGAATTCCACTCAAGGCACGACGAAATTTACGGAAGCCGGAGTTAACGTTAACAAACAATTCACGAACGATCTTCGCGCCGGATTTCAAATTTTCGCACGGGACTATGGGGTAACGGGCGATTACCGCGCGTCGTTTGACTGGTTTCTCATCGACTACCACTGGCGTGACTACTTGGGGATTAGGGCCGGCCGGATCAAATTGCCCTTCGGTCTTTACAACGATACGAGCGATATCGATTCCGCGCGCGATCCGGTTTTACTTCCCCAATCGATCTATCCGATCCAGGACCGTGATTATCTGTTGGCGCAAACCGGCGTCGAGCTCTATGGCCTGATCGATATGGGATCACGCGGCGGCTCTCTCGAATATCGTCTCTATCGGGGCACCATTCAGATCGACACGCCGGTAGTCCCGCCCACGTCGACGATAGAATATATCGACGTCAATCTTCCCTACGTATATGGCGGCCGGTTGATTTGGGAGCCTCCCGTCAGAGGTTTGCGGGCCGGCGTGAGCGTGCAGAGGCTGCAGCTGGACACCGACCTGTATTCGACGACAGTGAGTAAGTCGGCTTCAGTCGATCTTCCGATTACAATGGCGGTTGGATCTGTGGAGTTCACCTACCGCGCCTTTCAATTTGTCGCGGAATATTCCAAACTGTGGGCCAAAGCCGAGAGTTCTGACACTTCGGTTTATCCGGAAGGCGCGCAGACCAGTGAAAAATACTATGCGATGGCCACCTACAAGGTCCGCCCTTGGCTGCATCCCGGTGTGTATTATTCGGCCGCCTATCCCTACGAAAACGTGCGCACCAGCCGGCAAGACCAGTGGATCGACTATGCCGGTTTCGTCCGTATAGATCTCTATTCGAATTGGTTACTCAAGTTTGAGGCGCACTACATGGATGGAACGGCGGCTTTGATTCCCAGCTACAATGGGGGAACATCGACTGCGAACATGCCGCGTAACTGGGCCCTGTTTTTGGCCAAGACAACCGTTTCGTTTTAGGAGAAAGAAATGGCAACCGTTAGAAAATGCGCGGCTTACGCGCTAATTTTTCTCGTGGTGGAAACCTTCGCCGGACGGGCCATGGCCTCCACCGACTTTCAGGTCATCGTCAACAAGGCCAATCAGACAGCCACCTTAGAGCGACGAAGCGTGGCGGAGATGTTTCTAAAAAAAGTCAGGCAGTGGAGAAACGACCGCATTATCTTGCCTGTCGACCTCGTCACCAACTCCATGGTTCGCAGCGAATTTTCGGAAGAAATTCTAAACCGGACAGTCTCGGCTGTCCGGATGTACTGGCAGCAGCAGCTGTTCTCCGGCCGTGGGGTTCCGCCGCCTGAGCTCAAGAGCGAGAAAGACGTCGTCGATTATGTGTCCTCCCACCCCGACGCCATTGGCTATGTCTCCGAGCATGCGGACGTTCATAACGTCAGAATCGTGCAAATTGAGGAGTAGATGAGCCATCTGAATTTGCGGCAAAAGCTGATGGCGATTGTCTGTACCGTCGTACTGGCATTCACCATCGCTACAATTTTAGGATGGTACTTTGACAGCGAAGTTCAGATGCAACTGAAGAACGTTCGCCATCACTATATACCGATCATCGAGTTAGGCTACAGACTGGACTCCGAGTTTTCAGCGATTGCGCTAGGCCTTCGCGATGCCGCTGCGGCCCAGGATCCCGCCGCGCTAGAGGCAGTAAGCCAAACGAAAGACAAACTCATTGCGGATTTAGATCAATCCCGCGACTTCGTCGATCCTCAGCTGATCGCTGACGCGAAAGCGGCGGTCGACGATTATTTCAAGATTGCCCAGGAAACCTCTGGCCGCATCATCAGCTCGGAGGCGGGAACGCCGTTGGTCGATACGATGATGCAAATGCAGGCCAAGCGGATTGCGGCGCAAGCGCTGCTCAAAAAAATCACCGCCTTTGACCGCGAACGGCTGACTAAGGCCTTCGCGGAAAGCGTCGCCGCGCAGAAATACAGTACGAACATCAGCCTCGTCATTAATCTACTGTGCCTGCTCTTTGTGGGCCTCGTCGCTGGAGTCATTTGGAGAGATCTCGTGGCCAAGATTGGGGCCATCGGGGCGGGCCTTGAGCGCTTCGGTGCCGGCGATTTCAAGGTCCCCATTCCCGTACGCGGACGGGATGAACTTTCCGTACTTGGCCGGAAGGTGAATCTTATGGCCGAAAGACTACAGGGTTTAATGAAGGAGATTGAGTCTTTCAGCTATTCGGTCGCTCACGATCTCCGCGCTCCTCTGCGCAGCGTGGCGGGCTTCAGCACTGTGCTGATTGAAGATCACGGTCCGAGTCTGAATGAAGATGCGAGGAGCTCCTTGAATCGAATTGTGGCAGCCGCCCAGAGAATGGGCCAAATGGTCGACGGCCTGCTGAGCCTCTCGCGGTTGAACCGCACGGCACTGGTTAAACAGTCGGTCAACCTCTCGCACGTGGCCGCCCGTATTGCCGAGGAGCTCAAGACCAACGATCCGGACCGCCAAGTGAAGGTCGAGGTCGCGCCCGAGATAATTGCTTCTGCGGATCCCAAGTTGATGGAAGTGGTCCTCTCAAATTTGCTCGGAAACGCCTGGAAATTTACGAAAAAGAACGGCAACGCCCAAATCCAGTTCGGAAGAAAACAGATCGAGGGGCATCCCACGATCTTCATCCGCGATAACGGCGCGGGCTTCGACATGCGCTATGCCGACAAACTCTTCGGCACCTTTCAACGTCTCCATACGGTGAATGAGTTTGAGGGACATGGAATCGGCTTAGCGACGGTCAGAAGTATTATTGGCCGGCACGGCGGAAAAATTTGGGCGGAAAGTGAACCGGAAAAGGGTGCAACGTTTTATTTTACTCTAGATTAGGAGGATCCATGACCAATAATCGATTTGTTCTGCTTGTCGAAGACAACGCGGATGACGAGGCATTGACGTTGCGGGCGTTTAAAAAGAGCCGCATCAAAAATGAAATCACGGTCGTCCGTGACGGGGAAGAAGCGGTCGACTTTCTCTTCGCCAGCGGGAAGTATTCCAAAAGAAATGCGGCGGACTTGCCGGAAGTAGTCCTCCTCGACTTAAAAATTCCCAAACTCAATGGTCACCAGGTCTTGGAGCGAATCCGCGCAAATCCGGCGACCAAGACGCTTCCGGTAATAGTGCTGACGTCCAGCAATGAAGAAGTCGATCTGATGAAGAGCTATGAGAATGGCGCGAACAGCTACATCGTGAAGCCGGTCGATACCAACCAGTTCATTTCGTGTATTGAGCAACTCGGTTTGTACTGGCTGGTCTTAAATCAGTCGATCACTTAGACGTTAAAGCGGAAGAGCATGATATCGCCGTCTTTGACGACATAGTCTTTGCCTTCTGAACGGTACTTGCCCGCTTCCTTCACGGCCGATTCGGACTTCAACGTGAACAAGTCCTCGCAGTGATACGTTTCGGCGCGGATAAACCCGCGCTCGAAGTCGGTATGAATCACGCCGGCAGCCCCGGGCGCCTTGGTGCCGTTCTTGATCGTCCAGGCGCGGACTTCTTTTTCACCTGCCGTGAAGTAAGTGATCAAGTTCAACAATTTATAGGACTCGCGGATCAAACGGTTTAGCCCCGGTTCTTTGATGCCCATCGACGCCAAAAACTCGCCACGCTCGGCGGGTTCGAGTTGCGCGATTTCAGCTTCCATCTGCGAGCAGATCTGCAAAGACAAATTGTTCTCGGACTTCGCGCGCTCCGCCACGCGGTCGGCCATGTCGCTCTTACCATCTAAGAATTCAGACTCACTCACATTGCAAACGTACAAAACCGGCTTCGAGGTCAGCAACTGCATGTCGTGCAAATAAGGCTTTTCATCTTCCTCAACGGCGACGACCCGCGCGGGCTTGCCGGCCTTCAAGGCCTCATAGACCTTGGACGTAATCGAAAAATCCAAAAGTACTTTCGCGTCTTTCGACGTTTTCGCGAGCTTCTCGTTTTTCTTAAAGCGCTTCTCGACGGACTCCAAATCCGCGAGCATCAACTCCGTGTTGATCACATCGATATCGCGTAAGGGATCTACCGAGCCGCTCACGTGAACAACGTTCGGATCCACAAAACAGCGCACAACGTGCAAGATCGCATTCGTCTCACGGATATTCATTAAGAATTTGTTTCCAAGGCCTTCACCCTGCGACGCTCCCGCCACGAGGCCCGCGATATCCACGAATTCCATGACTGTCGGTACTTGGCTCTTTGGCTTCACAAACGCCGAGATTTTCTCCATGCGGTCGTCGGGAACCGTCACCACGCCGACGTTCGGATCGATCGTACAGAAGGGATAGTTTGCGGCTTCGGCTTTATTCGAGGTCAGCGCGTTGAAGAGCGTGCTCTTACCCACATTCGGAAGTCCCACGATCCCGCATTTCAATGCCATAAATTACCCCACGGCCTTGCCGTTAAACTGTGTCGACGCTTGTCCAATGCCTTGCTTAATCCAAGTTTCCACGCCCTGGAGCGCGAGTTCAAAAAAGTCGGGAAGCTTGGCCATCTCCGCCTTCGAGAAATTGTTCAAAACCCAGTCGGCCACTTCCATCGTCTTGCCGACCGACTCGCCTTCGTTATTCACGAAAACCGGCGGGCGGCCGACGCCGAGGCGCAGACGCGCGTATTCGTCTGTGCCGAGCATTTGATGAATATTGCGGATGCCATTGTGTCCGCCGTGCCCGCGCTTGGTTTGGAACTTCAATTGCCCAAAGGGCTGATCGACTTCATCGTGCACCACGAGCAAATCCGCGGGTGTCAGGTGATAGAACCCGAGCAGCGGCTGCACCGATTCGCCTGAAAGATTCATAAATGTCTGTGGTTTCACCAGCAAGACTTGCTCGCCGGCAATGGGAAGCTTCTGAGTCTCAGCCTTGAATTCGTTTTTAAACGCGCGCGCGCCACTGAAGACTTCAACAAGCGCGTCGATAAATAGAAAGCCGATATTGTGACGGGTTAATTGATACTTGGGGCCGGGATTTCCCAGCCCAACGATCAGCTTCACAGCTTACTTTTTCTCTCCACCAGGAGCTTTTGCACCAGCTGCTGCGGGAGCCGCGCCAGCTGCAGGAGCCGCTGCGCCAGCCGCCGGAGCTGCACCAGGAGTAGCTGCTGCGCCCTCGGCGCCCGGAGCTGCTGCACCTTCTGCGGCAACAGGAGCGGCGATGACCTCTTCTTTCACCTCAGCGCAAGTGACGATGGTTTCGTCTTGGCTGGTGATGACTTTCAAATTCGCCGGGAACTTGATGTCCGAAACGTGCATCGAAGCATTGAGATCGAGATCAGTGACGTCGAGTTCGAAGAATTCCGGAATCTCGAGCGGCAAGCACTCGATTTCAACGTTACGGCGAACCATGCTCACGAGACCGCCTTCAGCCGTACCTTTGGCTTTGCCGGTGATACGCACTTCGACGTCAACGCGAACGGCTTTGGTCATATCGGGTGCAAAGAAATCCAAGTGCTGCGGGCGGCGCGTGACTGGGTGAACCGTCATGCTCTTACGCAGAACTTTGAGGCCGTTCAGGGAAGAATCTTTGCTCTCAAGAGTGAAGATCGAGTTTTCAAAAGCGACTTTGCCGTATTTCAAAGCGTCGTTCACGTGGATCGACAGCGAGAGCGGCTTGATTTTGGGTCCGTAGACTACGGCCGGAACATACCATCCGCGGCGAAGTTCGCGCGAGGTCGATTTGCCAGCTTCACGAGCATCAGCGTTGAGTTTCAGATTTTGATTCGAAGCCATGGGCTTTTTCCTTTGTTAGTTCTCGAACAGCGCGCTGACCGAGTCGTATGTATAAATTCTGCGAATTGCCTCAGCGACCACCGGAGCCATCGAAATCACTTCGAATTTCGGCGAGCCTTTGGCGGCTTCCTTCAATGGAATGGTGTCCGTCACCCAAATCTTCTCAACTCCGCTCTCCTGCAAACGCGTGAGCGCCGGACCTGACAAAACGGGGTGGGTAGCAACCGCAAACACCTTTTTTGCACCATGTTTAATCAGGCTGTCAACAGCCTGTACCAAGGTTCCCGCGGTATCGATCATATCGTCTATGATAACGGCGGTTTTGCCCTTCACATCGCCGATCAGGTGATAGGCCTTCGCCTCATTCGGCCCAGTACGGCGTTTATCGATAATGGCGATCGTCGACTCAATGCGCTTAGCAAAAGCCCGGGCGCGTTCAACGCCCCCAGAATCGGGACTAACCACGACAAAATCGGCGCCATGCCCCATCTTTTCGCGCCAGGCGCGGGCCAGAGTCGGAATGGCGAATAAGTGGTCGACGGGGCCACTGAAAAAGCCCTGAATTTGGGACGCATGGAGATCCACGACCACCAGGCGGTCCGCACCGGCTTTGCTGATCAACTCCGCCACGCATTTCGCCGAAATCGGCGCGCGGGGAGCAACTTTGCGGTCTTGGCGGGCGTAACCATAATAGGGCATCACTAAGGTGATTTCGGAAGCGCTAGCACGTTTCAGCGCATCCAGGATCATAAACATTTCCATGTAGTTTTCGTTCACGGGCGGGCAGGTGCTCTGGATCAAAAACACATTGCACCCGCGCACACTCTCGTGAATTTCAACTTGGACTTCACCATCGGCAAAGCGGCCGATGTCGCAATGTCCGAGCTCAACTCCCGCGCTTTGAGCCACTTTGCGGGCGAACTCCACATTCGAGTTTCCGGAGAAGATTTTCATTCGTGTCATGGAAGGATAGGTTCTAGCGAAAACCGGCAAGGAAGTCGAGGAATTAGGCCTGCATGGCCTTTAAAAGTTCGCGGATGGCTTGGCTGCGATGTGAGCCCTGGTTTTTGACCGCCGGTCCCAATTCCGCGTAGGTTTTATCTTGTCCCTCGGGGACGAAGACGGGGTCGTAACCAAAGCCCGCTTTTCCCCGAGCCGTGGTACTGATCTGACCCTTTACAACTCCGTGAATCACATGCTCCTTGCCGGAGGGGTCGTAAGCCACCAAAACGCACACCATTTGGGCAGCGCGGTTCCCGGCGGAGCGAATCTGGATCATTTTTAACAGCTTAGCGATATTTTCGCCGTCGGAGGCCTTGTCGCCGGCATACCGGGCGGAGTGAATTCCGGGCAGACCGTTCAAACCGGCCGCTTCCAAGCCGCTGTCATCCGCGACGACCCACACGCCGGGCTTGAGCGCTTTAAGCGTTTTGGCCTTAATTCGGGCATTGTCTTCAAAGCTTTGCCCGGTTTCAGGCGGGGCCGCGTAGAACTTCAGTTCACTGACCGAGTGGATATCGACTGCGGCTCCTAAGAGATTGCGGAACTCGTTCAGCTTTCCCTGATTGGTGGTCGAGACCCAGAGTTCGCTCATGCGAGAGTGATCGGGAAGAATGTGCCGATGATCTCCGCTTGTTTCGCGAAGAGCTGCTTGCAGCCCATCGTTGCAAGTACGGCCATTTCATCCATTTGCTGTTTTGTAAACGTCGTGCCTTCGGCCGTGCCTTGCACTTCGACAAAGTGTTCTTTGTCAGTGATGACAAAGTTCATATCGGTCGAGCAGGCCGAGTCCTCTTCATAATTCAAATCGAGAAGCGCTTCGTTGTTCATTAGGCCCACGCTGACGGCGGCGACATAATGTTTGAGCGGCATGGTGAGAAGAGTGCCTTGATTATGGAGAAATTTGAGCGCGAGCGCAAGAGCGACAAATCCGCCGGTGATCGCGGCTGTGCGTGTGCCGCCATCGGCTTGCACAACGTCGCAATCGACTTGGATCTGGCGTTCACCGAGCGCTTTGAGATTGACGCCGGCGCGGAGCGAACGGCCGATCAAGCGCGAGATCTCCTGTGTGCGTCCGCTGTTCGCGGCTTTCTCGCGCGAGATGCGTGTGTGAGTCGAGCGGGGAAGCATTCCGTATTCCGCCGACACCCAACCTGAACCCGATCCCGAGAGCCACTTGGGCACCATCGGGTCGATCGAGGCCGTGCAGATCACCCGCGTGTTGCCGAATTCGACTTCGACACTGCCTTCGGCGTAGCGAATAACTTCGGGACGAATGCGAACGGTACGGAGCTCATTTAATTTTCGATTGTCTAAGCGCATGTCCCCGGTTTTAGGGGCTTTAAGTACCTTTGTCCATTGATTCTTTATAGGCGACGATTCCGTGATAAAGGTCCTCAGCCATTTTGTGTTGGACCGCGGGATCGGTGAGTTCACGGAAGTCGTCGGCATTCGTCAAGAAACCCAATTCAACAAGTGTGGACGGCGTGCGCATTTGGTTCAAAACGTAAAACGGCGCCTGGCGCACGCTATTGGTTTTGCTCTTACGCGTGCCGCGCCACTTGATTTTGAGGGCTTTGCTGAATTCCGAGCTGCGCCACACGCGGTCGCTGTCGAGCAGATCGTTGAGAATCGATGCCACTTCGGGACTGTAGTTGTTTTTGTCGAGGTAATCGTAAGTGATCGGCTGAACGGAGGGTGAGCCTCGCGCCTGCGGCGCAGCTCCTCCCTCCTCGCCGGCTTCGGCCACGTCCTCTTTGTGCGCCAGCAACATAGATTCTTGATCGGGCGTCAGCTGGTTTTGAAAATAAAATTCCGCGCCTTTTGCGCGCGCATCTGGCGACGAATTCACATGGATGCTCAAAAATAAGTCAGCCTTTTTGTCCTTGGCCATGCGCGCCCGGCGATACAAGCTGACCGAGTCATCATCCTCGCGCGAAAGACTGACTTGAAAGCGGTGATCGCGTTTGAGGAGGTCGCGCAGATCGCGGCTCACCGCCAGCGTGATGTCGGCCTCGTGCACGCCGTTTCTGACCGCGCCGTGATCGCGTCCGCCGTGTCCCGCGTCGATTAAAATGGTGAGGGGAGACGCGTGCGCCAGGCCCGACCAAAGTGCCAATGAAATCACGAGACGTTTCATGTTTTCATCGTACTGCAATTTTGCCGTCGCACTTTGAGACAGCGGAACGAACTGGTCTTGAACTGGATGTAGGCCCCGCCGAAAAGTTCCCTGGGGAGCCAGGGGGCGATTATGAAGAAGCATCTTTTGATTTTCACTCTTATTAACCTGATGGTTTTGGGTGGAAAAATTTACGCGCAAGACATCACCGATGTCGACGCCGATGTCGAAGAGTCGATGTCGGATTCGGACGCGGCGAAACTTCACGCGCGTGAAATGAAAGATCAAGCGGTGAAAGAGCGTGAAGACACCGTCAAGCTCCGCAAAGAAGAAGAAAAAGCTAAGGCCGCCGCTGACGCCAAAAAGGCCGAAGCCAAAGAGGCGCTGAAGAAGCTCGACACCGATATCCAAGCTTTCACGAACGAACAGCGCACGTTAAAAAATAAAATTGAGAGGGAAACGCGCGATGTCGCTTACGCCGAAACCACACTCTCCAACCACAAAGCCAAGAATGAGAAGAAAAAAGCCGAACTCGAGGCCCTGAAGACTCTGCAGACCGAGAAACTCGCGAGCATCGCCGACCTCGATAAGCAAAACAAAGAAACCAACGACCAAACGGCCGCTTTGAAAACGCAAACGACTCAGGCCCAGGCCGATCTCGCCAAATCGACCGCTGACCAGAAAGCCGCCCAGAAGCGCCTCGACGATGCGAAGAAGGAGCAGGCGTTGCAAAAGGCGAAAGTGCAGGCCGCTGTCGCCAGCTTAAAGGCTCAATACAAAGCCAATCAGGACAAGATCAACGCCACCGAAGCCGAAATCCGCAAGCTCCGTCAAAAGACGGCGAAGAGTGACGACGAAACCAAAATGGCCGAAACCGAAGTCGCCACCAGCGATGCGCGCTTGAAAGAGGCGCAAGAGCGCTTGGCCGACGTGAAGGCCCGCACCGATGCCAAAGAGGCGGAATTAGGTCAGCGCAAAGCCGACGCCGAGTCGAAGCTGCATTCAACCGCGCGTGAAAGCGCCGAAGCCAAGTTGCGCGTGGACGCCGCGGCCACCAACCAGAAGGCCGACCGCGTGATAGCCGCCACTGACACCACCGATGTCAAAGTCGATATGAAGTCTTCGCCGTCGTCGAGCTTCACACTCAACCGCGAGTGCCGCGTCTTCGAAAAGCCCGACGGCAAATCGAATGTCCTCGGCCGCAAGAAAGCCCAATCGAGCGTGAAGCACGCCACGGTCAAAGGCAATTGGGTGAGCTTCCCGCTCACACAAGGCCGCACGGGCTGGATAGCCAAGATCTGCGTGAACTAAAAGGTTCCATCTTCTTTTTTTGCAACCTATTGCGTTACGAGTTGGAGATCGTGAACGTGGTTTTTGCGTAGAGGCCATTGCAACGTCCGCGTCTCCAATCCTGATGTCCAAGAGCCGGATGTCATATGGTCAATGACGGTAATCCCATCAGGTTCATGAGTGTAGGTATCGTGGTAGCTCGCCCAGCGCCGGCCCTCCAGGGCCTGCCGTAGGCCGGTTAAAAAGGCCTCGAACTCAGGCTCGGTGACTTCATTTTCCAAAGGGAGTTGTCCCAAAATGTTACAGATTAAGACCGTCGCCTTCGGATAGGCCGCCAAGAGATTTTGCAACGGCACGAGGCTCAATTTGCTGTCCACCCAAAACATATCTTGTCTATGAAACTGCACGCCTTTGTGGCGCAAAGAAAAAAACCACGGCGCCAGTGGATCGACATCAAACGCATGGACTTGGCGAAACCCGCGCAGCCAGGCGCTGGGCAAAGTGTAGCCCCCACTCGGGCCGATCAAGAGCAGTTGATCCCCCGAGCCTTGCCATTCCGAAAGTAAGTTTTGAAGCGCAGTGACCAAAGGTCTCCAGCGCGGGCCGGAACGCAGGGCGAGCCAATGATAGACCAACCCGCCCGAGGGCCGAAACAAACCCAGTCGCAAAAAACGCATTAGAGGAAGCCGTTCGCCTTCATCCAGTTGTTGTCGACGAATTTAGTCATGTAATTGCGGACACCGTCAGACAAGACGACCACGCAGTTTTGACCCTTCTTCAATTTCTTGGCCGCTTGCAGGGCGCCCCACATCGTGGAGCCGCTCGAACCGCCGCAGAGTAAACCCTCTTCGCGGATCAGCCGGCGCGCCATCAAAAATGACTCGCGGTCGCGGGTTTTGATCCACTGATCCACAAGCTTCAGGTTCAACACGTCGGGAATAAAGTCGTAGCCGATGCCTTCGACCAAGTACGATTTGATTTCGCCCGGTCCCGCGAGGATCGAGCCCTCGGGATCGATGCCGACGACTTCACATTTGGGATTGCCTTCCTTCACGCGGCGGGCAACGCCGGTGATTGTGCCGCCCGTCCCTGCGGAAACGACGACCATATCTACTTTATTGTCGAGATCCGCCAGGATTTCGGCACCGGTGCCGAAGTAATGGGCATCCGGATTGGCCGGGTTAGCGTATTGGTCGAGAATGTGTGCGTTTTTGATTTCTTTTTGCATCTTCAAAGCCACGCCGATGTGGCTTTCCGGCGCGTGTGATGGCGCCTCGGTGGGCGTGCGGATGATTTCGGCGCCCAGCGCTTCCAAGATCACTTGCTTTTCGCGGCTCATTTTCTCGGGCATGGTGATAATCACGCGGTAGCCGTGGACCGCGCCAGCCAAGGCGATGCCGATCCCCGTGTTGCCGCTGGTCGGCTCGATCAGGGTGTCACCTGGCTTGATCCGGCCCTGTTTTTCGGCCTGCACGACCATGTTGTATCCGATGCGGTCCTTGACCGATCCGCCCGGGTTCAGGAACTCACATTTGACCCACATAGTGCAGTCCAGACCCTCGGCTAGACGGTTTATGCGGACTAGGGGAGTGCGGCCTATCACTTCAAGAATATTATTGAATTTCATAAGAACTTTTATGGCTGTGGGGCCTTTGCTTTGTCAATTAAGTTTCAGGACGAGACGGAAAGCAGAAAACCCTTTAAGATTGTAAGGAATAGGACTAGTTTGCATGAAGATGACGTCGCTGACCCAAGCCCCATTCTTCGAGACCCTAACCATCCAAGATGTAATTGGAGATGCTTCTCTGACTCGCCGTTTGCGCGAGATGGGATTCCACTCGGGCTGTGAGATTCGCGTTTTAGGCCGCGCGCCATTTAACGGGCCATACGTTGTGCAGCTGCACGATAGCGTTTTAGCCCTGCGCACGGCTGAAGCGGAATGTCTGTTGATCAAATAAATCCCACCATTGCGTTAATCGGGTCGCCCAATTCGGGAAAGACCACTTTGTTCAATTGGCTCACGGGAGCCAAATTCAAAACCGTGAATTACGCGGGAAGCACGGTCGACTGCTTTAAAGGTTCGAGCTTGCCGGTGTATGGCGAAACCTTGAAAGTGCTCGACACGCCGGGGGTCTACAGCCTGCAGCCCCATGGCCGTGATGAAGAGGTCACGCTCGAAGCCTTGACTCACACGGATCTTGTGAAAGCAGTGGTTGTCGTGATCGACGGCACTCAGCTCAATCGCCAACTCTACCTCGTCCGCCAAGTTCAAGAGCTCAAATTGCCGATGATCGTGGCCGTCACGATGATGGACATTGTTAAGAAGTCGGGCCGCCGCGTGGACCTTGAAAAGCTTGCGGAGCTTATCGACTGCGCCGTGCTGCCGGTCGACGGGCGCCTCGGCGGGGGCGTGCAGGATCTGGTCGATCAGGCGCGCGATCTCGCGCTCCGCTCGAGCGAGCGGCACTTGTCGAAAATCAGCTGGGATGATGCGCGCATCGAAAAAGAAATTCACGTCGCCGAAAATTGGGCGAAGCTCGTGGCCTTTAATCCGCCTGACCGCGATTCACTCGAGCATTTGCGCAAGTGGGATAAATACCTGCTGCATCCATTCTGGGGCGTTGTCGCCTTCTTGTTGATCATGGGTCTGTTGTTCTCCTCTATATTCTGGGCGGCGTATCCGCTGATGCAGGCCGTGGACTTCACGTTTTCACAACTGGCGAACGCGGTCTTTGTGGCCTTGGGCGACAATGGCTTTTCGAGTTTTATCGCGAATGGGATGATCTCGGGACTTGGCGCCGTGCTGGTGTTCGTCCCCAAGA
>Ga0265338_10002084_pt1 | contig 30875 bp, 55 predicted proteins | sample 42126metaG_FD_193579 | JGI IMG/M metagenome (GOLD analysis project Ga0265338, IMG submission 193579) | Rhizosphere microbial communities from Carex aquatilis grown in University of Washington, Seatle, WA, United States - 4-21-26 metaG | ecosystem: Host-associated > Plants > Roots > Rhizosphere...
ATCGTCGCCCTCGACGTAATAGCCCTCTGGGAGGGGGGACAACGCCGAGGTGACGGCGTTAACGCGATCTTCAGTGGTGGGGTAAACCATGGGTTAGCCCATCGGGCGCAGGATGCGGCTCTGCTGAGCGGGCTGGTTGATCTGCGCCTGGATGCGCCACTGAATCATGCCGGCGCCAGCGTAGAGGTCGCCCAAGCGACCACCAATCCAAAGCGGCTGAATATCCCCACGCGGGCTGATTATGACGAGGCCGATTGTGTCGATCTGCCCGGCCCTGGCTGCGGCAAGCGCTTGCTCCAATACCTGAACCACCGGACTCGGCGCGGCGATCGGTGGCAGTCCTTCGATAGCAACTCCGTTTTCGCTCATCCGTCCTCTCCTGTCTGCACCTTCTGTGCTTCATCAATCCGCATCGCCGACTTGGCGTAAACGCTGACGACGCCTGGCACCTTTAACGCCTCGCTCTCGGCGCTGGCCGGCGAATAGGCCATGACGTCGACGTAGGTTTCAGTAGAGCGCTGAACGCGGACGCGCCATGTTGAGGGGCGAGGCATCATCTCCCCCACAGCCACGAGAACAGTGATCGACGCTCGACCTTCGGGTTCTTGATGACGACGGCCGCAACGCCCATCGCGGCAGCGACTGGGAGGCTGACCGGTGGCACCAGCGCGGCTAACTCCGTCGTGATCTTAGCTTCAGCGTCGGCAAAAACCGATTCCCACGCAGCGGGAATCATTGAGTAGCTTCCGACGATTTCCATTAACCCAGGCAAAAGCACATTACGCATCTGGGTAATTTCGATGGTGGCCATCCTCAAATCCCGTACTGGTTTGCGACGGTGTCGTCCGGTGGGCCCTGGTAACGCTGCATGTCCTCAAGCGCCGCACTCATCTCGTCGGCGAGGATCAAGATTTCGTTCTCTCTAGCCCAATTCAGGAATTGTGTCACCGTGTCGTGAAGGTCGTTGTGCTCGCCCTTCGGAAATAGCGTGGTGTCCGTTATCACCTCTTCCGACCACTTCGTCACCGGCGCCCAGATCATGCCGTCGGTGAACATTGGCACTACCGAGTGCGTGCGAGATACCTTGTCACCGCATGGTTCGAGTAACTGGATGCCGTAGTTCTCACGGGCATACTGGCGGATAAGCTCGTTGGCCACATCGCGCCCGCGGGTCTTGTTCTCGATCAAAAGCCGCTGGACACCGTAGCGCTTGCAGGTATCGGCCACCCACTCGACCAGGCCCCACTCCTTCTTCTGCCGCTCCTGGAATTGAAGCTTTCCCTCGTTCGGGTGCGGGCCCAGTAGCTTGCCGTGAAGCTTGGCATGCCGTTGCCAGCCGAACATCAGCATGGCGCGGCGGTTCTTAAGCCGATCAACCCAGACACCCCACACCGTCATGGCGTTAAGGCTGTTCTCTTCCTTCTCGCCGTACGAGGTGTCAACGCTGCCGACGATCAATTCGCAGGGCGGAAACTCCTTGCGTTCGGCTGTCCAGACCAGCCCATACCTGCTGGCTTCTGCGTTGTTCCAAGTCTCCCACCAATCGCGATCGATGATGCCGCCGCCCTTCGGTATCGGGGACTGCTGCATCCGGCCGGCAGCCATGAACGGCCCCAGCCGGCGCTTCATGCGCTCAATCTCTTTCGTGCCGAAGCGCTCCGGCCACATCAACTGGCCGTCGTGTCCCTCTTCGATCGCAGCGTCGATGCGGGGATCCTGCCATGGCGTCGGCTCGTCCTCGCCGTAGTCGAACTGCGGGAGGATGACGGTAACGCAGGGGCGCTTGGCATCAAACTCCATCGGGATCATTAGGTGCACCCAATCCTCTTCGTCGTTCTCCATAGCTTTGAGGATGATGCCGCTCAGATCGCCGGAGTGAAGCCGCTGCATGACAATGGCCATGACGCTTTGCTTCGGGTCGTTAAGCCGGGTCGATGATAGTTCCTGCCACCAACCTGCTACCGCGCGGCGATCGGCGTCAGTCTCGACCTTCTTTTCAGTCTCGGTGTTGTGCGGATCGTCGACGCAGATCACGTCACCGCCCAGGCCGAGCAACGAGCCGCGAACCGATGTGGCGATGCGGCTGCCACCCGAGGTGTTATCGAACTGGCTCTTGGTGTTCTGGTCGAGGCGGAGGTGGAATCTATCGCCCCAGTATTTTTGATACCACGGGCTCATCAAGAGCCGGCGCGTCTTGTTCGAGTTCTGTAGCGAAAGGTTCGAGTTGTAGCTGCCGCTTAGAAACTTGACCTGCGGGCCACTGAGGAAACTGATTTCGGAGCGCGCCCATATCCAACCGTTCCAACACACCGATGCCACGGTAGTTTTAGCGCACCGCGGCGGGATGTTGATGAGAAGGCGCGGGATGTGCCCGAGCGTCACCGCCTCGAGGTGCTCGCAGACAGCGTCAACCGCCCAAGATTTTTGATAGGGCGCGCTATAGACTTGCGACCACGCACCCCGGAAGAACTCGCCGAAGTTGCTCTCGTATTCGGCGCGCTGGTCGATGAGGGCGGTTTGGCTCAGTTTCTCCCGCAACGATATCATGGTCTTTGCGACCTCGACATCGTCCGGCGTTACAACGACGTTCATTTGCGAGTGTAGCCGTCCTCAAACGCCTTTGCCGGCGACCACGACTTATAGCCGTCCTCGTAGATCACGATGTAGTCGCCGACAGACGGCCAGCCGCGAGCAAATGCGGTAGCAGGCATGTCAACACCGCAGTCGGCTCCGTTCGCATCCTGCACGACGACTGGCCCGATAGGCTGGCCGTCGCGCTCCATCGGGAGCATGATGATCTTTCCGGCCTTCACAACCTTGTGGCACTTCCAGTCAGCTAACTGGCCCATTGCTTGGCTCCTGTGGTTTTTGCTCTGCCGGCGCGGCGGCTTTTATCTCTTCGCCAACCATGGCGGCAATATCAATAGCTTCGCGGACCTTGTTCGTGAAGTAGGCCGATAGCGGCATCAGACCAAACATCGAGTGGCTGTAGGCCACGGCTTTCTTGCCATCGACGGTGCAAACCATCGGCTCTTGTCCAGGCATGCCGCAGATTGCTTCGTTCTCTGGCGGGTCCTTGTAGCCTTCGTCCGCCATTATCTTTCTGGCCACGGCCACTTCGTGCTCGAGTCCGGCCGCGGTGTACGTCGCCTTCCACTCTTCGCGGATGGCATCGAACATGGCCATCATCAGGACAACGACGATGCCTCGATCGACGGAAAGCCCCATGCTTTCGGCTAACATCTGGCGATCGGCTTCGGTGATGGCCGAGCGCGCAACGTCCCGGATAAGGTCGGCTTGCTTAAGCGGCCACTGATCGCGCGGAGGCGGCTTGAAGTCTGCGTTCGATGTCACGGAAGATTTCCCCCGCTGGAGCCCAGAAGCGAAGGATGGTGGTGCCTTCGCAGATGATAGAAGCTCGGCCGTCCCAGTTCAGCCAGAGGTCAAAGCGCCGGCCGTCCTCATACCACGATTTGAGATGTTCTTCGCGGGGCGGCGCGAAAGCGGCCTTCTGCCAAGGCGGGTCGGCATCGGAGATGAGGCGGACTCGTTCAAGGTGGAACGAGTGACCCCAATACCCCCGCAACGCCTCGGTCATGTTGCCTTACGTATCGCCAGGAGCCGGAGGCCATTAGGGCCGCGGTCGGCGACACGCCAACCGCTCGCAAAATGATAGCGGTCACCAAGCGTAAACTGCGCCCCGCATTTCTCACAGACCGGGAGAGGTAACTGCCCCAAGGTTGGCTTCTTCTGCTGCCAGTTGCCAAGCTGACGCTCAACATCTTGCCTCTGCCCAACATGCACCGTCTCGACAAATTCGCAGATGACGTGACCGTTCTCGCAGGTCACGGCTTCGCCTTTCAGGGCATAGTCCTTGATCTCGAGTTCGATAATCTCGGTCTTAGGTTCGCCGTACAGGTCGAACCCGCTGACCAAGAACTTGGTTTTAGGATGAGCAGCCGACTGAAGCGCGACACCGTCGCTCGGCACCATGGCGCCGACGAACGGCAGTGCGGCGAGAAAACTTAACAGACCGCGGCGGTTCATGTTTCCCCCTCCAGACAAGATGAGGACGGCAGCCCCGCGCCGCCGTCCACCTTTCGAAGCCCCGAGAGGGACTTAGCTCGTAGCCGTGGCGGCTTCCTGCGGCAGAGGCGCCGGAGGAACATACGGGGGCGCAACATACTCGGCGGTGCCGTCGCCGCCCACGTACTCGTCGCCAATCCCAGTAACGGGCTGCGTCTCGTCCGGAAGCGGAGCAAGTGCGGGCTCGGGTTGCGGCTCTACCGGCTCAACGACTTCGAGTTGGCCATCCATCAAGGCCCGTACGGCGTGCACCCCGATGATGAAGTGCCGCGCCTCTTCCTTGGCGTTGATACACGCGACAACCTTGTCGTGGTCCGGCGATTCCCAATCCAGGCTGGCGTCAACGTCCATGGCCTTCGCCACAGCGATGATTTGGCCTTCGGTGGGGACCTCAACCTTGAAGTCTGGATCGGCCTGGTGAGTGCTTGAGCGTGCCCTACCGCCGCTGGCCAGCCCGTCGCTCGGCTCGGGGTAAGTGGTCGCCTCGGGATTCCTATTCGGGTACGTGGTCGTGTCGCTCATCGTTGCCTCTCCTGCGTAGGTACCTAAACCTACCTATTCGGCTAATGGTGCCACCATAGTCGCAGCTTGAAGTTTTTCCAAGCCCCGTCGAGTAGGCCGCGCCGCGTACCCTTTCGGATCAGCAACAATCTGTGGGCGATCGGCGCCGGCCCAGACGACGCCTTGGACGAACTGGCCGACTTCGATGCAACCCTTTGCGGCTAACTGATCGTAAACCGACATCTGCCGTCCAGGTTCCCCCTTATCTTCGGGAGAGATTACGAACAGCGCTAAGCCTGGGTTTTTAGCGTCACAGGCCCCCATCACGTACTGGAGGGCGTTGATTTCCTCTTTCGTCAACGGCGCGTCGAAGTTTACCAGCGTGCCGAGTTGCCCGCGGGTTGCGTTGCGCATCGCCGATTCAAGCCGCTTCTGTGCGTCGGTGAAGTCGAGGTGCGGCTGGACGAACGGGTCACGGCGCCATGCCGCAAGCGAGCCCTCGATCGCTTTCACCGCAGAGGCGGCAAAGACAATGCGCTCCAGATCCTCAAGATCGACGGTTACTTTGGTCATCTGCGGCTCAATCCTTGTAAGTGGCCCTGCGGTCCACACACAGCTTCTGGTCATGGGCTGGCCCGCAGTCGATGCAGAAAAGCACCGCGTTAGGGTCGGTGCACGGCACTATGCGCGGCGGCGTCATAATCAACATCAAGAGGGCTAAGACAACCTTCACCGCAGCCTCCCGAAGGTTGGATCGCGGTCCAGCCATTGAAGCGCCGGCAGCAGGATCGCCGTGGCAATCTCTTTCGCCATCGCGTCGCGCAGGCCGACAACCGCCTTGGCCTTGTCGTAGTCAAGCCGCGGCGCGGTATATTCCGCCTCAAGCTTCTTGCCGTTCAGCGAAAATATCGCCTTGAGGTGAACGGTATCGTCAATCATCGTTCGCATGACATGGACGACACACTCGAACGTCGCGTCACCGACTCGGACCGAGTCGATTATCTTGGCAGTAGCGGCCTGCTCCAATTCCCGGAGCGCCTTGACGCTTTCATCGGTCGGCGCCCGGTGATGATGGACATGCTTCGTCACCTCGTGGACTTCGTTACGGGTGACCGGAAAGACTGAGGTTCTGTCAAACATTGCCCTACCTAAAGCACTCTGCATGCAGAACGTCTTGCTCGGCCGCAGCAATCTTGGAAGCCACGCCCTTGCAGCCGTAAAGCCCGCGGATCAGAACGAACTTCAAATCCTTGGTTTCGATTACAAGATCGGACTTGGTGCAATCGTCGGGATTTGCTGAAGCGCAGGTAGCCCAAGAAGTGCCATTGATTACCACCGGTTGCGTACTCCCAGCCTGCCACTCTGCTGACGCAGGGCCAACCGTTAGGGCAAGAAGCACAGTTAATCTAAGTGCCTTCACGATTATGCCCCTTCGGCTTCGACGTGGCCGCGGATCGAGGCAGCGAGCTCGTCGATATTGATCGGATTCGGGTTCTGCCGGTGAACGTTAATCTCCCGCATGCGCTCCGCAATATCATCAAGATCGGCGGAGTACGGCGGGTTCTCTACCACCCCGCGCTGGAGGAAGGCGGGCACCGGACGCTGTGCTGCCTTCTCAATCTCCGTCGATGGGCCACGGTCGCCATAGGAAATAATCTGGGCAGTTTTCTTCGCGGCCTCGACCGCTGCGGAGATGCCGTCGTACTGAGCGGCAAGCGCAGTATGGGCCCGCAAGTAGTGATCCCGCTCGGAGTTCACGCGCTTTATCTCGGCCCGAAGATTCTGGTTCTCGGCTTCGAGAAGGTCGGCGGTGTGCTCGGCTGTATCGGCCCGCGCTATGAGTTCCTCGTTTTCCTTTATCAGATCGTCCATTAGGTGGAACGCATCGGCCATGCCTTGAAGCGCGGGTGTTACGGGTTTTTCACTCATTTGGATTTCTCCCCTTGGGCTTGTGGAATATCTGACGGTTCTTCGTCAGCACCGATGAACGCTCCTAGCGTGTACAACGCGATTGCAAGAGCCAGCACGAGCACGACGGCGACAACCTCGAGGGCGCTCTTGTCGCGCATTACTGACCTTTGCGTCTCGCCTTGTTGCGAGCCGCGACCAGCACCGTAAGCTCGGCGCGAAGCTGGCCAACGTCCTCCCTGATAGTCGGCATGTTGTCCCAGGCATGCGATGGCGTCGCCCGGATAAGTTCCTCGACAATCTTTTCGAGCAGCGTGGCAAACGTCAGATTGAGCCCGAGCATGTCGACGCGCTCCGGCTCTTGAGCCTGCGGCTTGGTGGCGGCTGGCTTTGCCCTTGATTGCTTCTCATCCGGCCCCGGAACGTGCGTTATCGTTGGCTTCAACACGTCAGCCTCCCTCCATTATAAAAACACGCCCGACTCTTCCGGTGGAACATGCACGACGCGCTGCGGCGGCGGCTCGCCTTCACCGTGGATGATATGCGCAAGCGAGGCGACACGGTCCCAATAGGCCCGGATGAAAAGCCGTAGCGCGATGTTGTCGATGTGACCCTCGGGATAGCCGAGTTGCTTTTCCATCAGCCGCGCAAGCTTCCTGCCGGCTTCGTCTGCGGGTATCGAAAACGCTCTTGTCGTGCACATCAGATTGTTCCCGCTGCCTTGCGGCGATAATAGGTGCGCCGGCTCATCTTGAGCTTCTTCCACGGCTGGATGCGCTCAGCAGACAGATGTGCTTCCGATGCCAGCGGCCGACCACGGCGCTCCGGTATTGCCGCCTTGGCCTTTGCGATCGCAGCCCGCGACGCAGTGGGATGCGGCTTGGGCTTTCCTTTGGTCGAAGTCTTAGCTTTCGGCATCGTTGCCTCTTTTGGTTTTGGGTTCAGGATTGCAGCCGATGCCGAGTTGGCACAGGCGCCCCAGTGGCGAGTATTGCAGGAGCGGCACAATGGAGCCAGCATATCAACCTTCCCAATCACTAATCTTCTTCCTGGCCGCGCGAAAATCGCCGACGGTGCTGCGTGCGTTGGTTCGAGCTAACCGGAAGGCGTAGCGGATCCCCGTGGCGACATCCCGCACATACGCGATCGCAATGAAGGGCCAGATGCCAACGGCAAGCAGGACACGAAAGAGCCGCCGCGAGGCGGCCGGCAATGCGACATATCGGGTGAAGGTGAGATCAGCCGGTGTCATCAGCGGACCTCTATGACGACGCGCGCTGCTGAAACATACTCGCGCCAATGACCGTCAACGTAGCGCTCTACCTCCCAGTACCAGCCGGTACCGCATCCACTCAGGGAGGCGATCGTATTTCCACCGGAAAGCATCGTGCCTCCGTGGAACATCGCCATCTGACGGGCGAAGAACTCTTCGGCGATTGTTGGCGTCACAGGCATTTGGCACCATTAGTCACTGTTTAGCGGAATAGCAAGAGCTACGATGACGGTACGACCTTCATGCGGCAGTAGAAGTGGTGGGACACGTAACCATCGATAGAGCAACACCAATCGAAAGCGTGAAGGCACTCTTCGTCTGCGGTTGCGGCTCGCCTCACAGAATCTTCGCAGGACTGGTTATCGAAGCAGTTGTATTCCATCAGCATGCCGGGATGGCCGTATGTCGCCCACCAATTGTGGTCGAAGGTTCGTTGGTCGCATGTGCCGCCCAGTTGGGCGCACAGCGCAACGCCAAGCGCGGTTATCTGCCAGAGGCCAATCATTTTACGTTAGCCAGGCGATCGGCATGAAGCTGGGCGCACAGCGTCCGGGCTTCGGCCTCGCTCTTGAAATGATCGAGAATAACTGGACAGCCGCCAGGACCATCAAGCTTCACGGCAACCCAAGTATTGATCCTGTCGTTGCGGATCACTGTGAAATGGACCCCGCAGGCGTCACACATCAGCCCTCCAATCGGATGAAGATTCGATACTCGCGGCTGGGCTTCGGCCACACGGCTTTCTCTAAGCCCTCCCGATCGTAGACGACGGGATTGGCCGTGTACTCACGCATCTCCGAGATTTCGCCGGGCTCGAGCGGAAGCAACTCATAGTAAACGCCGTCCAGCCCCTTCGGCTTCTTCGTGCCGACACCGCTGAGGAAGCCGAACAGAAAGCCGCCGAGGATCAGCGAGGCCATGCCGAATAATCCGACAAGGATCGCGTTCTCGTGAAGGTTCGGGCGCACCCAATCCCACGGCAGGAAGTAGGGGAACAAGGCGAAGAGCCCGAAGCCGAGCGCAACTCCGCCAATGAGGTAATAGGAAAGCTTGCCTTCGGCCATTTGTGTTCTCTCTACCAAGGCGAAAGGGAGCCGGCGATCGTTGCGCAGAGAAGCGCAATCATGCCAAGCACCAGCGATTTATTTGGCGGCCAAAGCCGCGCTTTGTCTCGACTAGAATCCCAGCATGCCCAAAAGACGAAATAGAAAGCGAGCGCTACTGCGATCTTGAGCAACAGGATCGGCGTCATGCCGACCTTATGGCACTATTTGGCACCGCTTGCAAGCGCCACCGGTCGGCGGTCGGCCCATTGCCGAGAATAGGAACGGGGAAGCCAGTTTCCTTGACTATCAGAGCGACCGCGTCGATTTCGGAGCCACCGACCTGGTCGAGGCAGGAAACCCCAATCCGTGGGTTGATCTGCAATGAGCCGATCGCGCCAGACGCGGCGACATCCAACCAAATCTGATTTACCACCCTGCGGTAATCAAGCGGGGCAAACCGAAGCTTGCCCTGCCACTCATTGGTGTGGTTCGTCGGGTCAACGACCCTAAACGGCAATTGGTCGACTTCACCAGGCAGCGGGCCGGCGCCATGTCGCGTCCAATATGGCCGCGTCATGTAGATCGCCTCGAGGCTTTCGATGCCCAGATCGTGGCACAGCACCACGGCGTTCTTGATGCCGGTATTGGAGCGCGTCAGGTGCGGGAAGGCGATGCCGTGCGTCTGGTCGAGCATCAAGCCTTGGGCGCCTTCGAAGATAACCTGCGCCTTCATAACCGCGATCATAGTGGCGAGTTCATCAACAGAGGCAACATGGATAATCTCCATGAAACGCTTCGCCTCGTCGATCCAATCCTCCATCAGCGCGTCGGACAGATAGGCGTCCTTCCAATCGGCGGGACAATGCTGGACGTGATGCGAGCGGATGCGCTGCAATTCTCGCCGAATCAGATTGCGGTCACCGTAGAGCTCGACGACGTGGAGCGGGATGCTGGCGTGGCGCTCGATCGTTGTGCCGAAGCCGACGCCACAGCTACCGTGCCGGCCGTCACCGCGGGCTTCCTCCATCCACCAGTTCCGCATGACGTCGTAAGGCGTCGTCACCGGGCACCACGGATCGGCCATCACGCCGGGGTCGAGCCCAAGCTTGGTGACGGCTTCGTACTCCTTGAGGAAGATTGTCGGGTTAACGACAAAGAACCGGCTCAGGAACGTCATCGCGCCGGCAAACGTCCCGCTGCCGACATGCTTGAAGACGTGGCGTTTGGCGCCGACCTGGACGGTGTGACCGGCCTGCGCGCCGCCGTTGTGGCGGATGACTATACCGGCAGCGCTACCTCGGAAGGCGGCAACGGTGTGCACCGCCATGCCCTTGCCTTCGTCGCCCCAGCCGGCGCCGATGATAGCGGTTGCGGTTTTCATGGCCCCTACTGACTTCGATTATGGATCGGGGAGGACAGGAGCGGCCCGCCCTCCCCTTCCTTGGCGCTGCGACTTACAGCCGTACCGGACCGGAGGTTGCCGCTCCGGCACCAGTCGTCGGCAGACCCCTTAAGGCATCCGCAACGACCATGCTGGTGTCACCACTCCAAGACTTCGCCACCGCGTCAGCATCCTTGCCGGCAATGACTTCGATGGCGGAGATGATGACCTCGGCCATCTTGGTGTGGTCGCGCAACGGCATCGCGCGCTGGCCGAGCAGGTCGGTCCACTTCTCAACAGTGATATCCGGCCGGCGCGACGCATAGTCGCCTTCCATCACGATGATGTGGAAGACGTGCCAGTTCCGCTCCACCGCCGCGATGAGCTCGGCTGCCGTGTAGTCCTGCCTTGGCTGGTCACCGAAGAACTTCTCGATCTGGTGCTTGGTGAGGACATCCTGCGGTTCCTCATCGCCAACCGTGAAGAGAAAGCCCTTACGAGGCGGCGACTCCTTGAAGGCATCGCAGGCGGTCCGCATCAGAGCGAAGTACAGCGGCCCGAGATAGCTTTCGTGGTTGTTACCGCCACCACCGCGCTCCAGATAGAGTTCTTCGATCTGCTTTCCGATGGTGACAGGGTCGGCTTCGAATTGCGTGGCCTGTACCGGCGCCGAATCGCAGTCCATATCGCCGATAGCCATCGCCAGCACATGCGGGTCGGTAACCGGGTTGCGGTTAATGATTTCCTCGAACAGCGTGCCTAGACCTTTCCGCATCGCCTCGACGACAGAGCCCATGGAGCCGGTGACATCGAGCCCGACGATAATCGGCGTCGGATGCGGGTGAAGATCGTGGACGCGCGACTCGCGAACCTTGATGACCTTTGGGTCCATACCCTTCGGCATCGCGCGAGCATGATAGTCGTGATGCGTCTTGGCCGAAGTGGTCGAGGCATAAGAGGCGTAGGTTTTGGGATCGTAACTCGTTCCACCCATTTCAAACTCCTTCTGGATAAACGGCGTCGGGGTCGATCGACAGCTTGATGAAACGCCGCGGTCCAAAGCTGTCGGTTAATACGGTCTGCCAATGCGTGTAGTCATCTATGGCACTTTTCGGCGCCGGCAAGCGGAGCCAGTTAGCAAAGGGCTCGGGCACATCTGCGCGCAAGCGCAAGCCGCTGCCACTTGGATCACCGAGTGCACCGCGGCCAATGGCGCGGATGCTCTCCAGGTCGGTGCGGTTTTCAGCGTGCTTCGACATCAGGATTGATTTCGGGATCACCGCAGAGACAGCGGGCGGTATTGCAATCATCGGCCTACCGGCATCGACCGCATACCACCAGCCGCCCAATAGTGCCACTGAGTGCCAATACGGCGATACGAACACAGAGTCCAGTGTCAATCCGTTGTGGACGCGCCCAGTGACTTCCATGCAACAGGCGAGCTCGAGCAGCCGCGACATCAGCCACGCGACGTGACGCGCATCCATCTTGCCGCCGAGATAGGCGACCAGGTCGGCGGCGAGGAACAGGTCCTTGGTTTTCTCGATCCTCACGATGTAGTCGGTCGTTGTCTCCAGCGTTTGAGCGACACGGGGAAAGTGCTTTTCCAAATGCGCTTGCATCTTGGGATTGGGATAGCGCACCGAACCGATCATGCGCAGGCCGGCGATGACTAGGTCCTCGTGTTCCTTCGGGATGACGTAGGTAACGGCGTTCATGCCGATCAGCATTTCGCCGAGCTCGAAGCGCCGCCACTTGCGGAAGGTTATCGCGAAGGTTCGGCCGCGGCGATCGATGATGATGCGCGAGCCAGGGCGTTGCCACTTGCCGGCTTTGATGTGCTCGATGGCGGCATCGTAAAGCTTCTTGATGTGGCTGAACACGGCCGGCGCCGTTGGATCCTTGTTGCGGTCTGGATGCCACGCCTTGGCGAGGTCATGAAACTCGGATTGCGCCGCGGTCATGCTGTTCGGGAACAAGCGTTCCGGCTCGGTGATGCGTAGGATGGTGTCAGCGGTCAACACTTCGGCCTCACTGAGTGCCCTTCGCCGAACCGCACGGCCCTTATTGGCCACGGTTCTCTGGTGCCTGGGATGTTGACTTCTATGTCAACAAAGCCGGCGTCGCGGACCTGCGTCACGACCGCATCGTATGTGCCGGTAAAGAACGGCGAGACGTAATCGACGCGGTCGCCAACCTTCACGGTCACGACCGAAACGCCGCGATGGCGGCTGCCAGATTAAAGGGGCCGAGCACGAAGATGAGTTGTTCGCCCGCGGTTATTTCATGCCGCGGGTTAAGCCGACGCAGACCGTCCTCGGCAATCTTCGTGCCCCAACAGCCCGTACCGATCCATGCGGAAATAGCGAGCGCGAGTAAGAACGGCTTCATCGGTCAGTATCCCATCGCTTCGGCGGAGTAGTCGCGCTGGCCGGAACTGACCCTCTCCCAGAGCGGATAGGTGACGCCCTCGAACTCGTTGCCCTTGTCGAGGTTGCCGCGGCCACACTCGGCCACGTAGTGCGTCGTCAGCCGACCATCGCAGTCGCAGCCATCGACAACCGATTCCGCTAGGACGGTCTCGCCGTCGTAGCGCCAAGTCCGATGCTCGTATGAGTATCCTTCATCGGTCCGGCCGCCTTCAACGTGGACCAGCAGTTGCCCCTCGGTCATCTTCATCCGCACCGGGCTACCGTTCACAAACACCCAAAATCTGATTTGCATTGCGTGCTCTCCCCTCAGTATTCGCCGGGCCGATCCCAGCCGCCGTAGTCGATGGACGGTGTGTCGTCCTGCTCGGAGCGAAACTGCCGGCGCGCGGCCAACTCATCGTCGGCCTCATGCGCGCGATCATCGCCACCGCGTGCGATGCGGCGCAGTTGCTTATCGGTCATTTTCCAGAGCGGATTCATGCTGGTTCCTCCATCTTGACATCGCCGAAGGCGTACCCGTCGACGACGCGGTAAAGCCCCGCCTTCGCCAGAGTGGCGAGGTGCGAACGAAAGGTCTTGTCCGACATGCCGGACGGCCTCGCGTTGTCGAGATAGACGCTGCGCCATCCATCACCAGAGTAATCTTCGCTTGCGTCGCGAAGCGCCTTGAGGGTTTTTTCAGTTTGCGGGCCAAGCTTCATCTGAAAGTAAGATGGCACCATTTGGCACTGGATGCAAGAGGGCTATTCTTCGGTATCCTCACCATTTGTTTTCGGTGCAAAGTTCTCGATACCCTGCGGCGCCGCTATCGCCTCAAGGTTGAGAACATTGGCGAGTTTCGCAAGGTCCGCCATGATGCCGACCTTCAACTGATCCAGCGTCTGTTCCCCAATCCGCTGCTCGTTCGGATCGCCGGCAATCTTGATCGCAGCTATGCGGGCATGGCGGAACGTCGCCACCTCTTTCGCCCACTTCCCAGCCTGTTCCATGGCTCGATCGACAGCATCCCAGTCGACAATCCCTTCGCCTAAACCTTCCAGGATGCGAGCCTTGAAATAGAAATGCCGCATAATCTCTTCGAGCACGCCCAGACTATCGAGCGCCAGCGACGTATCAATCTCGCCCTTGCCAGCTTTGACCGACGCGCGCCCCTTCGCGATGGCCTCGCGGGCGAGATTTTTGCGACCTCTTGAGCCTGCTAGGCGTGGCATGGGTTTAAGTGTTCGTGGAAAGGGCGTGAAATCAATACCGTCATGTTATGGTTTAGCATAGATTTGGATAGATTTGGGGGAGAAGGGGCCGATGGCGAGCAACCGTAGACGCAAGCGGATGCGGGTACTGGCGCAGGCGTCGGGGGAGCCGTGTTCTTACTGTGAGCAGACTTGTGATTCGCAGTTGCGGACCTGGTCGGTGCCAACGATTGACCATGCGACGCCACGGGCACGAGGTGGGGCGCGGAGAGGGCCGAACGAGGTTCTGTCCTGCATGGGGTGCAATCAGTCCAAGGGCGACATGACGGCCATGGAGTACCGGTATTTTCTGCGTACTGGTGAGTTGCATGGGGATTATCTGGCGTGGCTGACGGACCGGATTACCCGTCACGCGCGGGCGAGGGGGATAACGGTCGGACCCATTGACGTAGCGCCTTCGGCCGGCGTAATGGTGCCAATCAATGCCATGGCTGAGGCCGGATGAACCCCACCGCGGACGACGTTGCGATTGCCATTGTGGCGGCTTGCCGGGAAACCGGAGGCGATCCGATCGCGGTGGCCACGGCGGGCCTTGGTGTCGGCGATGCAGGCACCCGCATGGCGCGACATTATGCGCTCCACGCCTTGGTGCACATTTTCCCGAACGCGGCCCCGATGCGGCTTTGCAAGCTGGTGGGCTGTCCCGGCAGCGTAAAGTCGTTCTGGTCCAATTCGTACTACCAGGTGGTTAAAGGCAAAGGGTCAGGATGGTGGAAAACCGCTATTTATGATCGCGTCATCCGGGCGATTGAGGGTGACCGGACGCGGCGCGCAGTAGCGCCAAAGGTCCAAGTCGAGGCCACAAAGCCCCCCGTTGAGCCCGAAAAGGTCCAAGTAGCCCAACAGCCGCCCCCGTATCGGCCGCCGCCGCTTCCTACGAGCGCAAAAACCTTTGGGCAGGGATCAGGCCGCCTGGAGCCGAACGGCCACCGGCCGCCCTCCGGAACGATCGCCAAGGCCATTGTGGACGAACTCGATGATGATAGGCCGGTGTTCGACCGCGGCGGCCAGTTCGCGGAACGGCGCCCGTACGAGAAGCCGGTAATGAGCAAGCGGGATATCCAGGAAGAGTTGCGCCGAGCCGTGGCCAATACCAAACCGAGGGCCGACGAGTGATCCAGATTAAGCACGAGCCGCCGCCGAACTATAAGGCCATCACCGCGGCGTTCAGCTTTGGCGATGTCACGCCGATCTTCGCGTACGCGCCGTATATCTACGATCCGTTCATGGCCGGCGTGCCGGCCGAGCTCATCGCCCATGAGCAGGTTCACATCACCCGCCAGGGCGCCCTGCCGGAATTGTGGTGGGAGAGCTATATCGCCGACGAGAACTTCCGGCTGGCCGAAGAACTGCTGGCGCACGTTGCCGAGTATTACGTTCTGACCAATGGCCGTGGCCGTCCCGAGCGACGTCGTGTTTTCGCCTACCTGGAGAGGCGGCTGCGGGCGCCGATCTACGGCTACAAACCGCCCCTATCGAGGGAACGGTCAAAGATTCTTTTGAAGATGGCGCTACGGGAGGGCGAGAAGTCTACGGCTTCCGGCCTCGAGGTCGAGCCAATCAACATGAACGCGATGTAGCCATGTGGTGGAAGGCGTGAACGTCCAGGAGGTCAAGATCATGGCGTTGGGCGACTGTGGCGTCGTCCATCCGACTTTCGAGGATTGGCAACAGTGCCAAGTCTGTGAGCGCTTCCTGCAACAGGCATTGCGGGAAGGGCGGGAGTGGCAGGCGCGCTCGGATTCGAACCGAGATTTTCGGAGTTGGAGGCCGACGTTCTGCCGTTGAACTACGCACCTGTGCTATCTGAGCCCCCTATGGGGGACCGTCGAATCACAACCGTCTATTCTTTCCCGAACGGGATGGTCATGGTGTTCGACCAGGACGGCAAACAGATGCCCGAATTTCAGGGGCGGCGCGAGGATGCGCTGCCAAAGATCAAGGCGGCCGGATTCCCCCTCGAAAAAATAATACCTGCGGAGTGGTGGTGAGTGGCACCTCCGGTCGGGATCGAACCGATCTTTTCCGCGTCCACAGCGCAGCGTTCTAGCCATTGAACTACGGAGGCATGTTGGTCCCGGTGGCGCGAGTCGAACGCGCGGATGGCGCCTTATGAGAGCGCTGCCTTAGACCGCTTGGCTACACCGGGGAAATGGAAGGCGCGGGTGGGCTCGAACCACCAACCTTGGGTATCAAAAACCCCTGCGCTACCGATTGCGCCACGCGCCCATATTGGCGCTCCCACAGGGACTTGAACCCTGTTCCCCGGCGTGAAAGGCCAGTATCCTAACCCATAGACGATGGGAGCAAATTTGGAGCGGGTACAGGGAATCGAACCCTGGTCCATCGCTTGGAAGGCGCTGGCTCTGCCATTGAGCTATACCCGCGAGAGAAATTTGGCGGAGCGTGCAGGAATTGAACCTGCTCAACGTTTCCGTTGTACGGTTTAGCAAACCGCTGCCTTGCCGGCCGGCCCACGCTCCAAATTGGTGATCCCGGCAAGATTCGAACTTGCGGCCTCGCGCTTAGGACGCGCATGCTCTTCCACTGAGCTACGGGACCTGGGGCCCTCGGCGCGACTCGAACGCGCGACCCCCCGCTTAGAAGGCGGGCGCTCTTCCGGCTGAGCTACGAGGGCGGACTATGATGAGGGCAATTAACCGGGGCCTGCACGCCGATCTGGTCGGCGCCGGACTTCACGATGATGCCGGCGATAACGAACGCCAGCATCAACACGATCGCGGCATGCGCCAGTGGTGGCATTTACTGCCGGGGCGGCGGCGGCCCACGCTGCGGAAACCACTGATAGCCGCCGATCCACGGACTGAACAACTGATAGAGGACCAGGATGGCGATCAGGGCCAAGATCACGCCGAAGATCACAACCACCATGTGTGGCAGCATTATCCCGATCGCGCCGAGCACCCAGAGGATGACGTAGTAGCCCAGCGCAAGAAAGCAAATGTAGATCAGCGCGCGGATGATTGCCCCAAACATTGTGGCCTCCTTGGTCGGGACCGTGACCAAAGAACGTCAGTGGAACATTTTAGTTCCGAATTGGAGGCGACGGCGGGAATCGAACCCACGTACACGCTTTTGCAGAGCGCTGCGTAACCACTCCGCCACGTCGCCGAATTGGCTGGCACCCCTTGGGGGAATCGAACCCGAGCCGTCTGCGCGTTCAGAGCGCGCCGTCCTGCCATTGAACGAAAGGGGTAGAATTGTGCTGGGCGCTCCGGCGTGGCTGGCCATGTCACAGCCCTTTGGACTCGCTGATGGAGCGCCCAGGCCAACGGTGACGCATTTACGCGGCAAGCCGTCAGCAAGCTTTGGTCAGCGTGGCCGGATTTGAACCGGCGACCCACAGTCCCCCAGACTGTTGCGCTACCGGGCTGCGCCACACGCTGAAAATTGGTCTGCGCAGAGGGATTCGAACCCCCGTTGTTCCAGTACCCAAAACTGGTGCCATACCAGGCTAGGCGATGCGCAGTCAGTCGCAAAGTTTATGGCAGATGATGAACTTGATGTATTCCCACGGCAGTCCTAAGCGCCAGAGCGCGTACAGGATGCCAATGCCCGCGATCGGCATGACCACGCAGTTGATCGGATCGCGCTTGGCGTTGTCGTGCAGCACCTTGAAGGCGTCGCCAAGATCGCTCACGGAAATGGACCCCCGGATGGGACTCGAACCCACATACTTCGCTTTCGTAGAGCGACGCTAATCCAGTTCAGCTACCGAGGGAAATGGGTAAAACATTTTTGGAGCGCCCGACGGGATTTGAACCCGTGTTGCCGCCGTGAGAGGGCAGATTCCTGACCACTAGAAGACGGGCGCTTGGGTCGATTTGGGTAAAATGGCTCCGGGGGCAGGATTCGAACCTGCGACACACTGGTTAACAGCCAGCCGTTCTACCGCTGAACTACCCCGAAATAAGTTGGTGGACCGTGCCAGGATCGAACTGGCGACCCCCTGCTTGCAAAACAGGTGCTCTCCCAAGCTGAGCTAACGGCCCTTTAGATGCAGGAACCAGCCGTCGTTTTCTTGACGATGTGGTTGGTGCTATCGAGGCAAAGAGAGGCCACTGGAGTTCCTGTGGCCACGTTCGGCACAACCAGCGTGCCGGTGCCCTTCCCCGAAAGACTTAGATCGATGTTGGTGTCGCCGCCGAACGCTATGATCTGCGGCGCCACGGTCGTTACCGCGCCAATCATGTTGATGCGGTTGGTGCTTGCCGACGCGATCTGGACCGTTGGGCCATAGATGAAAGCTTCGGTCGATTGCAGCAGGAGCGCCGGCTGCGCGCCCACCACAAAATCCCAGCCGCTATTGGCGGACGAGTAAAAGAAATACGTGTTGCTGACCCCTGACGGGAAAAACTGCCCGGCCGTGACATTGCCGTAAATCCGCTGGTTAGCCGCGAGTGTGATCGCCGCCGCATTGGCGTCGAGAGTGGCGTTCGACAAATCAAGGCCGAACTTGAAGCCGCCGCTTCCAGATGCCGAGAACGCTGTGTCTGCGGGGGTGCTACCTACCGACTGCACCCGAAAGCCAATCCAAGTCGCCCCGAGCGCCCCAGTACCGACCGTGCGAGTGAGGTTAATCACCGTGCCGATCGCCGCAACGTCGAAGCCGTTATCGTTGGCGTCGAACTCGGTCAGGTTGAGATATTGACCGGACGCGCCAGCTACCGCATTGCCGTCATAGAGCCCACAAGCCGGGTTTGCGAGGAAGCTCGTGGCGCCGGCAAGCGTCTGCCCGTCGAGGCCGCAGACCACCGTATTGCCAACGGCATCGCCTTGGCCCGCCTGCTCGACCTTCGTGTAGTGCGCTACCGCCGCCGTGCGGCCGGTGTTCCCCGACGTCGAGTTGTTGAAACCCGAGGAATTGTAAAGATAAACTGGATTTGGATAAGCTTCCTGGGTGTAGAGATAGCCCGTTGTCGGCTGCCCCAAGGTCGCGCTGCCGGTGATCTGAAAGCAAGCCGCCTCCAGAACCTTACGCAGATCTCCAGCACACGCCGTCGATACCGCGCCCCAGTTTCCAAACGAGGATGGCGCTGCCGTGACGTTGCCGGCGCCGTAGAGCATACCGCGCGGAACAATAACCGCACCAGGTGCAGTTGTTGGGATGCTCGCCGCATCCTGGATCTGATTGTTTGCCGGGCCGCCAACCACCAGGTGGTTAGCCGTAAAGAGGCCGCTAAAACTCGGAAGGCTCGAGATCGGCACTCCGCTGTCTTGCGCTTGGCCGGCAGTCGGACCGACCGTGACCACGTTGCCAGGCGTCGTATTGGCGTAAGAACCGCCATTCCCCACCACGACAGGCTGCGCCAAGGCTTGCGTACTAAGCACCGCAGCCAGCGCAATCCCGATCAACCTAAGCATCTGGCGAATCCCTCATGGGCCCGCGCGCATTATGAGGGCAGGGCGACTTGGTGCCAAGGGCAGGGATCGAACCTGCGACGCGCACGCCTTCAACGTGCCGCTCTACCGCTGAGCTACCTCGGCAAATTGGAGCGGGGGATGGGAATCGAACCCACCACATCAACCTTGGCAAGGTTGCGGTCTACCACTGGCCTACCCCCGCAAAACACAAACAAGAGGCCGGGACGCCTCGCGGGCCCGGCCCCAGAACGCCTAGTGATTCCAGTTTGAACGATTACGAACTAGCCGGTGCACTCGGTGCACTCGGTGCACTCACCGGCAGCGAAGCCGTGAGCGATGCCGTATCGGAGGCCAGTTTGCTTGACGCAGTCTGGATATTGGCGACTGCCGCCTCAATCCCGGCATCGTTATCCGCAGCCAAGGCCGCCTGTAGCGCAACAATTTCCTTCTGGATAGCAGCGTCCGCTGCGGACACGCTGGTCGCGAGCGAAGTCACCGCGGCGTTGAGGTCGTCGATTGCAGCCATAGTCTTAGCTCCTTGTTGAAGAAGGGTGGTCAACATCCCTTCCACTCGGCAGAGCCGAGCGTCATCGTCGGCATGCAGCCGGAAGGGCGAACGAAGCACCATCGCTGCTGGCCATACCACAAGTTTGTTACAATCGGAAATTTGGTGAGTTGGAGAGGAGTCGAACCCCCGCCCGTTAGGGAACGGTTTTACAGACCGCCGCCACCTTGCCGTCGTGACTTTGATCCAACTCAAAAACTTGCTTCTCGCGGGCCTGTCGCGACCAGACCGTCAGGGGGGCGTGGCATGCAAGGACTCCGACCCACGCACTTTGGCGAGTCTTAAATCCCTACGTCGCTGCGTCTTGTGCGACCGCGAGAACTTGGTTGCGGGGGACGGATTTGAACCGCCGACCTTTTGCTTATGAGGCAAATGAGCTACCGGACTGCTCTACCCCGCGATAAGAGTGCCGCGCTTTCCATCTCGCAGGCTTGCCGCCAGTACATCCGTGGTCGGCAGAATAGATGCGCGTATGGCACAATTAAAACGACGGGACAAGCCCGGCATCATCTTTCAGGCGACTTGTCGGCGGTCAGCCACAGACCGACCATGTAGATATCGACAATCACCAAAGCCCAATCGAACCATGTCATGGGCCAAAACGTGCCGCAATTAAATTGGCGGAGCAAGTTGGAATTGGCGGAGCGCTGAGGAATCGAACCCCTGTCCTTGCGGACCCCACGGTTTTCAGGACCGTTTGGCGACCATTCACCGGCGCGCTCCAATCTGGACTTCCCGGCCGGACTCGAACCGGCGACCTCGACCTTCGGACGATCGTGCTCTTCCGGCTGAGCTACGGGAAGATTTTTATGCCTCTAGCGCGCTGTCCCAATAGAGATAGTCGGCCCAGCTTTCGTGCAGGTAGCCGGGTGGGAAGGCACGCTTCGCCGCCATGAGCTCGCCAGCACTGGGCTGCTTCGGCGCCCGCTGGGGCCACATCTTGGCCTCGGCCGGCGTCTTGTTGTCCTTGCGGACATTGCAGGGCGAGCAACTTGCGACAACATTGGTCCAAGACGTGATGCCGCCCCTCGACCGCGGCGTGACGTGGTCAAACGTCAGATCCGCCGTGGCGTGCTTCCCGCCGCAATACTGGCAGCGGAAGTGGTCCCGGAGGAATACGTTGAACCGGGTGAAGGCGACATGCTTGGGCACCGGCTGATACCGCACCAGAGCCAATACGGAGGGCAGCCGCATCGTTACCGAAGGCGACCGTACTTCCTGGTCGTATTCCTCGACAACGTAATGAGTGCGCTCGTAAACGCCCTTGATGGCCCGATCCCAAGGGAGGGTCGACAAGGGAAAATAGCTGAGCGGCTGGAAGTCGGCGTTCAACACGAGCGCTGGATAGTTCATGGCGACCTCCTTCCTTGTGTTGGTGGGCCAGTCGGGAATCGAACCCGCGTCAAGCCGTTATGAGCGGCCGGCTTTGCCACTAAGCTACAAGCCCGCATTTGGTCGGGGTAGCAGGATTTGAACCTGCGGCCTCCGCGTCCCGAACGCGGCGCTATGGACCAGACTAAGCTATACCCCGAAATTGGCGCGCATGACCGGATTTGAACCGGCGATCTTCCGCGTGACAGGCGGGTGCACTAGGCCGCTATGCTACATGCGCAAATTGGTGCCCAGAGGGGGACTCGAACCCCCACGCACAAATAGCGCCAGCACCTCAAGCTGGTGCGTCTACCGTTCCGCCATCTGGGCATTGTCGAGACATTGTCTTTGCAATGTCTCCATTGTTTGGTGGGCCACCCCAGTCTCGAACTGGGGACCTGCCGATTAAGAGTCGGCCGCTCTGCCAACTGAGCTAGTGGCCCGTAGGCGCCGCGGGTCTCGAACCCGCCACCTCAGGATTAAAAGTCCCGCGCTCTACCAACTGAGCTAGGCGCCCGTGAAATGGTGGGCCCAGCGGGCTACGACCCCGCGACCTCCCGGTTATCGGCCGGGTGCTCTACCAGGCTGAGCTATGGGCCGTCAGAATGGTGCGTCCTGGTCGGATTGAACGACCGGCCTCCACCATGTCAAAGTGGCGCTCTCCCACTGAGCTAAGGACGCGAAGATGGCTTGGCTTACCCTTTTACCGGAAGACATCGAATTGGCAGATCGCGTCGCGGTGCGCCGGCAAGAAGCCGCAGAGCAGCGCGGTCGCAAGGGCCACAATGGAGCGGCCTCAACCGGGAAAAACGCTCTCGCACTGCATGTGCTCGGAGCTCGCACCGAACTCGCCGGCAAGTTTTACTTTCATCCGAAGTGCCACTGGAACGATTTCCGCGACAAAATCTATCGGCTGCCCGACCTCGAGGATTGGATCGACGTTAAAGGCGTCGATAAATTCGGTTATCGCCTGATCGTGCAGAAAAACGACCCCCCAGAGTGGGCTTACCTTCTAATCGTCGCTCAACGACATCCAATCTACGACGTGATCGGATGGTGCTGGGGGCACGAAGCGCAACAGAAAAGATTTTGGGATGATCCCCAGCGTACCGACCGGCCTGCCTATTACGTCGGCCACCGGGAAGACTTCATCAAGGCGCCACATCTGCTCTATGACGAACTGAGACGGCGGCAAAATGGTGCGCGCTGAGGGGATCGAACCCCCGACCTTCTCCGTGTAAAAGAGTTGCTCTCCCGCTGAGCTAAGCGCGCATGGTGCGGGCGGCCGGGCTTGAACCGGCACGGCGCGAGGCCACGGGGGTGGCCCCGCATGTCTACCGATTCCATCACGCCCGCGAAATTGGTGCCCAAGGCGGGACTCGAACCCGCATGCCTAACGGCGCCCGTTTTTGAAACGAGTACGTCTCCCGATTCCGTCACAAGGGCTTTTAATTTGGTGCGGGTAGAGGGACTCGAACCCCCACGGTGTTTCTCCGCCACGGTCTGAACGTGGTGCGTCTCCCGATTCCGCCATACCCGCATGGTGCCCCGCCGACGAATCGAACGTCGGTTACCGCCTTACCAAAGCGATGTCCTGCCACTGAACGAGCGGGGCGAATTGGTGCCAGCAGAGGGGCTTGAGTCCTCGCGCTGCCGCCTACAAAACGGCTGCTCTACATCTGAGCTATGCTGGCGTGGTGCCACCGGGAGGAATCAAACCTCCGTCTGATCCTTACGAGGGGCCTGTTCTGTCACTGAACTACGGCGGCATGATAACTTTCCGAGCCTCATTTGAGGCCGGGAAAATTATCGCTTCATCATCGGTCGCCGAAACCAGTCCGCGCGAGATGGCGCGTCCTACGGGTCAACCGGGTGCCTTATGCCCAAGGGCACCGTCCTGGACGTTCACAACAAAAACTTCAAACCTCCCGCAAGGCGATATTGAAAATCGCCTCACAAACATCCTTGTCAGCAAATCGGCAGAAAACGAGAATTTGCTCGCGCCAATGCCTTGGGAGCGCATACCAAGCTGCGCACCACTGCGGTTCTTGTTCTGGGGTTCTGGTAGGGGTGGAAGCCACTTTCTCTCTCCGCATTTTGCGGAGGGATGGGCCTCCGCGATTTAGTCTCTGAACCTTAGCCCTTGTTCGGGCTTCGTCTGTATTGCTGTTTTTCCACTCATGCCGGTAATGACGCGCACGCAAAGCCGATCGCTCGTCGGTCGATTAAACGACCACGAGGCGGCTGGGGCTTGGCGATATGAGTGTAACTGCAACATTGTCCTGACCTAATGCCGGAGACGGCGTTTGGTTCTGCCGCAGATGGCACAACCAAAAATAAAAGGCAAGGGGGTCGTGGCACTATTTTCCAGCGAAAGCCCCTCGACACCGGTTGTGAACAGCGTTTAACATCCTGTGGATAACGCTAAGGGAGGAAGCCGATGAAACTGCAATTTCCGAAAGAACTCTTCTCCGCAAAGCTCCTTCTGGAAATACTGCTTACACACATCGACGGCGCCAAAGTAAACCGCCCAACCGACCCAATCAGGCGCACCGCAACGGTCCGCCTGGTCGAGTACAGGATGCTCGTGATTCCCCACCCGAAATACTGGAATTATTCCGTCATCACCGAGCGGGGACGCGAACTGCTCGCCCAGTTGTTGGCCGACTACGCAGAGATCCTGAAACGCCACGAGATAGTCGCCACTGAAAAACTCGCAACGGTGGGCTACCAGGCGCCAGTCAAAGAGTCGGTCGCGGCGTAGCTCTAGTCGGTTAACGGCGCCTCGATGCACGGCTCGTAAAAGCCGTGGTCAATCCCGCATTTTTGGCACTTGGTTTTCGCCAGCGCGTACGAGGTTGCCGTGCCGGCCTCGATCGCGCCGACCAGTTTCAGCGCAGCATGAGCTCCGGCTAGATCGCGCGGGGCGCGAACGTTGCTACCGCGGCCACGGAGTACCGCTTCGATCACTTCCTTCATGTGAGAACCCCGATCCTATCATCGACCTTCCGGGAAGATTTCTTCGGCCGGCTTGGCATCACCTCGAGCCAACCGGTTCAGGCTCTCCCGCAAATCATCGTCGCTTGGCGATTTCCAGTTTGTCCGCGGCCGAAGGCTGGAGCCAAAGCGTTGAAACGCCGTCAACGAAACCCAGATGCCGGCGCGGCCAGTGTCGTCGAGCTTCCAGTCTTGTTCGTCGGTATCAGGCCGTCGGCTCCAGTCCAGCATCGTTGCATATTGCGGCGCCTCGGCGGACACGAAAACGTTGGCCCGGCAGCCCGGAAAGTTCGGCGGCGGAACGTATGCCCGGTTCACAATCACCCTCGGCTGGTGCGCAGCCTTGGCAAGGTTGAACTGCCGCTCCGCTTCCGCTTCGCAGCAAGCGGCAATCTCCCCGACCGTCGGCGGAAATTTTGGGTGCTTCCGCTGGATGCTGTTCGGGTTAATCGGGTTGGTCACATCGCGGATGACGTTCTCGTTGTACCGTTCCAGGATCATGCCGACTTGCAGCACAAACGAATCCGGATCGGCGTAGCTGTCACGCGAGTAAGCGCCGCTGACCATCTTCCCGCACTGCGTCACCACCGTTTTCTTCGATACGCCTTTGTAGGCGGTCCCATGCGTCGACGGCTGATTTACTTCGCCCATTGGATTGTTCTCCTTTGCGATATTCGTCGTCCCAACAACCGCGATTGAGCCACGTCGTCGGGTGCTTGATGTAGCGGTCCTCTGTTCCGGCAACCTGGACAGCGTACCGCTTAACGCCGGCCATGAAGGTCGCCCACGGCAACCCGGTCTTGCGGATGGCATCGAGTTTTGCCATCGCCGCTTTTTTCTCCGTCCGCCGTGGGTAGGCTTTCCAGAATTGTTCGGCATAGTCCGAAGGCCAGTCAGACCCCCCCTTGGGGGGTTGGGGGGATTCTTTAATAGGCTCTGGCTCTGGTTCTGGTTCTGGTATATGGGCCTTGGGCATGAGTTGAACCGGAATTTGCTTTTCCTTGTTTTTCAATAGGTTCGGGTTGCCCCCAAGTCGGCCGTTTCCTCGATTTTTCTCGGCTCGAACCATCCTTCTGCTGTAGATTATCTTCCGTCGATCTCGGCTGAAGACCCCGTTTTCCTCGAGTTCGAGCAGCAGCTTTTCGACCTCGGCAACCGACGAATTTATGAGGCGCGCTATCTGCTCGGTGGAGGGTGCACGGCCAGCGATCACGACGAAGCCGTGATCCTTTCCTTTGTTGCTGCCGGCGATGGAGAGCATGTCCATCCAAAGGCCGCGGGCGGCAAGGGACGATGCCCGCACCCCCAAGTCGCTTAACCAATCCGGGAAAAACCAACGAGTAGAAACGGTGCCACCCATGTCAAAAACCTTGTGGGGCGGCAAGGCTTTAAGGGTTGACGGAATCGAGTAAAATTCGTATCTCGATACGCCACCGGTCTGGATTTCGCCGCCAAGCATCTATCCAGATCAGCCCCGGTTGAGCGAAGCGCTCGCCGGGGCTTTCTTTTTCTTAAACCCGATTCGTGGAGTTGGGAAGCCGGTTTCGCCATCAATCTGATTGGCTGCCGCTGATAAGCCGCGCGCAGCCTCCCTCATGCTCAGTCTGGCACCACGAGCACCAGCCAGTTCTCGGTTTTTGCTTGTTCTTGAAATCCTCGATCAACCGTTGTGTGGCACTGTCGATCGCCTTAACCGGGAACGATGTGGCACCGGAAGCGGATTGACGTGGCACTGTTGCCACTCTGAGCTCGTTGCGATCGAGCGCTTCCTGGCGTCTCGACCTTATCTCTCGGTCTGTGCTCGAGGCGGAGCGCCGCTTCATTTTTCCCAGGAAATCCGATGTAATTCGGCCGGCTTGTTCCAGCCTAACTCCCAGACGAACCAGGCAAAAGCTATTGAAGATGAACTACGTTTTCCGGTCCAGCCATGACGGTGCATCATCGGAAGGCGGTTGCGGAAGATGTGGACACGCGCAAGAAAGCCGCCGTCAAGGATCGATGATCGGCCGCTACCTTCGAGGAACGCGAGCCGCAGAAGCATCGCCACCTTGGGGATGTTGAGGGTAAGCGCATGCGCAACAAAAGCCTTGGCAAGTGCGTACGGTGGATTGGTGACAACCGCGCCGACATGAAAGGCCGGTGCCGCCTCGAAGAGAAAATCAACCCGGCTTTCGGAGTCCAAGCAACCGCGTTCGACCAGATCCGTTGCATAAACCCGGTGACCTTGCGACCTCAAAATATCGACGATTGCTCCGTCGCCGCATGCTGGCTCCCAAATCGTGCCGGTAAAGTTCTCGACCTTCAGGAGGGCGTGTACAGCTTCGGGAGGGGTGGCGTAAAAATCGTCCCGATGCTCGGCTAGTGGAGCTCTCCCGGACTGTGCGGATTTATCCAGCATGGTGGTTGGGTGCCAAAAATGACACTCACGGCGAAGTAGGGGACGCGGGACCTGCTCTCCCTACGCCGCCGTAAGCGACGCCATACTATCCGGTTAACGGGTCGAGCGGGCTGACTTCGATTCTTAGGCGCGGGCGCTCGTCGTAAAGCTTGATTACCCGAGCGTCAACGATCTGCGAATCGTTCTCGAATATGATGCCGTGAAGCGCATCTATGACCTTGGAAATGTTGTCAAAGTCCGGGGTTCCTACGGGACGGATTGCCCCCACCAATGCGGCATCCCGTTTCTTCGCCGACCACGACTTAGGAACGCCCATGAAGGCCGTCACAGCGATGCAGAGCGCGCCGCTGAGAGGCTTTCCCCGGTAGGCCGCCTTAGCCGCCCACGCCAAGGCATCCTCATAGGCGCGCGTCTCTACGTCGGTGTAGACGGCCACGAAAGGCTTGTAGTCTTTGGTCCAAGCCACGCGGGAGCGGGGACGACCCTTCCCGCGTGGCTCTCCATCTAGTTCGAGGACGATCACTCGGCCGCGACGGACTGAGGCGCCGGGAAGTGGGAGATGTTGTCCGCCACCTTGGCGGCAGCTTCCCCGAGCGGTCCCATTTGAGTGATCCGGCTTTCGTTGAGCGAGGTGCGGCCCGCCGCGTGGCCCTCAAGCCAGGTGCTGGCGTCCTTATTGGCCAGATGCGACGGGGGCTTCGGCGGCTGGTCATCGAGTGCGGCACGCCGGCCGTCCTCGAAGTGACGCTGCGCCGTGGTTTCCTTGTCGCCGAACAGGTCAAGCTGCTTGCTGACCCCGAGCCACCGCGCGATTCGGTTGGTGCGCTCCAGGTCGTTCTTGGCCGCCTCGATGCCCTATTCGCTTTCGAGCCGGATGGCAAGCTGAATATCCTGCTTCGGGATGCCTTCCTTTTTGGCGAGTTCGTAGGCTTTCTTCACCGCGGCCTTGGCCTGCGTCTCCGCCTCGAGCAGCGGCTTAAGCTTGCGCTTGTGGTTGAACAGGAGCGCTTGGCGCTGCTGGTCGCTGAGTGCTTCCGGTGTCGGCTTAGCGCGTTCACCCTTCTTTTTGCGTTGACCCTTAACCGGCTTGGCAGCGGCCTTCGCCGATTTCTTGCTGGCTGATTTTGCCATGGGAACCTCTGTTGTCAGTGAAAGTGTTGGATGGCCTGGTCATCGGCGCGGATTGCATCGAGCATCGACGCAATCAGGACTTCAGGTGCAGTGCCACTTTGATGACTAATTTCCACGAGCCACTCAACAGTCTCCCGCGGAAGGCCGACCGTCAAGTAGTAATCGGTGCCATTGTCATTGGTAAATGCCATGCGCGGCCATCTAACCGATTCGGCGAAACAGTGCCAGCGCGCAAGAATACCTATCCCCTAAAAAAGTGCCAATCAGTGCCTTTTGGTGATTGACACTGTGATTTGCGGTCCCCATAGTTGTGTTGCGGCATAACCGAAAGGGGTGACCGAGATGGCAAAAAGCGGTGTCTACTACGGAGCGCGGGTAATCCCCGGCGGCTTCGGAATCCACGTCCTTACCTTCCGCAATAACTCCCTCGAAACCGAAGACATCAACCAGACGCCTTGGCCGACGCGAGAGCAAGCGCTGGACCGGGCGAAGCGGTCTGCGGTGTGCGAGGCCGAACGCGAGGGCCTGAAAGTGATCGGCGAGATTGTTGCCGACGCGCGGGGACGACGCGCTTGAAGTACCAAATCCAATACATCAGACGAGTGCTCGATCGCCTGGAGCGCCTTGGCTGGCCTCAGTGGCGGCAGCAAATCGCTTTCGAAGAAATGTTGTTTCGACGCAGCATCGGGCGAGGACGGTGACGCATGAGCAAACAAGTCTTCGGCTCCGCGCTGGCTCGCCCTTGGGCGCTCGTGAAATGGGGCGGCAATCAACCGAACGGACGACGGCCTTCAACGACCGTCGCCTATCTGACCGATCCAATCAAAGGCGAGGAACATATCACCGGATATGAAGGCGGTCTTGTCGAGTTCTATCGCAAGCGCGCGAGATTAAAGGCCGTGCGCGACGAGAACAACAAGTTCCTCCGCTACGACACGATCGAACCGGAGGACCCCAGCGCTCGATGGCACTTCCGTTATCAGAAGCCGCGGACCTTCACGCTCGATGATATTTGCGAGTTCTTTCCTTGCGGCAAGTCGCGGGATGCCGGGCCATCCGAGAGCATGGTCCGCGCGGCCAAGAAGCGCGTGCCGCCAAACCCGAACGAAGAGGCGGCATGATGACACTTTGGGACATCCTCGTTGATGCCGTTGGGCGCGCGACGCCTGAAGAGCGCGCCCGGATGGTCGATGGCCTGTGGCGCCTCAACCGCGAGGCCCAACGCGACTACGAAGAAGAAGCCACGGCGCATGGCGTCACGGTTGCCGAGTTGCTCAGATGAGCTCGCCAACTTATCGCTTCCGCTGCCAGATCATCGACATCGAAATCGACCAGGTGATCGAACAGGACTGGTGCACCATCGGCGATGCAACAATCGACGATGTCGGCAACTGCGAGCCGGTGGACCAGATAGTCGGCAGGATGATGCGAATCTGGCGCGACCATGCGCGCGCCGAATACGAGAAAGGACAGGAGACATGAACACCGCAGTAGAGAACCCGCGCGCCGTCGCGGGAGATAACCAGGCCCCCGAGTACGCCAAGCGCGTGACCGAGCAGATGGCGCGGGATTATTCCGCGCTCCTTGAATCCGTCGACACGCTGCTGGCCAAAGCGAGGGAGGCACCGAACGAGGCAACAACAGATCAGGACGCTCTTACACTCGGCGCCATCGTCAAAGAGATTAGGGACGCGGACAAGCGAGCCGAAGCCTACCGGGTCGCTGAGAAAGAGCCGCACCTTCGCGCCGAACAGGCGGTCGACCAGTTCTTCTTCGCGATCCGTGACAAGCTTGCCCGTCGCAATCCCCGCGATCGGACCCAGCGTGCCGGCGCTGCCGATATCCTCCAAGCCCGCATCAACGACTTTCTGGAGCGCAAGCTCATCGAGGAAGAAGAACGGCGGCGCCGGGAGGCCGATGAATTGGCCCGCATTGCCCGTCAGAAGGCCGAGGAAGAGGCCGCCGCGGCGCGCGCCGAGGAAGAGGCCAGACTCGCCGCCGAACGCGCCCGCAAGCCCGAGACGGTCGCCTTGAAGCAAGCGGAAGCCGATCGAGCGGCGGAAGTCGCTTCCGCGGCCAAGGTCGAGGCGCAGGTTGCCGGCACGCAGGCGACCGATGCCCATATTGCCACGCTGGCGAAGCCGGCCGACCTGGTCCGAACCCGAGGCGATGACGGTGTCCTGTTGACCCAGGCGCGGGAAGCCTATGCGATCCTTGTCGATCGAGCGAAACTAGACTGGGCCAAGCTCGCCCCGTTCTTCACCGATGCCGAAGTCGAAAAGGCCCTCCGGGCTTGGGCCCGGACGACGGGACACAATCAGCAGATGGCCGGCGCCGAAATTGGCCACCGGCGTAAGGGAGTGACACGATGACGAAAGCCAAAGTGAAAGAACCGACCGACGAATTGTTCGCGCCGCCGATAACAGAGCCGACGCCAACCAAAAAGAACGAGGTTGCCGTCAGGAAGGCGACCAAGGCTACCACGCCTCGCGTCGTACCGGAAACCAGTCCGGTCGCCGTTATGGAAATGATCGAGCGCGTTGCCAGCAACCCCACCGTCAACCCCGACAACTTGGAGAAGCTTCTTTCGCTCCAAGAACGCATCCTCGATCGACAGGCGAAGCTTGCCTTCAACGAGGCTTTCGTGGTGATGGCGCCGAAGCTTCCGCAGGTCACCAAAGACGGCAGGATTATCGTCAGGGAAAAGACGACAAGCGGCCGACGCGACGGCGAGGAAACCCAAAACACTCCCTACGCCAAATGGGAAACGATTTCGCCGGCAATCCTACCGATCCTCTCGGACCACGGCTTTTCGATTCGCCACCGGACCGAGACGGCGCCGGATGGGAAAATCAGGATCGTCGCCGTGCTCTACGGCCATGGCCACGAGGAAACGAGCTACATGGACTTCGAACTCGATTCCACCGGCAGCAAGAACAACGCCCAGGCTCGCGTATCGGCGACAACGTACGGGCGCCGCATTACCGCGTGCACCCTCATCAACGTTGTGGGGAGGGGCGAGGATGACGATGGGCAATCGTCTGGGCGCCCGATCGTTGCCGGCGATCCGCTAACGCCAGAACAGCTTGAGCGCATCGCCGCCTTCATTAAGGCCGTCGAGTGCCCAGAGGAAAGCTGGTCAAGTACCTCA
>Ga0265338_10002085_pt1 | contig 30871 bp, 26 predicted proteins | sample 42126metaG_FD_193579 | JGI IMG/M metagenome (GOLD analysis project Ga0265338, IMG submission 193579) | Rhizosphere microbial communities from Carex aquatilis grown in University of Washington, Seatle, WA, United States - 4-21-26 metaG | ecosystem: Host-associated > Plants > Roots > Rhizosphere...
CGAGGTGAACATCTTCCGCGGCCGGTCGCCGGAAGAGACCGTGCAGCGGGTATTCGGCGGCCAGGTGGCAGGGCAGGCGCTGGTCGCGGCGGGCCGGACGGTGCCCGCCGACCGGCCGGTGCACTCGCTGCACGCGTACTTCATCCGGCCCGGCGACCCGTCGGTGCCGCTGGTGTACACGGTGGAGCAGACGCGGGACGGGCGCTCGTTCACTACCCGCCGGGTGACCGCGATCCAGCACGGCAAGGCGATCTTCGCGCTGTCCGCCTCGTTCCACCGGCAGGAGGAGGGGCTCGATCACGCGGCGGCGATGCCGGCCGTGCCCCACCCGGACACGCTCCGGCCGAATCCCGAGCGGCTGGCCGCGGCGACCGGCGCGCCGCTGCCGAGGGCTTTCCGTGACAGCCCGATCGACCTGCGCTCGGTCGGGCCGTTGTCGGCCGAGATGGGCCGCGATCCGTCGCTGCGCCCGGCCGGCCATCACGAGAACCTGGTCTGGGTGCGGGTAACCGAAGAGCTGCCGGACGACCCGCTGCTGCACGTCTGCCTGATGACCTACGTCTCGGACCTCACGCTGCTCGAAACGGTGGCGCTGCAGCACGGCATGAGCTGGTTCGACCCGCGCATCTCGGGGGCGAGCCTGGACCATGCCATGTGGTTCCACCGCCCGTTCCGGGCCGACCGGTGGCTGCTGTACGCGCAGGAGAGCCCGATCGCGTCCGGGGCCCGCGGCCTGGTGCGCGGCCAGGTGTTCACCGCCGAGGGCGACCTCGTCGTCTCGGTTATGCAGGAAGGCCTCATCCGAGTCGCGGCCACGCCTGGCATCTAGCGGCTCGCGGGCACCCTTAAACGTCGGCCGCGACTATTGGCGGCGACACGGAAGCCGCAGGTCAAAAATATGTTGTGCTGTCGTGAAGGCTTACGTAGGCTAAGCGTCATGTCCGTAAGCCTGAGCAAGTAGACACCTGGAAGGAGGCGACATCAGTGGAAAACAACACGATTTACGTTGCGGCTGCCCGCTTTGCCGCCGCATTCCCTGGTGCCCTCTCAGCGCGGAATGGCGTGGCCGGCCTGCCGGTCACCGGTGCCCGTATGCAGCACGCTGCCCTGGCCGCTGGCTGGCTGGATGCGCGCTCCGCCGCGTTCCGGCTCGTCTCGGCCCCGACGTCACAGCCCGCCCCGATGAGTGGCGAGCTGCCGACTGTCGCCGTCAATAGCAAGCACACCCACGTCCACAAGACCCGTATCAGCGCCGGCGGTTACGGCGCGATGGGTCCGCATCCGGAACGGGAACCGGCCTAGCACAGGCCGACCAAGATCCCCGAAGGCCGCGGACCCCAACCAGGGTCCGCGGCCTGAATTGTCTCCAGGCCCGGTCCCACCGACCGACCAGCACAACTGGAGTAACAACGAGAGGGGATGGCACCGATGCAGTGGCCCGATGCCTCGTTTGAGGCGGTCGCCGTTATCGAGCCGTACGTCGACAAGGATGCGGGGCAGGGCGCGATCGCGGCGCTCTTCGGACTGGCCGATGTCCCGGTCGGACTCGAGCTGCCGTGCACCGAGGACCCAGAGCTGTTCTTCGCCGAGGCGCCGGCCGACGTGGAGACGGCGAAGGAGCTCTGCCAGGGCTGCCGGATCCGCGTCGCCTGCCTGGAGGGCGCGCTTGAGCGGCGCGAGCCGTGGGGCGTCTGGGGCGGGGAACTGCTGCTGCGCGGCGCGGTCGTACCGCGCAAGCGGCCGCGCGGCCGCCCGCGCAAGGCCGACGCCGAGCTTGCCAAGGCTGAGCTCGCGCAGGCCGAGCTTGACCAGGCCGAGCTGGCCAAGGGCGATGAGCGGGCGGCCTAGCCCGGTCCGGCCGTCAGCCCAGGGTCCGCTAGCCCAGATTTGACTCAACCGCACACAATGCGAGGTTGCCACTCATGTATATCGAACAGAGCCTGGTCAGGGAGCGACAACAAGAACGCCTCCGCCAGGCCCGGGAAGACCAGGCTGCCCAGCGGGTGCTCGGGCTGCGCAGGCTGGAGCGGCGCCAGGAGCGCGCCGAGCGGGACCTGCTGCGCGCCTGGCAGCGGGTCGAGCGCGCCTGGTCGATGCGCAGTTCGGCCAGCTAACCAGCGAGCCGGCCGCGGCCAGCTAACGGTCACCGGACCCGGGATGCGCGAGGGCCATCCCGGGTCCTTCGCTGTCCGGGCGGGTCAGGCGGCCGGGGCCGGGTTGGCGTAGCCGGGCACCCAGCGGACCACCTCGGCCCGGAACGGCCCCTCGCACTCAAGCTGGCAGAGCACCCCGATCCCGGCCGTCGACACCCGGTGGATCAGCACGTAGGACGGCGGCAGGTTGAACTTGCGGGCGATGCCGGAGGCGCTCATGTCGGTCACCCGGCCCGCCTCCGCGCGCATCCACTCCCGGCTGAACTGGAACGTCTCGACCGACGACGGCTCGGCCAGCGGCGCCAGGAAGGTGCGCAGCGCGTCCGGGTCGACCGCGATACCTGGCCGCAGGAAATTGTCTGCCCGCAGCTCGCGCTCGACCTCGGTGATGTCCGGGTCCGGGTCGTGCATGATCCGCAGCAGCCGCCCGAAGACCGGCGGCAGCCCGTCCGGCAGCCGGTCGACCGCGCCGAAGTCGAGTACGCCGAGCCGCCCGTCGGCCAGCAGCCGGAAGTTACCCGGGTGCGGGTCGGCGTGCAGCAGCCCGGCCCGGGCCGGGCCGGAGAACAGGAACCTGGTCAGCAGCAGGCCGGCCCGGTCGCGCTCGGCCTTGGACCCGTCGCTGATGATCTTCGATAGCGGGATACCGTCCATCCACTCGGTCACCAGGACGTGATCGGTCTCCGTGACAACCGGCGGCACGTAGATGTCGGGGTCGCCCGCGTAGGCGGCCGCGAACGCCCGCTGGGCGGCCGCCTCCTGGTGGTAGTCGAGTTCCTCGGCCACCCGGTCGCGCAGCTCGTCCAGCATCGGCTTGACGTCGAGGCCGGGCATTAGCACGCCGAACAGCCGTCCGATCCGGGCGAGCTGGGTGAAGTCGTTGAGCAGGGCCTTCCCGGCTCCCGGATACTGGATCTTGACCGCTACGGCCCGGCCGTCGCCCCACACGGCCTGGTGTACCTGCCCGATGGACGCGGCCGCGGCCGGCCGGTCGTCGAACGACTCGAACCGGGACCGCCAGTCCTCGCCGAGGTCAGCCGCGAGCACCCGGTGCACGGTGGAGGCGGGCAGCGGCGGAGCGGACTCCTGCAGCTTGGTCAGCGTCGCCCGGTAGGGCTCGGCGAGCTCCGGCGGCAGCGCCGCTTCGAAGATCGACATCGCCTGGCCGAACTTCATCGCCCCGCCCTTGAGCTCGCCAAGCACCCGGAAGACCTGGTCGGCGGTTCGCTGCTGGATCTGCTGCGCGATGACTTCGGCCGACTCGCCGCCGATCCGCCGGGCCAGCCCGAGCATGTTGCGGCCGGCGAAGCCGAGCGGCAGCCCGGCCAGCTTGGCGCCGCGCTGGACACTGCCGCGCGGCACGTCGTCGCGGCCGCGCGGCGGGACCTGGCTCGCGCCGTCATTCTCCGCCAATGCCCAACCCCTTTAGCCCAGCCCGAACGGGTGTGTAGTTCTACCCTAAGCCGCCGTGACCGTGGATAACGCGGTCGGCGGGTCTGGGCTTAGCTACCCCCGTTGCTTTAATGTCACGGGGCGGCCTGGTGTTCCATGTCCGGAATGTCAGTGTCTTAGGTCACGCTGTGCGCATGAGACCAGCGCTGAAGGCCGGGCTGCGGCCGCTGTGGCGGGACAAGGGCACCCTCCAGCTCGGCATCGACCCGCGCCGCGCCCGCGCGCTGACCGGCCTGGGCAAGGCGGCGGCGGTGGTGAGCCTGCTTGACGGGTCGCGGGACACCGATGAGCTGGTGCGGACGGCCGGGCAGTACGGCATCCGGCCGGAGGTGGTCCACCGGGTGGTCGGCCTGCTGGCGTCGGCCGGGGTGCTCGACGACTTCCCGGCTACCCTGCGGGCCGCCCTGCCCGGTTACCTGCGGGCCCGGCTCGGTCCCGAGCTGGCCTGCGCCGCGCTGGCCTACGGGCACAGCGACGGCGGGGCGGCGGTGCTGGCGCGCCGCCGGGCCGCGTTCGCCCGGGTGCACGGCGCGGGCCGGCTCGGCGCCTGTGTCGCCACGTTCCTGGCCGCGTCCGGTGTCGCCTGGGTGAGCTGCCTTGACACCGGGACAACGGAGGCGGCGGACGTTGCCCCGGCTGGCCTCGGCGCGGCCGACGTGGGGGCCGCCGCCGCGGACGGCGTGGCCCGCGCGGTGCACCGGGTCGCGCCCGAGGTGCGCACCGTGGACGACGCCAGGCGGGTGCCTGACCTGGCGGTGATCGCCGGCCGCCCTGACCCGGTGCTGCTGGCGTCGCTGGCCCGCGACCGCGTGCCGCACCTGGTGGTCGACGCGGACGAGGCGATCGGGGTGGTCGGGCCGCTGGTGGTGCCCGGCCGGTCAGCCTGTGTCCGGTGCGTCGACCTGAGCAAGGCCGGCCGCGACCCGGCCTGGCCCCGGATCCTGGCCCAGGCCAGCGACGGCAGCGGGACGGCCGCGGCCCGGGCGTGCGACACCGTGCTCGCCGCGGCGACGGCGGCGCTGGCAGCGGCCCAGTCGCTGGCGTTCATCGACCGGGCGCGCGAGCCCGCCGCGGTCAGCGCGACGCTGGAGGTCGTGCTGCCTGACTGGCAGTGGCAGCGCCGCGGGTGGGCGCCGCACCCGGCCTGCACCTGCGGTGCTGCCTTAACCAGGTCGTCGCGGTTAGCCTTCGGGGCGGGCCTCGCCGCCGGAGTCGCCTTCGCTTCCGCCTTCTCCTTGCTCCTCTTCGAGGCTGGCAATGTCCGCGTCAAGGTCGGTGGGCTCGGTGCCGCGCACGAAGGCGTCCGGGTCCGCCAGGTCGTCGGCGGTCGGCAGCAGGTCCGGGTGCGCCCACAGCGCGTCCCGGCCGTCGGCGCCGCGGGCCTGGGTGAGCCCGCTCCACAGCGCCGCCGCTTCCCGCAGCATCCGCGGGCGCAGCTCAAGCCCGACCAGGGTGGCGAAGGTGCGCTCGGCCGGGCCGCCGGACGCCCGGCGGCGGCGGATCGCTTCCGCGAGCGCGGCCGCGTGCACCAGGCGGGAGTCGGCGGCGGCGGACACGGCGGTCGCCACCCAGCCTTCCACCAGGGCCAGGGCCGTCTCCAGCCGGGCCAGGGCCGCCTTCTGCTGCGGCGTGTCCTCCGGCCGGAACAGCGTCTCGCCGGACAGGGCGTCGCGCAGCGCCTCTTCCGGGTTGCTCATGTCCATCTCCGGCAGCGCGTCCCGCAGCTTGCTCATGTCGACCGAGATGCCGGCCGCGTACGCCTCGACCGCGCCGAGCAGGTACTGCCGCAGCCACGGCACGTGGCCGAACAGCCGGTGGTGGGCCGCCTCGCGCAGCGCGAGGAACAGCCGCACCTCGCTGAGGTCGACCGAGAGACCCTCGCCGAACGCGGTGACACCGGACGGCAGCAGCGCCGCCGTCCCCTCCGGGGCGAGCGGCAGGCCGATGTCGGTCGAGCTGGCCATGTCTCCCGCCAGCTCGCCGATGGCGGTGCCGATCTGGCCGCCGAGCATGGCGCCGCCGAGTTGCCGCAGCATCGGCGCCAGGGCGCTGAGGCCGCCCATGCCGGACAGCATGGCCCGCATCTCCGGCGGCACGTCGGCGGTGTCGAGCTGTGACTGGTCGATCGTCATCATCGAGCCCATCGCGTCGACCGCCTTGGCCGCGATCGGCTCGCACAGCGACGACCAGACCGGGAAGGTCGCTTCCAGCCACTCCGACTGGGACCAGGCCTCGATTTTCCTGATGCCGGACGGGAAGTCGGTGACGTCGTCCAGCCAGAGGTCGGCCAGGCGGACCGCCTCGGTCACCGCCGCCCGCTCGTTGGCGAGCACGCTCGGGTCGCCCTTGGCGGCGATGGCGTGCCTGGCCAGGTTCTTGGCCAGCTCCCAGTTGACCGGGCCGCCGGTGTAGGAAAGGAGGTCGGCGAACTGACGGAGCGCGTCGGCGAACTGATTCGGATTGCCGGGGCCGCCGCCGCCCGGCGCGCCAAAGCCAAAGCCGGGCGGGCCGCCTGGCCCCTGGCCGCCGGAGTTCGGGTCGTCGTCTCCGGGCCGCCCGGGCGGCCCGAAGCCGAAGGGTGGACGCTCAGCCACGATGCACCCCCCTCGTTCTCAGATGGTCGGGCAGGATAGAAGGGTCATAACCGCCACGCTATTCGGGAGTAGCCGACTTTGAGAAACGGCAGACGGCAGGTTCGCCCTGAGCGCAGCGTTCGCCGTGAGCGTAGCACCGCGGCGGGGGCGCCGGTGGTGGCGGTCACCGGTGCCGCCACGGGCGCCGGGCAGGCGCTGGTGGTGCGGCTGGCCAGCTCGGGACGGGTCGGCCGGGTGGTCGCGATCGATGACCACCGGGGCGACGCGACCGGGGTGACCTGGCGATTGGCCGACGTTCGCGACCCGACCCTGGCCTCGCGGCTGTCCGACGTGGACGTGGTAGTGCACACCGACGTGGATGCCGCGGCCGCCAGCGACCCGCGGGCCCGGCGCGCCCGCAACGTGCGGGGGGCACAGACCGTGCTGACCGCGGCGGCCGCCGAGCGGGTCGGCCGGGTGGTGCTGGTGACCAGCGCGATGGTGTACGGCGCGCGCCCGGACAACCCGGTGCCGCTGCCAGAGGAAGCGCCGCTGCTGGCCGATTCCGGCGGCAGCCTGGCGGGAGACCTGCTGGAGGTCGAGGAGCTCGCCCGGCGCGCACGGCGGGTGAACCCGGGCACCGCGGTTACCGTGGTGCGCCCCGCGGCACTGGTCGGCGAGGCCGTCGACACCCTGCTGACGAGGCATTTCGAGGCACCCCGGCTGCTGCTGGTACGCGGCTGCGCGCCCTGCTGGCAGTTCTGCCACGTAGACGACCTCACGTCCGCGCTCGAGCTGGCCGCAGCGGGCGAGGTGACCGGGGACTTCGCGGTGGGCTGTGACGGCTGGCTGCCGGCGGCCGAGCTGGCGGAGCTCAGCGGGCTGAAGGCGGTCGAGCTGCCGGCCCGGCTGACCTTCAGCGCGGCCCAGCGGCTGCACCGGCTGGGGGCGACGCCGACCCCGGCCGCGGAGCTGCGTTACATGGTGTACCCGTGGGCGGTGGACTGCGCGGCGCTGCGCCTCGCTGGCTGGCGGCCGACGTACACCAACGCCGAGGCGCTGGCGGTGCTGCTGGCGGGCCGGGCGGGCCACCACGCGGTGGTGGGGCGGCGCATCGCGCGCAAGGACGCGGCCATCACCGCGGCGGGCGCCGCCGGGACGGCGGCGGCCGTCATCGGCACCGCCGCGATCGTCCGCCACGCGCGGAAGAAGGGCAAGGGCCAGTAGGGATCAGCGGTCGGCGGCGGCCCGGTCTCCTCCGCTTCGCGGGGCCCGGGATACGGGATGCTTCCCGTCCCAGTTGCTGCGGCGCCAGCCGTCGGAACTGGTTAGTTCCCTTATCGGCCGGGCCGGGTTACCCGCCGCCAGCACCCGCGGCGGCAGGTCCCCCCTGACCAGCGACCCGGCCGCCACCACGGTGTGGTCGCCGATGGTGCTCCCGGGCAGCACGGTCACGTTCCGGCCGATCCACACGTTCTTGCCCAGGACGACCGGCGCGAACTTGATGGGCTGAACTTCGTCCACCGGATGATGGTTGGTGTCGTAGATGGCGGCGAACTCGCCGATCATCGTGTCGTCGCCGATCTCGATGTCCCAGTTCGCGACGATGACGGCGCCCTGGTTGATGTGGACCCGGTCGCCGATGCGCAGGGTACCGAGCCCGACCGCGCCGAGTTCGCACGGCAGCAGCCGGCCGCGAACGGTGAGCTGCTTGCCGATCGAGACCTTTCCCCGTGCGTCTAGCTTGGGCAGCTTGCTGCCCTGACAGTAAGTCCACGACGACGACTGGACCCGGCGAAGCCGGAACCAGGCAGTGCAAATTACCGATCTGACGTAGAAACCCAGAGGTTCCACCAGGCCTGGCCCCCCCATATCGAGCTGTGCTGTCATCTTTTATATGGCGAGAGTTCCCCGCCTGCTCACTTCCTGGGTAGATTTGAACTTTCCTCCCGTTTTTAGTGTGCCTGGCCGGCCTTGTTGTCGGGTTGGCTGTGGTTCTGAGCGGACCGGTAGGGTGGAGCGGTGAGTCAGGTCAGGCTGGTTGCCATCAGGGACACCGCGCTGTCAGTGGACGAGGTGCGGAACGCGATCGCGGACCCGGCCGCGGGCGGCGAGGTCTTGTTCGTCGGCACCGTGCGGGACAACGACGCGGCGCGCGGGGTGACCGGGCTCTCGTACTCGGCCCACCCGTCGGCCGAGCAGGAGCTGCGCCGGGTGGCGGCGGAGACCGCCGCTAAGTACCCCGAGGCGATCGCGGTGGCGGCGGTGCACCGGACCGGCGACCTGGCGGTGGGCGACCTGGCGGTGGTGGTGGGGGTGGCCTGCGCGCACCGGGCGGAGGCCTTCCACGCCTGTCACGCGCTGATCGACGAGCTCAAGGCGGTAGTGCCGGTGTGGAAGCACCAGCGGTTCGCCGACGGGACCGACGAGTGGGTCGGCAGCGCCTAGGCCCGCGGTCTTAGCTAGCGGCCGGCCGGCCGGCCGCGTCCGCGAAGATCTCGCTCAGCGCCGCGACCTGGTGCTCCCAGGCCAGCCGGACGCTGACCTTTTCCCGGCCGGCCTTGCCCATGGCGTCACCGCGGGCCGGGTCGGTGAGCACGTCCCGCAGCGCGGCCGCCATCGCCCGCGGGTCGCGCGCCGGTACGAGGATGCCGTCCCGGCCGTCGTCCACCACGTCGGGCACGCCGCCGCCGTTCACCGCCACCACCGGGAGGCCGCTCGCCATCGCCTCGGTGACCACCATGCCGAACGTCTCGCGCAGGGACGGAAGCGCGAACACGGCCGCGTCCCGGTAGGCCTGGGCCAGCCGGTCGCCGTCCAGCCGGCCGTGGAACTGGACCATGTCGGCCACGCCCAGGCGGCTGGCCAGCTCCCGGTAGGCAGGCAGGCCGTCGCCGCCACCCACGGCCGACAAGCTCAGGCCGGGCAGTTCGGCCCGCAGGATCGCGCACGCTTCCAGCAGGTCGGGGAAGCGCTTGTGCTGGTCGGACGCGTTAAGCGAGCCCACGTAGAGGACACGGGGCTCGGTGACCCGCCGCGGCGCGGGGTGGAACCGCACCGTGTCGACGCCCGGGGGAACGATCGCGGTCTTGCCGCGGAACCGCTTCAGTATCCCGTCCCTGACGTAGCTGGAACCGCAGACGATCTGCCGGGCGGGCCGCAGGGTGAGCGGGAGCACGAGGGTCTCGTAGGCCCAGATGACGGGGTCGAGGACCAGGTTTCCCTTGCGCATGGAGCCGAAGTGGTAGTAGACCACCGTCGGCCGGCCCCCGGTGGCGTGGCTGGCGATGTCCCCGAGCCCCGGCACCGGGGTGTTGATGTTCACCACGTCCGGGTTGACCTGCTCGATGAGCTGCCTCAGCTCGCGGCGCCAGCTCAGCGACACCGGCGAGTTCGACAGCGTGAACTGCTGGGGCAGCCGGTAGACGGTCGCGCCGGCCGGCCCCGCCGACACCTCCGGCTGGCCCCCGGACGTCGAGGTGACCACCGAGACGTCCCAGCCGTGCTCCTTGACCAGCCCCTCGACCATCGCCACGACGAACATCTCGGCCCCCCCGGCCTTCGGATCGGGCGGGAAATAAGGGATCGTCACGAGGACAGACCGGGTCATGCTGAAGTCCCTGCCTCACGCTGCCGGGGGATCACTGATGGAACTATAGGGGCAGCGCGTAGTCTTCCGAGCATGTCCCGACGTTCCCTGACGCTGGCCATCGCCGGCCTCGCGGTGATCGCCGCGATCGCGGTCGCGGTGCTGGTCCCCGTGCCTTACGTCGTCCTCACGCCAGGACCGACGCTGAACACCCTCGGCACCGATTCCTCGGGGCAGCCGCTGATCAAGATCACCGGACACCCGACCTACCCGGCGACCGGGCACCTGAACATGGTGACGATCAGCTACCAGGGCGGTCCGGGGGCGAACATGAACATCTTCCAGGCCCTGCAGGGCTGGCTCGACCCGACCGAGGCGGTGGTGCCCGAGAGCGAGCTGTTCCCGCCGGGACAGACCGCGCAGCAGACCCAGGCGCAGGACACGCAGCAGATGGCGTCCTCACAGCAGCTGGCGACCGCCGCGGCACTCACCGAGCTGCACATCAAGTACCAGACGTACGTCCAGGTGCTGACTACCGTGCCCGGCTACCCGGCCAGCAAGGCGCTCAAGGCCGGGGATGTCATCGAGGCGGTGGACGGGCAGCCGGTAACCGGGGAGTCGTCGCTGACCTCGATGATCACCGCGCACCCGGCGGGCACAGTGCTCGTACTCAAGGTGCTCAGGGCAGGCAAGACGCTGACGGTCCCGGTCGCGAGCAAGGAGTCCGACGGCACCGCGGTCATCGGCATCCAGGTTGAGGAGCAGTACAAGTTCCCGATCAACGTGCAGATCAGCGTGGGGGACATCGGCGGCCCGAGCGCCGGCATGATGTTCGCGCTCGGCATCATCGACAAGCTGACCAGTGAAAACCTGGCGGGCGGTAAGTTCATCGCGGGCACCGGGGAGATCACCGCCGCCGGGCAGGTGCAGCCGATCGGCGGCATCCAGCAGAAGATGGCGGGCGCCCGGTCGGCCGGCGCGACCGTCTTCCTCGCCCCGGCGGGCAACTGCTCCGCGACGGCGGGCGCGGTGCCGGCCGGGCTGCAGGTGGTCAAGGTGTCCACGCTGTCGCAGGCAGTGTCCGACCTGGAGGCCATCAAGGCCGGCAAGCCGGTCCCGTCCTGCTAGGGCCTACTTGAGCGCACCAGTGAACGCCTGCCAGGCGCCGGGGCTGAACTCCAGCGTGCCGCCGTCGCGGTCCTTGGTGTCCCGCACCGCGACCAGGCAGCCGGCGCCGCCTACCTCGACGCAGTTGCCCCCGCCGTTGCCGCTGTAGCTGGCGGTACGCCAGTTGAGGTTCAGGATGTCTTCCATCGTTCCGCCGCCTTCTCGATGAGGTCCAGGGACGCATCGCGAGGTAGTGCGTCAGCTCGTACCCGGTTGAGCGCTACCGCCGCCTTCCGCAGGAGTGACCGCTTCTGAGTGGTCTGGTCTTCGATGCCTTCCATGCGCAGCGTGTCGGGCGTGCTGTGCGCCCGGGCAATGTCAAATGCCCCGCCCAGGCCGGCGTTGGCGCCGCGGCTGGCGGGCACCACCTGGACGACGATGCCCGGGCGCTGTGCCATCACCGCCACGTGGGACAGGGCGTCGTGCATGACCCCGGCCGAGCCGATCAGCCGCGTGGTCACGGTCTCGTCGAGGACGAATACGGCGTCCGGGGGGTCGGCCCGGTCCAGGATCGCCTGACGCTCCAGCCGGGTCGCGACCAGCGCCGCGATCGCCTCGTCGGACGTGTCTGACTGCGCCGCCAGGAACAGCGCCCGGGCGTACTCGGCCGTCTGCAGCAGTCCGGGGATCAGCATCGGCGACCACACCTGGAGCTCCTGAGCCTCGGACTCGGCCTCAAGCCAGTCCTCGAACCAGGTCGGCACCGGGCCGGCCGCTCCGCGGGCCAGCTCGGTCAGGTCCATGAAGAGCTCGGCGTCCAGGCCGCAGGCGGCGATCCAGGCCTTGAGCACGTCGGGGGAGGGCGGCCGGTCGCCGGTCTCAGCCTTGCCGATGACCGACCGGTCGAAGCCGAGCCGGGCGGCGAGCGCTTCCTGGCTGGAAAAGCCGGCCGCGACCCGGCCGCGGGCCAGCCGTTCGCCAAGGAATGCCTTGGGGTCAGTTTTAGGGTCCCTTGTGCCCACTTGTGGCAGACCTCCAGTGCATGTGTGGCGGATGGTGGCGTACCCGCCGGCCCCCTTAGTTTACGGCTGTGATCGTCCGGCAACCTGGGGATTTATATCCCGCGGTGCGATTGCAGCTGACTAGGGCAGGCGCGGGGCGGCCGGCCCGCGCCCGTCGCGGCGCCGGGCGGCCGCGACCTGGCCGGGGACACCTCCGCCGCGGCCATGCGGGATAACAGTTACCTGGTCATGCTTCTTGGGTTCACCGGGGGAGGCGTAGTCTTCGGCTAGGCGGGACCGTCGAAGGGAGCACGTGCGCTGTGGCACTCCGGGTACTTGTCGACGCGACCGACGTGCCGACTGACCGGGGCGCGCTCGGCCGCTACGTTGACGGGCTGGTCGGCGCCCTCGCCGGAACCGGAGTGGAGCTGGCACTGGCCTGCCAGCTGGCTGATGCGGAGCGCTACGGGCGCCTGGCGCCCGTAGCGACGATCGTACCCGGGGCGATCGGACTCGGGCACCGCTCCGAGCGGCTCGCCTGGGAGCAGACCGGGCTGCCGGTAGTGGCGGAGCAGGTCGGAGCGGACGTCATCCACATGCCGAACTACTCGATGCCGCTCCGCCCCGGCCGCCCGACCGTGGTTACCATCCATGACCTGGCCTTTTTCACCGATCCTGAGCGGTACACGCCGATCAGCGGCATGTCGCTCAAGTCGGCTACCAAGACGGCGGCGCGGCAGGCGACCAGGCTGATCGTGCCGTCCAATGCCACCAGGGACGAACTGGTCCGGGTGCTCGGCATCGACTCCGGGCGGATCGACGTCGCCTACCACGGCGTCGACCACCGGCTCTTCCACCGGCCCGACGAGGCGCAGATCAGCCGGGTTACCGCCCGGCTGGGGCTGCACGGCAAGCCCTACATCGCGTTCCTCGGCTCGCTGACGCCCCGCAAGAACGCCCCGGCCCTGGTGTCAGGCTGGGCCGAGGCGGTCAGTGACCTGGCCGAGCCGCCTGCCCTGGTGCTCGGCGGGGGCGGCGGGTGGAGCCAGGAGCTGGACGAGGCGGTGGCGAGCGTCCCGTCCCACCTGCGGCTGATCAGGCCCGGATACCTGCCGTTCGCGGACCTGACCGGTTTCCTCGGCGGCGCGCTGGTAGTGGCCGCGCCGTCCCGCGGCGAAGGGTTCGGCCTGCCCGTCCTGGAGGCGATGGCCTGCGGCGCGCCGGTGCTGACGACCTACCGTGCCTCGCTGCCCGAGGTCGGCGGCGACGCGGTCGCCTACACCGAGCCGGACGCGGGCTCGATCGCGGTCGCGCTGCGCGCGCTGCTGGCCGACCCGGACCGGCGGGCCGCGCTCGCGCTAGCGGGTTACACTCGGGCACAGGCGTTTACCTGGGCGGCTTCGGCCGCCGCCCACGTCGCCAGCTACAAGCGGGCGGCTGACCAGGTAACCGCGCAACCGCAAGGCTGACGACGGGTACCCGCCGTGGCCGGTAACGAAAGCCGCAGCAGTTGGTAACGCGGCTGCGAATTCCGTTTCGTCGCGGGGTATGACCCAGGTGCGGTGAGTATGCTGCACAAGTTGCCGGGGCCGTCCCGGCGGCTCCCGCTGTCCATCGCACCGACCGCGAGGTGAGTACCGTCCATGCCGCGTGAACCGCTTGAAGCGATCATGCTCGTCGGGGGCAAGGGCACCCGGCTTCGCCCGCTCACCTTGTCGGCGCCGAAGCCGCTGCTGCCCACCGCCGGGGTCCCGTTCCTCGCCCATCAGCTCGCCCGGGCGGCCGAGTGCGGTATCACCCACGTGGTGCTCGCCACCTCGTACCGGGCCGACATGTTCACCGAGGCGTTCGGGACCGGGGCTGAGTTCGGGCTGTCGATCGACTACGTCTACGAGTCCGAGCCGCTTGGCACCGGCGGCGGCATCCGCAACGCCGCCAGCCTGCTGCGCGGCGCGGCCGACGACCCGGTAGTGGTGCTCAACGGGGACGTGCTGTCCGGCCACGACCTGCCCGCGCAGGTGGACCTGCACCGCAAGAAGGAAGCGGCGGTGACGCTGCACCTGGTCCCGGTAGCGGACCCGGGCCGGTACGGCTGCGTGCCGACGGACGCGGCGGGCCGGGTCACCGCGTTCCTCGAGAAGACCCGGAACCCGGTCACCAACCAGATCAACGCCGGCTGCTACGTGTTCCGCCGGTCGGTGATCGACCGTATCCCGGCCGGCCAGGTGGTGTCGGTCGAGCGCGAGACCTTCCCCGGCCTCATCGCGGAGCAGGCCGTGGTGATGGGCTATGCCGAGGATGCCTACTGGCTGGACGTGGGCACGCCGGAAGCGTTCGTCCGCGGCTCGTGTGATGTCGTCCTCGGGGCGCTGCCGTCGCCCGCGCTGCCCGGCCCGCCGGGCGAGTTCCTGGTGCTCGGCGACGCCGCCGTCTCGGCGCAGGCGCAGCTCTCGGCTGGGACCTGCGTGGGGTACCGGGCGGTGGTTGAGCCGGGCGCGGTCGTTTCCGGCAGCGTTGTCTTCGACGGTGCCTCCATCGGGCCGGGCGCGGTGGTCCGCGCCAGCATCGTCGGGCGCGACGCCACGATCGCGGGCGGCGCGGTCCTGGACGGCGTGGTCATCGGCGACGGCGCCTACGTTGGCGCGGGCAACGAGCTGGCCAACGGCTTGCGGCTGTGGCCGGAGACCCGGCTCGAGGCGACCTCGGTCCGCTTCTCGTCCGACGCGTAGCCCGGCGCCAGGGCGGCGGGACCGCCCGTTACCTCCCGGCGCCCGGCCGGGCGGTATTTCCCGGCCACGGCCGGGCGGCGGCGTTTACGATAGGCACCGTGGCGGGCAGGGGATTGCTGCTGGACTTCGGCGGCGTGCTGACGTCCTCGCTGTACGGCCGGATGGCGGAGTTCTGCACCGGGGCGGGCCTGCCCGCGGACGCGATCGCCCGCGCGCTGGCGACGGCGGAGGGCCGTGCGGTAACCGCGCGGGCCGAGGCCGGCCTGGTACCGCAGCGGGATTTCGAGGTCATGCTCGCGCGGCAGCTCGGGCTGCCCGCCGACGGGCTGATTGCCGGGCTGATGGCCGGGCTGGCGCCCCGGGCGGAGGCGGTGCGCCTGGCCGGCCGGGCGCGGGCGGCCGGGAAGCCGGTCGGGCTGCTCTCCAACTCCTGGGGCGACGGCGGCTATGACGTCTACACCGGGTACGACCTGGCGGCGATGTTCGACGCGGTGGTCATCTCGCACCTGGTCCGCCTGCGCAAGCCAGAACGGCCGATCTTCGAGCTGGCCGCCGCGAAGCTCGGCGTCGAGCCCGGTGAGTGCGTGTTCGTGGACGACACGCTGACCAACGTTGTCACCGCCCGGGCGGTCGGCATGGCGGCGGTGCACTACACCGGGGAACCAGCCCAGCTGGCCGAGGTCGAGCGGCTGCTCGGGCTGCGCCCCGGGGGCGGTGTGCCCGGCCAGGCGGCGGGCGGCGGTCCCGGTGCGGGCTGACGCCGCGGCCGAGCGCGCGTGGACCGTCCCCTTCGCGGTCGACGTGCGGTGCACCATCGCGGTCCAGGGCCGGGGGAGGGCCGACCCGACCTACCGGACCGACGAGGCGGGTGCGATCTGGCGGACCTCGCTGACCCCGGCCGGCCCGGCCACCATCCGGGTGCTGCCGGGCCCCGTCCGGGCGGCCGGCCCGGCTGAGGGGCCGGCTCCCGCCGCCGCTACCCGGGTGCGCGCCCAGGCGTGGGGGCCAGGCGCGGAGTGGCTGCTCGACGCGCTGCCGGGGGCACTCGGCTTTGACGACGACGCTTCCGGATTCGCGCCCGACGCCCACCCGGCCATCCGCGACGCGGCGCGGCGCCACCCCGGACTGCGGCTGGGGCGCTCCGGCCGCCTGCTGGAGGCGCTGGTGCCCGCGATCCTCGAGCAGAAGGTCGTCGTGCTCGAGGCGCACCGCGCCTGGCGGATTCTGCTCGCGAAGTACGGTGGCCCGGCCCCGGGGCCGGCGCCGGCGGGGATGCGGGTCTTCCCTGACCCGCGGACGTGGCGGCGCATCCCGTCCTGGGAGTGGCACCGGGCCGGGGTGGAGGGCGTCCGGGCCGAGACGATCATCCGGGCCGCGAGCGTGGCCGATACCCTGGAGCGGCTGCTCGCGCTGGGCCATGAGGAGGCCGACCGGCGGCTGCGGACCATCCCCGGCATCGGCGTGTGGACGTCGGCCGAGGCCCGCCAGCGGGCGGCCGGCGACCCGGACGCGGTTTCGGTAGGCGACTACCACCTCAAGAACGTGGTCGGCTGGGCCCTGGCCGGGAAGGACCGGTCGACCGACGAGGAGATGCTGGCGCTGCTTGAGCCGTTCCGGGGCCACCGGCACCGGGTCACCCGGCTGATCGGCCTCAGCCGCGGGAACGGCGCCGGCACCAGTGCGGTTTCCGGCGGCAGGCAGGGGATCGCGCGCTACGGCGCGGGCGGCCCGCCTCGCCGCGGGCCCCGCACGCCCGTCCGCGACTATCGGGGCTTCTGACCGGAAGCCGGCCTCATGGGCAGACGCGCGAGGCGGCACCTAGGTTTACCCGGGAAATAATCTTGTTACTTTATTTTATCTTAGGGATCAGGTAACGCTGTCTTATTAATTGCGTTACCGCGAATATAGCCAGCGTGAGTTTACTTGCCCGGGGCACTGTGTCAGTGCCTGTTGCATGCTGTTGCCCGGTGATTATACGTATGGTGTCGAGTATATCACTGTGAGTCACGAACAGTATTTCGCGGCCGCTCCGCTATGCCTCAGTGTACGTGCTGACCTGTGGTTTTGCCGGTCGCCCGCGGCCGCCCTGGCGCTGCTGCCCGGTGCCGCCAGCGCGCTCAGGCGAAGCCGGCCCTTGCCTCTTCACGGCCCGCCCCGTAACCCAAATTTTATGAGTGGAGATAGCGCGTTAGGCCTGAAAAATTCCGAGTTATCTCCTAACATGGAGATAGTGATGGTGAGGTAGCGACTCCATCACGCGAGGGGTGTGCGAGTGACTGTGTTTATGTTTGATTGCTAGTGAGTTCTTGCCCGGCACGGACCTCAGCCGGTGACCAGCGCCGGCCGAATCGGCACCGCGGCCACGGGGACGGTCGTGGCGCATTCGGTCGCTCACGGTGACGCGCGGAGCGGTTAACCCGCATGGCGCAGCGCGTCGGCAGGCGAGGCAATAAGTAAATTGTTTATCCGATGGAGGGCGGGGATCGGATTGAGATTGAAAAATGACCCTCAGGGGCGACGGCTGAAGCTCGCTATTGTCACCGACGCTATTTACCCTTACCATCGCGGTGGCAAGGAGTTGCGCTACCACGAAGTGATCAGGCGGATAAGTTCCCGCATTGATGTTGATGTTTATACGATGCGCTGGTGGGATGAGCTGGATTCCCGGCAACTGGATGGCGCGCGGCTGCACGCCATCTCGCCGCTGCTGCCCCTTTACGTTAATGACCGCCGCTCACTAACGCAGGCGCTCAGGTTCGGGCTCGCCTGCTTCCGGATGCTGAAATACGATTTTGACGTCCTTGAGGCCGACCACATTCCCTTTTTCCAGGTGCTGGTCCTGCGGCTGGTGACCGCGCTCAAGCGCAAGCCGCTGATCGTGACCTGGCACGAGGTGTGGGGCCTGGCGTACTGGCGGGAGTACCTCGGCCTGGCCGGCCTGGCCGCGTGGCTGGTCGAGGAGCTGGCGATGCGCGCGCCTGATCACATCATCGCCGCTTCACCGCAGACCGCCGAGCGGCTGCGTAAGTCGATCGGCTCGAGCCGGCCGATCAGCGTGATACCCAACGGAATCGATATCGAGGAAGTAGCAGGCGCCTTCAAGGACCCCGCGGCAACGGACGTGGCAGTCGTGGGCAGGCTGATCGGCCATAAGCGGGTCGACATGCTCCTCGAGGCCGTCGCCAAGCTCCGCGCGGAGGGGCTCCCGCTGGCCTGCCGGGTTATCGGGAATGGGCCTGAGCAGCTAGAACTGCATAACACGGCCAAGCGGCTTGGCATCGACGACCTGGTGGAGTTCCGGCATGACGTCACCGAGCAGCAGGACGTCTACAGCCTGCTCAAGTCGGCCCGGGTATGCGCCTTCCCGACCGCGCGGGAGGGATTCGGCATCGCGGTGCTTGAGGCCCTGGCCTGCGGCGTCCCCGTGATCACCACGTCCGCGGCCGACAACATGGCGCAGCACCTGGTCGCGCGGTCGGTGCGCGGGGTCGTCTGCGAGCCGACGGTTGACGCGCTGGCCAGCTCGCTGCGCACGGTGCTCAGCGACGGGGCCTACGGCGCGGGGCGCCCGGAACCCTGGCTGAACGAGTACAGCTGGGACGCCGCCGCTGACCGGGTGGCGGGAGTTCTCGGTGCCGAGGAGCCGGCCGCGGAAGCGGGCGTCGGAACCGGGGCGACCGGGGTAACCGTTGCCGCGAGAGAGGCCGGCGTGGAGCTGGAAACCGCGTAAGGCACACCGCTGACCCTGCCGTAGGGTGCATAGCATGAGCAGCAACGGTGTCAGCGAGTCAGCCATCCGCGATGCACTGGCCAAGGCCGGCAACGGAGCGGAGCTGGACCAGGCCGATGCGCTGGCCCTGCTGCACGCGCGCGACGGCCAGCTCGCCGAGCTGCTCAGGGCCGCCGCCCAGGTGCGCGACGGCGGGCTGGAGGCGGCCGGGCGGCCAGGGGTGATCACCTACTCCAAGAAGGTGTTCATCCCGCTGACCCGGCTGTGCCGTGACCGTTGCGGCTACTGCACGTTCGCAACCGTGCCGGGCAAGCTCGAGAGCCTTTACCTCAGCCCGGACGAGGTGCTGGCGATCGCCCGGCCTGGGGCCAGCCTGGGCTGCAAGGAAGCCCTGTTCACCCTGGGCGACCGCCCGGAGGCCCGCTGGCGGCAGGCGCGGGAATGGCTGGACCGGCACGGCTACGAGGACACCCTCGGCTACGTGCGGGCGATGGCCGTCCGTGTCCTCGAGGAGACCGGCCTGCTGCCGCACCTCAACCCCGGCGTGCTCAGCCCGCAGGACTTCCAGCGGCTCAAGCCGGTCGCCCCGTCGATGGGCATGATGCTAGAGACCACGGCCGCGCGGCTGTACACGGAAAAGGGCGCGCCGCACTTCGGCTCGCCCGACAAGGACCCCGCGGTCCGGCTGCGCGTCCTGCAGGACGCCGGCCGCCTCAACGTGCCGTTCACCACCGGGATCCTGATCGGGATCGGTGAAACGAGGGCGGAGCGGGTCGACGCCATCTTCGCGCTGCGCGAGGTGTCCCGCGCGTACCACGGCATCCAGGAAGTGATCGTGCAGAACTTCCGGGCCAAGCCGGACACCAAGATGCGCGGCACCCCCGACGCCGAGCTCACCGACCTGGCCGCGACCATCGCGGTCAGCAGGCTGGTGCTCGGCCCGGGCACCCGGATCCAGGCACCGCCGAACCTCGTCGGCCGTGAGCACCGGCTCATCCTGGACGCGGGCATCGACGACTGGGGCGGCGTGTCCCCGCTTACCCCGGACCACGTGAACCCGGAGCGGCCCTGGCCGCGGCTGGACGAGCTGGCCGGGATCACCGCCGCCGCGGGCTTCGCCCTGCGTGAGCGGCTCACCATCTACCCGCCCTACCAGCGCGCGCCGTGGCTGGACCCCGGCCTCGGCCCGTACGTCGCCGCGCTGGCCGACCCCGGGACCGGCCTGGCTGACGAGGCTGCCGTCCTGCGGGGCAGGCCCTGGCCCGCGCCCGCCGCTCAGGAAGCCGCTCCCCTGGTCACGGGCAGCGGCAGCGGACTCGTGTCCCGCTTATGCTGAACGAATGGGTCATGGCGTAACCGACGAGGGTCTTCCGTCATCCGACCGGGTCCGCGCCTGGCTGCGGGCGGCGTCGGCGGGGCCGGCCACCCTGCCTGACGAGGGATACGCGGTGCTGCTCGGTGCGGACGGCGAGGTGCTCGACGAGCTCTGCGGGCTAGCGGACGCGCTGCGGCGGCAGGCCGTCGGCGACGAGATCAGCTACGTCGTCAACCGCAACCTGGACACCGCGACGGTGGCGGGCCGCGCCCGCGCGGCCCGGGAGCGGCTGTCCGCGCTGGTGACCGAGGCGCGCCAGCTCGGCGCGACCGAGATCTGCCTGCAGGGGCCGCTGGGCGGCGCCGATGACGGCTACCTGGAGCTGATCGCCGCCGTCAGGGCGGCCGAGCCAGGGATTCACCTGCACGCGTTCCGCCCGGCCGAGCTGCTCGACGGCGCGGCCCGGTCCGGGATGCCGCTGGCGCAGTTCCTTGACGCGGCCCGGCGGGCGGGTCTCGGCTCGGTTCCTGGCACCGCCGCCCGCATTCTCGACGACGGGGTGCGGACCCGGATGATGGGGCGTCCCGACCTGCCGGCGCTCCGCTGGGCGCAGGTCATCGAGGCCGCGCACCGGGCCGGCCTGCGCTCTTCCGCCACCATGGTCTTCGGGCACGTCGAGACGCCGGCTCAGCAGGCGGCCCACCTGCGCCTGCTGGCCGGGATCCAGGACCGCACCGGCGGCTTCACCGAGTTCATCGCCATGCCGTTCGTCCCCGCCGCCGCTGCCGTCACCGCACCAGGCCTGGCGGGCGCCGCGCTGCCCGGACCGTCCTGGCGGCAGTCACGGGCGGTGCACGCGGTGGCCCGGCTGATGCTGCACGGCCGCATCGGCAACATCCAGGCCGCCTGGCCCAAGCTCGGCCTCGACGCGTCGGTTGACCTGCTCCGCGGCGGGGCCAACGACCTGGGCGGGCTGCTGCTCGACGGGCGCCTCGCGCCGGACGCGGGCGCGGAAGCCGGGCTGGTGCTGACCATGGAGGACGTCGGGCGGGTAGCACAGAAGCTCGGGCGGCCGCTGCGCCAGCGCACCACCGGGTACGGCCGGGTCACCGCCGATGCGTGACCCTGGAGGTCGCATGGCCGGCCAGGTGACCGCGGTGGACGTGCTTATCGTAGGGGCGGGCTTCGCCGGGATCGGCATGGGCATCCAGCTCGCGCGACGGGCCAGGGAGTCGTTCGTCATCATCGAGCAGGCGGCCGATGTCGGCGGGACGTGGCGCGACAACCAGTACCCGGGCGTGTCCTGCGACATCCCCTCGCACCTGTACTCGTTCTCCTTCCGGCCGAACCCGGACTGGTCGCGCGTGTTCGCCGAGGGGCGGGAGATCCACGCCTACCTGCGCACGTGCGTGAAAGAGGAGGGCCTGACCGCTCACCTGCGGCTGAACTGCGCGCTTGTGCAGGCCGAGTGGGACGGAGCCGACGCCCGCTGGCTGGTCCGCACCACCCGCGGCGACTTCTCGGCCGCCAGCCTGGTCATCGCGACCGGCCGGCTGTCGGAGCCCAGGATCCCGTTGATCAAGAACCTGGACGGGTTCGGCGGGCGCTGGTGGCACTCGGCCCGCTGGAACGCGCGGGTATCCCTCGTCGGCCGGCGGATCGGACTGGTCGGCACGGGCGCGTCGGCGATCCAGATCCTGCCCAGGCTCGCGGCTGAGGCGAGCGAGATCGTGGTCTTCCAGCGTTCGGCGCCGTACGTGTTGCCGCGCGGCGACCGCGAGTACAGCCGGGAGGAGACGGCGCGCTTCGCGGCCGACCCGGGCACCGTCAGCGCGCTCAGAGACGAGCTGTTCGCCGAGGCCGAGCGGAACATCGGGGCCCGCCAGCGGCGGCACCCGGATATCGACCTGCTCCGCCAGCGCTCGCTTGATCACCTCAGCGCCTCGGTCCCCGACGAGCGCCTGCGCCGGCTGCTGACCCCGGACTACGAGATCGGCTGCAAGCGGATCCTGTTCTCCGACGACTACTACGCGGCCTTGCAGCTTGGCCACGTGACGCTGGAGCCTACGCCGCTGGCCCGGATCGCCGACGGCAGCGGGTACGGCGGCGTCCAGGGCAGCCGCGAGGCGATCGCCGCCAGCGGGAACAGCTACCACCTGGACGTGCTGGTGCTGGCGACCGGGTTCAACTCGACCCGCCCGTCCATCGCCGGTCACATCCGCGGCCGCCGGGCCCGGCTGCTGGCGGACGAGTGGAGCAACGGCATGGCCGCGCACGCGTCCACCACCGTGCACGGCTTCCCCAACATGTACGTGCTCGACGGGCCGAACGCGGCCCTCGGCCACAATTCGGCTATCTACATGATCGAGACCCAGGTCGGCTACGTGCTCAGTGCGCTCGACTACCTGGCGGTCAGCGGAGCGGACGCGCTCGACGTCACCGCCGAGGCGGTGCGCTCCTACATGCGCGACATCGACACCATGGCGCAGGACACCGTCTGGGTCCAGGGCGGCTGCACGAGCTGGTACCGGGACGAGCGGACTGGCCGGGTCACCCTGCTGTGGCCGGACTCGGCCACGTCCTTCCGTGACCGCCTGGCCACCTTCGCGCCGGTCTCCTACGAGCACCTGCACCGCCGCGGTCAGCGCCCTGAGCCTCGCTAGCATCTCAGCCCCCCAGCCGTCATCGGTCCGGGTTTGCCACTTCTTGTCGATTCGCGAAGGTTGCGCATCTCGCTAATCGGTGCCGGAGTACAGTGGTGAAGCGGCGGACTACCGGTTCACGTGCTTGCAGTTGATCGTTGTTGGAAACCGGTAGTCAGTTTCTTAGCCGGAGTGACAGGGGAGTTGCTGTGGGTCAATCAACCGTTCCTTTTATAAGTGTAATTATGCCCGTGTATAACGGTGAGGCCACCATCGGCCGGGCGCTGGATTCCTTGCTGGCTCAGGATTACCCCCAAGATCGATACGAAATCATTGTTGTCAATGACGGGTCGACCGATGAGACGTTCAAGGTTGTCGCTGAGCGCCCGGCTGTTCGCTATGTAGAGCTTCCGCGGAACATGGGCATCCCGTCTGCGCAGAACGCAGGGCTTGAAGCGGCCCGGGGTGAGATTTTCGCGGCGTTTAACGATGACTGCCAGGCCGCCAGTGACTACCTCACGGAGATCGCTGCCGCCTACCTCCAGCTTGACAAGCCGCTCGGTGTCGGCGGCCTCATCGTCAAGCAGCGTTCGGGCAAGGTCACCGGGGTCACCGCTAACTACATCGAGGCCATCGGCACCGTGACCAACCAGGGCGTCGGTGACGCCGGCCCGTCCTTCGTGCCCGCGGTCGCCCGGCGCTTCTTCTCGTACCTGAGGTCAAATTATTCCGCCGGGCAGGAAGACAAGCTTGAGGACTACCCGGAGGTCGTTGAGCTTTACGGCAGCAACGCGTCCTTTCCCATTGCTAAGCTTCGCCAGATCGGCGGGTGGGACACCAGCATGGCCGCGCCGGCCGTCGGCGGCATCGAGGACCGCGACGTGTGCTTCCGGCTGCGCCAGCGGTTTCCCGATCACCGCTACTACAACGCCCGCCGGGCGAACCTCATGTTTGACCAGGACCCGCGCGACTCCGCCGCCTCTATCAAGTCGTACCTGCTGCGGCCGTACCGGCGCGGTCCGTTCAACTACGCCTTCCACGTCAAGAACGGCCTCACCCCGCCGCTCTTCCCCTTTCCGCCCCTGATGCTGCTGATCCTGCTGGCGGACATCGCCCTTGCCGACCAGTGGCCGGCGCTGATCGCTTTCCTGCCGGCCCTCGTCCTGCTGCTCCCGCAGCTCTGCTACGGCTGGTGGGTGAAGCGGGCGGTGGCTGACCGGCGGCCGCTGTGCCTGCTGTTCCCCTACTTCCAGGCCGCCGAAGAGACGATGGTGCTGGTCGGCCTGGTGAAGGGCAGCTTCACTTACCGCCGGATGACCAGCAGCCCGCGGCCGGTCGGCCCGCCCGCGCAGGAGAAAATGGCCGCTGTCCTGCCGGAGGGGCGGCGATGATCACCGCCCAGGACTCGACCGCCGAGGAGCCCGCCCTCGGCCGGCTTTCGCTGCGCCGGGTACCGCTGATCCTCATGTACCACAGCGTCGCGGCCGTCCCGGAGGATCCGAACCACGTTTGCGTGACCCCCGCTCGCTTCGCCGAGCAGATGGCCTGGCTGGCGAGCCGAGGGCTGCGCGGCGTCAGCATCGGGACCCTGGTGGCGGCGCTGCGCGACGGCCGCGCGCGCGGGCTTGTCGGCATTACCTTTGACGACGGCTACGACAACATCCTCGGCAATGCCGTGCCGGAACTGCTGCGGCATCACTTCACGGCGACGATGTTCATCGTCTCCAGCCGTATCGGCGGTACGAACGAGTGGGACGGGGAGCCGGTGTGGCCGCTGATGACGGCCGGCCAGGTCGCGGAGGTGGCGGCGGCGGGCATGGAGATCGGCTCGCACAGCGCGACGCATGCCAAGCTGCCGGGCCTGAGCGAGGAGCGGCTGCGCGCCGAGGTTCACGACAGCCGGGCCAGGCTGGGCGAACTGCTGGGCCAGCCGGTCCGCGGCTTCGCCTACCCGTACGGGAAGATGGACGCCGCCGTCCGGCAGGCGGTCCGTGACGCGGGCTACCAGTACGCGTGCTCGGTCGAGACTCGGCCGGCCGACATGGGGGACATGGCGCTGCCCCGGATGACCATTGGCGAGCGGGACACCGCAGCCCGGCTGGCGGCCAAGAAGCGGTTTTACCGTGGCTATACGGCAGTGGTCGGCAGCCGGGCTGGCCAGCAGCTCATCCGCCGGCTGGCGGCGATCGCCTAGGCATCGGCCGGGCATCGGGGCGGACCCCGTCAAACCGGGTAACCCCAGCACACGGACCCTAAAACGGATAAACTGGCCTTGCCCGCTGACCAGTCGGCTGGCCTTCCTAGCTGACCTGCCGGCAGGCCGGACGGAGCGGGCGGACTTGCAGGCCCGCGGCGTGGCGAGGCCGGGCCCGTAATCCTGCTACCTGCGATGCGATTGAACTAATTGGAATCTCAAAAGATTTCTAAGACTGGCCGGGTGAATGCCGGGCTAAAGCGGGGGAATCGCATTGTCGACTAACCAGCACATGTCCAACCGCCCGCGGCGCCCCCGCCGTGAAAACCTGTACATCGGCCGGGACCCCACCCCGACCCGGGCGGAGGCATGGTACTTCAGCGACGCGGGCGGCGTGCAGCGGCGGGCAGCGGCCGCCAAGATCGCGGAAACCGGGGAACTCGACGCCGGGCTCTACGAGCGTCAGATGGCGGGGATCAACGCGCTGGTCGCCCTCGCTAACGACGTGGCCGTCGTCGCCCGCACGGGCGAGTTCGTCGCGCTGCCCGCCGCGGGCCAGCGCCCGCAAAGCAGGCTGACCGCCCTGGCGAAGCGCCTCCGGCAGGACCCGATGGCGCTGAACTCGCTTTACCTGGTGCTGAACTCCGGTTTGCAGGCCGTCTTCGGATTCGGCTTCTGGATCGTGACGGCGCACCTGTTCAGCGTCAGTGACGTCGGCAAGGCCAGTGCCCTGATCTCGGCCACCACCCTGATCGGCAACTTCGCCCTGTTCGGGCTTAACAACACGATGGGCAGGTACCTGCCCAGCTCGGACAACCCGAATGGCCTGATCAGCTCCGGACTGGCGCTGGTCGCTGTCTGCGGCGGCGTGGGCTCGCTCATCTACGTATTCCTGACCCCGCTGATTGCCCCCGACCTCTCCTTCGTGGAGAAGAACGTTTCCCTCACCGTCGGCTTCGCCCTGATCACCGCGTTCAGCTCGGTAAACACGCTGACGGACTCCGTGTTCGTCGCGTCGCGGCAGGCGAAGTACACCGCCTTCGTCGACGGCGTGGTCGGCGGGCTCGGCAAGGTCGTGCTGGCGCTGGTGCTCACCGGGGCCGGCGCGTACGGGCTGTTCCTCGCCTCGGGCATGAGCATCGTGCTGTCCAGTGTCGCCAGCCTGCTGCTGATCTACACGGTGATGCACACGCGGCTTGACCTGAAGAACCCGCGTAAGACCCTCGCGCCGCTGCTCAAGTTTTCCGGTGCCAACTACATCGGCAACGTCTTCAACACGATCCCCGGGCTGGCGGTCCCGGTCATCTTGCTCGACCGGCTGGGGGCGGTATCGGCCGCGTACTTTTTCGTGGTGTTCCAGGTTGCCCAGATGGTCTACGCGGCGGCACTTGCCCTTGAGCAGACCTTCCTGGCCGAGGGCTCGCGCAGCGACGCCGACGTGAGCGGGCTCAAGCGGAGAAGCCGGCGCATTCTGATAATGCTCTGCCTGCCGACCGCGTTGGGGATCATCGCGATAGGCCGCTGGCTGCTGCTCGCGTTCGGTGAGGCGTACTACCATAACGGTTTCACCAGCCTCGTTATCATGGCACTGGCGGCCGGCCCCATTGCGGCGAACTACTGGCTGCTCACCGTGCTGCGACTGGCGGGCAAGCTGCGCGCCATTGTTATCGTCAACGGCGTGTATGCCGTGGCGACGTGCCTCTTCGTCTGGATCGCCACTTCACACGGCTTGACCGCGGTATCGATCGGATGGTTCGGCGGTGCTTTCATAGCGGCTTGTGTCGGTGCCGTGGCAGCGCGAGAAGGTCGTGGTCGATCCGCTAAGTCCGGCCCGGATCTTCAGGTCTCTAACAGTGCACAGGGGGGCCACGAAAACGCTGGTAAGCTCTGAAAAAAATCTGACGAGTCAATGAAAGGGGGGCGGGGAAACTAGTCGTCACCAGTACGAGTCCCCGACCGTCAATGAGTAACGCAGAGTACGGTGAGGTACCCAGGGCCTCGCTTCATGATCAGCCGCGAGTACGTGAGGAGCCGCGCTGGAGATGGTGGCTGGGCGGCACCGGGGCCATCGCGGTAATTTTGCTGATCGCCACCCTGGTATCACCGTGGGTGCGTCACGAATGGGCCTTGTCTTTGTCCCGCCAGACTACCCCGTATACCCAGCTGGCTTTCAACAGCGCGGCCGGCCTGCCGGCCACCGCGGTGCGTGGCCAGGGAATTCCCGTCTCCTTCACCATTACCAACGATGAAGGGCAGCCGGTGTCCTACCAGTACGTCGTGGCGTCAGGAAGCGGCACCCAGCTGAAAACATTGAGCACGTCTACTGAAACCGTTTCTTCGGGGGCGACCTGGGTCGTCGACATCAATGTTGTGCCAGAGTGCGCCAAGGCGGACTGCCGCGTCCAGATATCTCTTCCCAAGCAAGGTGAAAGCATACGTTTCATGTTTAACATCAAGGAGAAGAGCGCCGCGAAGAAATGAACGACACCCACGATCTTGCCCCCGCGGTCGCCGAGGCGCCGGACGCGCCACCGCCGGCCGCCAGGAGAATGCCAGCCGCCGAGGGCCCCGACATCGTTTTCCCGCTGGTATCGCTGTTCCTGATTATTGTTGTCAACCTACTGGTTTTCGCTAATCTGAACCCGCCGATTGTCCGTCCCGTCCTGGGATTCTGGTTCATCTTCGTTTTCCCTGGCTTCCTGCTGTTCACGTCGTCAGCCTGGCGTAGGTGCGGGCTACAGGAACGGGTCGCCTACAGCGCCTGCGGGACCCTGCTCATCCTCATGCTGGCCGGCCTTGCCATTAACGAGGTTTTGCCGCTGGCCGGCGTGAAGCGCCCGCTTGACGCCGGTCCGGTCGTCATCGCGGGCGACGTGATCAATTTTTCCCTGTACCTTTTCCAGCGGCGCCATGCTGACCGGGCTGGAATGCGGGACCTGTTCTCCGCGGTGGGACGGCAGGAGCTCCGGCTGCTTGTCGCCGCGGCGCTGACAGTGGTACTGGCCGTATTCGGCGCGAACCACCTCAACAACGGCGCGAGCGGGCACCTGACCTGGGTTGCGCTGGCGCTAGCGGCCGTCATCGGCGTCTTCTCGCTGCGCTGGATGCGGGTCGTGCGCGAGTCCGTCATGTCGGTTGTCATCTACCTGGTCTCGCTGAGCCTGCTGCTGACCACGTCACTGCGCGGCTGGTTCGTCACCGGGCACGACATTCAGCAGGAATACGTCGTCTTCCAGCTGACGCAGGCGCACGGGCACTGGTCGATGGCAAACCTGCAGGGTGCCTATAACGCCTGCCTCAGCATTACGATCCTGCCGACGGAGCTCGGTCAGATACTTGGCGTCTACAGCCCCTATGTGTACAAGCTTTTCTTCCAGCTCATCTTCGCCCTGGCGCCAGTCTTGGCCTACGGCGTTGCCCGGCGCTACTTTAACCGGGGCATCTCGACGCTGGCGGTCGCGTATTTCGTCGGTTTCCCCACCTTCTTCACCGACATGCCGTTCCTCAACCGGCAGGAGATCAGCCTGCTGTTCGTCGGGGCGGGCCTGCTGGCGGCGACGAATCCGGTCTGGAGCCTGCGCAGGCGCCAGGCCAGCCTGGCGGTGGCCGGCCTCGGGGTGGAGCTAGCGCACTACTCGACCATGTACGTGCTGCTCGGAATCCTGGTCATCGGCCTGCTGTGCTCCTACGGCGCCCGCCTCACGGCCTGGGCCGGCCGCTTCAGGAAACCCCGGGTGCGCGCGTCCGGCCCTACGACGGCCGGACGTGAGCACGAGGGCAATCCCGCCCCTGCGGGTAAACCCGAGGGGGAGGCCAGCGAACAGCCTGAGGCGGTGGCCGAACCGGTGGTAGCGGCCGGGGACACGCCCGGCCGCGGAGACGCCGGCCGCGGAGACGCCGGCGGCAGGCGGGCCGGCCTCGGCAGCGAGGCGAAGTACCCGCTCACCCTGTGGGTAGTGGGCGTCATGGTCGGAATCGTCTTCGTCTGGGGCACGCTCGTCACCGGGACGACCGGCCAGGTGATCGACGACGGAAGCAGCGCGATCACCGCCGGGAACATCTCTCTCTCGCTGTTCGGCAGCGCCGGCATTAGCCCGGACCAGGCGATCCAGGACTTGCGCCAGTCGACCATCAAGTCGAGGGGGCCCGACGAGCAGAGCCAGTACCTCCCGCTGTCGGCCGCCGCGAAGGCCCCCACGCCCACCATTCAGCAGCAGCTCAACCCGTTGACCAGCATCGGGGCGGCGGCCAGCGACGTCGGGGTGCCGGTCGTCGGGCTGAATAGCCTGGCCCGCAACTTCGTCGCCTACGGCGAGCAGCTCTTCCTGGTAATCGGGATCATCAGGTTGTTCGTCGCGGCCCGTCGCGGCCGGCGCATGGTCGGCGACCAGTTCTTCTGGCTGGCGGTGGGCGCCATCGGCATGATCGTGCTGATCACCGTGCTGCCGTCGATCGCGACCGACTACGGCCCGCTTCGCGCCTTCCAGCAGGGACTGCTGTTCTTCGCGCCGGTCATCGTCATCGGCTCGATGACGGTCTTCGAGCCGATCGGGAAGTACCGGGCACGGCTGGCCGCGTGCGTGGTGTGCCTGATTATCTTCCTCGCCACCAGCACCGTGCTGCCCCAGCTGGTGGGCGGGAACCTGGCCGAGCTCAACCTGAACAACAGCGGCACGTACTACGACCTGTACTACACCAGCCCGCAACAGTCCTCCGCGGTCGCCTGGCTGGGTGACCAGCCGCGGGTGCTCAAGTACCCGATCCAGGCGGGCTACCTGCAGGAGAAGTACATCTTCACCAGCCCCGACATCATCAACGGTAACCAGGCGATCATCGACGCCTACCCGACGGCGGTACTCAAGGACAGCTGGGTGATCTTCGCGCCCTCCGAGCCTGACTCCGACATCTTCTACACCTTCACCCCCTCCAACGGGGCGCTGACCGAGTACAAGTACCCGCAGGGCCTGCTTGACGACTATAAGAACCTGGTCTACACCGACGGAAGCGCCGCCATCTACAAGTAGTCCGGCCGGGCAGCGATCTGGTCAGGCCCGGGCGAGGAACGCGGTCAGCGCCTCTGCCCGGGTCTGCCAGGAGTAGTCGGTGCCGGCTATCCGCCAGGCCTCCTTGGCGATCCGCACCCGGCGCTCCTCGTCAAGCAGCAGCTCGGTCAGCGCGGCCGCGAGCGCGGCGGCGTCGCCGGGCCGCACCACCACCCCGGCCAGCCCGTCCCGTACCAGGCCGCGCAGGTCGCCCACGTCACTGACCAGCGGCACGGTGCCCATCGCCATGTACTGGAAGACCTTCATGTTGCTAGCGGCGCGCACGGTGCGGATGTCGGGCAGGTAGCACACCCCGACGTCGGCGAACCGGGCGTAGTCCTGCACCGCCAGCATGTTGGTCTGCCAGCCGGGGAAGGCGACCGCGTCCGCGATGCCCAGCTCACGGCACATCTGCCTGGCGTCGTCGAGCGCGCTGCCGCCCCCGACGACCGTTAGCCGCGCGTCCGGCACCGCCCGCAGCACCGCGGGCATCGCTGCCAGCAGGTCCTCGATGAGGCCAAGCCCGTTGAACGCGCCGAAGTAGTAGACCGCGGGCCGCGGCCGCTGCTCCTCGACCACCTCGTACTCGCCTGGCTCGACCCCGTTGGGCAGCAGCAGCACGCGCTTACCCGGGTGGTGCCGTAGCACGTGCTCGCGCAGCTCGGTCGACACCACGACGACGGCGTCGGCGTAGCGCATGCACAGCCGCTCGCTCCACTCCACCAGGCCGTAGGAGAGCGGTGACCGGCCTTCCCGCCGGATCACCTCGCTGCCCAGGTCGTCCAGGTCAAGGACCACCCGGGCCCGGCCCAGCAGCTTCGGCAGCAGCCCGATCACGGTGATCGGGGTGGGCTTGTAGATGACCACAATGTCGGCCCGGGCGCGCACAATGCTTGCCAGCGCGGTAAACAGATAAGGAATCAGGTTCAGCATGGGGGAGCGCGTGGTCAGTTGCCACGGCTGCCTGAGGCGGCCAAAATCCGGTTGCAGCGCATAGTCCGGCGTAAAGTCATTGTATTTATCGGCAGGCGGGGTGATCATCGTGATGTCCCAGCCCTTGGCGAGGTGCCGGGCCAGGTAACGGAGCCGGATCGTCAAGGTGCTGTGGTATGAGCCCGAGCTCAGCATCAGCAGCCTGCGGGGTCTTTTCATCGGGTTCCTCGGCATCAATATCATGTCAACGTCGGGGCAAGAATTAACCTGGCCGGAACCGGGTTTTTACCTGTGCTTACAGTTTCCAAGGCGACGAGGTCATATTAGCCGAGGCAGGCGCCGGCTTTCCGGGGTGATCGCGGCGCGAGGAAGGCCGGCTTGCCCGGCCGGCCGGCCGGGCAAGCCGGCCGG
>Ga0265338_10002086_pt1 | contig 30847 bp, 26 predicted proteins | sample 42126metaG_FD_193579 | JGI IMG/M metagenome (GOLD analysis project Ga0265338, IMG submission 193579) | Rhizosphere microbial communities from Carex aquatilis grown in University of Washington, Seatle, WA, United States - 4-21-26 metaG | ecosystem: Host-associated > Plants > Roots > Rhizosphere...
TCCAGGAATTCCCGCTTGCGCGTGCGCTTGCTCGAAAGCTCGAATCCCGTACCGCCAAGGCTGATCTGTTTCATGACGTCAGTTTCTCATGCCGCTTGCAGCCTCGTCGGCGTTTTGCAGACCTTCCTTAGCGCACTGCGTTGTCGTGCTGCCTTGTAGTGCCTCGTTGCCTCACCGCGTTTCCTCAATATGCGCGCGTCACGCGAGGTCTTTACAATGGGCGCTTTTGCGGCGCGCGGCGATGCTCGATAGCCTTACAACCTGTTTATCGCGTCGCGCGGCGCACCGCATCGCTATTTCCGCGTCCGCGCGGGTTATGTGCCGCCCGCCCCGACCGCTCTCCGCCCGAATCAGTCCGACGCTCTACATGCTTTCCACTTCGCTATCCCGTCTTCGGAGTTTGTTCCGCCGCGCTGCGTCATGTGACGCGCGCGCCGCCGCTACACGGACGCACGTGCCCACGCGCACCGCGTTCGCGATCCGCCTCGCCTGCGCCGCCATCGCCGCAACCTGCATCGCCGTGCCTGCCGCGCAAGCGCAGCCCGAGGGCGCGCGCCTGCCTTCGGTCAACGTGAGCACCGTGCTGCCGCCGTCCGTGATGGCGGGCCTCGAACGCGCGCACGTGCCGTTGTCGGCGGTGAGCGTGGTAATCGAAAAGATCGGCGACCGCCAGCCGAGCGTGGCCGTCAACGCGGGCCAGCCGATGATGCCCGCCTCGACGATGAAGCTCGTCACGACCTGGACCGGCCTCGCGATGCTCGGCGCCGATTTCCGCTGGAAGACGAGTGCGTTCGCCGACGGCGAAGTCGACGCAAGCGGCACGCTGCACGGCAATCTCTACATCAAGGGCACGGGCGATCCGAAGCTCGTGCCGGAAGAGCTGATCGATCTCGTGCAGAAGATCCGCGCAGCGGGCATCGCCCGTATCGACGGCGCGCTCGTGCTCGACAAGAGCGAATTCGACGCCTCGACGCGCGACCTGCCGCCGTTCGACGACGACGCCGAAGCGCCCTACAACGTCGGCCCCGATCCGCTGATGTACGCGTTCAAGTCGGTGTCGTTCACGTTCGCGCCGGAGCGCGGGGGCGTGTCGATCGACATCGTGCCGCCCGTCGCGCAATGGCAGATCGACAACCAGATCCACGAACGCGGCGGCAAGTGCGGCGGTTTCCTGCCGTCGCCGCAGATCGCGCCGGGCGCGAACGGCGCCGTGACCGCGAGCTTCGGCGGCACCTACGCGATGCACTGCGGCGCGCGCACGCTCATGATGGCCGCGCCCGTCGATCACAGCACGTTCTTCGCCGACGGCTTCCTCGCGCTGTGGCAGCAGGCCGGCGGCACGTTCGGCGGCGCGGTCCGCGACGGCGCCGTGCCGCCGGGCGCGCGCCTCGTCGCGGTCCATCAGAGCCCGCCGCTCGCGGATGTCGTGCACGACATCAACAAGTTCAGCAACAACGTGATGGCACGCAACCTGTTCCTCACGCTCGGCGCCGTGGCAGGCAAGCCGCCCTCGACCACCGCGAAGGCCGCCGCTGCCGTCAGCGCGTTCCTGCGCAAGAGCGGTGTCGTCATGCCCGAACTCGTGCTCGACAACGGCTGCGGCCTCTCGCGCGAAGAGCACATCAGCGCGCTCTCGCTCGCGAACCTGCTGCAGGCCGCGAACGCGAGCCCCGTCGCGCAGCCGTTCGTCGATTCGCTGCCCGTGCCTGGCGTCGACGGCACGATGCGTCACCGCCTCTCGAACACGGGCGTCGACGGCAACGCGCACATCAAGACGGGCACGCTGCGCGACGTGCGCGCGATCGCAGGCTACGTCGCGGCGCAGAGCGGCGAATCGTGGATCGTCGTGAGCCTCATCAACGACCCGCACGCCGAGGCCGCGCGCGAAGCCCACGATGCGCTGCTCGAATGGGTCTATAAGGGCATGCCCGAAGAGTCGCCGATGTACGTGCAACCGCATCCGAAGCGCGTCGCGAAACACATCCGTAGAAACCCCCAGCGCCGCGGCGCGCATTGACGACACCGCCCGCCGGCAGGCGGGCGGTCGAAGTTTTCCTCTAGCAAAGCCGGGCCTCGCGCACGCATTAGACGTGTACCCTGACAAACATCGTCCGGCGGCGCACATGCCATGCATGCAATACATGCGTGCCGTCCCGGAACGCATGACGCGACGCGCCGCCACACAGCACTGCCCCATCCCGGCGCGCATCCGCGTGACAAGAGAAGCAACGACAGACGCAACAACAGACAACAAAGGCACGCTGCAAAGCAGCGCCGCCACCGGGACAAAGAGGAGGAGACGCGTGCGGTTCGATGCTGAATGGCTGCTGCTTGCGCTCGCACCCATCTTTCTCGCCTGCATCGGCTGGGAGGCGTGGCACCTCGCCCGCAGACGCTCCACCGCCGCCGTCTCCGACTCAGCCCTTTACTCCTGGCCCGACACGCTCTGCAACGCCGCGCTCGCGCTCATGCATCAAGGCGCCGACAAACTCGCGTGGCTCGTCGCCGTTCCCGTCTACGCCTACGTCTACGAGCACTGGCGCATCGTTTCGTGGCAGCCGGGCTGGGCCGCGTGGATCGCGCTGTTCGTCGCGCAGGACTTCCTCTACTACGTGTTTCATCGCGCGAGCCATCGCGTGCGCTGGCTCTGGGCCGCGCATGTCGTCCATCACTCGTCGGAGCGGCTCAATCTCTCCACGGCGTTCCGCCAGAGCCTCATGTATCCCGTCGCGGGCATGTGGGTGTTCTGGATTCCGCTCGCGGTGATCGGCTTCACGCCCATGCAGATCGTCGGCGTCGTGCTCGTCAATCTCGCGTTCCAGTTCTTCGTGCATACGCAGGCGATCGGCAAGCCCGGATGGCTCGAATACGTGCTCAACACGCCGTCGATGCATCGCGTCCACCATGCGCGCAACGAGCGCTACATCGATCGCAATTACGCAGGCGTACTGGCGATCTGGGATCGCCTGTTCGGCAGCTACGTCGAGGAAGACGCGCACGAGCCGCCCGTGTACGGCATCGTCGAGCGGCTCGACACCTATAACCCGCTGAAGGCGACGTTTCACGAATGGCTGTCGATGGCGCGCGACTTCGCGCAGATGCCCGACTGGAGCGGCCGCTTCGCCGCGCTGTTCGCACCGCCCGAACGGGCCGCGCGCCTGCATGCGCAACGACTTGCGACGGCCGCTGCATGCGTGCCGATGAACGTCGCTGAGAACGACACCAGGGGTGAACAGGTATCGCGCGAGACCTGAAAGGTTCGGTAGGCTGTCGGCGTTGTCCGCGGGGCAACCGCAAGTCTGGCAGGGCCGGCATTACATGGCGACACAAGCCATAACGGAGCATGGCATCAAAAGCCACAACAGAGGAGATGAAGTGAATATGAAGCAACGAACCCAAGGACACCGTACGCTGCTGCGCACGACGCAGATCGCCGTCGCGAGCGCGGCCTTCGCGCTGCTGGCCGCCTGCGGCGGCGGCGGCAGCAGCAACAATGCGACCAGCACGCCGCCGGGCGGCGTCAATCTGCAGGTCGTGTCGTTCGGCGACAGCCTCTCCGACGTCGGCACGTATTCGCCGAATATCCTGCCGGGCTTCGGCGGCGGCAAGTTCACGACAAACCCGGGCAACATCTGGGTGCAGAACGTCGCGCAATACTACGGCGGCACGATCACGCCGGCCTACGAAGGCGGCTTTGGCCTTCCGCTGACGGCCACCGGCGGCCTCGGCTACGCGCAGGGCGGCGCGGACGTGAGCGCGGCGAATCCCGACGGCGAAGGTTGGGCGCCGGGCAACGCGGCGGCGACCACGGTGCCGGTTGCGACGCAGGTGAGCAACTACCTCGGCGCGCACGGCAGCTTCAACGCGAGCCAGCTCGTGCTGATCAACGGCGGCGCGAACGACATCTTCCAGTTCTCGACCAACACGAATCTGGCGGCGGTCGGCGCCGCAGTGCAGGCGGCCATCGCGGGCGGCGCCGTGCCGAACACGCAGGCAGGCCAGGTGCAGGCCATCGCCGGCTACATGCAGACGAACAACACCCAGGTGTTCCAGTCCGCTGTCGCACTCGCGACGCAGATCCAGACCCTCGTCAGCTCGGGCGCAAAGCACGTCGTGCTGATGACCGTGCCCGATATCGGCCAGACGCCGCTCGGCGTCGCTGCCAACGCGCAATCGGCCGGCGCCGGGGCGCTCCTGTCGGGCATCTCCGCCGCCTATAACGCGACGGTCCTGCAACTGATCGCTCCGCTGGTCTCGTCGGGCGACGTGATCGTCGCCGATGCGTTCAACTGGTTCGACACCGTCCTGCTGCCGGACGCCGCCGCCGAAGGCTTCACCGTGACGAACACCGGCACGGCGTGCAACCTCACGCAGATGGGCGCCAACGCGACGGCCTACGCGCAGCAGAACCCGCAGGTGCTGACGGCCACCGGCCTGACCGCCCAGGAGTACGGCGCGCAGTTCAAGTCGTCGCTGTTCTGCTCGCCGGCGACCCTCACGGTCGCGGGCGCGGACCAGACCTACATCTTCGCGGATACGGTCCACCCGAGCACGCATACGCACGCGCTCTTCGCCCAGTTCGTCGAGCAGACGATCGCGAAGACCGGCCTCGGGAAGTAAAAACCGTTGCCTGATGGTGAAAAGCCCGGCTCGCTGGAAGGCGAGCCGGGCTTTTTTATCGATGACGTCTGGCGGCGGCGGCGGTTGAAGTCGCGCGCTTTATTCCTGCGCTTCGAATGCCGCCGCCGCTCGTCCGAGCCGGTCGTTCACGGCGATCCATTCGATCGTCGCGGGCAGCTTCTCGATCAGGATGCGCGCGACATTCGCACGATCGAGCGCACGCAGCAAGCCGTAGAGTTCGCGCGCGTACTGTTGCGGGTCCTCGGGCGCGGCAACGAAATACACGCCCGGCGCGCTTGCCCAGACGCCCGCGCGCGAGGCGCGAGCGACGAGCGCGACCGGCTCGCCGCTCGCGCGCGCCGCAGCGAGCATCGGCTCCAGCGCCTCGAACGGCAGCAGCGCGAGCGGCGTGCGCGGCGCGTAGTGGGCCTTGAGCGTGCCCGACGCGCGCGGCGCCGTGGCATCGGACCCGTCGGGCAGGCGCGGCATCTCGCCGAGCACCGCCGCAATGTCGTGCGGCGTCACGCGCCCCGGCCGCAGAAGCGCCGGAAAGCCGCGCGAGAGATCGAGAATCGTCGATTCGATGCCGACATCGCTCGCGCCGCCGTCGAGCACGTGGACGGACGCGCCGAACTCGTCGCGAACATGCTGCGCCGTGGTCGGACTCACGTGACCGAAGCGGTTCGCCGAAGGCGCCGCGACACCGCCGTGTCCCCCGCGGCGCTGCGAAAACGCCGCGAGCAGCCGCTGCGCGACCGGATGCGACGGGCAGCGCAGACCGACCGAATCCTTCCCGCCGCTCACCGCATCGGGGATGCGCGCGTGGCGCTTGACGATCAGCGTGAGCGGGCCGGGCCAGAACGCGGCGACGAGCTTCTGCGCCGCCTCGGGCCATTCGGCGGCCCAGTAGCCGGGGTCTCCGCCCGGCGGCAGATGCACGATCACCGGATGGTTCGCCGGCCGCCCTTTGGCCGCATAGATGCGCGCGACGGCATCGGGGTTCGACGCATCGCCGCCGAGGCCGTAGACGGTCTCGGTCGGGAACGCGACAAGTTCGCCCGCGTCGAGCAGCCCGGCGGCGTGCTCGATCTCGGCGTCCAGGACGTGGACGACGTCAGGGGAATGCGACTGACCGGTCATGGCGTCAGACACCCTCAGCTCGTAGCGATATGCAGCAACCGCGCGCACTCGCGCGCAGCTGCGCGAGCTTCGTCGAGCGTCGGCGCCGTGAAGTTCACGTGGCCCATCTTGCGGCCGGGACGCGCCTCTTCCTTGCCGTACAGATGCAGACGCGCAGCCGGCATCGCGGCCACCTGGTCCCACGGTGGCGTGACGGGCGCGGCGCCCTTCTGCGGCTTCGCTTCACCGGCGCCGGCGTGGAACCACACGTCGCCGAGAATGTTGAGCATCACAGCCGCCGAGTGCTGGCGCGGGTCGCCGAGCGGCATGCCGGTCATCGCGCGCACCTGCTGCTCAAACTGGCTCGTGGCGCAAGCATCGACCGTGTAGTGCCCCGAGTTGTGAGGACGCGGCGCCATTTCGTTGGCGACGAGCGAGCCGTCTTCCAGCACGAAAAATTCCACGCACAGCACGCCGACGTAGCCGAGCTTCGCCGCGATCTGCAGCGCCGCCTGCTGCGCCTGCTGCACGAGCGTGGGGCTCGCGTCGGGCGCGGGGACGATGGTGTGCGACAGCACGCCGTTGCGGTGCGAATTCTGCGCGAGCGGATAGACGGCGCTCGCGCCGCTGGTGCCGCGCGCGATCAGCGCCGACACCTCGAACTTCAGCGGCAGGCGCTTTTCCAGCACGCACGGCACACCGCCGAGCGACGCATGCGCCTCGCGCACTTCCGCTGCATTGCCGACGCGCACCTGGCCCTTGCCGTCATAGCCGAGCCGGGCGGTCTTGAGAATGCCGGGCAGCACGGCGGCGAGCGCGGCGTCGTCCATGGCGGCGAGCGCCTGCGACGACTCGATCGCGACGTGCGGCGCAACCGGCACGCCGGCGGCGGCGATGAAGCGCTTCTCGGCGATGCGGTCCTGCGCCACGGCCACGCAGCGGCCGGCGGGGCTCACGAACGTCGAACGGGCGAGCGCGTCGAGGCTCGCGGCGGGCACGTTCTCGAATTCGGTCGAAATGGCCGCGCACAGGCGCGAGAGTTCGACGAGCGCGGCTTCGTCGTCGTAGGCGGCACGCAGATGACGATCGGCGACGGCGCCCGCGGGGCTTGCCGCGTCCGGATCGAGCACGGCGACGCGGTAGCCCATCGCCTGGGCGGCAAAACAGAACATGCGGCCGAGCTGGCCGCCACCCACCATGCCGAGCCAGGCGCCGGGCAGGATCGGTGAAACCGGAGTGTTGTCAGGGGTCATCTCAATGATCGGTCGCGGCTGGCCCGGCGCGGGAGCGGCGCACGGGACCAGGCCGGGGGTTTAACGTCGAAGCGGGGCGCTGCCCTGCCCCGACGGTGGCGCTCAAAGCGCCGGCAACACCATCGCGTGCGCCGCTTCGTTCTGGCGCACGCGGAACGCCGCGAGCTTGTTCGCGTAGTCGGTGTCGGTCCCGCTCAGGATCGACACGGCGAAGAGCGCCGCATTGGCCGCGCCCGCCTCGCCGATGGCGAACGTCGCGACCGGCACGCCCTTGGGCATCTGCACGATCGAGTGCAGCGAATCGACGCCCTTCAGATATTGACTCGCCACGGGCACGCCCAGCACCGGCACCGTGGTCTTGGCGGCCAGCATGCCGGGCAGATGCGCCGCACCGCCCGCGCCCGCGATGATCGCGCGCAGGCCGCGCTCGCGCGCCTTTTCGGCGTACGCGAACATCTCATCGGGCATGCGGTGCGCCGAGACGACTTTCGCCTCATAAGCGACGCCGAACTCCTGCAGGATCGCGACCGCCTGCTTCATCGTTTCCCAGTCGGAGCTGGAGCCCATCAGTACGCCGACGAGCGGCGCCGCGTGCTGATGAGCCGTCTGTGCTTCGCTCATTTCCTTCCTTTACCGTGATGCGCGAGGCGCGCATCGATCCACATTAAGCCTGAGATCAAGCCAGCGTTTGTCCGGTGAGACGCTCCAGCGCCTCCTGATACTTCGCCGACGTTTTCGCGATCACCTCGTCGGGCAGCGTCGGCGCCGGCGGCTCCTTCTTCCAGTCCTGGGTTTCGAGCCAGTCGCGCACGAACTGCTTGTCGAACGACGGCGGGTTCGAGCCGACCTGATACTGATCGGCGGGCCAGAAGCGCGACGAGTCGGCGGTGAGCGCCTCGTCCATCAGATACAACTGGCCGTGGTTGTCGAGACCGAATTCGAACTTCGTGTCGGCGATGATGATGCCGCGCGACGCGGCGTATCCGGACGCTTCCGTGTACAGCTTGATCGCGATGTCCTTGATCGTGCGCGACAGCTCCGTGCCGATGCGCCGCTCCATCTCTTCGTACGTGATGTTCTCGTCGTGATGGCCCATTTCGGCCTTCGCGGCGGGCGTGAAGATCGGCTCGGGCAGCTTCTGCGCGTTCTGCAGGCCCGGCGGCAGTTCGACGCCGCACACGGCGCCCGTCGCCTGGTAGTCCTTCCAGCCGCTGCCCGCCAGATAGCCGCGCACCACCGCTTCGACGAGGATCGGTTCGAGGCGCTTAACGACGACCGCGCGGCCCTTCACCTGCGCGACTTCGTCGGCCGCGACGACCGTCTCCGGATTGACGCCCGTGAGATGGTTCGGCACGACGTGCTTGAGCTTGTCGAACCAGAAGTCCGCCATCTGGTTCAGCACCTCGCCCTTGCGCGGAATCGGCTCGCCCATGATGACGTCGAACGCCGACAGACGATCGGTCGTGACGATCAGCAACTTGTCGGTGCCCACGGCATAGTTGTCGCGGACCTTGCCGCGGCCGAGGAGCGGCAGCGAGTGCAGCGTGGATTCGTAGAGGGTAGACATCGTCGTGATTCGCTATAAACGTGGCGGGACCGGCTTCAAAACCGGACCAACAGGTTAAATCAAAAAGCCAGTCGCCGTACCCGCGGCGAGCCGGGTACGGCGACGATCCTGCTGCATCTTCTGACGCGAGACCTCGCGCTTCGCCCGCCATAACAGACAAAACGCGAGACAAAGCGCGTCAGCGAACGATCTGCGCAAGTTCGCCCGACTTGTACTTCTCGGCGATCCTGTCGAGCGACACCGGCTTGATCTTGCCGGCCTGGCCTTCGCAGCCGAACGCCAGATAACGGTCCACGCAGACCTTCTTCGCGGCTTCGCGAGCCGGCTTCAGGTAATCGCGCGGGTCGAACTTCGACGGGTTCTCGAACAGGTAACGACGGATCGCACCCGTGATCGCGAGGCGCAGGTCCGTGTCGATGTTGATCTTGCGCACGCCGTGACGGATACCTTCCTGGATCTCCTCGACCGGCACGCCGTAGGTTTCCTTCATGTCGCCGCCGAATTCGCGGATTTCGGCGAGCAGTTCCTGCGGCACCGACGACGAACCGTGCATCACGAGGTGCGTATTCGGAATGCGCGCGTGGATTTCCTTGATGCGCTGGATCGACAGGATGTCGCCCGTGGGCTTCTTCGAAAACTTGTACGCGCCGTGCGAGGTGCCGATCGCGATGGCCAGCGCGTCGCACTGCGTGAGCTTCACGAAGTCGGCGGCCTGCTCGGGGTCGGTGAGCAGCTGCTCGCGCGTCATCGTGCCTTCGGCGCCGTGGCCGTCTTCCTTGTCGCCCTTCATCGTTTCCAGCGAACCGAGCACGCCCAGTTCCGCTTCGACCGTGACGCCGATCGAGTGCGCCATCTCGACGACCTTGCGCGACACGTCGACGTTGTATTCATACGAGGCGACCGTCTTGCCGTCGGCTTCGAGCGAACCGTCCATCATGACGCTCGAGAAGCCGCTGCGGATCGCCGCCATGCAGACCGCCGGCGACTGGCCGTGGTCCTGGTGCATCACGACCGGAATGTGCGGATACGACTCGACTGCCGCCTCGATCAGGTGGCGCAGGAACGCCTCGCCCGCATATTTGCGCGCGCCCGCCGACGCCTGCATGATCACCGGCGCGCCGACCTGGTCGGCTGCGGCCATGATCGCCTGGACCTGCTCCAGGTTGTTCACGTTGAACGCCGGCAGACCGTAGCCGTGTTCAGCCGCATGATCGAGCAGTTGACGCATTGAAACGAGAGGCATCGTGATACTCCTTTGATTTTAAATGAAATCCTGCGTGCCGCCGGCCTTCTGGCGGGGCCGGTCGAGCGCGGCCTGGCAGCCGCCGCCCGCGTGCTCGCCGCGGGCTCAATTGCGTAATTTTATCGCGAAGCCGACCGCTCCCCGGACGAATCGCGTAACCGGCATGAAATTGGCGTATCTGGACGTCATGGCGAGCGAACGGCGCCGAAGGTGCGCCGGCGCTGCATCGGCAACACGCGCCGACAGTCCGCGCGGCCCCTCGTTCGCGCGGACTGCGGCACGGTTCGTCGCGCAATCCGGTCCTGGGTGCAACCGATGCACCCAAGGCCGGACCGGGACCATGCCGCCAGCTACAGCACGTCTCCGACCCGCACGATCTTCAGCGTGTTGGTGCCGCCCGGCTGGCCCATCGGCTCGCCGACGCTCAGCACGATCACGTCGCCGCGCGACGCGTAGCCCTTGCTCACCACCACTTCGACGGCTTGCTGAAGCGCCGTGTCGCGGTCGCTGCTGGCGTCGAGGTGCAGCGGCGTGACGTTGCGAAAGAGCGACATGGCGCGCTCGCTGCCTGTGCGCGGCGTGAGCGCGAAGATCGGCACGTGCGTCCAGTGACGCGACATCCACAACGCGGTCGAGCCCGAATCCGTGAGCGCCACAATCGCCTTCGCACCGAGGTGGTACGCCGTGAAGAGCGCGCCCATCGCGATCGACTGGTCGATGCGCGTGAAGGTGCGGTCGAGGAAGTCCTTGTCGAGTTCCGACTGTTCGGACTTCTCGGCTTCGAGACAGATCGCGGCCATCGCCTCGATCGTCTGCACCGGATACTTGCCCGCCGCCGATTCCGCCGAAAGCATCACGGCGTCGGTGCCGTCGAGCACCGCGTTGGCGACGTCCGATACTTCCGCGCGCGTCGGCACGGGAGCGTGGATCATCGACTCCATCATCTGCGTGGCGGTGATGACGAGCTTGTTCGACTCGCGCGCCATGCGGATCATGCGTTTTTGCAGCGCGGGCACCGCCGCGTTGCCGACTTCGACCGCGAGGTCGCCGCGCGCGACCATGATGCCGTCCGACGAATCGAGGATCTCCTGCAGCGCGGGAATGGCCTCTGCGCGCTCGATCTTCGCGATCATCTTCGGCTTGATGCCGTAGGGCGCGCCCGCGATGTTCGCGAGCTGGCGCGCCATTTCCATGTCGGTAGCGTTCTTCGGAAACGACACGGCGACGTAGTCCGCACCGAGCGACAGCGCCGTGCGGATGTCCTCCATGTCCTTCGCGGTCAGCGCGGGCGCCGTGAGGCCGCCGCCCTGGCGGTTGATGCCCTTGTTGTTCGACAGGTCGCCGCCGACCTTCACGGTCGTATGGATCTCGCTGCCGAACACGCGCACGACGTCGAGCACGATCAGGCCGTCGTTGAGCAGCAACACGTCGCCGGGCTTCAGGTCGCGCGGCAGATCCTTGTAGTCGAGGCCGACGCGCTCGTCGTTGCCGAGTTCGCAGTCGGCGTCGAGGATGAACGGCTGGCCCGGTTCGAGCGTGGTCTTGCCGTTCTCGAACCGGCCGACACGGATCTTCGGGCCCTGCAGGTCGGCCATGAGACCGACCTCGCGGCCGGCCTTGCGGGCGCACTCCCGCACGGTTTCGGCGCGCTGACGGTGATCGTCCGCGGTGCCGTGCGAGAAGTTGAGGCGCACCACGTCCAGTCCCGCTTGAATCATTTGCAGCAGGACGTCCGGCGAACTGGAAGCCGGACCGATGGTGGCGACAATCTTGGTGGCGCGATGCATGAGTCTCCTCGTCTGGAAAGGATCGCTGGAAGAAACACTGCTGCGAGAAAGGCTGACCGGCGCAGGCGCACCTGCGGCTTTGCCGGAACGCGCGCCGGTGAGATCCGGCGTCGCTTTGTGTGACGGCGCGCGGGGCGCGGCGGCCGGTCCGGACGACACGGCCGGGCGCGCCTGCGCCGTCGTGGCGGCGTGCTCGCGGCCTGCGGGCGCGCTATTGCACGCCGCAGCCGCGGCCGTCGCCGGGAAAGTTGTGTCCGCCGGCGCCTTGTTGGGTAGCGCTTTGGACGGTGCCGCTTCGGCCCTGGCCGTTGCGGCGCGGGTTGCTGTCGTGGCGGCCGCAGCGGCCGCGGCCGTCGGTTCGGACGCCGCCGCTTTCACCGCTGCCGCCGTGCGCGGCTTCGCGCGCGCACGGGCCGGTTTTGCGGCGGCGCGCGGTGCCACTTAGCCCGCCGCCCGCGTTTCGAGCACTTCGACGGCCGGCAGCTTCTTGCCCTCGAGGAATTCGAGGAACGCGCCGCCGCCGGTCGAGATATAGCTGACCTTGTCGTGGATGCCGTACTTCGCGATGGCCGCGAGCGTATCGCCGCCACCCGCGATCGAGAACGCCGGCGACTTCGCGATGGCGTCCGCGAGCGTCTTCGTGCCGTTGCCGAACTGGTCGAACTCGAACACGCCGACCGGGCCGTTCCACACGATCGTGCCGGCCTGTTCGAGCTGCGAGGCGAGCGCCTTCGCGGTCTGCGGGCCGATGTCGAGGATCAGGTCGTCGTCGGCGACGTCGGCCACAGCCTTGATTTCGGCCCTGGCCGTCGGCGAGAACTCCTTCGCGGTCACGACGTCGGTCGGGATCGGCACCGAGGCGCCCCGCGCGCGGGCCGCGTCGATGATCGCCTTCGCGTCTTCGACGAGATCGGCTTCCGCGAGCGACTTGCCGATCTTCAGACCGGCCGCAAGCATGAACGTGTTGGCGATGCCGCCGCCGACGATCAGCTGGTCCACCTTTTCCGCGAGCGACTTGAGGATCGTGAGCTTGGTCGAAACCTTGGAGCCCGCGACGATCGCCACGAGCGGGCGCTTCGGCGCGCCGAGCGCCTTGCCGAGCGCGTCGAGTTCGGCGGCCAGCAGCGGACCCGCGCAGGCGACGCTCGCGTACTTCGCGATGCCGTACGTGGTGGCTTCGGCGCGGTGCGCGGTGCCGAATGCGTCGTTCACGTAGATGTCGCAAAGCGTGGCCATCTTCTGCGAAAGCTCGTCGGAGTTCTTCTTCTCGCCCTTGTTGACGCGGCAGTTCTCGAGCAGGACGACGTTGCCCGGCGTGACGTTCACGCCGTTCTCGACCCAGTTCGCCACGAGCGGCACATCGCGGCCGAGCAGTTCGGACAGACGCTTCGCGACCGGCGCGAGCGAGTCTTCCGGCTTGAATTCGCCTTCGGCCGGACGGCCGAGGTGCGACGTCACCATGACGGCGGCGCCGGCGTCGAGCGCGGCCTTGATGGCGGGCACGGAGGCGCGCACGCGGGTGTCTTCGGTGATGTTGCCCTGATCGTCCTGCGGCACGTTCAGGTCGGCGCGGATGAACACCCGCTTGCCGTTGAGCTTGCCTTGGGAGATCAGATCGGAGAGACGCAGAACCTTGTTCATGGGCTTGACGGTGCGTAATGGTGGGAAGGCGGCGGCAATGCGATGCGCGGGCCAGTGCGTGCTCGACTCGTACTATATGGCGAACACGGCGCGGGATCCGGAGTTGAACCTTTCGCGGGTCGCGGCTTGCGTCGCCTCACCGGGCGAACATCGGCATCGAATTGCGAGACGGCTATTTTAGCCGATAGTAGCCGATAGCCAGGCCGATCTGAGGCATGCTCCAGCGAATGCCCGGTATTTGGGCTGCCGCTGTGGCGTTCAGCTATTTTTTCACCCTTTTCCCTCATTTTTTTGCCGGTTTGCTTTACGAATTTATCGCCTGTGTCCGCTGGTGTCTGCCGCCCCGCCTGCGCACGGCGGAACCGATCTCCATGCTGCGTCGCAGCACATAACACCGGCGAACGCCCGTACCCGTACCAAATAAAGCTAAAATGATGGTTTGCCTGCAGCGGCTGCTGGAACCGCCACTGCGCCTGGGCTTAACAACGAGCATCACGAGAATTGTCCTCATGAGCGAAATCAAGGAAATGCCTCTGGTCGAACTGTCGGCCAAGGATCTGCCCGCGTACTGCCCGAATCCGTCGATGCCGCGCTGGAGCACGCACCCGCGCGTCTTCCTCGACGTGACGCACGGCGAAGCGCGCTGCCCGTACTGCGGCACGCGCTACAAGCTGCGCGACGGCGAGGTCGTGCACGGCCACTAAACCGCGCGGCGCGGCGTGGGCGAGGCTCGATGCGCGTAGCAGGCCGCGCGGGTTCACACCCGGCACGTTCGCTACGCCTTTCGTGCAAACGTTCGCGCATGCCGCTCCGTGCGCGTGGCGCCGCTGCCGGTTTCGGCCGGCTTCAGACTGGTTTCGCTTTGCATCGCCCGCCGCCATAAGGCCGCGGCCGAACCGACGACGCGCCCTGCGGCGCGTTCCCCGCTAACCGCGTTCCGCGCGCCCGATGCGCGCGGAACGCTCGCCATTTCCGGACACTGATACCCGATGCGTCGCGCGCTGGTAATCGCACCGAACTGGATCGGTGACGCACTGATGGCGCAGCCGCTTCTTTCGCGGCTCGTGAAACTGCATCCGCGCCTCGTGATCGACGCCGTCGCGCCCACGTGGGTCGCGCCCGTGCTCGAACGCATGCCCGAGATCCGCGACGTCTACGCCACGGACCTCGCACATGGCAAGCTGCAGTTGATGCGCCGCTGGCACCTCGCGGCCGACTTGCGCGAGGCGCGCTACGACGCCGCCTACGTGCTGCCGAATTCGCTGAAATCCGCGTTCATCCCGTGGCTCGCGAACATTCCGCTGCGCATCGGTTATACGGGCGAGAGCCGCTACGGTCTCTTGAACGTGCGTCACGCGAATGCGCCGAAGAACGAACGTCCGCCGATGGTCAGGCAGTACGCCGCGCTCGCGTGGGCGCCCGGCGCGACGGTCCCCGACGATCTGCCGATGCCGCGTCTCGAATCGGACCCGAACGAGGCGTCGCGCGTTTCGGCGCGCTTCAATCTCGATACGCGCGTGCCGCTGCTCGTGTTCTGCCCCGGCGCCGAATACGGCCCCGCCAAGCGCTGGCCGCCCGAACATTTCGCGGCGCTCGCGCAGATCGTGGGCCAGTCGTTCCCCTACACGCAGATCGTCGCGCTCGGCTCGCCGAAAGATGCGCCGCTTGCGCAGGCCATCGCCGAACGCGCATCGAACGTGCGCAACCTGTGCGGGCAAACTGCGCTCGGCGAAGCGTGCGCGCTGATCTCGCGCGCGAACGCCGTGGTCACCAACGACTCGGGCCTGATGCACGTCGCCGCCGCGCTGCGACGGCCGCTCGTGGCGCTCTACGGTTCGACGGATCCGCGCCACACACCGCCCCTGTCAGAACTCGCAAAGGTACAATGGCTGCACCTCGAATGCAGCCCGTGTTTCCAGCGCGAATGTCCGCTCGGGCATCTGAACTGCCTGCGCGAACTGAGTCCCGAACAGGTGTTCGGCGATCTTCGCGGTATGCTGCTCGGTCAGCGCTAATCGCAGCGCGCCTCGATACCCGCCGCGATGCACGATAAGGCGCCGCGGCGCACGGTGACCGCCCATCCGGCGGTTTCCGGCGCAACGCGCGCGGCGGCCCGCGCCGCCCGCAGGCCGTGACACCCAGGCGATGCCGCGCGTCACGGGCTTGTCTCGCGACAGCGGCATGCTCGCTGCAACCGCACCCGGTGTCGATTCGCCAAACCCGCGCTCCGGCGCACAAGACCAACGAGCCATGCCACGTTTTGCCCACATCTTCGAAGCCGCCGCGGACACCCTCAACGCGTATTACCAGGCCGTCGCGGAAGTCAACATCGACAGCTTGATGGGTCTGTGGATCGACGAGGAATTCGTGAGCTTCATCTGCGCGAACGGCGCCCATCTGCACGGACTGTCGAACATCCGCACGGGCCTCGCGTCGCAGATCGAAGCGGCACCGGTCTCGATCGAGCCGCTCGACATCCGCGTCTACGACAGCCTGGGCACCGTGGTCTACGCGATCGTGGAGGCGCATCGTCCCGTCGATCCGGCCGCCGTGCCCGATCTGGTCTTCACGACCTACGTGATGGTCCACGAGCGCGGCGAATGGCGCATCGCCCACATCCACGCGAGCCGCATGCCCGACGACGCGGCCACCCAGTTTTCCGCGAAGCTGCGCCACGGCCAGGGCGCGCTGCACTGAACGCGGCGTTTGCCGTGGCGGTTCTCGCGAGGTCTCGTGCAGCGTTTGCCGTACCGCTTTTCGGACTATTTTTCGCTCCGTTTTTCGCACGGTTTGTCCTACCGTTACTCGTACGGCGAGTCACATCGTTTTTCGCACCGTTTTCGACACAGCTTCACGCGCAGTCATGAGCACCACCGGGAACAGGCCAGCCACCACGCGCTCGGCAGTCGCCGCGACGGGAGCGGCGCCGGGCGCAGCAGCGCAACGCGGCGCATACCGCGCGCCGTTGTGGCTGCCGGGTGCGCACGCGCAGACCATCGTGCCAGCCCTCTTCTCGCGCCTGCCGACGCTCGCCTACCGCCGCGAACGCTGGGACACGCCCGATGGCGACTTCATCGAACTCGACTGGGTCGAATCCGCAAGCGGCCTGCCGCACCCCGAACCCAAAGCCCCGCTTTTCGTGCTCTTTCACGGGCTCGAAGGCGGTTCCGGCTCGCACTACGCGCGCACCCTGGCCGCCGCCGCGACCGAGCGCGGCTGGCATGCCGTGATCCCGCACTTTCGAAGCTGCAGCGGACCGCTCAATCTGCTGCCGCGGTTCTATCATCTCGCCGACGCCAACGAAGTCGACTGGATGCTGCGCCGCTTCGCCTTCCGGCATCGCGGACCGATCGTCGCCGCGGGCGTCTCGCTCGGCGCGAACGTGCTGCTGCACTGGCTTGCGCAACACCGCGAAGACGCATCGATCGTGTCGGCCGCCGCCGCAATCTCGGCGCCGCTCGACGTCCACGCGGGCGGCGAGATGCTCTCGCACGGCCTCGGCATGATCTACACGCGCAACTTCCTGAAAACGCTGAAGGTGAAGGCGCTCCAGAAACTCGAACAGTTCCCGGGCCTCTTCGACGCCGACGCCGTGCTCGGAAGCCGCACGATGTACGAGTTCGACAACGTCGTCACCGCGCCGCTGCACGGTTTCCGCAACGCCCACGACTACTGGACCCAGGCGACCGTGCGCCCGAAGCTGCGCGAGATCGTCATGCCGACGCTCGTGCTCAACGCGCGCAACGATCCGTTCCTGCCGGGCCGCGCGCTGCCCGCGCGTCACGAGGTGAGCGCCGCCGTCGAACTGGAGCAGCCCGCGCACGGCGGCCACGTCGGCTTCATGACCGGTCCGTTCCCCGGCCGCTCGGACTGGCTCGCGCAGCGCGTGACCGGCTACCTTTCGCGTTTCGTTTCGCATGGATGAAATCGTCAGACAGGCGCTCGCGCGCTGGCCTGATGTGCCGCACTGCACGGGCTGGCTGCGGCTCGACGCGCGTGGTCACTGGCGTCTGCGCGACGAGGCCGACCAGGCCGCCGGCACTGCCGGCACGCCGATCCGGCATGAGGCGCTGACCGGCTTCATCAACCGGAACTACGACCACGACGAGCACGGCCAGTGGTATTTCCAGAACGGGCCGCAGCGCGTCTACGTCGAACTCGAATACACGCCGTTGATCGTGCGGCTCGCACGCGACGCGACCGGCACGCTGACGCTCACGGATCAGACCGGGCTCCCGCTCGTGCCATCGGCGGTCTATGTGGACGACGCGGGCAGCGTGCTGTTCGCCGGCGCGGCGGCGGGTTCTTCAGATGCGGTGCGCGTGGCCCTGCTCCACGATCACGATCTCGATCTTTTCACCGATCACGCTTCGCTCGACGAGGACGGACTCGGCGGCACGTTCGCGTGGCGTGCCGAAGCCGCGCTGCCGCTCGAACCGGTTTGCCGCGAGCAGGTGCCCGCGCGGTTCGGCTTCGTCGCAAGCCCGGCGCGTGAAGAAGCGAACGCGAACTCCCGCGGCAAAGCCGCCAGCACCGACTGAGCCCCCCCGCTCAACTTCGATCTTTCTCGTCTTCCCGCTCCTCCTTGTAGCGCGCCTCGAAGTCGTGCAGACGCGCATTGATCGTCGAAAGGTCGTAATAGCCGACCGTTTTCATGTCGCGCGCTTCCTTCAACTGGCGGATCGCCGACGCCCACGCCCCATCCAGCGCGAACTTTTCCGCGAGCGCGCGCCGCTGCGCGAGTCCGTCACCGAGGCTCGCGCTCGTCTGCGCGAGGTACTGCCACCACGCAGCCTCCTGCGGCTCCGACACGGTCTGCGCGCGCGCGAGCGTCTGCGCTTCCTTGAAGCGGCGAGTCGCGATCAGCGCCTGCAGCAGGCTGTCGGTCGCCGCATGCGACGCGGGCCACGCCTTGTGCGCGGCCGTCGCCAGTTGCACGGCTTCGTCGCCGCGCCCCGCGCGCCGCGCGATGTCCGCCGCCAGCACGTCGAGACTCGCCGAGCTGCGCGTCTTGCTGTCGTCGGCGGCTTCGAACGCGCCGAACGCCGCGCGCGACTTCTCGAGCGACGCCGACGCATCGTCGTAGCGTTCGAGCAGCGTCTGCGCGAACGCGATGCCGTACCAGTTCGCGGCCACGTTCAGCGCCGTGCGGTCTTCGATTTCGGAGCGCATCCGCGAAACGTCGTCGATCCAGTCGCCGCGCATGCGGTCCTGCAGGACCCGCACGCGCGCGCGCACGAAACCATACTCGGGCGCCTGGCGCGGCTGGCGGTATTCGGCGCGGCGCGCACGGTCCTCCATGTCGGCGATGCGCTCCGTGTTGAGCGGGTGCGTGCGCGCGTACGCAGGCACGCCTGCGTCGCCCATCGACGCGCGTTCGAGCCGCTCGAAGAACGCCACCATGCCGTACGGGTCGTAGCCCGCGCCCGTGAGCAACTGGAAGCCGACGCGGTCCGCCTCGTGTTCGGCCGCGCGCGAGAAGCGCAACTGGGTGTCGACGGCATAGGCCTCGCTGCCGAGCGCGATCGCGCTGCCGAGGTCGCCGCTGTGCGCGAGCACGCCCGCGAGGATGCCGAACAGCACGCCCGCGAGCGCCGCGTAGCCGCTGCGCTCGTTCTGCGAGAGCATCCGCGCGATATGCCGCTGAAGCACGTGGCCCATCTCGTGGCCGAGCACGGACGCGAGTTCCGACTCGGTCTGCGTGGCGACGATCAACCCGCTGTTCACGCCGATGAAACCGCCCGGCAGCGAGAACGCGTTGATCTGGCCGTCGCGTATCGCGAAGAGATCGAAGTCGGGCCGGTAGCCGCCGATGAATTGCGCACTCGCCGCCGCCGCGAGCCGCGCCGCGACCGAATTGAGGTAGTCGCGCACGAGCCAGTCGTTGATGTAGTCGGGGTCGGCGCGGATCTCGCGCATCACGCGTTCGCCGAGCCTGCGCTCGGCCTGCGGCGTGAGCGCGCCGCCCGAGCCGTCGCCGAGGTCGGGCAGTTGCGGCATCCACGCGCCGGGGCGCACACTGGAATGGCCGTGCGCGCCCGATTGCCCGGAAAAGCGCCCCTGCGCGCCGCCGTAGGTGCCGAACACGCCTTGGGCGATGGATGCGGGGATCACCGGATCGGCTTCGTCGTCGAGCGGACCGCTCACGAGTGCGGGCGCGTCCGGCGCGTCCGGCGCGAGCGATGCGGGTGGTGCGGGTGGTGCGGACGATGCGGACGATGCGGGCGGCAGCGCGGAAGCGGCATGCAAATCGAGGACTGCGGAAGCAGAAGTTGCGCCCGACGCGGCGCTCGCCTGCGCATACACCTGCGGAGGGATCGCGAGCGATACGCACAACCATGCAGCAAGCAGCCTTTTCAGATGCATTGTCGACAGGATTGGGGAAAGCAGGACTGAGGTGCGGCGGCGGGCGCCGCTCCGACGCTGACAGATTGTAGCCCGGCCCTTACACCCCGGCGACGCCGTGCCGTCAGCGTCCGCGCGCGACGCTGCTATGATGGGCGCCCCCGACGGAGAGTCACTCATGCCAGAACTCACACATTTCGACGCAGCCGGCGACGCCCATATGGTGGACGTCGGCGATAAGGCCGAGACGAAACGCATTGCCGTGGCGCGCGGCACGATCCGCATGCTGCCCGCGACCTACGCGCTGATCCGCGACGGCGAGGCGAAAAAGGGCGACGTGATCGGCGTCGCGCGCATCGCCGCGATCCAGGGTGCGAAACGCACGTCGGATCTGATTCCGCTTTGCCACCCGCTCGCGATCACGCGCGTCAAGGTGGATTTCGCGCTCGACGAAACGGTGCCCTGCGTGCATTGCACGGCGCAAGTGGAGACGTTCGGCCGCACGGGCGTCGAGATGGAAGCGCTGACCGCCGTGCAGGTCGGACTGCTGACGGTCTACGACATGTGCAAGGCGGTGGATCGCGGGATGACGATCACCGATGTGAAGGTGCTGGAGAAGCACGGCGGGAAGTCGGGGGATTGGGTCGCAAACGAGGCTGTGCGCTGATACGCTTTGCCGCGCGCGGTGGCGAGTCCGTCCTCACTCGCCGCCGGTTCGATTCGATGTAGCGGCGACGCACCCCACCGCCGCCGCTACATCGCTCAATCGCCGGAATCGTCGTCGTCACCCTCTTCGAGCAGCTTCGACGGCATGCCGTACTTCTTCACCAGCTCCGCCTTGAAGTCCTTGAGCGTCGGCTCGTCTTCGAGCAGACCGTAGAGCGCCGCGAGCTGCACCGGCCAGTCGTGCAGTTCCAGCGCGAAGATCTTCAGCCGCTCGACCGTATCGAGCGCACCCGCCTTGTCGCCGCTTAACGCCTGCAGAACCGCATAACGCCGCAACACCGTCTCGCCGGGCAGTAGCGCAATCGCGCGCTCGTGCGCCGCGAGCTTCGCCCCGAGATTCGCGACGCCCATCGGCATCAGCGTGGCCATGCCGTAATCGCCCCACGCCCTGAACAGGAACGACGGCGCCTCAGCGTATTCCTGCGCGGGACGCTTGCCGTAGTAGAGCACCTCGGCGCGGTTATAGTCGCGCAGCACCGGATACAGCGACGCAATCCCGCCCGCCACGACAAGCGCGAACACGCCGAGCGACACGCCCGGCGGCACGAAGCGCAGCGGCCGCGTTTCGAGCAGACCGAACACGAACATCGCGGGCAGCAGGAAGAACATGTACTGCTGCGGATATTCGACGAGCGCATGCATGACGAGCACGCCGATCAGCATGAAGCCGAACACGCGCTCGGGCGTATGCGGCACGCGCAGCGCGCGCACGAACCACGCGATGAGACCGAGCAGCGCGATCACGATTCCGGCCAGACCGGTCTTGGCCAGCAGGTCGATGACGATGTTGTGCGCGTTGTTCGCGATCTCGACGCCGCCGAGCGAGCGCGCGAGCGCGAACTGGTGAATCGGAAAGTCGCCCCAGCCGACGCCAAGCAGCGGGTGCGCCTTGAACATCGTCCAGCCGTAGCGCCAGAGCGCGAGGCGCGGCGCGATCTGTCCGGCGTCCTTGAAGCGGTCGGCCGCCGACACGTCGAGGTGCAGGTTATAGCGCACATTGGCCCAGCGCACGAACGTGTTCATGCCGATAAAGATCAGCAGCAGCACGACCGGCAGCAACCCGTTGCGTAGACCGCCCTGCCCGTCCGTTCGCTGCGTCAGCACGCCGTTACGCCGCACACCCGCAAGCGCAATCCAGAAACCCGCGACGATGATCACCGCCATCTGCAGCCACGGCCCGCGCGATACGGTGAGCGCGAGTCCACCCGCGAAGATCGCCGAAAGCACGGCCCATAGCACGACGCGCAGGCGGCCCGTCTGCACGAGAAAGAGGGCTGCGGACATCGCGAACGCGATATAGGTCGCGAGGTGGTTGGCCTGCGCCATGTTGCCGAACGGACGGCGATCGACCATGACGTTGTAGGCGACGACGAGCGGCGTGACCTTCGCTTCGAGATGGAGCAACTGCACGACCTGGCTGAACACCGCGAACAACCCGCCGATCACCAATGCGGTTGCGCCCCACACCATCGCGGACTGCACCTGCCGTGCGCGCGCGATGCCGTAACCGGCGTACGTCACCATGAGCGCGGCGAGCAGATACCCCGCGCCGAGCCAGTTCAGCGACGGCTGCGCAACAGGCAGCGCGACGGTCTGCACGAGCAGCAGGAAGCCGAACGCAAGCGGCACGAGCGCGACCGACGGCGTGGCGAATTCGATCGCGGGCCGTGCCTGGAGCACGAGCAGGACTACGGCGGCGCCGACCAGCAGCCAGAGCGTCAGCGATACGAATTCCGCGTAGAAAGTCGGGATCGGATAGGTGTGGTTGACGACGGCATAAGGAACGGTCAACGCGACAGCCAGCAAGAAGAACGTAAGAAAGCGCGCAAAAATGGAAGACATGAGTAGGCGGGGGCATCGGCAACCGGCGCACTATACAAAACTTTTCCCGCTCTGTGCGGGCCGCGCACGAGACGCGTACCTATATATGCGACGCGCGCGTTCGCCCCCAGTCTCGGGAATGACCTCGCGACGTCGCATAGTCGCCGCCCGGCCGGGCCGTCGGGCCGTGCGTTGCCGTTTCCGGCGACGCACGTTTCGTTGCGGCAGCATCCACCTGCCTGAGTCTCGCTACTACGCCATCGTCATCGCAGCGCGCCTCACCGGCACGTCATGCCTCATCAGCTCCGGCACTCGGGCGGCGCGAGATTCGACGGCAGCGTCGCGGCTTCTGCCGGCGCCGGTCCCGCGCCCGGCTCACCCAGCGACGACGCTGTCTTGCCGAGCGTGAAACACTCCCACGTAATCGTGCCGCCCTGCACGCTGCCCTGCGCGAGCGCGACGCGGGCGGTGGGCGCCTCGGCGTTGTCCGGTACCGACGGGACGAGCACGAGCGTATTGCTTCCCGCCGGTGCGACGCGCGTGGTGAACGCAACGGTGATCTGTCCCGTCGCGTCGTCGACCTGCACCGATTCGACGTTGCGCGTAGCCGGCGGCGACGAGAAGCCGGCCGAAAACGCGTTGCCGCTCGCGGCGTTTTCCGCGACCGAGAGCCGTGCCGACGACGCGAGCGACAACCCCTCGCCGACGCGGCTGCGCGCAAGATAATCCTGATAGGCCGGTATGGCATAGGCGGCGATCACGCCGACGATGGCGAGCACGATCATCAGCTCGATCAGCGTGAAGCCGCGTGCAGCGAGATTGCGCGCGAATTGTGCGAATTGCGCGAGCCGCGCGGGCCACGCCAGCCGCGCGAATCCGGCCGATGAAGGCGACGCGGCGCGCGATGAGGGACGCAGCGAACGCCAGCGCGACATGGCGGCGGGCGGGCTCGCGGGAAACACAGAGACGGTCATCATCAGGGCTCCTGAAACAAGAAACGCCTGCTCACGGAACGTGAACAGACGTCTTGATCGTATCGGCGGGGCCTGCGGCGAAGCAGTCGGCCGAATGGCGTAGGGGCCGCGAAGTCAGCGAAGCGGAGCGTTCAAACCCGGCTTAAGGCAAATTCATTGCGAATTCGCCGGCCGCGCCGCCGCGCGCCGCGCATTGTGGCGCTTGAGCACGTGACCGAGCACCACGACGAACACCGCGCCCGCCACGGACATGCCGTACTCGGCAAGCGGCGTGTCGAGCAGCGGCCAGCGGTCGCCCGCTGGATCGTTGACGATGAGCCCGCCCGCGATCCAGCCGAGCAGCGCGGCGCCCAGCGTGACGATGACCGGATAACGGTCGAGCAGCCGCAGCACGAGCTGGCTGCCCCATACGATCAGCGGAATGCTCACCATCAGGCCGAAGATCACGAGCGCGATGCGGTGCGACGGGTCGGCGGCCTCGGCGGCGCCCGCAATGCCGATGACGTTGTCGAGGCTCATCACCGCGTCGGCGACGATGATCGTCTTGATCGCACCGAGCAGCTTGTCGGCGGGTTTCACGTTCGCGTGCTCGAGATGCACGGGCGCCAGCAGCCGCACGCCGATCCACAAGAGCAGCAGGCCGCCCGCGAACTTCACGAGCGGCACATTGAGCAGCACGACGGCGAACGCGATCAGCACGACGCGCAGCGCAATCGCCCCGGCGGTACCCCACAGGATCCCGCGCAGACGCTGCTCGGCCGGCAGGTCGCGGCACGCGAGCGCAATCACGACGGCATTGTCGCCGCCGAGCAGGATGTCGATGACGATGATCTGGATGACTGCGCCCCAATGGAGCGACGTTAAGAACTCAAGCATGAGCGCGGCGGCGTGAACGGTGGTCGGTCAGGGCAAATCAAGGTGAATCGGAGCAATAGCGCGGCCAAACAAAAAAGCGAGGGGCCATGACTGGCTCCCTCGCTTTTTGTCCGGAAACCTCGTGAAAGGATTCCGCAAGCATACCAAAAACCGCCGGCACCCCGCCAACGCGGGGCCGGCGATAAACGGCATTTACAGCACCGACTTCAACAGACGGCCCATCTCCGACGGGTTGCGCGTCACCTTGATGCCGCAGCCGTCCATGATTTCCAGCTTCGCGTCGGCCGTGTCCGCACCGCCCGAGATCAGCGCGCCCGCGTGGCCCATGCGCTTGCCCGGAGGCGCCGTGACGCCCGCGATGAAGCCGACGACCGGCTTCTTCATGTTGTCCTTGATCCAGTAAGCGGCGTTCGCTTCGTCCGGACCGCCGATCTCGCCGATCATGATCACGGCGTCCGTATCCGGATCGTCGTTGAACATCTTCATGACGTCGATGTGCTTCAGACCGTTGATCGGGTCGCCGCCGATACCGACTGCCGACGACTGTCCGAGGCCGAGCGCGGTCAGCTGCCCGACGGCTTCATAGGTCAGCGTGCCCGAACGCGACACGACGCCGATGCGGCCCTTGCGGTGGATGTGACCCGGCATGATGCCGATCTTCAGCTCGTCCGGCGTGATCGTGCCGGGACAGTTCGGGCCGAGGAGCAGCGTTTTGCGGCCTTCGCGGCGCATGCGGTCCTTCACTTCGATCATGTCGCGAACGGGGATGCCTTCCGTGATACAGATCGCGAGATCGAGGTCGGCCTCGACGGCTTCCCAGATCGCAGCAGCAGCGCCGGCGGGCGGCACGTAGATAACCGACACGGTCGCGCCGCTCGCTTCCTTCGCTTCGCGCACGTTCGCGTAGATGGGAATGCCCTCGAAGTCCTCACCGGCCTTCTTCGGGTTCACGCCCGCGACGAATGCTTCGCGGCCGTTGGCGTATTCACGGCAGGCGCGCGTGTGGAACTGACCGGTCTTGCCGGTGATGCCCTGCGTGATGACCTTCGTGTCTTTGTTGATCAGAATCGACATGTATTGACCTCTGTTTGCCTGGCGCTGCGCGTCGCGTGAGCCGCGTGTGTCTTGCTGACTTCACACGGGCTTTCGCGCCGTCGCCGCGCCATTCGTATCCGGTGAGAATTACTTGCCTTCGGCAGCCGCGACAACCTTCTGCGCGGCTTCTTCCATGCTGTCCGCCGAGATGATCGGCAGGCCCGAGTCGGCCAGCATCTTCTTGCCGAGGTCCTCGTTCGTGCCCTTCATGCGCACGACGAGCGGCACCTTCAGGTCCACTGCCTTCGATGCGGCAATCACGCCTTCGGCGATCACGTCGCAACGCATGATGCCGCCGAAGATGTTCACGAGGATCGCCTTCAGGCCCGGGTTCGTCAGCATGAGCTTGAACGCTTCGGTGACCTTCTCGGTCGTAGCGCCTCCGCCGACGTCGAGGAAGTTCGCCGGCTCGCCGCCAAACAGCTTGATGGTGTCCATTGTCGCCATCGCGAGGCCTGCGCCGTTCACCAGACAGCCGATGTTGCCGTCGAGCGAGATGTATGCGAGGTCGAACTTCGACGCTTCGACTTCAGCCGGATCTTCTTCGTCCAGGTCGCGGTAAGCGACGATTTCCGGGTGGCGGAACAGTGCGTTCGAGTCGAAGTTGAACTTCGCGTCGAGCGCGATGACCTTGCCGTCGCCGGTCAGGATCAGCGGGTTGATTTCGGCGAGCGATGCGTCGGTTTCCCAGAACGCCTTGTACAGGCCCTGGAGGATGGTGCGGGCTTGCGGAATCGAAGCGTCGGGCACGCCGATCTTCTTCGCGAGGTCGTCGGCTTCTGCGTCCTGCAGGCCCTTCGACGGATCGACGGCGACCTTGTGGATCGCTTCCGGTGTCTTGGCGGCGACTTCTTCGATGTCCATGCCGCCTTCGCTCGAACCCATCACGACGACCTTCTGCGAAACGCGGTCGATGACGAGGCCGACATACAGTTCCTTCTTGATGTCGGCGCCTTCTTCGATCAGCAGACGGTTGACCTTCTGGCCTTCCGGACCGGTCTGGTGCGTGACGAGCTGCATGCCGAGGATCTGGTTCGAGTATTCACGAACCTGCTCCAGCGACTTGGCAACCTTCACGCCGCCGCCCTTACCGCGGCCACCAGCGTGGATTTGCGCCTTGACGACCCACACCGGGCCACCCAGCTCTTCAGCGGCCTTGACCGCGTCATCCACCGAAAACACCGGCTTGCCGCGCGGTACCGCGACTCCGAATTTCCGCAGGATTTCCTTACCCTGGTACTCGTGAATCTTCATGCGTGATTCCCTTCAGTCTGAGAGTTGGAGTGAACTTCTTTTCCGCTGTTGTTATTCATGCGAGACAGCGTCGACCTTGCCCTTCGGGCCCGGATCGGCACCATCGCGCACGCCGGCTCCATCGGTATCGCGCTCTACCGAGCGCGGCACGTGACCATACCAGCGCGGATAAAACTGCTTGACCGCCTCGCCGTCGAACCGCAGCGCATGGCAGCGGCCGAGCTGGAAGGGCGGCTTTTCGCCGGCGGCATGATTGCCGTCAGCGGTCTTTCCGGTCTCCGGTCCGACGGCATCGCCGGGCGCACCGCTTTCGATGGGCCAAACTTCTCCAGCGAACGCCTGCACCGCGGCGGTCGGCAGGACGCCGAGCATCTCGGTGAGATGCGTGCAGCCAGCCGTGCCGCCGAGACGGCGGCCCGCTTCGCGGCGGAAATTCTGGAGGAGATTGAGCCCGATGAGGGCGCGATAGGCGGGATTGATACTCTGGCACAGACCGACATAGGGCACCCAGTCGGACGACGCTTCGGCGTCGACGACGTTGAACCTGCGATCGATCGTGATGCGGAGCCAGAGTTCATGGATCGGTAAACCGTTGGGCCGCACGCCAGCGGCGAGCTGCACGTCACGTGGCTTGTGGTCGGTCAGGCACGCGTCGATGTCCCACAGGCCGTCTTCACGCTCATAGGCAACCGCCCGGATTGCACGCTGGTGGCGCAACTGACGGGGCACAGGCGGGGAAAGCGGCATGCTAAGGCTAAGACCGGGTTGGAAAACCTCGCGATTTTAGCATAGGCCATTTCTGGGATCGGTCCGAACACGCGGGCGGCGCAGGTGATTTCCGGAAGCCGGCGGGCTTAATTCTCCGTCCAGTCTTCGTCGATGCCCTTGAGGATCTTGCCGATGATGGTCATCGAAAATCCGCGCGCGGCGAGAAAGCGCGCCTGGCGTGCGCGTTCGGTCGGCGTCGCGGGCAACTGGCCGTATTTCTTCTGCCAGACGGCACGCGCGCGGGCGAGTTCGGTCTCGCGCAACTGTGCGTTCACCTCCTCGATGAGGGTGTCGCCGACCGCATGGCGCCTGAGTTCGCCGACGATGCGCGTTGCGCCAAGACGCGCGGCACGGCGGTGGATCACGCTTTCGGCGAAGCGCGCATCGGACAGCCAGCCTTCGCGGACCAGCGCGTCAAGGAGCGCCTCGAGTGCGTCGGCGTCGTCGGTAAACGGCATCAGCTTGCGCGAAAGCTCCGCGCGGCTGTACTCGCGGCGCGAGAGGTAAGCGAGCGCGCGGCCCTTGAGCGAGCGGCCGGAACGCTGCTGTTCGGCAGCCGAAGTGGAACGCGCGGTTCCGGGGCCTTCATCGCTGGCCTCGGAACCGCGCTGGAAACGGTTCGCCGACTCGCGGTTCGCGCGAACGCCGCGATTGGCCCGGATTTCGGAACTACGCTCGAAGCGGTCGACGCTCGGGGCATTGACGTTCGGCGCGTTCGGTACGTTCGGCGTATAGGCGGCGGATTCGAATTCCCCGAACGACGACTCGAATTCGTCGAACTGGTCGAATGGTTTGGACGGTTGGATTGGCCCGCCTGCCGCACGAGGATCCTGGCCGACCTGATCACGTCCGCCGTCATCACCCGCATCGCTCGCATCGCGCCCCAAATGATCAAAGCCGCGACCGCCCTCCCGGGCGTCGCGGCTTGCCTGATCAGCGGACATATCATCGTGCTGATCCACGGGCCGACCGTCGCGCGAGCGGCCCGTATCGCGCGGCGTCGCTGGCGCCGATGCGGACCTGCTCTTGCGCATCACGAGCGGATTACTCCTCTTCGCCCGCGATTTCGACTTCGCCGGAGTTCTTGGCGTTCGCCGGCATAGCGCTCACGCCGAGCGATTCGCGGATGCGATTCTCGATCTCGCGTGCAATTTCCGGATTCTCGCGCAGGAATTCGCGCGCGTTATCCTTGCCCTGGCCGATGCGCTCGCCGTTATAGCTGTACCACGCGCCCGCCTTGTCGACGATCTTGGCCTGCACGCCGAGGTCGATGACTTCGCCCTGACGCGAGATGCCTTCGCCATACAGGATGTCGAACACGGCTTCGCGGAACGGCGGCGCGACCTTGTTCTTCACGACCTTCACACGCGTTTCGCTGCCGATCACCTCGTCGTTCTTCTTGATCGAACCGATGCGGCGAATGTCCAGACGCACCGACGCGTAGAACTTGAGCGCGTTGCCGCCCGTGGTGGTTTCCGGGTTGCCGAACATCACGCCGATCTTCATACGGATCTGGTTAATGAAGATCACCATGCAGTTCGTCTTCTTGATCGTGCCAGTGAGCTTGCGCAGCGCCTGCGACATCAGACGCGCCTGCAGACCCGGCAGCGAGTCGCCCATTTCGCCTTCGATTTCGGCCTTCGGCACGAGTGCCGCGACCGAGTCGATCACGATCATGTCGATCGAGCCCGAGCGCACCAGCGCGTCGGCGATTTCGAGCGCCTGCTCGCCCGTGTCCGGCTGCGAGATGAGCAGCTCGGGCACGTTCACGCCGAGCTTCGACGCATACTGGACGTCGAGCGCGTGTTCCGCGTCGATGAACGCCGCCGTGCCGCCGAGCTTCTGCATTTCGGCGATCACCTGCAGCGTCAGCGTGGTCTTGCCCGACGATTCCGGGCCGTAGATCTCGACCACGCGGCCGCGCGGCAGACCGCCCACGCCGAGCGCGACGTCGAGGCCGAGCGAGCCGGTGGAGACCACCTGGATGTTCTCGACCGCTTCGCCGTCACCGAGGCGCATGATCGACCCCTTGCCGAACTGCTTTTCGATCTGCGCGAGCGCGGCGGCAAGCGCCTTGCTCTTTTCAGCAGTCAGCCCAGCCGAGCCTTTCTTGCTATCTTCCATGAATCGTCCTTTGCTATGATGAACGGCGTCTCGTGACGGCGCGCGGGCTTGTTCGATGTAGTACCGGAGCTAATGCGCGCGAACGCAGACACTGTATAAAAAAACAGTGGTTTTAGCAAGCCCCAGGCTCACCAAAACCGCGAATTTTCGGGAGACCGCCACGCACCGTTACCAGCCCGGCGCGGGCATCTGGACGGCGTGCACGCACCATGCGAATTCTCATTGCCGAAGACGACAGCATACTCGCGGACGGCCTCGTTCGATCACTCCGCCAATCGGGCTATGCCGTTGATCACGTGAAGAGCGGCGTCGACGCCGATACGGCCTTGTCGATGCAGGCCTTCGACCTGCTGATCCTCGATCTGGGCCTGCCGAAAATGACGGGCCTCGAAGTGCTGCGCCGCCTGCGCGCGCGCAATTCCAATCTGCCGGTGCTGATCCTCACCGCCGCCGACAGCGTCGACGAGCGCGTGAAAGGCCTCGACCTCGGCGCCGACGACTACATGGCCAAGCCCTTCGCGCTCAACGAACTCGAAGCCCGCGTGCGCGCGCTCACGCGGCGCGGCGCGGGCGGCGGGCCGACCGTGGTGCGCCATGGCGCGCTCTCGTTCGACCAGGTAGGACGCGTCGCGCGCGTCAACGACCAGCTGCTCGATCTCTCGGCGCGCGAACTGGGCCTGCTAGAAGTGCTGCTGCAGCGGCTCGGGCGCCTCGTCTCGAAGGAACAGCTCGTCGATCACCTCTGCGAGTGGGGTGAAGAGGTCAGCAACAACGCGATCGAGGTCTACGTCCATCGGCTGCGCAAGAAGCTCGAAGCGGGCGGCGTGCGGATCGTCACCGTGCGCGGGCTTGGCTATTGCCTCGAAAAGGAACCCGGCGCGAGCGCGAACACGGCATCCCAACCCGCGACGGCGGCTGCGACGACCGCGGCGGCAACCCCGGCCGCGGAAAACCCGGCCGGCGCGCCCCCCGCCATGCCGGCCAGCCACCATTACAAATAGCCGGGCGTGAAGATGGCCGAGCCCGCTTCCGCTGCGCGCTCCGCGTCGCCGCCCGGTTCCAGCCCGGCTTCTGCTTGCGCGTCCGACACGCTCGACGACGCGGCGCGCGACGTCCGCTACGCGAATCCGTTCGCCCCACCCGACGAAACCGAGGCCGCTGCGCAGGCGCGTCCGCGCTCGCTGTTCGGCGAGATACTCGACTGGATGCTCGCGCCGCTCCTGCTGCTCTGGCCGATGAGCATCGCAGTGACGTACCTCGTCGCAAAGTCGATTGCAAACGGCCCGTTCGACCGCACGCTCGAAACCGACGCCTATGTGCTCGCCCGTCAGATCCATCCGGTGAACGGCGTGGCCGAACTGACGCTGCCCGACTCGGCACGCGACTTCCTGCGCACCGACAACGTCGACAGCGTGTTCTACCAGGTGCTCGGCAGCCGCGGCGAACTGGTGGGCGGCGACCGCGACATGCCGCTGCCGCCCGAGGACGACCGTCCGCCGCCGGGCCTCGTCGAATTTCGCGACGAAACACTGCACGGCATCGACATCCGCGTCGCGTATACGACCGTCGAGCTGCCGCAGGTGGCCGGACAGCCCGTGCTCGTCCAGGTGGCCGAAACGCTCGACAAACGCCGC
>Ga0265338_10002087_pt1 | contig 30847 bp, 20 predicted proteins | sample 42126metaG_FD_193579 | JGI IMG/M metagenome (GOLD analysis project Ga0265338, IMG submission 193579) | Rhizosphere microbial communities from Carex aquatilis grown in University of Washington, Seatle, WA, United States - 4-21-26 metaG | ecosystem: Host-associated > Plants > Roots > Rhizosphere...
TTTTCCCCCGCGCGCGTGGCAAAGATGTCCACGCGGATGGATTCCAGGTAGGTTTCAGAGTTCGTCCCGGAGAGCTCGTTGAGACTCGTGTTATTTTCCAATTTGGCCAGGTCGGGAATTTCCGGATACCAAGTGACGTTGGTCGTCACATCCACGGGATCGCCCAACCGGAAGCGCCAGCCGGAATCCAATGAAACCCGGTCGCGGCCAAACGCCGAACCGGCGATCAGAAAGAAAACAACCGCCACCAGAGGCGCGGCGGGATTCGACTGGAACCAGAACCGGCCGGTGACAATTGAATTTGAATGAAGGTTCAAACCGATCATTTTGACTCTTACCGAAAATACCGGGTTCGCTCCGATTCACGGCGTGAACAGGTTCAAATTGATATAATTGGCCAGGGCCTGGTAGCCGGCCGGGTTCATATGCAAGCCGTCACTGGCATTAAGGCCATTGTAATAGAGCGGGTTAATATTCATCGGATTCGCCGGATCGCGGGCCACCAGGTCGAAATCAAGGACGCCGTCGTAAATGGTGTTGGTGCGGAACCAGGCGTTAACGGCCTGGCGTTCCAGTTCGTGGAGGGTGGTGAAATAGCTGTTTCCACCGAAAGGCGTAATCGTGGCGCCATACGCGAGCAGGTGACGAGCATGCGCTTTGTTGGCGAACTGGGTGTAAGCGGCGATCATATTCAGGGCGAAACTCGTAGCTTGATTAGTCGTCGCGCTGCCGTCTCCGCCGATGTCGTTGACACCTTCAAACACGATAAAGTACCGCGCGCCGTTTTGGTTAAGCACATCCCGGTCAAACCGGTTCTGCGCCGCCACGCCGAGGCCGCCGAAGAGGCCGTTGCCGCCGACGCCCATGTTGGCCACCCCGACACCGGCCGTGGGAGCGTTGCTGACGAGCCGGTTCGCCAGATTGTCCGGCCAGCGGTTATTGGCGTTGTCGGTCGAACCGCGCCCGTCGGTGATGGAATCGCCCAGTATCGAAAGGGTCTTGCTGGAACTGTCGGCCAGCACCTCGATGCCGGTGATAATATACCAATGCGCGGCGGTGGTCGCACCCGACATGTTTGCCGCAGTCACGACATTGCCGGGCTTGATGAAGTATCCCGAGCGAGAGCCCGGATGACCGCAGATGGTCGTGGACGAGAGGTTTCCGAAGTAAATGCTGATGGCGACGTTCGTCAGCGCCGGCAGGCTGTAATCGAGCGGATCGGAATACACCACTTCGCCGGCTGGAATGTTGATTGAGGGCGCGCCGTGAAAGGTAAGCGCCTTGTCCGTGGCGGGGTAGATGGATCCGTCGCTGCCGCTGGCCGTCGCCGGCGCCAGGGCGAAATGGACGGAGTTCATCGTGACGGGACTGGTTCCGTAAGCGTTGGAGAAGCGCACGCGAAGATGGGTCCCGCCGATACTTGAGCGAACAAATTGTCGCAGCGTGCTGCTGGTCAGCGGCGCGGCCGGCACATTGCCAGGTTCAGTCAATTGCGGGGCACAGCCCCAGGTCGTCACCCAGTGACCATCGGCAGCGGCCAGTTTCATTTGCGCGCAACCAAGCGCCAGCGCGAATACGAGAATCTTGTCTTTTATCTTAAGGCGCATAGGAACGATAAAACCGTGTGGAGTTTGTGGTGTTGGATTCGGCGAATTGCCACGCGCCGCCGGCATCGGCGACATTGGTGGAGACGTTGAGCCACATGGCCGGCGGCGTCAAGCTGGCGGTGACCTGGATAACATTGGTGGAGTTGGGACCGCCGAGAAAATACAAGGTCACACTGCCACCCGGATTGTGAACGACGTTGGTAATCAGCGCCGGCGGATACGGAATCGCCACGTTGAACACCGTTCCCACCGCACCGGGCCCGCCACTGAACGTGGTGCCGTACAATGAATTTCCCAGCGGCAGCAATCCGGCCACCGGCAGCGCGCCGTCGCGGTTTGTGCCGGTGGACGCATCCATTGCCGTGAAAGCGTAGAGCGTCCGGAATTGCGTGCCGTTGGTGTTTACGGAGAAAACGATTCCGCTGGCACCGGCGCCGCCGGCGGAAGCGGTTCCGTAAAGATTACCGCCCGACAATGCCAGGAGCGCGCAAGGTGAAGCGCCGTCCGGGTTGGTTCCCGTCAGCGGATCGGTCACCGAAAAATTGTGCAGCACCGCGAAACCGAGGCCATTGGTGCCGATGGAAAAAATCGCACCTTTGCCGCCGGTTCCGCCGGCGAGGGTGGTTCCGTAGAGCACGCCGTTTGACAGGACCAGACCGCTGGCAGGGAACGCACCGTCGGGGTTGGTGGCCGTCAGTGAATCCAAAGGCATGAAGCCGTGGAGAGTGGTGAAACTGCCGCCGTTGGTGTTGATGGAAAATATAACGCCCGCACCGCCGGCGCCGCCGGCGGAAGCGGTTCCGTAAAGTGTATTGCCGGAAAGAATCACCCCCCCACAGGGCAGGGCACCGTCGGTGTTCGTGCCGGTGTTCGAGTCCAGCGCGCTGAAGTCGTGCAGGACGGCAAAGGTGGCACCGTTGGTGGACAGGGAAAAGATTGTGCCGTTGGCGCCGGCGCCGCCGGCGGTGGTCGTTCCATAAAGTGTGTTGCCGGACAATGCCAGCAGCGCGTTCGGACTTGCTCCGCCTGAATTCGTGGCATTGTCCGCCGAGACGGCGGCAAAACTCTGGATGATGGAAAGGCCATTGGTGCTTCCCAGAAAGACCGAGCCCACCCCGTTGGCTCCTCCGGCCAGGCTCGTCCCCAAAAAGCCGTTGCCCGAAATCGTCAGGTTGCCCTGCGGGTTGCCCGCGTCCGGAGGGTTGGCAAAAGAATGGAAGGCGCTGAAGCTCGCGCCGTCCAGGCTCATATAAAAAACCGTGCCATTGCCCTGCCCTCCGCCGTTGAGGGTGGTTCCGATCAAAACGTCGCCGGACAACGCGAGGCCAGCCGCGGGATTCGCGCCGTCCAGATTAAGGCCGTTGCCAAGCGGGTTGAACCTGTGGATCGCCATCCCGTCCGGACCGGGGAAAGAATTTGTGATGGTAGTTGCGGGCGGGGGGAGGGTTCCGGTATCCAGGTTCGACACCGTGAAAGCTGTTCCAGCCGTGCCGAAAGCAAATTTATCCATATCGAAACCGTTTTCGCGCGCACCAATCTGAAATGTCTGGGTCAAGTTGCCTGCGGTCACAGTAAATGAAATGGGCGTCTCCCCGGCCGTGCCCGTGTAGTCCGAGAAGTTGATCCATTTCCAAACAGAAATTCCAGCTGAACCGCTGCCGCTCACCACGTCGCTCGAACTTGTAAAACCACCGGCGTTCACATTGTTGTTCAAAATCCAATCGGCATCCGCAGTCGCCGATTTGGCTCCAAAACCGTTTCCGTAAAAGAAACTGTCATCGTTGCCGCTGCCCGGCCCCACTCGCACCCGGCCATATAGCTTGTAGGTTCCCGCCGCCGGGAAAATCACACTGTAGCTTGCCACGCGGTTGGCATTCCCCGGGTTGCCGCTGTTAACCGTGTCCGTTGAAATTGAAATAAATTGGACCGCGCCATCGGTGCCGTTGGTGAAGTTGGAACCCAGCGTGCCGGATTCCGCCTCCAAGGTCACCACGCCGTCCGCGTTGGCAACCTGCAAGCCGGCCACCATGAAGACCATGGCAGTGATGAAAATGATGGCCGGGCGATATCGTTTCATTGGTTCGATTTCTTGCCTTCACGGGTGAATCCGCGGCCTGGGTCAGTTCGTCGCGCCGGGGACGGATTTTGCGTGACAATGACTCCGGCAAATGCCGGCACGCAAAACATGCCGCCGGGTACAAATGCAAAAACAATCCTGGTTGCCATATTTTAAGTTTACTCTGGATGATGACCCGACTCAACCCCCTGCCCTGGAGCCGCGCCGCCACGCACGGCTCAATTCGTTCCCGAATTGCGGACTAAAAATTTAATGCAGAAATTGTGGACAGTTTGTTCAACAGGGCCGGCTCGAAATCCGCTGAATCTTGATACCAAAACGCATAACAATTTCCCCAGTCAGAGAATTCAGACATTGTTTCCCACCGACACCACGCGGCTGAGCCGTCACAGAACACCTCGTTACCTCCTGCGGGCTGGCTGCCTTTAAAGTGCGGCGGCATATGGGCGGTGAAATTTTGATTGGCCACGAATGGATCTTTTTGTCCATACCAGCTCTTATTTGGTAATTTATTGTAATTACAGATATCATCGGCAGCCAGCGCCCAGTAGGGCTTGGAGGTGCTCAGCTTGATCGGGCTGTGAAAATTGAATGTGCCTCCAGCTTGTGAAGTCCACTGCCACCTTGCGTTTGGGGCAAGCAGTTTCACCACCGCCGGAATCTCCCCTTCACCGAAATATTGGTAGCCGAGAAGGATTTGATTGCCGCCCGGATCAATAGCCGGAAGGGGAATATTTGGGGGGTCCAGCGGAGGACGATTCGGGCAGGTCCAAATGTTCGGTCCATTGGTCAGGGACAGACCCAGTTGTTGTATAGCGGCTTGGCTGGTTAAAGACATGCATAGCTGCACCATCTGCACCGGGCTGCCCGTAGGCACTTTTCCTGGAACCACATACTCGTTGGAATCCTGGGCGTAGGTAATCACGGCAACCCCAACCTGTTTCAGATTGGCCATGCATTGGATGCGCCTGGCCCTTTCCTTGGCAGCGGCCAACGCCGGAATCAACAGCGCCGCCAGGATGGCAATGATTGCAATGACAACCAATAATTCAATCAAGGTAAACGCCCCTCGGGACGAGCGGCTGAGTGTATGATCTCTTTTTGGCAACATATTCGTTCTCGATTGACCCATAATTATTATTAATGGTTTTCTTTGAAGAGTCGCAGAGCGAGAAAGGTGCCGGCGCTCCCTGGCACGCGCGGCAAGGCGACGTTGGTTCGACGTGTTATTGGGAACATTCTCAATGAATATGCTGAAACGCAACCGCTCCCGCTATCCGACAAACGTCGTATTTAGATATTTGCTGAACACCCAAAACGCCCGGCATTCGTCACTTGCCCTTGAACGCCAACGGACCGGAGCATTGCTCGGATTTCATTGCGATTTTGAGCATAAACCCGTTGTGGTTCATGTGGTACGACAAACGTCGTATAGCAAAAGCACACTGCTATGGTACTCTCAGGGCAGTGTCCCTAAAACATTGAAGTTGTGAGGCAGTTATTCATCAGTAACAAAAGTACAATCAGCTAAAAACTCTATGAAAAACATCAGAACATTAACCCTGTGCGGTAGTATTGCAGCGATTGCCGCACTGGCAGGAACAGCTCAAGCCGGCGTCAGCCTTTCCATTGACAGTGTAACCACGCAGGCCAGCACATCGTGGAGCGGGAGTCCGGCCGGGACACTGGCTCAATCGATTGACACCCCTAATCTGCAGAACTCGTTCGATGCCGGCGTTTCGTCCGGAATATTTTTCAAGGCTGGAAGTTCTTTCACTTTGGGTGCGATTGAAATCGATGAGAGTGCTGTTACCGGTGGCAATGGAATTTTTAATTTAGCCTTGTATGATCTTGGCTCGTCATTTGTGCTGCCCGCCGGCAACCCGCTTTATACATTTACTGGAAGCGAAGTGAATTTGTTCAGTGCCGGACTTAATGTGACTCTTGCCAACGCCAGTCAGTTTGATGTGCTTACGTTTTCAGGGGCTGATAACGTCTCCATGAACTCTGGCGATACCTATTTTTTTGATCTCGTGGCGGCTGATGGCCTCAGTAGCCTTTCATGGCATCGTGGTCCAATCACGCCAAATCAGGCTATCGGAATTAGCACGACTGTGGTAGGAGGAGCTGGAACCTTCCTGAACAATAGTGCTGCCGCAGCCAATCGCACTCCCATTGCGGCATTCTTTGCCGTTCCGGAACCCGCCTCCATGGCCTTGATCGGTTTGGGTGCGTTGATTGGCACGTTCGCCATTCGTCGCCGCAAGTAATAAACAAATTTAGCCATTCACCATGGTCGTTATTTAAGGGTAACGACCATTGTTGTTTTCTGGCACCGCATGATTGATAGACCCTGCTTTTCCCCTGCACCCCGCCATCCGGCCTGGGTTAGGGCGTTGATAGCAAACGGAAGAACGTGGCCCCCGGCGAGGCGTTGATGGGCACGGTGATGGGGCTGGTCAGGCCGCCCGGGTAATCGAACCAGTTCGTGCCGAGTCCTGAACCCGGATTGTTGGTCTGGATTTGCAGCTTGAAGCTGCCCGGCCACCAGAACTGGATGCCAGAGGCGGCATTGGTCCAGTTCAGTTTCGTCCCGGGAACGAGCTTGAATATTTCACCGGCGTTGGCGGTGTATTGGCCCGTAAAACCGACGCCGAAGCCGAAATCAACCAGGTACAGGTTGCCGGCATTGTCTTCACCGAAAGAAACGATGTGATCGAGACCGTTGAGGGTTGAAAAGATGTTGTCACCCTTGTAATTCGGGTTCGTGGGGTCGATGACGAGCGAGTTCCAGATGGCGGTCATGTCCGTGAGCGTGCCGTTCGTGCCGTTGAAAGTGGCCGGGTCGGTGTCACGATTGAAATCGAGCATCCAGATTCTGTCTTCGACGAAATCGGCGAAGAAGTATTTGCCCTGCAGTTCAGCGATGGGGCCGTGATAGACGTAACCGCCGATGGCGGCCTGGCCGACGGCGTGGGTATATTCCTGGAGGGGAAAAAGCGAGGTGACGCCGGTGAACGGATTGGTGGTGGTGTGGGGGGCGCCGAAGATGGTGCTGTTGTGGGTCGCCTCGAGCTGGGGCCAGCCGTAGTCAACCGGCGGGCCGGAAACATCGCTGCCGGCCTTGAGAAAATCCACTTCCTCATACGTATTCTCGCCTACGTCGCCCCAGTACATATCGCCATTGGCACGATCGAAACTGATGCGGTAGCCGTTACGCAGGCCGGTCGCGAATACTTCGCCCAACGCCGGGACGGACCCGGCGGCGATGGTGCCCATGAGGGGTGTGCCAGGATGGTTCGTGTTGTAGGTCGGGACCGGGTTCGAAGGCGGAATGACAAAATTCTTGAGCGGGTCGGAGGGATAATCATCGCCGCCGGAAACATCCAGGCGAAGGATCTTGCCCCGGACATCGGCCGGATTTTGGGACGGGCGGCCGGCGGGAGAGATGGCCCCGTTGTAGTTGTTGCCAAAGGAAGTGTCCGCGACGGAAATGTAGAGGTAGTTGCGCGCCGGGCCGGAGGCGGTGGGATCGAAGCCGACCCAACCCACGGTGTGATTGTTCTGCGCATTGTTGGTGAACTGGAGTATGGTGCGAAGGATGGTCGCGCCGGCGGCCGGGTTGGCCGGATTGAGAAAATATTCTTCGACCCGGTCGACCGGAACCACATTGCCATCCGGAGGGTTGGTCGGGCCGATGTATTCGGCACTGCTGACGTACATTTTGCCATAGCCGGCGCTGCTCAGGACGTTGAAGTCGGGATGGAAAGCAATGGTCTGCAGGCCGTCGTCGTTATAGACCTTGCGAAACGAGAGGTCCAACACCACGGTGGAAACGCGGGTGTTCAAATCATACCGCCACACCTTGCCCATGGTGTTGGGAGGATTGGGCGTGAAACCGGACGCGGTGGAACTGATGCGCGTCGTGTAATAAATGATGTTGGCCGGGTCGCCGGGGATTTGGGTGAGAAAAGTGGGTTGATTGAGGACGGGGCTGACCCGCTCCAGGTGATAATCGGCGGGCGCAGCAGACGGCCAGATGGCGAAACCAATGAGTGTCACAGTGGCGATGAGCTGTGGCCGCAATTTCATGCAAATTCCCTGCGACTGTCGTCCGGTCAAGGACTGGATTCAAGTCCCATCCCTTATGAACATCATCATTGACGCATTTTGGCGATTCAGCTTCCAGCGACGACATGGCCTGCCCGTCGGGCCGGCGGAATGGCTCAGGTGCACCCGGAGTTTTCAGCGCGGTTCCCCCCCGTTTTGCGGGCCCGGATATGTTTTCTGGGTTGAATTGTCCGCCGGATTGGGGTTGATATCCGGGCATGAAGGCCTGGCTCAAGCATCCATTTCGCGTGACGGGCCGGTTGCTTTGGCTGAGTGGCGACCTGGTCCTGGCCGCGGCGGACTTTGTGTTCCGCTGGGCTTTTCGCCCGGGAAAATCCCGGGCAGCCCGCCAGGCGGAATGGTTGCAACACCACTCTCGGCGGCTGTTGCGGATCTTCCAGGTCCAACCGCAGGTCGCCGGTCAGGTTCCTTCGGCGGGCCTGCTGGTCTGCAATCACCTGAGTTATCTCGATATCCTCGTGCTCGCGGCCTGCACCCCGGCGGTGTTTGTTTCCAAGCGGGAGATAAAATACTGGCCGGTGTTCGGCTGGTTCGCCTGCCTGTGCGGCACGATTTTCGTCGATCGGGAACGGCGCACCCGCGTCGGCCGGTCGAACGATGAAATTCAAGCGGCGCTCGACCGCGGGAGCCTGGTGATTTTATTTCCCGAAGGGACCAGCTCGGATGGCCAGACGGTTTTGCCGTTCAAATCGGCCCTGCTCGAACCGGCGGCGCGGCAAACCGGGCCTTTGTCGCTGGGGTTGATCCGCTACGAACTCGACGACGGCGATGTGGGCGGGGAGATCTGCTATTGGAAGGACATGACCTTTGTACCGCACGCCATCAACCTGCTGAGCAAACGCACCCTGCGGGTCTTTGTCCGCTTTGCCCCATCGCACACGAACGGCGCCGATCGCAAGGAACTGGCCCGGCAATTACATCTGGAAATACTGAAACTGAAGACGGCGCCGCCCGTTTGATTGGATTCGCGTCAACTCCTGACCCGGACGATGAACCTGACCCGGGTCCCCTTGCCGGGGGCGCTTTCCACCTGGCATTCGCCGCCGATGCCCTCGATGCGTTTGCGCATGTTGGCCAGGCCGTTGCCGCCGGCGATGCGCAACGGGTCCTTGGAGGTCGCGCCCAGGCCAACGCCGGCGGGATCAAAGCCGATGCCATTGTCCTCGATGGAGGCCGAGAAGCCGGATTCAGCCAGGGTCAGCGACACGCGCACCTCGGTAGCGGAAGCGTGTTTGACCACATTGTGCAGCGCCTCTTTGAAAGCCAGGAACAGACTGTGGCGCACCTCGGCGGTGAGGGGCCACGCGGGCAGCTGGATGGGCACCACCAACCGGCAGCGGATGCCCGCGACATTCAGAAAATCCTGGGCGAACTTGCCCAGATAGTTCACGAGGCTGTCCAGGGTGTCGTGGTGCGGGCTGACAGCCCAGACGATTTCGTCCATGGTCCGGGTCAATTCCCGCGCCGTGAGATAAACCTTGCCCAGGCGCGTCACAACCTGTTGCGAATCCTCGCCTTCGGCGCGGTTGGACTGGCTGAGCATCATGATGCGGGCCAGGTTGGAACCCAGGTCGTCGTGAATGTCCTTGGCAATGCGCGACCGTTCATTTTCCAGGACGCGCTGGCGTTCCAGACGTTCCATTTTCTGATGCAGCCGGCGGCGGGTGACGTAACGCGCCGCGCCGCCCACGGCGCCGATGCCCGCCAGGATGGCGCCGCCGGTAAACCACCACGTTTGCCAGAACCAGGGCAGCACCGTGAAGGCCAGGGTCGCGCCATTCTCGCTCCAGACCCCGTCGTTGTTGCAGGCAATGACCCGGAACGTGTAATTCCCCGGCTTGAGATAACTGTAATAAGCCACTCGGCGAGTGCCGACATCCACCCAGTCCGATTCCAGCCGGTCGAGGCGATATTTAAACCGCACTTTTTCCGGAGCAATCAGGCTGAGGCCGGTGTAGCGAAATTCGAAGCGATGTTTTCCCGGCGGGATTCGCAACCGGGCCTCGGGGGCGGACCAGGTGGGCCCGGGCATCGGCACCAGCTCGTCATCCACCGTGACTTCCTCGATCAAGACTGGCGGCAGAAAGGGATTGATTTTCACATCGGCCGGGTCCACCACCGCCAGTCCCTTGATGGTGGGAAACCAGAGCCGCCCATCCGGCGTTTGGCAGCCGGCCGCTTGGAAACCACCGGAACATTCCAGGGTGCTCAGACCTTCCGCCTTTCCGTATAACAGGCAGTTTACCGTTTTCGACTGGCCGTCGGCGCACCGGTTTAATTCGTCCTTGGCCACCCGGAAAATCCCCCCGTAGGAACTGATCCAGAAATTTCCCCGACCGTCGTCGGCGATGTGGCAGATTACGTCGTTCGGCAATCCTTCGCGCGTGCAAATGGTGGTAAACTGCCCCGACCGCCAGCGGCACAAGCCGCCACCAAAGGTTCCCACCCAGAGCGTCCCGTCCTTTTCGGCCAACAACGACCAGACAAAATCATTGGCCAATCCGTCCGTCCGGAGAAATTGCGTGAGTTTGCCTTGCTGCAGCCGGCCCAGGCCGCCGCCCGCCATCCCAAACCAGATGGTGCCGCTCTCATCTTCCGTGATGACCCGCACACTGGGCAGCACCAATCCATCCTTGCGGGTGAACCAGGTGCATTGCCCATTGGCATAACGGGCCAGCCCGGATTGGGTTCCCACCCACATCACCCCCTGCCGATCCTGGTATAACGCGAACACGACGGCGGCAGGATCTTCCAAGCCCTTGGGAAATTGGAACTGTCCGTCATGGCGGACAAACAAGCCGCCGCCAAAGGTTCCCACCCAGAGATCACCGACGTGGTCTTCAAGCACCGCCCAGGTGAAGGAATTCAACAATCCATTCGTTTCGGCAAAGGGTTTCGCGTCTCCCTGGTCCAGCCGGTACAATCCTGCGCCCTCCGTTCCCACCCAAAGTCCGCCTTCGGCCGCAGGGGTAATGGACAGGATGGCCCGTCCCTGCCAGTCATCGGAAGCCTTGACCATTTCCACTTTCCGCCGCCGCAAGACATCCAAACCGCCGCCGCCGGTTCCCACCCACAAATTCCTTTCGCGATCTTCGCACAGGTCAAGCACCCAATCATGCGATAATCCATTTTGGCGCGTGAAATGCAGGCTGGTTCCGTCAGGCGACAATGAAAAAATTCCCTCATGCAAGGTTCCCGCGAGCAAATCGCCGGATTTTGTTTCGAGCAATGCCGTGACCGAATCCAACCTGCCCCAGGGAGCCGGCCCGACGTCCACGATGGTTCCCTGGCCAATCAATTTTTTCACCCGCGCGCCCCCCATGAGCCACAGGCCTCCATCCCGGCTCGCACAGGCCCGTTGGACATCACTGGTATCCGGTTGCACCCCGGGCACCCAGGGGGCCAGCCGGCCCTTTCTCAGCGTTCCCAGCAGACTGCCCCGCACCACCCACAATTCTCCGTTCTTGTCTTTGGCGAACGACGGCACGCTTCCCCCGGATCCGGAGTCCGGGACAACCAATTTCCCGCCCGTCATGGAAAGCAACGCCCCTTCCTTGTTGAGCAACCAGAGGACCCCGTCGGCATCGGTTCCCATCGCCCAAATCGTACCACCCGGCCAGCCGTTGCCCAGGTTTACCGCGGCGAATTTGCCAGCCCGCATTTGCGTGAGGTCGCCGGTTTCATGGCCGATCCAAAGAGTGCCGTCCGCGTCTTCCAGCAGACTCGTGATCCGGCTGTCCCCGAATTCCGGGGTGTTACGGGTATCAAAGACTTTGAATCGCACGCCGTCAAACCGCACCAGCCCGTTGTATGTGCCCAACCACAGGTAACCATCCCGGGCTTGCACGATGGAAGTCACCGAGTCCTGGGGCAACCCCTGCTCCGTCTGCCACGCATCGATGGAATAATCGGCCACCGAGGAATTGGTCGCGCCCGGAAGCGAAAAGCCGCACAGCAAAATCCAGAAGATCCCAACACCGGCGGAGATGCCCGTTCGCCGGCGCGCACAGGTTGAGGGTTTAAATCGCCGCGGCACGGGATTCAGGATAATTGGTTTGTTCCCGCGGAGCAAGGTTTGGGGCGTCGCCGCCGGAAGCCGACCGGCAGGAACTGGAATTCTGCCTGTGAGAAAAAACCTCCTCTCCGGTCGCTGCTCGCCCCCTCTCTCCATCGGGGCGGGGCGGAGGGAAATAAACAATTGTTTGCCCATGACACAATCCGGTAAAATTTGTCATCCTGCCGGCGGGCAGGCGCGGTTGCCGGCTGGCGGGACGCGACGCGCGACCGTGTCGTCTAAACAGATGACAACCCTGTTTATGAAAACGGATGTAAAAGAAGAGGTAGCATGAGCATTGGTGTTTCGATTGTTGAAGATGACGGCCCGGCCCGGGAGGTTCTCACGGACTGGATCCGACACGCCCAGGGTTTCCGCTGTGTGAGCCACTACGGCAGCGCCGAAAGCGCGCTGGCCAGGTTGCAGGCGGAGAAACCGAGCGTGGTGCTGATGGATATCAATTTGCCGGGCATGAGTGGAATTGAATGCGTGCGCCAGTTGAAGCCACAACTGCCGGACACCCAATTCGTCATGCTGACCGTTTACGAGGACACCGACCACATCTTCGATGCCCTGGCGGTGGGCGCGAGCGGTTATCTCCTGAAACAAACACCCCGCGACGAACTGCTCACGGCCCTGAAGGACGTGCACGCGGGAGGGTCGCCCATGACCAGCAACATCGCCCGCAAGGTGGTGCAGTCCTTCCTGCGGGCCGCGCCCCAGGTGGATGAATCGGTAACTCTTTCCCCGCGCGAGCGGGAGGTGCTGGAATTGCTCGCCTGTGGTTATCTCTACAAGGAAATTTCCGATAACCTGGGCATCACCGTGGCAACCGTGGTCACTTACATCCGGCGCATCTACGAGAAGCTGCACGTGCGGTCCCGTGCCCAGGCCGTGGCCAAGTATGGGCATTTCACCGCCCGCGACGAGCGCGGACGCAGCGTGGTTTCCAAGTAAAATTTTTCAGGCGGCCGGGCGGCCGCGTCCGATCCGGTGCCCTTTCCAACCGTAAAAGGCCACGTAGGCGTAGGCCACCAGGGGAACGATGAAGGAAAACTGGAGCCGAAGGTGGTCGGCCACGAATCCCTGGACCGGCGGCAGAATGGCGCCACCCAGGATCGCCATGACCAGCAACGACGAGGCCTGGCTCTTATAGCTGCCGACGCCTTCGATCGCCAGTGAGAACGTGTTCGACCAGCCGACGGAAGTAAACAATCCCACGACGCGAATCAATGAGTTCACGCCAGCGACGTGGGCCAAGGCCAAAAGGAAAATGGTCGCTCAGGCTGCTTGAGCAAAGCGACCACTGATTGATGGCCAGCGAAGTAGCAAACCGCCTAGGCTCGCCCGGCTCCGGGACTATTGGTTGAGCGCATTGAACATCAGCCTTTTGGCCGTCACTGGTTGAAATTTATTGGAATCTCTGCCCACGAACGAATCCATGAGTCCGGGCAGCGCCAGGAGCACGATTTTGCCCTGGCCACAATGGACGATGGCCGCAGCGATGCCAACGTTTGGATCGTGATCTTTGCCGTAACCGATGACGGACTCGACGCCGGAACCGGAAAGCATCAGGCCGTTGCCGCTGGCAATCTGGTACGGCCAGTCCAGCACACAGTTCGATGGCAGCCCAGCGAGCAGCCCGTGGTTGCGCCCGAAGAACCAAAATCCCATCCATGACGGTCCTGAGGAGCCAACCGGTCCGGAATACGTGACGAGTCCTTGCGCGGCCAAAAAGGTAGCGACTTGCTCAGCGTCTGTGCCGCCGGTTGTGAGCAGGATCACATGCGTGCCATCGCGTCGCGCCCGTTCGATGGCGGCAACAAGGTCCGGCTTCCAATAATCATCACCTTGTTGGGAAATCGGCGTCCACACGTTGCCAGCTGGATCGGTATAACGCTCGTCCCGGAAAACCGCCCGCACCACCCTGCCCGACCCATCCCGCAACTCCACAGCGGCCAGCGTCGCGTTGTCGGACGTGACGCGTGGCACCGAAAGGATCATCGTTCCCTCAGGCGCATCGACCATGAACGTTTTCACGAGCGCCCGATCTTTTCCGCCTGCCTTGGCGAAGATGTCCAGGTCTTTGGCAACGATCGTGCCGTTGATCGCGATATCAAAGACTCGTTGCGCGGGCACGCCGGAATAGCCGTCGTCCAGGTAGAGTTTGACGGTGATCTTGCCAGGCGTCAGGCCGTGCCAGGTATGAATCAGTCCGGCGTGGCCCCACATCTGATGCTTGTAAAGCTCCTGGTCATCCGTGTTGGCAACGTCCGCGTCGGTATAGCTCGACTGCCAGCCGTCCAGGCCGCTGTCGCCGGACGCCAAGAGGATAGTCGGCACTTTTCCAAGGTTGGTCGAAAAGGCCACGGCATTGGCGTTAAATTGGCGCTTGAGCGCAGCGATCATCTCATCGGATTCGCCGCTGCAGGCAATCGTGGTTTTCAGCGCTGCCGGCTGCGGGTCGATCACGAGCAACGGCTCGTCCCGCTCGATCACAGGCTGGCCGCCGGCCTTGGAGCTCAACGCGGCGTGGATCGTGACGAGACCAGGCTGTTCGATTTTGAATTGGATATCCTGTTTGAGCAGTTGGCCGAAGGTTTCGCCGCCGATCAACTCGACCGGGTAGTCCGCGTGAAACAGCGGCTTGCTACCGGCCATGGAGGCCGTCACCGTCAGCCGCCAGGAGCCGGTCAGATTTGTCTCGTTGATCTGATGAACATCGACAATGGCCGTATCGCCCTTGGCGATCACGTAATGGCGCGGTCTGACAACCAGAACTTCCGGTTGCGCGGCCTGATGGATAAGCGTGGAGTCTGCCTTGAGCTGGCGCAACGAATCAACGAGCCCGCTGTGATTGTCGATCGTGGTGGATTCCCAGCCGGAGAGGACGATGTAATCGACGGCGTCGCAAATACGGGCGTTTTCCAGCAGCTGCGCGGCGGAGAAGTAATGCTTCGCCCCCGCCTGTTGGAAAAGCGTCTCGGCGGTTGGAAACGCCTGGCGGAATTGATGGTCGTCCAGGAATTTTTCATAAGCCGCGAGAATCGCCTCGTGGGCGGCCAGATCGTAGCCTGTTTGGTGGTGCGCCTTGTACCAGTTGACAATCGCGGCGTGATCGTCGGGCGAGGCACCCGTCGCCAGCTCGCCCCACACGACGACTTCCTTCTGGTTGTCGGTGCGATACTTGAAATCGACGGGCGATTTGTACATCGCATCGGTCCACACGCCGGGCGAATCCATGGCCGTGTGCCGATCCCACCAGCCGGAGTAGCCGGTTCCATCATCTTTCATCCAGGCGTCACTGTAAGGGAGTGACCACACCTGTTTCCCGATGCTGTCGCCGGATTTGAGGAGGACCATGCGCGAGGGGTCGGCCCCGCGCATCTTCTCGAGGGCGTAGCGCATCCGGGGGTTGTTGACTTCGGGGCTGGTCTCGTTCTGGAGGGTCCAGAGACTGACACAAGGATGGGACCGGAAGGTCCGGATCATGGCCAGTTCCTTATCGAGCTGGTAGCGGTTGAGGAAATCCAGCTCTGCTGTTTTGCCGTTCATTTCCACCTGAATGCTGGTCTGCGGAGGCTCCTGTTTCGCGGACTCGAAGGTCAGCACGCCGCCACCGGCTTCGCAGTAACGCAGGAACCCGACGCGATCACAAGCATCGAGCACGACCGCCTTGGGCATGTGACGGTGGTTTTGAAGGGAGTCGAGGCCGAGGGCTTTCATCGCCGCGATCTCGCGTCCCACCGCGGCCTCGTCGGGAAAAATGCCGTTCGGGGCCCAGAAGCCCCATGAAATCGAGGAGCGCGGCACAATCCGACGGCCGTTCAGATAGAGCTTCGCGTCGGTTCCGAGGCCTTTGACGTCCAGCCAGCGGAAGCCAAAGGCCGTGCTGCGATCGGAATGCGCGACGGCTGGCAGAGTTGCGGAGGCTTGATAAAGATTCGGCTGCTCGATGTCCCAGAGTTGGGCGTTGGTGACGGTCGCATCCATCGAAGTGGTGATGGTTCCACCGGGCGGAACATGAACGCTTTTGCTTTCTCCAAAAAGCACGTTGCCATCCCGGGCGATAGAAAAGTTGACCGGTCCGTCGTAGGGCGGGCCCGTGGATGAGATTTCGGCCTGCACGCGAACCGAGCGGGGGTCGGGGTTGTTAAATACCGCCAGATCGCCCACGTTCACCGGCGCGCGCACTTGCATCTCCACGCCCCCGGCCAAGCCGCCGAAGGCATGCGTCGCCGGCAGCGTATATTTGCCCCAAGGCATCGTCAGGAAGTCCATCCAATCCAATCGGCCTCCCGGATTGGTAATGCGCACGACCAGCAGGTTCGTTCCGCCGGGGTTGAGCGCATCCGTGGCGTCTGCGGTAAACGGCGCCTCGGAGATGATGCTGTAGGCAACCAGCTTGCCATTCACATAGACCTCGCTGCGCAGGCGACCGGCGGGGAAATAGAAAACCAACCGCTCACCGGGTCGCAGGGCCGGCGGCGTAAACGGCCGATACCACCACGACACGCCCTGATAGTATCCATCAACCGCGACAATTTCCGATGGCGAGGTCGAAACGGCTGTGCGCGCCGGTGCCTTGTTGAAGTAGTATTCTTCAACGGTCGCCGGCAACGACACCCCAATACCAGCCTGATCGCCGAGCATCGCCCAGCCGCCTGTCGGTGGATTCACCGGGAGGTTCGTCAGTATCAAATCTTCCGGAAGATAGAGGGTATCATCCTGCCAGGCTGCTTTGGGGTCCAACCATAGTCGCCATCCCTGATCGAAATTGGTGGCGTCAGACACCCCCGCCCGTGTGAACGAGACGAAGATGAGTGGAAAAACGATACATATGACAGAAAGAGTTTTTACCATTTGTTCAGAGCCATTTCATAAGAATTGAAGGAAACTGTTGGCTTCACGGATGTCCATGCGGCAATACATCAGGGTCAGCCACATTCTTTTGCCGGAATCGATCGCAAACGGTCCCCGATAGGTCAGCCGGCCATCGGATGAAACAGCCGGGATGGCTGGTTCGACGGATGAACCGGAAGCGGACATATTATTTTTGCGGTGTCAGCAGCGGGCCGAGCACCTGGGCAAAGATTTCAGCCTGGCGCATGAAACCGAGGTCGCTCGGATGCGAGCCGTCCACGCTCCCCTCCCCGTCGTCGCCAAAGAGGTGCGCGCCCTCGATGTAATAGAGATTGTTGACGCCGGACTTTTTCAGCCGGTCATAGGCCGCCTTCAGCTCGGCGCGGTCCTTGAGATGGTAATATTCCATGCGACCGGCAATGAGGAAGGAATCCTGCATGGTCCGGTCCTCGACGAGCACGATGGGCGCGTCCCGGTGCGCCGCGCGGAGTTTGCGGACACAAGGCTCGACGCGCTCCTTGATTTCACCGGCCACCATGTTGGGCAGGCAATCGAGAACGTAAACGGACGGATCGAGTTCGGCGAGGAGGCCGGCCATCTCGGGTTCCATTTTTCCGTTGCCGGAAAAACCGAGGTTGATGGTCGGCCAGTTGAATCGCCGTCCGAGAATGGCATTGTGGACCATGCCGGGACGCGAAGCGGACAGTCCCTGCAAGATGGACGTGCCGTAAAAGACGATCGGCTTGCGCACGCCCGGCCCCCATGGCCCGGCTTTTTCCAGGGTCACGCCGGGCGGGATTCCGAGTTCGACAAATTTCGTCCCGTTGTAAAGCGGCAGGTAAAGCAGATATTCGCGTTTGCCCGGCACGAGATTTTCCACGAGAGTCACCTCGTTGGTCTGCGCCGCGGGCTGGCCCACGGCGAGCCAGCGCCAGCCTTGGTCCGTCTTGACATACAGATCGAGCCCGCTCTTGCCGATGGCGGTCGTGTTGGGCAGATAAAGCCAGGACTCGGTCAACGCCCAGCGGGCGCGGATGACCGTGGCATCGGTGACAAAGCGGACGCACATGCCGGCGGAATTGCGGCTCAGGTCCCAGACCGGTTTGCGCACGACGCCTTCGGCCTTCGCCGGCAGGCGATCATAGAAATCCTTCGTGTCATTCCAGCCGCGGCCTTCCACGCCGAATTGCCGGATGTCGGACCAGACGTTTGAACCGTAGGAAGAGGTGGACCTAAGGGTGTCATTCGAGCTTTCTCCCGCCCTGGCCGGAATCAGGACGGCTAAAAAAGGCAAGGAAGCCGCGAGCGCGAAAAGCATCGGATGGTTGAAAAGTGTGAATATCAGGCGCATAAAAAGGGTTGAATTCCAACGGCTTTAGAAAACCTCGAACCCGGGGACAAGGCGAGACATTATATCGTCACCTTTTTAGACGACATGACCCGCCGGCCAGCCGCCATTAGCTTGATAGGGTTACACCTTAATGAGTACGGACCCTTGTTGCTGGCTGGACATGGTCAAAAACTAACATGCTTTTGGCAAGAAATGCACAGGAATCGTGGTACAATCACTTGAGCATATATCCATGAAGGCCGGCCTTGAAGTTCGTCGCCCCTCCCGGGAATCCCGCCGGGCCGGCCCGGTTGTCCATTCCCCGGCATTTACCCTGATTGAACTGTTGGTGGTCATTGGGATCATTGCCATCCTGGCGGCCATTTTGCTCCCCGCCATGGCCGCCGCAAAAAACCGGGCCTACCGGATCCAATGCGCCTCCCAAATGAAACAACTTGGGTTGGGCTTTAATATATTCAACAGCGATCACGATGACAAGTTTCCGCCCACCGCTTACAGCCTCAACGCCAATGCCCAACTGACCTGGGATGACTACCTCAACCAGTACATCGGGAGCACGGACTCGGATCTTGATTTATTACGGGGCATCACCGCCCCCGACAAAGTACCCCCCATCCTGCGCTGTCCGGCGGATCGCATCCCCACCACGATCAGTTATGCGGTCGATTCCCAACGGAGGACCTACGCCATGAATTGGGCCGGCCCGGGTTGGGCCGTGTCGTCACTCACCGCGAACTTGCCACCGGCGACTTACGGTGTAGGAATTTATTTCCAAATCACTGGTGCGCTCCCCTCTTGGGAACCGCCCGGTTACAAGGTCAGCGTGGTCAAGGACCCCGCTGGAACCATTCTGCTGGTTGAACAACCGAATGCCCGGAACATTGCCGGCAATGATTGGCCTTCATTCTGCGCCGGTCCGGGCCCCTTTGTCCCGCCCGGAGTCACCGCCGATTGTGTCCAGACCGGCGACAGCACCGCCACCATGAATTATGGGTCCGTCAGCTACGGCATTCACAGTAAACGCTTCAACTACCTGTTTCACGATGGCCATGTGGAAGCCCTCAGAGTTGAGGAAACCATCGGCTCCGGAACCTCGAATGCGCCCGCGGGCATGTGGACCATGAGACCGGGAGACTGATTTTTGAGTGGCTCAATCCAAAACAAGCGAAGCGCCACCAGGCCGAGCAATCGTCTGGTGCTGCTCGGCCAATGGCGACAATGGATGCCGGGCCTGGTTCTGTTTTGTCTGCTGCTGCTGGGCCCGGGACGGTCTGCCCGTGGGGAACTGGTGCTGGCCAATTTCAGCCCCGCCAACCCGGTCAAGATCATGGCCATCGGCGATTCGATCACCGACGATTGCGTCGTCAATGGCGCCTGGCGCCTGTATCTGCAGCCGCTGCTGGATACCAACAGCTATCCCTTTACGTTTGTTGGCCGGGTGCAGTCAGCGCCCTCCGGGAGTTTCACCCAAACGCACCATGAAGGATATTGCGGAGCGGTGGTTGCCCCGCCCGGCGTGCTGGCCAGTCCGGTGAATGGCTATGCCGGCACGAATGTTTACCTCCAGAAAATTGTCGCGGACGCCCTGAGCAATGCGACCCCCGACCTGGTGCTGGTGCTGATCGGGGCAAACGACATTGGCCGGGGACGCAACCCGTACCAGGTCGCCACGAATGACATGCCGGCTCTGCTGGACATCATTCTTTCAAACGCTCCCAATGCCAATGTGATCCTCGCCAAGATCACGTCGCTCTACAACGCCAGTGCGGGCAGCCTGAACTACGGTGCCTACTACACCAACGTCTCCATCTACAACGCCGCCCTGCAGGCGATCGTTAACCAACGGCGGGCCCTCGGACAAAATGTCTCCCTGGCCGATATGTTTTCCGTCGTGAGCATCAGCACGATGTTCAATCCCGATCATCTGCATCCGAACGCAGCGGGCCTGCAGGCCATCGCCCAGGAATGGTTCACCCGCATCCAGGCCATCACCATCACCACCAACCGGGTGACCTCCACGCTGATTCATGGCGGAGATGCCTGGAAATACTCTGACGCGGGCCAGGATCTGGGGACAAACTGGTCCCAACCCGATTTTGATGACAGCAGTTGGGCCAGCGGATCGGCGAGGTTGGGCTACGGCGACCCGGCGTTGTTCACCACGGTCGGCTATGGATCGGACCCTGCCAATAAACACATCACCACTTATTTCCGCGACTCGTTTGTCGTGCCTGGCAACGTGATCTTCACCAATCTTAATTTCCGCCTCGCGCGGGTGGACGGCGCCGTGGTGTGGCTCAGCGGCCAGGAAGCTTTCCGCACCAACATGCCGGCCGGACCGATCGCTTATACGAACCGGGCATCGCTGCCGACGGTTGTCGTGGACACGGCGTACATTTTTTATCCCACCAACATTGCGGTGACGAATCTGCCTGCGGGAACAAACCTGGTCGCGGTGGAAGTTCATCTGTTCACACCTGGCAGACCCGTCCTCGGCTTCGATCTGGAACTGATTGGCACCGGTTACTTTTCGCCATCGCTTTCCATCACCGCCGCGGGCACCAATTTCATTCTTGCGTGGCCGGTGGCCAACGGAGCCGGCTATGCGCTTTATTCCTCATCCGACCTGACCGCGACTGGAGGCTGGACCCCGGCGACGGCAACAGTTCAGACCAACGGCGGGCAATATGCCGTGACTGTGGCGCCGGATGCGATCACGCGATTCTTTCGCCTCCAAAAACAATAGGATTATTAATTCGATAAAGCCAACTACTTGGAGTATGGTTCAATATCTCTTTATCAACGGCCACGTCGATGCCATCAAACTCAAAAAAATTCGGACTTTGGATTGCGAACTCGCCCGCAGGCAGGAAGACCGTGACACCGGGAAAACCGGCCGATTTGGCCCAAAAAACAGGGAAATCACCAAGTTTCAGCCATTGTCGTCTTTTTGTGTGACATGCAACCGTTTACAAACCTGATAGATTTTGCTTGTTCCATTGGAAGCACATTGAATACCTGCCGTCATTATGGACACGTTTGGTCGGTTGTGTGTGTGGGGCGATGTTCGGCTTTCCTGTTTTGGGCATGACGTTTTGTGCGAAACACAGGTTTATCGATTACGAAACAAAAACACTAAAAACCTAAATGAAAAATATGAAACAGAAACTGCTGGGTTGGATACCTTCAGCCATTATTGCCTTGGCGCTATCAACATCGGCCGGCTTTAGTTCACCAACAATCACCGTCAATACCTATGATGCCTCTGGCAGCATCAGCGGGGTTTGGGATTGGTATGGGGGTTCAACGTTAACCTGGGATGCCACTCAGGACCATAGCGGCAACAGCGGCGGCTCCCTGCATATCGCCAAAAATACTGCCAACGATCATATCTTTGTCCCACAATCCGCCTCAGGCAATCAATGGGACAACGGCACGCCGGCCAACTCGTGGGATTTGACCCTTTACACCAATTTGTCGGTATGGATCAAATGGGATACGAACAGTTCGATGAGTATCGCCGACTTCAATGCCAATCTGGGCGGCCTGACCATGTTCCTGAATGACAACCACCTCGGCCAATATGATTGGAGTGGTAATGGCCTGCACTCCTTGCCTGCCGTACTCATCCCCAATGCGGCCTCCAACGGTTGGGTGCACCTGAACTTCCCGGTAAGTCCATCCATCCCTTTCATCAACACAATTGGATCCATCATATTTGACGCGTATCACACCGCCCCGTGGAGCGGAACCGTCCAGTTTTGGGTTGACGATATCACCTTTGACCCCTCAACCATAACGATCATCCCGCCGCCCGTCATCAGGCCGCTGGTCAAAGCGACCACTGGTTTGACTGTGTTCGCGAGCACCTCAGCCAGCCAGTTTGACCGTCAGTCAGTCGTATTGAAGCAAACCGCCGGAACATCGTGGATCGGCCAAGCCAGTGTGGGCAATCCGGTTTCTTACTCCTTTACCATCTCGAGTTTTCCAACCGACCCGGCCACTTATGGCTGTGAGGCCTGGATGTTCCTGAGCCCAAACCCGCAGACGATTGATAACGCTCCCGATTGGAATGAAACCAACATGGTCATCGCGTTTATCCAGCTCGGATCCAGCAACGCCACTTTGAATTTCCAATACAAGGTCAGCGAAGATCACCAACAAGCGATGTACAGCGGCGGAAACGAGACCCGGGTGGACACCTCCGTCAATCCTGGCATTACCAACCATTATTATTACTCCTCGCCCATTGGAAGCCAGCCAGCCGGTCCGATCGTTGTGAATATCGGCCCCAATGAATACAACATCACCAATGAATCGGGCTTTTTGGGCACCGTCACCGCCCCGAGCGCCCTTGGCACATGGACCATCAGGTTCACGTCCGACACCAACGTCACGTTGATTGCGCCTGGTGGCAACACCACGAACGTTGTAATTCCTCCACACAAAATCAGCGGCCTGAATCCCGGTGCCAATGGCCTCTATGCGTATCTGGGTATGCAGGCAAATAACACGGCCACGTACAACCAGGCGGTGGTTTATTCGAACTTTGCCATTTCCGGCTCGGGAACCCCCTTCACTGACAACTTCTCGGCCGATGCCGTTTTGGACACCAACGCCTGGCAAAACTCACAGGCCGCTGGTCCTCTGGGCGTGCTCATAGCGCCGGCTGGCTCGGCGTATTGGCTGACCTGGACGCTTCCCGACGCGGGTTTCAAACCGGAGATTGCCGCAACCTTGGGCAATCCGCTTGGCTGGGGATCAGCCACTGGTCATCCGGCATTCCCGCAGAATGGAGTTAAGTCCCAACTCATCGCTTCGGGCGATTTGCCCGCAGGGAAAGATGCGTTCTTCGCCCTCATCAAGCGGAGCTTTTCAAAACTGCAGGTATTGCTGCCCGGTGAGACCAACGCGCCGAATACCCTCACGGGCAAAATTGGCACCCCCATTGCCCAGTCAGCGTTCGTCCCCTTCAACGTGACCGTCAATGCGGTGGACGACACCTGGCACGTGGTCAATTCCCCCGCCGACACCATCGCACTCAGCAGTTCCGCTGGAGGAAACTTCTTTGTGGATAGTACCCCGACCCAACTGGCTTTGTCAGGTGGAACCGTAACCTTCAGCGTCGAGTTCGAGGGCGATGATGCAGGCACAGTGACGATCACCGCGACTGATGTTACAGATGGCAGCAAAACGCCCGACACCAGCACTCCATTCACTGACTGATGGGTGACGGCGCTGAAAATTGAAAATTGACACAATATGGGCGCCGGCATCAAACCGGCGCCCATTTGTCGAAAAAAGTGTATATTAGGCTATATCGGCCAGGCATTGTATGAACGTAAAAGTTCGAACCAAACCGCAAAAAGCTGATGCCCGCAACAGCGGCTTTACCCTGATCGAACTGCTGGTGGTTATTGCCATCATCGCCATTCTGGCCGCCCTGCTTCTGCCGGCGTTGAGCCAGGCAAAACGAAGGGCACAGGGTATTCAGTGCATGAGCAACACTCGTCAAATCATGCTCACCTGGAAGATGTACGCTGATGATAACGGCGATATTCTGCCACCAAACGATTATCCTTTTAACTCGGGGGCCATAGAGGATGGCACGGAGAAGAATTGGGTTTTCGGGAGCATGGCCGTAAATAATGATGTATTACATGGGGGCGCAGGTTATTACAATAACAACCCCGCAAATAACCAACTCATCGGCGTGAACCCCATTTTGAGCTGTCTGGCTGCCTACAACCAGAATATCGTTATTTATAAATGTCCGGCGGACATCGTCTTGAAACAAGGCCGAGTGCGCCCACGCAGCGTATCAATGAATTCATGCGTTGGAACGCGCTGGTACTCGGCGGGATTCGGAGGCGGCACCGCGGTACCAGGCTCAGTCCCGGGCGAAGCAGTCGGAGGCGGATGGTCAACAGGCTCCTATCACGATCCAAATGGCGTTTACCGCTGTTATGGTAAAACCACATCATTTACTGCGCCCGGCCCCTCCGACACCTGGGTCATCATGGATGAGAACCCCTATACGATTAATGACCCGTTAATGGCCATCGCCATGGCATCCGTCATCGTTGACTGGCCGGCCAATTATCATGGCGGCAGCTCCGGCATCTCTTTCGCCGATGGCCACGCTGAAATGCATAAATGGGTGGACGACTTTACCCCGGCGATCCCTCCCGGAGTCGACCCGAACAACCCGAACCAGTTTACCACGTCTACCCTGCAAGCCTCCCCCGGTTCCAAGGATTTGGCTTGGATACAGCCTCGGACCACAGCGCTGAAGTGATGCGTGTTCGGGGGGGTTGCCTTCGCCATTGGCATCGCCTTCGACGTCATTGCTCAGACCTGCTCCTCCGTTTCAACCAACAGGCTGATCGGCAACACGCTGAATTTTGCTGACTCCATCCCGGCCGGTTCCGGCTACGAATTCTGGCGTGTCGCCCGGGTTCATAAACGGATATCCTGGAATCACGAAAACGATCGTCGTTCGGCCGAATAAATCCGGAGTTCCGGAATCACTTTTGCGCTGACGGGGCAGCGGGTGGCAACGGCGCCAGGCCGGATACGGCGCGGAGCGGGGCGATGCCCTTGAGGTATTCCGGGTCGTCCAGACTCAACGAGCGGGGATTGTTGACCAAGGTTCGCATGGCTTCGACGTCCGCCGGCTTGGTACTCACCATTTCAGCCCAGAGCATCCACCAGGTCCACCCGGGCTGCTGTTCCAGCACCGCCAGCGTCGGCGGCGGCCCGACTTCCGCCAAGGCAACCGGTTTTCCCCCCGCCAGTTTCACCAGGTCGCAATAATAGGCCGGTGAAAAATCGCTGTGATAAACGTCCAGCGCCACAATGTCGAAATATTTGCGGCCGGGGAAAAAATCGGCGAACTGCCGTTGCGGCGTGCTGGGCCGGTCCACGTTCCAAATCCACACCAGGTTGTTGAGATGATGATGATTGACCAGCCGGTCAAACAACTGGCGGTACAGCACCTTCGTACCGTGTTCGCCCCGGCGTCCGCCCCACCAGAACCAGTCACCATTCATCTCATGGTATGGCCGCCAGAGCACGGGGACGCGCGCGTCCTGAAGCTGTTTAAGGTAGCCGGCGATGACGTCCACCTGGTCGCACCAGCGCCGGTTCAATGCCGTCCCGGGGGTGATCAACTCGTTCCATTGTTCGTCGGTCAGCTTTCCCTGGACACTGCCGCGGAAGGTGACCGGTTCATCGTCCGTGGGCCGCACGGCGTGCCAGCACAGGGTGATGATGGCGCCATTGGCATATTGCTGCTTGACCTCCGCGATGATGTTGGACCGGGCGGTCACGGCATCCTTGTCGCCGGGCGCAGCAAAGCCGAAATCCTGGCCGAAAACGGCCGGCGTCTTGCCCCAGGTCGCGGCCGCTTGAAGCGTGGAAGTGTCGTGAGTGTTCGGATAATTGTGCTGGCCGGTCAGCGTGTGCCGGCCGGAGATGCCCTGGATGTATTTTAACAAGGCCGCCGCCTCGGGCGAGGCCTGGGGGGTCACCGGCTTGACGGAACCGCACCCGGCACACAACCAGCCGGACAATAACACGATCAGGGTTTGTTCGATTTTCACGGATGAATGCTTTCTTTAAAAAGAGACTTGTTACCTGCCGTTTCCCTGCCCTTCAACGGGCCAGCCGCAGGTTTTTCTCAATCAACCGGCAACGCTGGTCCACACAAAGCTTCGACCGCATCGCGTCCGCCGGTGTGTGGGTGACGTAATCCAGCAATTTTTCGACGGTCGTTGTCGCCACGTGAGTGCGGGTATCGGAAGAACCGTAATAGATGAAGACGTCGCCGTTCGGGCGGGCCGCCCAGCCATTGGCAAACGCGACATTCGACACGTCGCCCACGCGTTCATCACCCTCGGGCGCCAGAAAATAGCCGCCGGGCGCCTGGATCTGTTTGGCGGGGTCCTTCAAATCGCACAAGAACACATAGAGCACATAACGCATGCCGGCGGCGGTGTTGCGAACACCGTGCGCCAAGTGCAACCAGCCCTTCTTCGTCTTGATCGGCGCCGGACCAAGGCCGTTCTTGCCTTCCTTGATCGTATGATAAAACCGCGGGTCGATGATGCGTTCCTGCTCCACCACCGCCTGGGTGATGTCGGCGCACAGTCCCCAACCGATGCCGTCGCCGCTGCCGGTGGCGGCAAAATCCGCCATGGGACGCGTGTAGAAGGCATACTTGCCGTTCACCAATTCGGGGTGGAGCACACAATTGCGCTGGTGTAACGCGTTGGTTTTGAGGTCGGGCAGACGTTCCCACTTCACGAGGTCTTTGGTGCGCGCAATGCCGCAGCGCGCGATGGCGGCGGACAGGTCACCGGGTTTTGAGTCATCGTGCCGTTCCGCGCAAAACAGCCCGTATATCCAGCCGTCTTCGTGGCGCACGAGGCGCATGTCGTACAGATTCGTCTCCTGCGGCTCGTAATCCGGCATCCGCACCGGGTAATCCCAGAACCGGAAACCGTCCACACCGGTTTTGCTTTCCGCCACGGCGAAAAACGACTTGCGGTCCCAACCCTCGACGCGCGCCATCAAAACGATGTTCCCGTTCCATTCCATCGCGCCAACATTGAAAACGCAGTTGATCCCCAGCCGCGTCATCAGGTGCGGGTTCGTGGCCGGATTGAAATCATAACGCCAGGACAACGGCGTGTGTTCGGCGGTCAGCACCGGAAATTCGTACCGGTCGAAGATGCCGTGGCCGTTCTTTTGCGGGCGGTTGCGGCGTTGGAGCAGTTGTGCGTGCCGCCGCTGGAGTTGTTTTAATTTGTTCGGAAAGGCGGTTTGGGTCATTGGGCTTGGGCCGTTGTGGTTGAATCGGATGCTGGTTTGAGCCATTCTCCCTCAAGCGGCACCACTCGGCAACCGGGAATAGGACGTTCCTCGACACCATTGGGCAACTCCCAGCGGACGGCGAGTTGGGTGGAGCCGGATTGTTGCTGCTGCAAAGCTTCCAGATAATAACGTTTGCCGGCTTCCAAGGTCACCGGGATCGATTCGGCCTCGTGCGTGTGCGGCCATTTGCTGTACGGAGTGCTGCGGGTTACCTCCGCGATTTTGGCCTTTTTCGCCGGGGTGGCGTCGGTGCTCAGCCAGAGTTGCGAAACGCTTTCGTTGGCGATCCAGAATTTGTATGTACCCGTGGTCGGCGGGATCAAAAACCCCCGGTAACGAGCCTCGAAATTGGTGGCCACACTCACGGGCACCTCAAACGCCTTGCCCAGGATTTCCCGGCCGGTGGGCGGCTCAGTCAGATGATCCAAGTCCGCCAGGCTCATGTCTTTCTGGCCCGTCCACCAGTCGCGCGCAATGCCCGCCCCCGGTCCGACCTGGAAGGCCGGGCTGACGGCGCCGGCCAGACCGGCGGCTTTGGCCATCAAGGTGTAGCGTTCGCCGGCCCTGCCAATTTTCAGGTCCGGAAACGTGGCGATGCCGTTGACCGTGGCCGCCGTCAGGGTTCCGGCCAACGCGCCATCCCGGGAACCGTCTCCCAACGCCAGGGTGACGGTAAAGGCGCCCGCGCGAACCGTCCGGCCCGTCTTGTCCTGCACGGCCACCGTCACCGGCAAGCGCCGGACCCCGCCTACAGCCACGTCGCCCGGCGCGGTCGCAAAGCCCAGCCTCACCGCCGGACCGGCCGGTGAAAACGGATAATGACTGAAGTCCGGCAGGTCGCCAAGGTTGAGCACATAGGGATTATTGAACCACTCGCGCAATTGTTCGGGCGTATTCTTTTCCGTGAGCATGGACCCCGACCAGGTCGTAAAAAACAACCAGCCGGCCCTTTCCGGGACCAGCCGGTTCACATCGGGAATCGGGCCATTCTCACCGAGCGCAATGAGTTTTTGCCCGCGGCCAAACGCGGTCAGCTCATTGAACACATCCTTCGCCGTCCCGTGATTGCCATCCATGGGATAATGGTCCTGGCCGATGATGTCCACGTAGGCGTCACCCGGGTACCAGTCGGCGAGGTCGGTTTCCGCGCCGGGTGAAAAGACCCAGATGAGGTTGTTGAGTTTGTGTTTGGCGGTGAAGTTGACGAACATCAATTGCCAGAGCTTGCGGAGGGGTTCCGGCCCTTGAGCGCCCCACCAGAACCAGCGGCCGTTTGCCTCGTGTAACGGTCGCCACAGCACCGGCACGTGTGCGTCTCGAAGCACTTCCAATTCGCCTGCAATCTGGTCCAGATCGCACAACAGCGCCTCGTTTTCGGGGGTGCCTTCCGTCACGCCGCGGGCCAGGTCAAACCGGGTGTCCTTCGTGTAAAACGCCGGCTCGTTCATCGGCGCTCGCCAGTGCCAGCAGAATTCCACCAGGCCATGCCGGTTTTGATACCAGTCAATCGCGTGTCTCGCGAGGAGGTGGTTGGTATCGTACCCGCGTGACGAGCCGGTGTAACCCGACAAATCCATCGCCAGCAACGCCGGCATTTTGCCCGCAGTGCTCGCGAGATAATTCAGCTCAAAACACAAATCATTGGTCCCGCGCCGGCCTTCCTGCTGCCCGGAAATGATCTTCTTCCCGTAAATATCCGAAAAATAGGCCAGCAGCGATTGCACTTCCGGGGAGGCGTTCGGCGTAACCGGCGTGTCCGCTCCCCGGGCAACGATCGCGGGTATTGCCGTCAATGCCAGCGCCAGGAACAGCGTCACCCGGGCCACCCATCGGTCGGCCCACATCCCGTAAATCACCTGTCGATTCGCGCTCATTGACGTCTCTTTCAGTCTAACTTTTTTTGCCGAAGGAAGAAAGCGGCATGCCCGGCCAAAGCTGTCATCTAAACATGCGACACCAAAAAACTTCCCACCCCGCGAAGGATTTGACAGCGTCAGAACGCACTTCAAATATAATGAGTCACCGCCCTTTTTCCCGCAGGGAATTCATCCAAACTTCCGCCCTGGCGCTCCCGCTGGTCGCCGCCGGTTGTGCCCGCCTGCAAACCAAACACAGCCCGGCTCAATCGGGCGCCGGCGATTTCGTCACGGTCCGCAACCGCCGGTTCGAACTGCAAGGCCGCCCCTATTTTTATATCGGCACCAATCTTTGGTACGGTTGCTACCTGTCCGACCCGGCACTCCCCGACGGCCGCCAGCGCATGGTCCGCGAACTCGACCGCCTGCAGGCAATCGGCGTCACCAATATCCGCCTGCTCGCCGGCTCGGAAACGTCGCCGCTGGCCGGGGCTATTCCGCGCGGTATCACCCGCGCCCCGCACGATTGGGACGAAGCCCTGCTCCAGGGCCTTGATTTTTGCCTCGCCGAAATGGCCAAACGCAACATGCGGGGAATTCTCTTCGTGTCGAACTACTGGCAATGGTCCGGCAGCTTCGCGCAATACGTCCGGTGGATCACCGGCGAAACCATCCCCGACCCGGATCGGCCCGAGATGGCACACGGCGACTGGCATGGGTTCATGGAATTCTCCGCGCGTTTCTACACCGTCCCCGCGGCGAACGATCTTTATCGCGGATACATCACCCATCTGGTCCAGCGCCGCAACACCGTCAACGACCGGCTCTACCGCGACGACCCCGCCATCATGACCTGGGAACTGGCCAACGAACCGCGCCCCGGTCCGGATGACGCGAACGACGCGAGTGTCCAGGCGTTTTGCCAGTGGGTGGATGAGACCGCCCGGTTCATTCATTCTCAGGACCCGAACCACCTCGTCTGCACCGGTTCGGAAGGCATCTGGGGTTGCTTGAAGAAATCCGATGTTTTCGTCCAGGCCCATAAAGCACCGGCGATTGATTATGTGACCGTGCACATGTGGCTGAAGAATTGGAGCTGGCTGAAGGACCCGCAACTCGGGCCCGATTACGAAACGGCAGCCGGCCGGGCGAAGGACCACGTGGAACAACACACCGTCCTGGCCACCGACACCCTGAAGAAGCCGCTCGTGCTGGAGGAATTCGGCCTGCCGCGCGACCACGAGAAATACGAACCCGGCAGTCCCACAACGGCGCGCGACGATTATTTCGGCCGCATGTTCAACCAGGTAGCGGAGTCCTGCGCGGCCGGCCGGGCTTTGCAGGGCGCTAACTTCTGGACCTGGGGCGGAGAAGGCCGCGCCGGCGCCGGAAAACCCGACTCGGCGACCGCTCTGACCGGCGATCCCTTCTGCGAACCACAGGGACTGAATTCCATCTTCGACACCGATACCAGCACGCTGGCCGTCGTCGCCCAGGCCAACAAAAAACTGGCGGCAATTGCGGGGTAAGTACGTTCGGTGTCCACGCTTTAGCGTGCCTTGTGTCCCTCGGCCAGCGCGACACCGCTTTGGAAAACCGGTTGGACAATCGATCGCGCCACGCCATCGAAAGCGCCGTCGCCGCTGCGCTCTGCCGGCGCAGTCCAAAATCACTCACCACTCCGGCTGTTTTTAGTCGTTCCGACGTCGATTTCACCGCCATTTGTGTTGCCGGCCAAAACCGCTGGATGATTTGCTGCCGCACCGGACGAATTTGGACTGCGGTGGCAAGCGCAGCGCGACACCGCTTTGGGAAACGGATTGGACAATCAAACGCACCACGCCATCCGAAAGCGCCGTCGCCGCTGCGCTTTGCCGGCGCAGTCCAAAATCACTCACCACTCCGGCTGTCTTTAGTCGTTCCGACGACGATTTCAACGCCATTTGTGTTGCCGGCCGAAACCGCTGGATCATTCGATGCGCCCAGCCGGGAGCGCGGACAGCTTTGTCCGCGTGTTCCCAGCCTCAATAG